>Ga0209257_1000186_pt1 | contig 154365 bp, 162 predicted proteins | sample AraplaCvi_mCL_r2_FD_184277 | JGI IMG/M metagenome (GOLD analysis project Ga0209257, IMG submission 184277) | Arabidopsis root microbial communities from North Carolina, USA - plate scrape MF_Cvi_mCL_r2 (SPAdes) (version 2) | ecosystem: Host-associated > Plants > Roots > Endosphere | place... | reverse complement strand
AGAAGCGGTTCAGGGTCGGGTTGTCGACCGCGAAGCCGCCCCACAGCCAGGTGGTGATGCTCTCGCCGACCAGCGGCAGGGCGCCGAACAGGTTGGTGATCACGACCGCGCCGTGGAACGACATCTGGCCCCAGGGCAGGACGTAGCCCATGAAGGCCGTGGCCATCATCAGCAGGTAGATCACGCAGCCCAGCAGCCACAGCACTTCGCGTGGCGCCTTGTAGGAGCCGTAGTACAGGCCGCGGAGCATGTGGATGTAGACGGCGATGAAGAACATCGACGCGCCGTTGGCGTGCATGTAGCGGATCAGCCAGCCATAGTTCACGTCGCGCATGATGTGCTCGACGCTGGCGAAGGCGTGGTCGGCGCTGGGCGTGTAGTGCATCACCAGGATGATGCCGGTGATCAGCTGCGAGGCCAGGCACAGCGACAGGATGGCCCCGAAGGTCCACCAGTAGTTCAGGTTACGCGGCGTGGGGTAGTCGACGAAGCTGTCGTAGCCCAGGCGCACGATCGGCAGACGGGCGTCGAGCCAGCGCTCGATACCGGTCTTGGGTTCGTAGGTCGAATGTCCGCTCATCTCGCTTAACCGATCTTGACCTTGGTGTCGGACAGGAAGGCGTATTCCGGAACCACCAGGTTCTTGGGCGCGGGGCCCTTACGGATACGGCCCGAGGTGTCATAGACCGAGCCATGGCAGGGGCAGAACCAGCCGCCGTACTCGCCGCCGCCGAAGGTGGGGACGCAGCCGAGGTGGGTGCAGTTGCCGCCGACGATCAGCCACTGGGACTTGCCCGGCTTCACGCGATCGGCGTCCTTTTCCGGATCCTTCATCGACGCGCTGTCGTCCGCGACCGCCTTGGCGATCTCGGCCTTGGTGCGGTTGCGCACGAACAGCGGCTTGCCGCGCCACTTGACGACGACCTGCTGGCCTTCGGGGACCTTGGTGACGTCGAATTCGATCGACGCCAGGGCCCGCGTGTCGGCGGAGGGGTTCATCTGGTCGATGAACGGCCACGCGATCGCGGCCGCGCCGCCGGCGGCGACCGCCATCGATGCGATGTAGATGAAATCCCGGCGGCTGGGGTCTTCCCCATGCGCCGGATCAGTTTTTGCGCCCACGGCGGTGTCGGCCACCCAAGTCACCCTTCGATGCCGCCGCGCCGCCAAAGACGGCCCGGCCTGGAGAAACGCCTGTCGGCGCATACTGTCTGGACCCGCAAGCGGGTCTTCGCCACAACAGGCAAAAGCGGATCGTCCTATCGGACGCGCGGACGAAGTCCGCAAGCCCTTTCGATTCGCAGCAAATGCCCCTGCTGGCTCTATGGTTGGTTCGCTTAGAATGCGGCTCGCGCTTTTTCAACCCGGCATTCCTCAGAACGTGGGGGCGGCGATCCGCCTGGGCGCCTGCCTGGGGGTGGGGCTGGACGTGATCGAACCCTGCAGTTTCCCCTTGGACGACAAGAGCTTGAAGCGCGCGGCCCTCGACTATGGTCCGCTGACGCACATGATCCGCCATGTGTCGTGGGAAGCCTTCCTCGCCGCGCCGGAGCGCCGCGAGGGCCGCCTGCTGCTGTTCACCACCAAGGCGAACGCCCCGTTCCACAAGTTCGAGTTTCAGGCAGGCGACACCCTGTTGTTCGGCAACGAGAGCCGCGGCGCGCCACCGGAGGTTCATGAGGCCGCCTTCTCGCGCCTGACGATCCCTCTTCGGCCGGAGGCGCGGTCGATGAACCTGGCGACCACGGCGGCCATGGCGCTGGGCGAGGCGCTGCGGCAGACGGACGGGTTTCCGGGGGGCTAGCAGGAGGAGGAGGGACCGCCGTACGCGCTCCTGCGTATTTGCGCCGCCGTCGGCAAACGCTTAATCGGCTTGGCATGACCGAAGCCCTTACCCTCGACCAGAAAAAAGCCACGGCCCGCGCCTGGTTCGAAAGCCTACGCGACCAGATCTGCGCGGAATTCGAGCGGCTGGAGGACGAGGCGCCGGGCGATCTCTACGCCGGCGAACCGGGCCGCTTCGTCCGCAAGCCGTGGGACCGGGAGGCCGGCGGCGGCGGCGTGATGTCGATGATGCACGGCCGCCTGTTCGAGAAGGTCGGGGTCCACGTCTCCACGGTGTTCGGAACCTTCACGCCCGAGATGGCGAAAAACATGCCCGGCGCCGATCAGGACCCAAGGTTCTTCGCCACCGGGATCAGCCTGATCGCCCACATGCGCAGCCCCCGCGTGCCGGCCGTGCACATGAACACCCGCTTCATCGCCACCACCAAGAGCTGGTTCGGCGGCGGCGGCGACCTGACCCCCCTGCTCGGCTACCAGCGCCACCAGGACTTCCCCGACGCCGTCGACTTCCACGCCGCCTACCAGCGCGCCTGCGACGCCCACGACCCGACCTGGCACGCCAAGTACAAGGCCTGGTGCGACGAGTACTTCTTCCTGCCGCACCGCAACGAGCCGCGCGGGATCGGCGGGATATTCTACGACCACCACGACAGCGGCGACTGGGCGCGCGACTTCGCGTTCACCCAGGACGTCGGCAAGGCGTTCCTGGAGATCTACCCGACCCTCGTGCGCCGCCGGATGGGCGAGGCCTGGACGGCCGAGGAGCGCGAGCAGCAGCTGGTGCAGCGCGGCCGCTACGTGGAGTTCAACCTCCTCTACGACCGCGGCACGATGTTCGGCCTGAAGACCGGCGGCAATGTCGAGTCGATCCTCAGCTCGATGCCGCCCGAGGTGAAGTGGCCGTAGGGCGATAATCCCCCTCAGTCGCTTCGCGACAGCTCCCCCAGAGGGGGAGCATCTGCGCCTCGATAGATCCTCCCCCTCCGGGAGCAGGGCTATCGCATATGGAAAATGGCCATCTTGGTGCGCAGTGGAGCCGAAGCAAAAGTCAGTATTCGCGCCCCGATCCGAAGCTTTCCGTGGGTCGGTCCAGGCGACGCCAAAGCCGGTCCGAACGCAAATTGGGCCGGAATTTCCATATGCGATAGCCCTGCCCTCTGGGGGAGGTGGCCCGAAGGGCCGGAGGGGGGGTGCTCAGGCCTTCGGGCACTTGGCCCCCGTGTCGATCCAGGCCTGAACCAGCTCGCCGAACCGCGCCTGCGTCCCCGGCGCGGGGACCCGGCCGTCGCCCGGGTTCCAGGCCCAGCCGACCAGGTGGTCCTCGGCCATGTGGTGATGAAGCTCGGCCAGCGAGCGGCCGCCGTTCCGGGCCGGATCCTTGATCTGGGCGCAGATCGCGCCCAGCGACTTGCCCTGCCAGGCCATCTCGGTCGGGGCCAGGGCCCATTTCGGATCGCCGGGGATCGACTTGATGTCCTGGCCCCAGGTCTGGACGTTGGCCGGGCCGTGGCACGCGCCGCAGGGCAGGCCGACCGGGCCGTGACCGCTCTGGCCGGCGACCATCGGCGGATTGTGCGGATGGCGGTCATCGCCCTGGGTCGGGGCGCGCTGGACCGGATGGCAGTTCATGCAGCGCGGGCTCTCGATCACCTTGCCGGCCTCGGTGAACAGGGCGACCGAGCGGGCGGCCGGATCCTTGATCGACACGAAGTCGGCGGCGCTCTTGAGGGTCTGGGGCGGCGCGGTCGCGGGGGTGGCCTGGGCGTCGGCGCGGACGCTGGACAGCAGCGCCCCGCCGATCATCAACGCCCCGGCGGCGAGCACGATGGCGACGGCTCTCATGATCCTGGTCTCCCGCGTTTCAGCCCAAACGGCTGGCCCGCGGCCGAGGTTGCCAGTTTCAGGCGTTGGCGGCCAGAAAGGCGTCGATCCAGCCGCCAACCCGGACCCGGTCGTTGGCCTGATCCAGGCTGGCGATGGCCGCGTCGGCCTGGGCGTCGGTGAACCGGCTGCCGCGCCGGGCCTCGATCAGGGCCCGCGCATAGGCCGGGTCGAACTCGGGATGGAACTGCATCGAGATGGCCGGCCGGTCGTCATAGACCAGGATCCCGGCGGGGGTGAAGGCGCTGCCGGCCACGGCCCGCGCGGTCGGCGGGACGACGATCACCTGGTCCTGGTGCGAGGCGGGAACGGCGACGCGGGCCAGGTCGCGCTCCAGGTCCATCCACGGCTGCGGTTCGACCACGTCGTACCGGTGCAGGCCCACGCCCCAACCCTTGTCCGACTTCACCACCTTGCCGCCGAACGCCTCGGCCATGACCTGGTGCCCGAAACAGACGCCGACCAGGGGCTGGTCGCGGACCTCCACGAGAAAGCCCTTCAGCGGTTCGATCCACGGCAGGTCGTCATAGACCCCGGCCGACGAGCCGGTGACGACATAGGCGTCGCACTCGCCCGGATCGGCGGGCAGCACGCCGGCCTGGACCTCGTAGACGGCGTAGTCGTGGCCGGGCCCCAGCAGGTCCTGGAACATCGCGGCGTAGCGGCCGAACGCGGGCTGCAGGGGCTGGGGCGGTTCGCCGGTCTCGAGCAGGCCGATCTTCATGTCGCGGCGGCTCCTCAACAATCAGCAAACATTTGTGGTTGGTCGCCGCTTCGCACAACCCGGCCTAGGGGACGGTTTAGCTGCCTAGGAACATCCGGGCCGCGACAGCCTTGGGCTGGGCCACGATCGCCTCCAGCCATTTGATCGATCCTTTGCAACGATCCGCTGGCGTCAAGGTATCGGTCGTGCTGGCACCCATGGCCTTGAGCCAGTCCCGATCGCCGCCACTGGCCACGAAGGCGCGCATGACCGCGACGGCGTCATCCTGCCCTGGCGCAGCGTGTGTCACCGGGGTCTTTTCGCCGGCGACGATTGCTTGAGCCTGGGCCGACGTCATCTTATCGAGTTCGGCCATCAACATGGGCCCCACCGTCATCGCGGTGTCGGCGGTCAGGCCATGGTTCTCGTGCAGTTCGTAGCAAGCTCGGTAGTTGGTTTGAGCAGCGGACCGCATGACGCCTAGCTGCGCCTTTGCCAAGGCCACCGTCTCTTCATCCGGCGCCAGTCGCGTGGCGGCTCCTGCCTGCTTACGCACGTTTTGCGAAAACTCGGCGGCGTAGGCCTTAGTCGCGGCGGCGTCGAGCTTGTCGCTCAGCAGGTCATTGATCACCTTGGTCTCAAACGCTTGATAGACGTCTGGATGGGCCTGGATATAGGCCGCTACCAAAGGGCCGGCCTCGTGCGTGAAGCGTTCGCGCATCTGCGCGCGCAAACTTTCCCGCAAGACCTCGGGGGGCGGCGTCACCGCGCCGACGGCCGCGCCCCCGCCAACCAAGGTCATCGTTAGAGCCACCATCAACGCACGCATCACAATCCCCCTCGAAAACGTCATGCAACCTAGCGCTTCGCCCTCAGAACACCATCCCCTGCACCACCGCCTTCAGCCGCTCGATGATCGAGAACTTGTCGTCGATGAAATCCTGGTCGATCCACCAGAGCTCGACCTCGCGCATCACCGCGCCGACCATCGGGCCTTTGGGGACCCCGGCTCTCAGGACCTCGTCGCCGGTCAGGGGAAGGGCGGGGGGCGTCCAGCTCTCGCCCAGGGCCAGCAGGCCGCGCCATTGCGGGGTGGCGGCCGATCGGCCCGAGGCCGCCCAGGCCAGCTTGACCCGGTCGCTGAAGGTCTTCAGGCCCAGGGCGTAGACCGCCCGGCGGGTCTCGCGCGGGCTCATCCAGCTGACGATGCGTGGCGAGGTTCCCGCCGCCTGAACCAGCCGTTCCTTCAGGGCGTTGGACAGCCGCAGGCGGTCCGCCATCCGCCCGGCGATCCCCGGATCGTCGGGGATCAGGGCCGCCAGGCGCAGCTCGGGATCGTTCTGGAACAGCTGCTCGGTCTCGATGGTCATCAGCCCTTCGAACCGGGCCAGGGACTGCACGAACGGCAGGATCGCGGACAGGACCCCGGTGGCCGCCATCAGCCGCAGGGCGGGGCGCGGATCCTCGGCCGCCAACAGCTTCAGCAGCTCCTTCTGGATCCGCTCGGCGGCCAGGGTCTCGATTCCGCCCTTCAAGGCTTCGCACGCGACCAAGGCGTCGTGGTCGGCTTCGCCCCGGCCGTACCAGGCGTGGAAGCGGAAGAACCGCAGGATGCGCAGGTAGTCCTCGCGGATCCGGCCCTCCGGATCGCCGACGAACACCACCCGGCCCTCGCGCGCGTCGTTGATCCCCTCGCCGGTCGGATCGTAGACCCGGCCGTGGATGTCGGCGTAGAGGGCGTTGAAGCGGAAGTCGCGACGCTGGGCGTCCTCCTCCCAGTCCTGGGTGAACGCCACCACCGCCCGGCGGCCGTCGGTCGAGACGTCGCGGCGCAGGGTGGTGATCTCGTAGGGCCGGCCGCCCGAGACCGCCGTGACCGTGCCGTGGTCCACCCCGGTGGGAACGGCCCGCAGCCGGGCCGCGCCCAGGGCCTGGATCACCTCGTCAGGCGTCAGGACGGTGGCGATGTCGATGTCGTCGATGGGTTTGCCCATCAGGGTGTTGCGCACACATCCGCCCACGAAGCGCGCGCAGCCTGGAAAGCCCGCCGCCTCGAGCGCCGCGATTACCGCCTGGGTCTCCGGCAGCGCCATCCACGGCGCCACGCCTATCGTCTCGATGTTCACGCTGGTCCCCACGGCCCCGCCGCACCCGTCGGGCGGGGCTGCATTTCAACCGAATACCTCGATCCGGCAAGTCCGAACGACCAGCAGGACGGCCTTCACGCCGCGGCCTCCTCGCCGTGCAGCCGCTCGTACAGCGCCCGCAGCATGCCGGCGGTCGCCCCCCAGATGAAGCGCTCGTTCCACGGCATGGCGTAGAAGAACCGCCGCTCGCCGTCGGGCAGGTCACGGTGCTGGCGCTGGTGGTTGCCCGGGTCCATCAGGAACGCGAACGGCGTTTCGAACACGTCAGCCACCTCGTCGGGGCTGGCCTCGAAGGTGGCGGCCGGATCGATGAAGCCGACCACCGGCGTGACATGGAAGCCGGTCACCGTGCGGTAGCCGTGCAGCAGGCCCGCCAGGGTCACGAACTTCGGGTCGAGATTGACCTCCTCCCGGGCTTCGCGCAGGGCGGTTTCCCACGGCGTCTCGCCGGGGTCGCAGCGGCCGCCGGGAAAGGCGATCTGGCCGGTATGGCTGCGCAGGGTGTCGGCCCGGCGGGTCAGCAGGACGGTCATGCCCGCCTCGCGCTCGACCAGGCCGACCAGCACGGCGGCGGGCCGCAGGGCGTGGGGATTGTCGGGCCTCAGGCCGGGATTGAGGTCGTAATCCGAGCGCGCCGCGTCCAGGCTGGGGTCATAGGCGCTGATCGGATCCAGCTTGCTGGCGATCCAGGCCCGGCGCTCGTCGCGGGTCAGGGTCACGACCCGTGCGCCCCGGCCGGCGCGACCGGGAACCAGGCGCCGTTCGAGGTCACCCCCAGGCGCGGCCCTTCCGGAGTGTCGCGCTCGGCCGCCAGTTCGGCCAGTTCGTAGAACACCGGCCGGGCGATCAGCGCCTCCAGCCCGCGCCGCACGTGCAGATAGGGCCGCGGCTCGCCGGTCGCCGCGTCGGTCTCGACCCGGATGGCGTTGTCCGGCCCGGCCTCGACCACGTCGCCGACATTGGTCTCGAAGCGCAGGATATCGCCCACGCGATCCACCCGCGTGGCGATGAACGGCGCGTCCTCGACCTGGATCTTCAGCTTCTCGACCGGGGTGACCAGGTGATAGCCGTCCGGATCCAGCCGCAGCACGGTCGAGAACAGGCGCACCAGGGCCTCGCGGCCGATCGGCGTCCCCTCGTGGAACCAGACCCCGTCCTTGCGGATGCGGATGTCGATGTCGCCGCAATGCTCCGGATGCCACAGGTGGACGGGCGGCAGGCCGCGTTCGCCCACGCTCTTGGCGGCGGCGGTGACGCCGGCGAGGCCAGAGGGTGTGGGATCCGCGGTCATGGGGTTCAGGTAGGGCAAGCCGGCGTCGGGCTCAAGGCTCGCTTCGCGAGCCCCCTCCGGCCCTTCGGGCCACCTCCCCCAGAGGGGGAGGAGCTACGCAACATGAGGTGCTCCCCCTCTGGGGGAGCTGTCGCGAAGCGACTGAGGGGGTCTTCACCCGATGCGGATCGGCCCGACCAGACCGGCGTCCCCACCCTCGACCAGGGCCTTGACCAGCACCCGGCGCTGGTCGGCGGGGCCCGGCATGGTCGCCCGGGCGGCGGGTTCGGCCGAAAAGCCGATGCGGCCGAAATAGGGGGCGTCGCCGACCAGCAGCACCGCGCGCCAGCCGGCCTTGGCGGCCGCTTCGCAGGCGGCCTCGACCAGGGCCTGGCCCAGGCCGTGCTTGCGCTCGTCGGCGTCGACGGCCAGCGGGCCGAGGAAGGCGACGGCCTTGTCGCCCACCACCACCGGCCACAGGCGCACGCTGCCGATCACCCGGCCCTCGTGCAGGGCCACGAACGAGCAGTCGTCCAGCTTGCGGTTGCCCTCGCGCAGGCGCTCGGACGACTTGGCGAACCGGCCGGGGCCGAAGGCGCGGTCGACCAGCACCTCGACGGCGCGGGCGTGCTCGGGCCGCTCGAGCAGGATGGAGGGCGGCAGGGACGAAGGGGCGACGGCGGAAGACGACATGGGCGCTAAACGATCCGGAACACGATAGGGGGACATAGCCCCGGATCGTGACGCGGCCGAGACGGCCGCCTCCGGGGCGTTAGACGCGGACTCCGGTCCGCGCGGCGCAGGTTCGTCGCAGGCGTCGCATGGCGGCGCTTCCTTCCGTTGGAGGGCGCGAAATAGGGCCTGGGGCGCATGGCGTCAATCAAATCAACTGTCGCATCAAACAAACGCGATTGCGGCGACGCTCGCCTGGAGACATGGTCCGCGCCGATGACCGACCTCCCCCCCGACCCCGACTCCGTCCCTTCGGCCCTCGAAGCGCCAAGGCAGGAGGAGGACACCTCGATGCGCGCCCTGCTCCGGCAGAGCGACTTCCTGTTCTTCTGGACCGCGCGCTTCGTCGCCACCCTGGCGGTGCAGATCCAGGCCGTCACCATCGGCTGGCAGGTCTACACCCTGGCCCGCGAGACCGGGCGCGACGAGGGCCAGGGCGCCTTCCTGCTGGGCATGGTCGGCCTGGCCCAGTTCATCCCGCTGTTCTTCCTGGCCCTCACGGCCGGCGAGACCGCCGACCGCCACGACCGCCGGACGATCATGAGCGCCGCGATCGGCGTCGACATCCTCTGCGCCGGCGGCCTGGGCCTGCTGGCCTGGTCGGGACACACCGCCCTGTGGCCGATCTTCGCCATCGCCGTGCTCTTCGGGGCCGGGCGCGCCTTCCTGTCGCCCGCCTCCAGCGCCATGGGGCCGATGCTGGTGCCGCGCCCGCTGCTGCCGCGCGCCATCGCCTGGAACTCGCTGTCGTGGCAGAGCGCCTCGATCATCGGCCCGGCCCTGGGCGGCCTGCTGTGCGCGATTTCGCCGGCCACGGCGTTCGCGACCTCGGCGGGCCTGTTCCTGCTGGGCGGCCTGTGCCTGCTGGGCATCCGCCAGTCGACCAAGCCCGTGGTGCAGCCCGGCTCGCGCTGGACCCTGATCAAGGAAGGCCTAGTCTATACCTGGCGCAACAAGATCGTCTTCGGCTCGATCTCGCTGGACCTGTTCGCCGTGCTGCTGGGCGGGGCCACGGCCCTGCTGCCGGTGTTCGCCCGCGACGTGCTGCATGTCGGGGCCGAGGGCTTCGGCATCCTGCGCGCCGCCCCTGCCGTGGGCGCGACCCTGGTGGCGGTCGTCCTGGCCAGCCACCAGATCCGCCGACGCGCCGGCCTGCTGATGTTCGGCGCCGTGGCGGTGTTCGGCGCGGCGACCGTGGTGTTCGGCCTGTCGCAGTGGATGTGGCTGTCGGTGGCCGCCCTGGCGGTGCTGGGCGGGGCCGACATGGTCTCGGTCTATATCCGCCAGACCCTGGTGCAGTTGGTCACCCCGGATCCGATGCGCGGCCGGGTCGCCGCCGTCTCGGGCCTGTTCATTAGCGCCTCCAACGAGCTGGGCGAGTTCGAGAGCGGCCTGGCCGCGCGGTTCCTGGGCCCCGTCGGCGCGGCGGTCTTCGGCGGCGTCGGGGCGCTGGTGGTGACCGGCGCCTGGGCGAAGATGTTCCCCGAGCTGAGGAAGGCGGACCGGCTGGAGTAGCGGGCCCAAAGCTCCGCTCACGACAGTTGTCCATCCCGGACAAGCGAAGCGCAGATCCGGGACCGCCGGAAGCGCCAGCGTTCACGCGTCGGTCCCGGATCTTCGCGCTGCGCGCTACGTCCGGGATGACAGCCGTTTTGATGGACTAGCTGTTGGCCAGCCTCCGCAACGCCTCCCCCGTCATCCGCCGCACGATCCACTCGTCCATCGCCGCCGCGCCCAGGCTGTCGTAGAAGGCGATCGACGGGGCGTTCCAGTCTAGCACCGCCCATTCCAGCCGGCCGAGGTCCTCGTCGACGCATCGCTTGGCCAGGTTGGCCAGCAGCGCCTTGCCCGCGCCGGAGCCCCGCGCCTCCGGCCGCACGAACAGGTCCTCTAGATAGATCCCGTGCCGGCCGACGAAGGTCGAGAAGTTGTAGAACCACAGGGCGAACCCCACGGGCCGGCCGTCGATCTCGGCGATGTCGCAGAAGGCCTTGGGATTCTCGCCGAACAACGCCACCGTGACGTCGTCCTGCGTCGCCCGCACGTCGTCCAGCAGCTTCTCGTACTCGGCCAGGTCGCGGATGAACTGCAGGATCAGGGCGCTGTCCTCGGCGACGGCGGGACGAACCGAGACTTTGGCGGTGACGGACATATGGCGGTCTCTTCGGACTATCTGGATTTCGTGCTCGAGCAACTGACCCCGGTCGGGCCGCTGACCTCGCGCCGGATGTTCGGCGGAGTCGGGCTCTACGCCCAAGGCCTGTTCTTCGCCCTGGTCGACGACGACACGCTGTACCTCAAGGGCGACGACGCCCTGCGGGCCGATTTCGAGGCGGCCGGCAGCACCCAGTTCGCGCCGTTCGGCATGAGCCCGATGGCCTACTGGACCGCTCCGGCCGAGGCGCTGGACGATCCGGAGCTGATGGTGGACTGGGCGCGCAGGTCGATCGCGGTGGCGGCGGCGCGGAAGGCGCGGAAGGCCAAATAGCCACCGGCGCGGGCTTGGCCGGGGACAGGCACATGTGCCTGTCCCCGATTCAGACCTACCCGATCACCACCCCCGGCGGCGGGACGCTGTCCTCCGGCACGAAGAAGTCCGGCATCAGGGTGGCGGTCGGGTCGACGCGGTAGCGGTCGAAGTCGCGCACGCCCTCGGCGTACAGGAACGTGTCGTCGATCACGAACTGGCCTGTGAATTCGCGCGAGGGCTTTTCGAAGATCGCGTGGGCGGCGTCGGCCATGATCTCGACCGTGCGACAGTGCTTGAGGCCTTCCTCGCCGGCCAGGGCGAACTGGATGGCGGCGGTGGCGATGGCGGTGCGCGGCCACAGGGCGTTGCACGCCACGCCGTCGGTGCGGAACTCCTCGGCCATGCCCAGCATGGCCAGGCTCATATTGTACTTGGCCATCGAATAGGCGACGTGCGGCGCGAACCAGCGGGGCTTGATGTCCAGCGGCGGCGACAGGGCCAGAATGTGCGGATTGGCCGCCTTCTTCAGGTGCGGCAGGCAGATCTTCGAGGTCAGGAACGTGCCGCGCCCATTGATCTGGTGCATCAGGTCGTAGCGCTTCATGTCGGTCGACAGCGTGCCGGTCAGCGAGATCGCCGAGGCGTTGTTGACGCAGATGTCGATGCCGCCGAACGTCTCGACCGCCTTGTCGACGGCGGCCTGGACGCTGGCCTCCTCGCGCACGTCGACCACCAGCGGCAGGGCCTTGCCGCCGGCCGCCTCGATCTCCTCGGCGGCGGTGTAGATCGTGCCCGGCAGCTTGGGATGGGCCTCGGCGGTCTTTGCGGCGACGACGATGTTGGCCCCGTCGCGGGCCGCCCGCAGGGCGATGGCCAGGCCGATGCCGCGCGAGGCGCCGGTGATGAAGAGGGTCTTGCCAGCTAGGCTCATGCTTCTGCTCTCGATGCGGGTCCGCACGGACCCTGATCCTTCGGCGCGGCGCCGGCAAGGCGGGTGATGGGATCCACCGCCGGAGCCGGTGGTTTCGACCGTCAGGGCCGGGGACATGCCCTTGCGGCGTGTCCCCGGCTGCGGCTCAACCCACCTTCGAGAAATCCGGCGCGCGCCGCTCGGCGAAGGCCATGAAGGCCTCGCGGGCCTCGGCGGTCTGCAGGCGCTGGCCGAACAGCTCGCCTTCCCTGTCCATCAGGGCCGCGATGGCCTCGGCGTCGCGCATCAGAGTCTTGGTGACCGCCAGGGAGCCCGCCGGCCGCTTGACCAGCTGGTCGGCGGCGGCCCGAGCCCGGGCGCGCAGCTGGTCCAGCGGCACGCAGCCGTTGGCCAGGCCCCAGGCGACGGCCGTGGCTCCGTCGACCGCCTCGCCCAGGGCGAACATGGCATAGGCCCGGGCGTGGCCGATGCGGGCCGGCAGCAGCAGGCTGGAGGCGGCTTCGGGCGCCAGGGCCAGGTTGACGAACGGCGTGGTCAGCTTGGCGTCGGGGCTGGTGAACACCAGGTCGCAATGCAGCAGCATGGTCGTGCCCACGCCCACGGCCTGGCCTTGGACGGCGGCGACCAGCGGCCGCGTGGCCCGGGCCAGGGCCTTGAGGAACCGCATCACATGCCGCTCGCCCTCGAAGGCGCCGGTGGCCTGGGCGGCGAAGTCCTGCAGGTCGTTGCCGGCGCTGAAGCTGTCGCCGTCGGCCTGGAACACCACCACCCGCACGGCCGGATCGGCCTCGGCCCGCTCGAGGCTGTCGGCCAGCACGCCGTACATGGCGTTGCTGAGGGCGTTCTTCTTGTCCGGCCGGGCCAGGGTGAGGGTCATCACGCCGGCGTCGACGGCGACCTGAACGTGGTCGGTCATTGGGGGTCTCCTTTGGGGAACTTGGCTTGCAGGCTGGTCAGCCAGCGCGACACCACGGCGATCTCGTCGTCCGTGAAGCCTTCGGTAAGACGGGTGTTGAGGCCTTCGACCCCGGCCTTGGCGTCCTTGCGCGCCTCGTGGCCCTTGTCGGTCAGGTAGAGGCGCAGGCCCCGGCCGTCCCTGGGATCGGGCCGGCGCTCGACCAGCTCGGCGCGGACCATGCGGTCGACCAGGCCAGTCATGGCCGAGGGCGCCAGGTCCAGGGCCTCGGCGGCCTCGCCGATCAGGGCGCCGTCCTTCTGGCCCAGCACGAACAGCGCCCCGGACTGGGCGGCGGTCAGTCCGCCCTTGGCCGCCATCTTGGCCTCGACATAGCGCTGCACCCGGCGGTGCGCGACATTGAGCAGGAACACCAGGCGGCGGTCGGGAGGCGTGGTCATGGCGCGAGATTATAGTTCGCGCACGAAATATCAAACGAATGTTTTGGTCGATGCGAAGATTATTCAACCAATCGGTTGACTCTCGGAGAGTCCGCCCCACATATTCAACCACATGGTTGAATTATTTACCCCCCAGTTGGACAGCGTCTTCCACGCCCTCGGCGACGCCACCCGCCGGCGGATGCTGCGCGACCTGGCCAACGGCGAGCGGACGGTGGGCCAGCTGGCCGAGCCGTTCTCGATCTCGCTGGCCGCCGCCTCCAAGCACATCAAGGCCCTGGAGAGCGCCGGCCTGATCCGGCGCGAGGTTCGCGGCCGCACCCACCTGTGCCGCCTCGACCCCGGCCCCCTGGCCACGGCCCACGAGTGGCTGAACTTCTACGAACACTTCTGGACCAGCCGTCTCGACGTGCTCGACCGGCTCCTTCGCGAGGAGGACGCCCGCAAGACCCCGCCCCCTAGACCCTCATCCTCGAACTCAGGAGACGACCAATGACCGAACTCGCGACCCTTTCCGCCTATGGCGAGCTGATCGAGCCGCTGACCCTGAAGATCCAGCGCCTGCTGCCCGGCCCCGTCGACCGCGTCTGGGCCTACCTGACCGAGAGCGAGCTGCGCCGCCAGTGGCTGGCGGCCGGCCAGATGGAGATGAAGTCCGGCGCGCCGTTCGAGCTGGTCTGGCGCAACGACGAGCTCAGCGACCCGCCCGGTACGCGCCCCGACGGCTTCGGCGCCGAGCACCGCCTGGAGAGCCGCATCCTCGCGCTCGAGCCGAACCGCAAGCTGTCGATCGCCTGGAACCAGGGCGAGGTGTCGTTCGAGCTGGAGCCGGCCGGCGACAAGGTGCTGCTGACCATCACCCACCGCCGCCTGCCCGACCGCGCCCAGCTGCTGAATGTCAGCGCCGGCTGGCACGCCCACCTCGACGTCCTGGCCACGCGGATCGGCGGCAAGCCGCAGACGGCGTCGTTCTGGGACAGCTGGAGCCGCCTCAAGGCCGAGTACGACAAGCGCCTGCCGGCGTGAGGCCCGCTGGGGACAGGCGCATGCGCCTGTCCCCGACTAACGCGCCGCCCGGTACCAGCTCACCCCGTCGCCGTCCGCCTCGCGGGTCGCCAGACCCCGGCCGATCAGGCAGTTGAGATGGGCCAGGGCCTCGCCCGTGGCCATGCCCAGCAGGTCCGGGCCGATCGGCCGGGCGAACAGGGCGCCGAACACGTCAACCGTCCGCCGGGGCTCGACCAGCTTGCCGGCCAGCCGCGCCAGGGCGCGTTCATGGCCCGAGATCAGGCCGTCGATGCGGGCGTGAAGACCCCGGAACGGGTCGTTGTGGGCCGGGAGCACCAGCACCGAGTCCGGCACGACCGCTTTCACCTTGGCCAGCGAGGCGAGCCAGTCGCTCAGCGGATCGGCGTCCGGCTCGGTCGGGAACACCGAGACGTTGGACGAGATCCGGGGCAGCACCTGGTCGCCGGAGATCAGCACGCCCAGCTCTTCGCACCACAGGCAGGCGTGGTCGGGCGAGTGCCCCTGGCCCGTCACCACCCGCCAGGCGTGGTCGCCGATCTCGAAGACCTCGCCGTCGGTCATCCGGCGATAGCTGTCGGGCAGCTGGTAGATCGCCTTGCCGAAGCCGCCGAACCGGGCCTTGTAGGTGTCGATCGCCGCCTCGTCCCAGCCGGCGGCGCGGAAGAACCGCACCCCGTCCTCGGGCGCCTCGCGGCCGGTGTCGGCCACCAGCATCCGGCACTGGAAGTATTCCAGCCGGGTCATCCACAGGCGGACGTCGAACTTGCGGGCGATCCAGCCCGCCAGGCCGACGTGATCGGGATGAAGATGGGTGACGATCACCCGGGTGACGGGCCGTCCGCCCAGGGCGTCCGCGAAGGCCGCGCGCCAGGCCTGCGAGGTCTCCTGGGTCTGCAGGCCGGTGTCGACCACCGCCCAGCCCTCGCCGTCGGCGATCGCCCAGACATTGATGAAGCCCAGCGAGCCGCCCAGCGGCTGGCGCAGCCACAGCACGCCGGGCGCGACCTCGACGGCCTGGCCCGAGCCCGTCTCCGGCCCCGTTTCGAAGGGATAGATCAGTCTCGGGCGCCGCGGTTCGGGCGTGTCTTCCTCGATCCCGTCCCGCATCTGCGTCCTCCGGTCGCGGCCATCGTCATGATTGCGCCCCCGTCGGACGACATCTTGACCCTCGATGCAAGCGGGCCTTAAGTCCGCCGCGAGGAATTTACCCCAGGAGACGTACCCCATGAGGCCCATCGCGATCGGCTTGACGGCCGCCCTCGCGCTCGCCGCGCTCATTCCCGCCACCGTGATTTCGGCGGCCAAGGAAAAGGACAAGCCGGCCGCCGTCGACGCCAAATCCCGCGAGGCCGGCATGAAGGCCGCGCCGGACGTCGCCAAGGCCGCCGGCATCTCGTGCACGGTCACGGACGCCCGCCTGATCGGCAGCGACAAGAAGACCAGCACCGACTATTACGAAGTCGCCTGCCAGCAGGGCCTGGGCTTCGCGCTGCTGGCCAAGAAGGACGCCGCGCCTCAAGCCTACAGCTGCCTGGAGACCGCCCAGGCCGGCGCCGACGGCAAGCCCAGCGCCCTGGCCTGCGTGCTGCCCGGCAACGCCGACCCCAAGGCCGGCCTGGCCCCGTACATGGCCAAGGCCCAGACCAAGTGCGACATCGAGAACGCCCGCGCCATCGGCGCCGGCGCCAAGAACGCCTATTTCGAAGTCGCCTGTAAGGGCGGGACCGGCTACATCGTCCAGACCTCGGCCCCGATCAATGTCGACCAGGACGTCACGGTCAACAGCTGCCTGCTGTACGAAGAAGGCGGCAATGTCAGCTGCAAGCTGACCGACAAGGCCACCCAGTTGGCCGTCGTCGACCAACTGAACGCCGCGGCGGGCAAGAACTGCGCGATCAAGGACAAGCGCTACATCCTCAGCACCAAGACCGACAACTATTTCGAAGTCGCCTGCCAGGACGGCAAGGGCTACGTGCTGCAGCAGGCTGCGGCCGGCGGCGCCCTGGTCAAGGCCATCGACTGCGCCCAGGCCGGCTTCGTCGGCGGCGGCTGCACCCTGAGCGACGCCGTGGCTGCCCAGACCGAACAGGCCGGCCTCTACAGCAAGCTGGCCGCCAAGGCCGGCTTCGACTGCAAGGTCGAGAAGTACGGCATGCTGCCCAGCAACGACCCCCGCAAGGAGATCGTCGAGCTGAAGTGCTCCAACCGTCCCGACGGCGGCATCGGCATCTTCACCGCCACCAGCAACACGGTCTACGACTGCGTGACCTCGGAAATGAACGGCTACCGCTGCAGCTTCACCAAGCCGGACGCGGTCTATCCGCGCCTGACGGCCGACCTGAAGGGCCTGGGCAAGGGCAGCTGCACCGTTTCCGGCTCGCGCATCATCGGCCAGACCGCCACCCAGGGCTTCGTCGAGGTCGCCTGCTCGGACGGCCTGCCGGGCTGGGTGATGGCCTATCCGCTGAACCAGACCACGCCCAAGCCGGCCGAACTGCTCTCGTGCCTGCAGGCCAAGGGCGTGGGCGGCGGCTGCAAGCTGCCGACCAACGCGACCAAGAGCTGATCAGGCGCCGAGCCTGAAACAGCAAGCCCGCCGGGAGCGATCCCGGCGGGCTTTTTGTTGTTTCAGCCAACGGATTTGGCGGGTGAAGCGCTCTACCGGAAAGTGGCGCTAAAAGCCCGCCCCCACCTTCTCCAGCCCCTGCGCCATCTGCTTCAGGCGCTTGTCCAGCTCGGCCATGGTGCGGTTCAGGGCGCCTTCGTCGTCGCGCCAGACCTGCAGGGTGCGGCCCCAGACCGCCGACATGGCGGCCAGCCGGGCCGGGGTGGCGTCGACGCCGGCGGCCTCCAGGATGGCGCGGGCGGTGCGGGGAAAGCGCAGGGCCGAGACCACCGGGCTCTCGGAGCGGCTGATGGCGATCAGGGCGGCGCGGTGGGGCTCCATGGCCTCGATCCGGGCCATGGCGGCGTCGAACAGCCGGTCGTGGGTGCTGGCGTCGCCATTCTCGCTTGAGGGGGCCGACACGGTGGCCAGGGCCGCGCGGTCGAAGCGGGCGGCCAGATGGTTGAGCACCGCGCCCTTGCCGTCGGCGCGGGCGTAGAGCTCGGCGAACGAGACCTCGGCCTTCAGGGCGATGTCGCGCAGGGTGACCTGAGTCCACGGCCGGTCGGCGGCCAGGGCGAGCGCGGCGGCGGCGGCGCGGTCGAGGATGTCTTCGGCGACGGTCATGCTGCTGAGATGGCGGGTGAGCGGGGCGCTTACAAGAACCCTCTCCCATGGGGAGAAGACGTTATCCTCCCAGCTCCACCGACCGCTTCACCGCCGCGTCCAGCGCACGCGGCAGCAGGTCGCCGAAACCGCCCTCGCCCATCAGCACGCTCAAGGCCGCGGCGGTGGTTCCGCCGGGCGAGGTGACCTGCTTGCGCAGCTCGGCCGGATCCTCGCCGCCCTGGCCCAGCAGGGCCGCCGCGCCGACGACGGTGGCCCGCGCCAGCCGGGCCGAGGCGGCCGGGTCCAGGCCCTGGCCGGCGCCCGCCGCCTCCAGCGCCTCGATGAAGGCGTAGAGATAGGCCGGGGCCGAGCCGGACACGGCGGTCGCCGCGTGCATCAGCGCCTCGTCGTCGAGGTCGACCGTGGTGGCGACCGGATCCAGCAGGGCGTGGGCTCGCGCCCTGGCTTCCGTCGTGTCGGCATGGATGCTGGCCGTGCCCAGGCCGATGGCGACGGCCGTGGTCGGCATCACCCGGGCCACGGCGCGGCCGCCGAACGCCTCGGCGATGTCGGCGGCGCGCACCCCGGCCGCGATCGAGACGATCACCGCGTCCAGCGCCAGGTGAGGGACGACCTCGGCCACGGCCTCGCGCCAGATCTGCGGCTTGACGGCCAGCAGCACGGTCTTGGCGGCGGACAGCGCGTCCAGCGGCGGGTTGACGCTCGCGCCCGGGAAGGCGGCGGGGTCGGCGTTGGGGTCGCGGATGATCAGGTCGGCGGCCGCGAAGGCCCCGGCCTTGGCCCAGCCCGCGATCAGGGCCCCGCCCATGCGTCCGGCGCCGAGGAGGAGGATGGGGGTCATGGCGTCTGCATCCTTAATCGGGGTTGTCATCCCGGAAGCCTCGTAGAGGCTGTCCGGGACCCAGGGGCCGGCGCAGTGAAGCGGCCCATGGGCCCCGGCTCTTCGCTACGCTTCGGCCGGGATGACAGCCAGAAGGAATGCGGCGGCGGTAGATCTAAGCCTGCCCCACGGTCTCGAACATGCAGGCGGCCATGGCCTCGTCCGGGGTCTTGGCGCCGTGCAGCAGGAAGTCGAAGGCGGGATAGAAGCGGTCGGCGGCCTCCACGGCGGCGTCGATCATCGAGGCGGCCTGGGCCATGGTCGGACGCTCGCCGGCCGGCAGGGCCAGGGCGTGGCGGAACACCACCTCGCCGTCGTCGGTCCAGACCTCGAAATGGCCCAGCCAGACGCGCTGGTTGATCATCGACAGCAGCTGGTAGGCGCTGGGACGTTTGGTCTTGCTGGCGCGCAGATCCAGGGACAGGCACAGCTGCAGGCAGTCGGCCTCGGGCCGCCAGGCGAACCACAGCTCGTAGTCCTTCCAGTCGCCGGTCAGGGCGAAGGCCAGGTCGCCGTCCTCGGTGCGGTCGAACGTCAGGTTCTCCGCCGCCAGGACATGCTCCACCACCTCCAGCGGATCCATCGCCAGCAGGACGTCGTCTTCTTCCGGTTGGGTGTCCATGAGACCCTTTGACCCCCGGGGAGAGACGGGTCGTGGGACCCGACCAAATCACCCACTGCGAGGACTCTAATCTGCTTCGCGGGCGGCGTCACAACCGCCTTCACGCTGAACGGGAACGAAACTCGCCTATTCGGCCGCGTTATCGCTACCAGGATTGGCCTTCTTGGCCGGGGCTTTCTTGGCCTTCAGGGCCGCTACTTCCTCGCGCAGCGCCGCCACCTCGGCCTTCAGGGCCTCGAAATCGTCGCGCCGGATCAGGTCGAACTCGGCGGCCAGGCGATCGGCCTGGGCCCGCATGGCGGTCTTGGCCTCCTCGCCGGCGGTCTGGGCGATGCCCATCGCCGCCTGGGTCAGCTTGGCGAATTCGTCGAGGAAGGGATTTTGGCTGTGCATCGAAATTCCAGGGCGCGGCGGGGTTCGTCGCGGATCTTATATGGGAAAGGAAGGATGAAAGCGAAGAGCGAACGCGGTAGAGGTGCGACCCTCTGTCCGTCCGGAGCGCTCGCGGCGTGATCTTCCCCGACATCGATCCCATCGTCCACATCGGCCCCTGGGCCCTGCAGTGGGGGCCGCTGGCCCTGCGCTGGTACGCCCTGGCCTATGTCGCCGGCATCCTGCTGGGCTGGCAGTACGCGATCCGCCTGGTCCGGAACGCCAGGCTGTGGGGCGGTCAAAGGCCGACCGCCACCTCGGTGCAGATCGACGACCTGGTGCTGTGGATCACCCTGGGCATCATCCTGGGCGGCCGGATCGGTTACATCCTGTTCTACATGCTGGTGAACGACGGCCAGCGGGCCAGCCTGGCCCATGATCCGGTTGAGATTTTCAGGATTTGGAAAGGCGGCATGTCCTTCCACGGCGGCTTCCTGGGGGTCTGCGCGGCGGTCGCCCTGTTCGCCCGCCAGCAGAAGATCGACATCCTCCGGCTGGGCGACCTGGTGGCGCCGGTCGCGCCGATCGGCCTGTTCTTCGGCCGCTGCGCCAACTTCATCAACGGCGAGCTGTGGGGCCGGGAAACCAACGGGCCGTGGGGCATGGTGTTCTGCAACGACACGATCCGAGCCGCCAGCCGCGACGGCGCCTGCCCCGCCGGCGAGCTGCCGCGCCATCCCAGCCAGCTGTACGAGGCCGCGCTGGAAGGCGTCCTGCTGTTCCTGATCCTCAACTTCGCCGTCCACAAGCTGAAGTGGCTGCAGCGGCGGGGCGCGCTCGTGGCGACCTTCCTGATCTGCTACGGCCTGTTCCGCGCCCTGCTGGAGAACGTGCGCAACCCCGACTACGGCATGCCCGCCTTCCCCTTCGGCCTGACCATGGGGATGATGCTGTCGATCCCGATGCTGCTGATCGGCGGCTGGCTGCTGTGGCGCGCCCTGCGCGAGCCGGCTCCCGCCCCCGTCGCGGACGATCATGAGCCTGCTTGACCGCCTGCGGGCCCAGATCGCCCAGGACGGCCCGATCAGCGTCGCCGAATACTTCACCCGTTGCCTGCACGACCCGCGCGACGGCTACTACGCCACCCGGCCGGCGCTGGAAGGCATGAACGGGGGCGAGTGCGGCGACTTTCTCACCGCGCCCGGCGTCAGCCAGATGTTCGGCGAGCTGATCGGCCTGTGGATCCTGGAGACCTGGACCCGCATGGGTCGGCCCGCGCCGGTCCGGCTGGTCGAAATGGGACCGGGCGACGGGACGCTGATCTCCGACATCCTGCGCGCGGCGCGGTTGTCGCCCGAGTTCCTGGCCGCCGCCGACCTGTGGCTGGTCGAGGTCTCGCCCCCGCTGCGCGAAGCCCAGGCCGCCAGGCTGGCGACCGCGCCCCTGGCGCCGCGCTGGGCCGATCGCCTGGAAGCCGTGCCGGCCGGCGCGCCGCTGATCCTGGTCGCCAACGAGGTGCTGGACTGCCTGCCGGCGCGGCAGTTCGTGCGGACCGAGGACGGCTGGGCCGAGCGGATGGTGGGGTTGGACGCGGCCGGGAACCTGGCGTTCGGGCTGAAATCCCTAGGTCCTCCTCCTGTGGGGGAGGCGGCCCGAACGGGCCGGTGGGGGGAGCAGACCCACCTTGGCCAACGCCCCCCTCCGTCGCCTTCGGCGACACCTCCCCCACAGGGGGAGGATCTGGAGCCCGGCTCCGTCGTTGAATCTTCTCCCGCCCAGGCCGCCCTCGGTTCGGAGATCGGCCACCGCGTCGCCCGCGACGGCGGGGCGGCGCTGCTGATCGACTACGGCCGCGACGCGCCGGGACCGGGCGACACCCTGCAGGCGCTGAAGGCCCACACCAAGGTCTCGCCCCTGGCCGAGCCCGGTCAGGCCGACCTGACCGTCTGGGCCGACTTTCCCGCCGTGCTGGCCGCCGCCGCCGAGGCCGGGGCCGCGACGGGACCCATCCTGTCCCAGGGCGCGTTCCTCCAGGGCCTGGGGATCGCGCAGCGCGCTCAGGCCCTGGCCGCCGCGCGGCCGGACCAGGCCGACAAGCTGGCCCGGCAGCTTGATCGCCTGACTGGCGCGGCGCAGATGGGACACCTTTTCAAGGTGATCTGCCTGTCCGCGCCCAGCCTGTCTCCTCCGCTCTTCGAGGGCCCTTGACCATGATCGACCTGCCCACCCTCCAGTCGCCGCTGCTGACCGCCGCCGCCGGGATCCGGCATGCGTTCTTCACCCGCCAGGGCGGCGTCTCGACCGGACTCTACGCCAGCCTGAACGTCGGGCGCGGCAGCCAGGACGAGCCGGCCGACGTCGCCGAGAACCGCGGCCGGGCCGCCGCCTGGTTCGGCGCCGCGCCGGAAGACCTCAACACCTGTTTCCAGATCCATTCGACCATCGCCATCGTCGCCGACGGCTCGTGGGGCGACGTGCGGCCGCAGGGCGACGCGGTGGTGACCCGGACGCCGGGCGTGGTCTGCGGCGCCCTGCACGCCGACTGCGCGCCGGTGCTGATCGCCGATCCGGTCGCCAAGGTGGTCGCCGCCGCCCACGCCGGCTGGCGCGGGGCCTTGGACGGCGTCGTCCAGGCCGCCGTCGACCGGATGGTGACCCTGGGGGCGGAGCCGGCGCGCATGGTCGCCGCCGTCGGCCCCTGCATCGGGCCGCAATCCTACGAGGTGGGCCTGGAGTTCCTGCACCGCTTCGAGGCCGACAGCCCCGGCTCCGGCCGATTCTTTTCGCCCGGCGCGGCCGACGACAAGCGCCTGTTCGACCTGCCGGCCTTCGTCCTGGACCGCCTGGACACGGCGGGCGTCGGGCAAAGCGAATGGATCGGCCGCGACACCCGGGCCGAGCCGGAGCTGTTCTTTTCCAACCGCAGGGCCTTCCTGGCCGGGGAGTCCGACTACGGACGACTTCTGTCGGCGATCGCGCTCGAAGCGTGAGTATGTCGAATAAGCGGAATCTGGCGAGACTCGGGGTTGTTCCCGCGCCCGGGACTGCTAGAAGCCCCCGCAACGGCGACACCCCCTCCCGAGACAAAACCATGAAGCTGCTGTCCGGCAACTCGAACCGCACCCTGGCCCAGGCCATCGCGGAATATCTCGACATGCCGCTGACCCGCGCCCAGGTGCGCCGGTTCGCCGACCTCGAGGTCTTCGTCACCATCGACGAGAACGTGCGGGGCGAGGACGTCTTCGTCATCCAGTCGACCAGCTATCCGGCCAACGACAACCTGATGGAGCTGCTGATCTGCATTGACGCCCTCAAGCGCGCGTCGGGCAAGCGGATCACGGCCGTGCTGCCCTACTTCGGCTACGCCCGCCAGGACCGCAAGACCGGCGGCCGCACGCCGATCTCGGCCAAGCTGGTGGCCAACCTGATCACCCGCTCTGGCGCCGACCGCGTGCTGACCATGGATCTGCACGCCGGCCAGATCCAGGGCTTCTTCGACATCCCCACCGACAACCTGCTGCCGTCGCGCCTGCTCGCCGACGACATCCACAAGCGCTACAAGATGGGCCCCGACCTGATGGTGGTCTCGCCGGACGTCGGCGGCGTGGTCCGCGCCCGGGCCCTGGCCAAGCGCCTGGACGACGCCGACCTGGCCATCGTCGACAAGCGCCGCTCGGCCCCGGGCGAAAGCGAGGTGATGAACATCATCGGCGACGTGAAGGACCGTCGCTGCATCCTGTTCGACGACATCGTCGATTCGGCCGGCACCCTGTGCAACGCCGCCGCCGCCCTGATGGCCCACGGCGCCAAGTCGGTCTCGGCCTACGTCACCCACGGGGTGCTGTCGGGCGCCGCCGCCGACCGGGTGGCCAATTCGGTGCTGACCGAGCTGGTGGTCACCGACTCGATCGAGGCGTCCGACACCGTCAAGGCCTGCAAGAAGGTGCGCTACGTGTCCTGCGCGCCGCTGATCGGCGAAGCGATCCGACGGATCGCCAACGAGGAATCGGTCTCCAAGCTGTTCGACTGAGAACGCTCCGCCGACGATCGCCCAAGGGTTGAAAAGGCGTCTTGACGGTCCAGCTTGTCAAGACGTGGTTAACGGGCTGACTGTCACAATGTCGCCCGCGCGCCGATGGTATGGCGGGCGCTCTATGTCATTGGGGATGTTCTCGGGATGCTTTCCACCACGCGTACGCGCGCCGCGCTGACGGCCATCGCCGTGGTCGCCGCCACCTTGCTGGCCAGCTGCGAGACGCCGCCCCCGCCGCCCCCGCCCTTGGTGGCCGCCCCGCCTGCCCCGCCGCCGATCACCCTGTCGTCCAGCATCGTCGAGAAGGCCAGCGCCTTCCGCGGCTACATGCAGCGGGCCGCCGCGATCGGCGCCACCTTCGAGAACGGCGACCAGATCCAGGCCTCGCTGAAGATCGGCGTCGCCTACGAGCCCAAGCAGTTCCTGTCGGGCGCCACGGCCTACGCCGCCGTCCTGGCCCTGCAGGACCCGACCTATGTGGCCTCGGTGCGTTCGTTCGCCACCGACCCGACCCAGCGCCAGTCGATCATCAACCAGATCATCGCCGATCCGGCCTACGCCGTCGGCTTCAAGGGCAGCGACACCGCCGCCGGCCGGATCATCGACACCCTCGGCGCCGACGGCCTGAGGCTCTACACCTCCGGCAAGGCCGTGAAGCAGGCGGCCTACGACGTCCAGCGCGCGAAGTGGTCGACCCTGCCGGTCCTCGATCGCGACGGCCGCCTGGCCTACGCCAAGACCATGTCGGCGACCCCCGCCCTGGCCGACAGCGCCGACGTGGCGGCCCTGCAGCAGGCCTCCATGGGCGGCGTGCCGCTGGTGCCCGCCCCGCCCGCCGATCCCGCCGCCGCCCCGGTCGCCGTTCCGGCCGGCGCTCGCTCCGCCCCGCCGCCCTACAAGCCCCTGGTGATCCGCGGCCTGGCCGTGGCCGCCCTGGCCGCGCTGGGCTACGCCGGCGACGACAAGCTGCCCCTGATCGAGGCGGTGATGGCCGAGCCGGCCAGCGCCATGTGCCTGAACATGGCCAAGCTGAACCTCTACCAGTGCCTGGCCGTCGCCAAGCCGCACTATGAAGACGTGTTCTGCCTGGGCCAACACGTCATGATCGACACCGGCATGTGCGTGCTCAAGGCCTCGGGCGCCGCGCTGCCCTACGAGCCGCCGCCCCCGCCCAAGCCCGAGCCGGTGGTGACCAAGAAGAAGCCAACCGCCAAGAAGGCCACGGCGAAGAAAAAGAGCTAAACAGCTCCACCCCTTCCCTTCCAGACGCGCTCCAGGCGGCCGCCCGTTGCATCGGACGGCCGCTGCGTGTATGGAGCGCGACCCAAAAACGTCGACCGGGCGAGGCAATCCAGTCTTGTGCGGCGGCTTCGCATTTCGAGAGCATGGGGCTCTCCAGAGAGACAAGACATGGCCGAGATCATTCTCAACGTCGAACTGCGTGACCGCGCCGGCACCGGCGGCTCGCGCGAAACCCGCCGCCAAGGCAAGATCCCCGGCGTGCTGTACGGCGGCGCCAAGGCCCCGGTGAACATCGCCGTTAAGGGCAACGAATTCCGCAAGGCGCTCTATACGGGCAAGCTGCTGGGCCACCTGGTGACCCTGCAACACGGCGACGAGAAGCAGTCGGTCATCGCCAAGGCCGTGCAGTTCCACCCCGTCACCGACGAGCCGCTGCACTTCGACCTGTACCGCGTCGACGAGCACCAGCTGATCAAGATCGAAGTGCCGGTGCACTTCAAGAACCAGGACATCTCGGTCGGCCTGAAGAAGGGCGGCACGCTGGAAGTCATCCGCCACACCGTCGAGCTGGCCTGCCCGGCCGACAAGATCCCCGAAGAGCTGATCGTCGACCTGGCCTCGCACGACATCGGCGACACCATCCGCATCTCGGAAGTGAAGCTGCCGGAAGGCGTGCGCCCGGCCATGGACCGCGACTTCGTGATCGCCAACCTGAAGGCCTCGGCCGCCTCGCAATCGAACGAAGGCGACACCACGACCGCCGAAGCCTAAGGGCTTCCCGGCCGGGTCTCCGATCCGATATCGAGAACGGGCGGGCTTCACGGCCCGCCCGTTTTTCGTTCCGGCCTGGGCCAAGCCACGAAACCTCGTCCTTCGACAGGCTCAGGATGAGGTTTCGAAGGCGGCCTTTCCGTCGTCCTCATCCTGAGCTTGTCGAAGGACGAGGACGCCCCTACACGCTGGCCGTCAAAGTGGAAGCGAGCCGATGTCCATGCTGATCCTCGCCGGCCTCGGCAATCCCGAGCCGAAATACGAGAAGAACCGGCACAATGTCGGGTTCATGGCCGTCGACGCCCTGGCCCGCAAATGGGGCACGGCGCCGTGGCGTTCGCGCTTCCAGGGGCTGGCCTGCGAGGGCCAGGTCTCGACCCCGAACGGGCCGGTCAAGCTGCTGCTGCTCAAGCCCAGGACCTTCTACAACGAGAGCGGGCGCGCCGTGGGCGAGGCCATGAAGTTCTTCAAGCTGGCCCCCAGCGACGTGATCGTCTTCCATGACGAGATCGACATGGCGCCCGGCCGCTTCCGGATGAAGGCCGGCGGCGGGGCGGCGGGCAACAACGGCGTGCGCTCGATCACCAGCCAGATCGGCGACGCCTTCCGCCGCGGCCGGATCGGCGTGGGTCATCCGGGCCACAAGGACGCGGTGATGCACTATGTGCTGGGCGACTTCCACAAGGTCGAGCACCAGTGGCTGGACCCGATGCTGGACGCCCTGGCCGACGCCCTGCCGTTCGCGGCGGCCGGCGACGACGAGCGCTACCAGGCCGAGGTGCTGCGGCTGGCCCCCGCGCCCAAGGCCGATCCCAAGAAGGCCGCGCGCCAGGCCGAGTAGGATCGCGGCCGATTGACGTCGCACGCTCCAGCCCACACATACCTGCCTTGATCTTGGCCAACGCCAAGCTTGGAGCCCTCCCTTCCGATGATCCTGCTTGGCCTGTCGCTGCTGTTCTCGATCGCCCTGTGCGTCCACGTGGTCCGCACGGGCCAGCAGATGTACTGGCTGATGATCATCCTGCTGTTCCAGCCGCTGGGCGGACTGGTCTATCTGATCGCCATCGTCGCGCCGGAATTCCTGGGCGGCGCCAAGGCCCAGAAGGCCCGGCAGGCCGCGCGGCAGGTTCTCGACCCGCAACGCGAATATCGCGAGGCCGGCCAGGCCGTCGACGACACGCCCACCGTCGCCAACCGCGCCCGCCTGGCCGCGGCGGCCGCGGGCCTCGGCAAGCACGCCGAGGCCGAGCGCCTGTACGCCGAGACCCTGCAGGGCATGTACGCCGACGACCCGCAGCTGCTGCTGGGCCGCGCCAACGCCCTGATCGAACTGGGCCGCGCCGCCGAGGCCCTGCCGCTGCTGGAGGGCCTGAGCGCCCAGTCGCCGGCCGCCCGCACGCCGAACGTCGCCCTGGCCATGGGCCGCGCCTATCACGCCCTGGGCCGTTACACCGAGGCCGACACCGCCCTGCGCTGGGCGGCCGCCCACCTGCCGGGCTTCGAGGGCATGGCGCGCTATGCGGTGTTCCTGGCCCAGACCGGCCGCAAGGACGAGGCCCGCGAGGCCCTGGCCGAGATCGACAAGCGCCTGGCCAAGACCCATTCGCACTTCCGCAAGGAAGCCCGCGGCTGGCGCGACCTGGCGGCGGCGGCTGTGACCGCCTAGTCTCGCTCGCGCCCGTCGCCGATCAGCAGGTGGCCCAGCCAGCTGACCACGCCGACCACCACCGAGCCGAAGATCCCGGCCCACAGGCCGTCGACGACGAAGCCCCTCAGCAGCCAGCCGACCAGGCCCAGCATCGCGGCGTTCACGACCAGCAGGAACAGGCCCAGAGTCACCACCGTGAACGGCAGGGTGAGCACCACGACCACCGGCCGGACGATGGCGTTGACCACGCCCAGCAGCACCGCGGCGATCAGCAGGCTGGTCCAGCCACCGGGCGCCCGGATCCCCGGCACGATCCTGCACGCCAGCCACAGGCCCAGGGCGGCGATCAGAGCGCGGACGATGAAGCGGATCACGGCAAGCCTCCTGGCGATCAAGCGCGACCATTAGATGCGCGCCCCGTCGCTGAGGACAAGACCCGATCTGGCTCTGGAGACGACGTCGCGTCCGCCTGGCATTTTTGGCTTGAACTTTTGAGAATGAACGTTCATTCTCACTTTCGAAGCGCCAATACCCGAGTCCGGGTGTCGGACATTACAAATACGTTATCGACCTTACCTTCGCCGCAACGCATTCCTATCTGACCCATTCCGGTGGGGACGACGGCGCGCGATTGACGGGCGGATCCGCACCAAGGGGATAGTTTTTATGGCCGTGAATTCTCTATCGGTGATGTCGCCGGACGGCGGCCTGTCGCGTTATCTCACCGAAATCCGCAAGTTTCCGATGCTGGCCAAGGACGAGGAGTTCATGCTCGCCCAGCGCTGGAAAGAGCATCAGGACAGCGAAGCCGCCCACAGGATGGTCACCAGCCACCTGCGCCTAGTGGCCAAGATCGCCATGGGCTATCGCGGCTATGGCCTGCCGATCGGCGAGGTGATCTCCGAAGGCAATGTCGGCCTGATGCAGGCGGTCAAGAAGTTCGAGCCCGACAAGGGCTTCCGCCTGGCCACCTACGCCATGTGGTGGATCCGCGCCTCGATCCAGGAATACATCCTGCGCTCGTGGTCGCTGGTAAAGATGGGCACGACCGCCGCGCAGAAGAAGCTGTTCTTCAACCTGCGCAAGGCCAAGAGCCAGATCAGCGCCTTCGAGGACGGCGACCTGCGTCCGGAGCAGGTCAGCGCCATCGCCACCAAGCTGGGTGTGCTGGACAGCGAGGTCATCTCGATGAACCGCCGCCTGTCGGGCCCCGACGCCTCGCTGAACGCGCCGCTGCGCGCCGACGGCGAGAGCGAATGGCAGGACTGGCTGGCCGACGACAACCAGGTGTCGCAAGAAACCGTGGTCGCCGAGAACGAAGAGAAGTCCCTGCGGATGACTCTGCTGGAAGAGGCCATGGTCGAGCTCACCGACCGTGAGCGCCACATCCTGACCGAGCGGCGCCTGAAGGACGAGCCCACCACCCTGGAGGACCTGGCCTCGCAATACGGCGTCAGCCGCGAGCGGGTCCGCCAGATCGAGGTCCGGGCGTTCGAGAAGCTGCAGAAGTCGATGCGCGAAGCCGCCATCGCCAAGAACATGGTCGAAGCCTAGCGGACGGCGGGCGAAGGCTAGACCGCGGAGCCCCCGCCGCGGTCTAGACGCCCATTCCCCTCTCTGCTGGCCGGCAGGGCGCGGGACAGAACCCGTCGCGGGCCCGTCGTCCGGTGAGCGGTCAGCTCGGCGATGGCGAAGGCGCGATAGCCGTCGCCGATCGGTTGCAGCCGCGAGGCCCGCCTTGACGCGGCTCGGCGAAGCCGCTGTGGCGCCATGCCGCAACCGCCCGAGCGATCCGCCAATGGCGCGTAAAGATCCGCGCGCCCAATCTGTCGCCATGACAGCCGACGCTTACAGGTCATACTCCCAGCAGGCGTTCGAGAAATACTATGCTCGAACCTACTCCGGTCACGTCGCCATGCGGATCGGCAGCATCGGCGTGGTCGCCGCGCTGCTGCTTTTCCTGAAGGTGATCGGTCCTTGGATCGCGTCCGGCTGGCTGCTGTCGTTCACGCTTTGCGAGGCCTATTCGATGGCGTGGTGGCGCAGGGTCGTTCCGCGCCTGCCCGCCGCCACGCCAGAGCAGGTCCTGGTCTTTCGAAACCAACTGATCGCGATCTCCGCCTTGCTGTCGGCCGCCGCCGCCGGACCTGTCCTGCTCATCCACCCCACGAGCAGCGCGGGCGCAGTCGCCATGGTCATCGTCAGCGCCGGCGTCCTGATGACCATCGCCGCCCAACACACCCTGACACGCGGGATGTTCTTCTGGACCGCGCCGGTCCCGGCGGCCGCCCTGCTCTACAGCATGAGCCGGCTGCAGACGGGATTGGAGGGCTGGGTCCTGTTGGCGCTGGGCCTCTGCTTCGTCGTCAACGCCCGCGGACTGCAGGTCGCCAACGCCGTGTCCTATGCCGAGGTCATCAACGGCCAGCTCAGCGCCGAGCAGGCCAACCAGGCCAAGAGCGCCTTCCTCGCCACCGTCTCCCACGAGATCCGCACGCCGCTCAACGGCGTCCTGGGCATGGCCCAGGCGATGACGCGCGAACCGCTCACCGCGGACCAGGCCGAAAGGCTGAAGGTCTTGCGACATTCCGGAGCGACATTGCTGACCCTGCTCAACGACCTGCTGGACATGGCCAAGATCGAAGCCGGCAAGATCGAACTGGAGCCCCTGGACTTCGATCCGGAAGCGCTGGCGCGGGGCGCCTGCGACGCCTTCGCGGCCATCGCGGCGGAAAAGGGGCTCGACCTTCATTTCGAAGCCGACGGAGAGCCGGCCTTCTATCACGGCGATCCGACGCGGATCCGGCAAATTCTCTACAACCTGATCAGCAACGCCGTGAAATTCACCGATCGCGGCCAGGTTACGGTGCGGCTTGAATTCGCCCCGGCCGGTTTCGACCTGTTGGTGAGGGATACGGGCGTCGGCTTTTGCGAACAGGCCAGGGGCAGTCTCTTCGAGCGGTTCGGCCAGGCGGACGCCACAACCACGCGACGGTTCGGCGGCTCGGGCCTTGGCCTGCCGATCTCGCGGGAGCTGGCCAAGCTCATGGGCGGCGACATCGCGGTCGAGAGCCGGGTCGGAGAAGGATCGGTCTTCCGCGTGACGCTGCCGGCGCCGCGCGCGGTCCGCCCGGCGGTCGCCTATGGTCCCCACCTCGCGCCAGCGGCCGAAGACCTGGTCACGACGGGCAGCGCGCCGCTTCGCGTCCTGGTGGCCGAGGACAATCCGACCAACCAGCTGGTGCTCCAGAGCCTGCTGGACAGCGCCGACGTTTGCCTGGAGGTGGTCGAGGACGGCCTGCTGGCGCTCGAGGCCTGGCGCAAGCAATCGTTCGATCTGATCCTGATGGACATCAACATGCCGATCATGGACGGCGTCAGCGCGACCCAGGCGATCCGGGCCGAGGAGCGCGCCAGCGCCCGGGCGCGTACGCCCATCATCGCCCTGACGGCCAACGCCATGGATCATCAGAAGCACGACTACCTGGCGGCCGGCATCGACGGTCACGTCAGCAAGCCGATCGAGGTGGCCGCCTTGTTCGGAGCCATTTCCGCGGCTCTGGCGACGCTCTCCGCCGACGCCCCTTTGACCTTGGTCGAGGGCTGACGCCCAGGCGGTACAGGCCGCCCCAAAATCCGTATTCGGGATGTCGGCGTCAGCGCCGCTCGCGCGTCCTTGGGAACATCAGGACCGTCCGCCCGCGCTCGCCGCTGGCCCGAACGAGCTTTTGCATCACTGCCCCCCCGCGCGGCGCGAATTCCCATCGCCCCAGTTTGGAAAAGACCTCAGGAGATAAACGTGTCTGTATCCGTGCTCTTCATGTCCATGTCCCTGGACGGGTATATCGCCGGGCCCAACGATGACGTGGGCAATCCCGGCGGCGACGACTTCATGCGGTTGCACGCGTGGTACGGGGATTTTTCCCGACCGACCGGACCGGTCGGGCAGTTGTGGGACGAATGGAACGCGCCCGGTGCGATTCTGGCGGGGCGGCGAACCGTGGAGCAGGTCGATCACTGGGGCGGCGACAATCAGGGCGTCCCGATCTTCGTACCCAGTCACAGGCCGCCCGGGCCATCCGTCGCGAACTATCCACTGGTCAAATACGTGAGCGACGGGATCGCGAGCGCCATGGCTCAGGCCAAGGCCGCCGCCGGGGACCGGGACGTGTTGATGCTTGGCGCCTATACGGCGCAACGGGCGCTGGAAGCCGGCGTGCTCGACGAACTGCAGATACACCAGATTCCAGTCCTGTTCGGACGTGGCCGCCGACTGTTCGAAGTCTTGCCATCGCGCATCGAGCTGGAGATCGTTCGGGTGATCGATACGCCCGAGGCCACGCACATCCGCTACCGCGTCGGCCGCTGAGCCCGCCCCAGCTGATGAATGCGCCCATAAGAGCCTCGGACTAACCAAGAACTCGCACAACAGTTTGTTTTCAATAACCATTGCGCAATCGAACCGCCCAGCAGCCCGTAATTCGCGGTTTGGTTTGCAATTGGTTGCAGCCGCATGCGGGCAAATTCTCGCCGGGAGAAAATCTATAATTTTATGATTTTCTTGAAGAAAATGGCGCGCCCGGAACGATTCGAACGTCCGACCCTCAGATTCGTAGTCTGATGCTCTATCCAGCTGAGCTACGGGCGCGCACTGCCTTTCGGCGAGGCGGGGGAGATAGCCCGGACGATCCGGGGACGCAAGCGCCTTTTGATGCAGAACGCGCGAAGTTTGTGGAGAAAGGCATGCAGGCCTTGACCCGCAAGGCTCCGCTCCCTTCTTGGGAGGAACGACCTTGGCCGCGCGGGATCGCAACGGCGCGCTCCTCGTTCCGTGACCGGGGTCTTCGAGAAAGTTCGTCCATGCGTCTGATCGCCCCCCTGCTCGCCATCCTGATCGCCGGCTGCGCGCCCCTTTCGACGGAGGCCGCGCCGCCCGTCCAGGCTCCGGCTGCGGCGCCCGCCTACACGCCCCGCGGCATGGTGGCGGCGGCCAATCCGCTGGCGGTGGAGGCCGGCCTGCGGGTGCTGCGCGACGGCGGCACGGCGGTGGACGCGGCGGTGGCCGTGCAGGCGGTGCTGGGCCTGGTCGAGCCGCAGAGCTCCGGCCTGGGCGGCGGCGCGTTCATGGTGTTCTACGACGCCAAGACCGGCAAGGTGACCGCCTATGACGGTCGCGAGAAGGCGCCCCAGGCGGCGACGCCGCAGCTGTTCATGGGGCCGGACGGCAAGCCGCTGAACTTCGTCACCGCCGTACTGTCGGGCCGCTCGACCGGCGTGCCCGGCGCGGTGGGCATGCTGGCCCAGGCCCAGAAGGAGCACGGCAAGGCCGCCTGGAGCACGCTGTTCAAGGACGCCGAGCGCCTGGCCGACGGCGGCTTCACGGTCAGCCCGCGCCTGGCCGGCATGATCAACAGCCCGCGCGTGCCGCAGAACGCCGCGCCGGACGTGATCGCCTATTTCACCAAGCCGGACGGCCGGCGCTACCAGGCCGGCGACACCCTGAAGAACCCGGCCTACGCCGCCACCCTGCGCGACCTGGCCAGCAAGGGTCCTGGCGCCCTCTACGAGGGTCCGCTGGCCCAGAAGATCGTCGACCGGCTGCACCAGGGCGACCTGGCCTCCAGCATGACCCTGGCGGACCTGAAGGCCTACAGGCCGCGTTCGGCCGACGCCCTGTGCCGGCCGTGGAAGGTCTACACCGTCTGCGTGCCCAACCCGTCGTCGAGCGGCGTCTCGGTGATCCAGGCGTTGCAGATGCTGGAGCACACCGACATCGCCAGCCGCGGGCCGACCGACCCGGTGGCCTGGACCCTGCTGGCCCAGGCCGAGCGCGTGATGTACGCCGACCGCGACCGCTATGTCGGCGATCCGTCGTTCGTGAAGGTGCCGGTCGAGGGCCTGCTGGACCCGGCCTATGTGGCCGAGCGGGCCAAGCTGATCGGCGACATCGCCGGCCCGGCCCCGACCTTCGGCCTGCCCAAGGGCGCGCCGGCCGTCGGTCCCGACAAGACCCAGGAGCCGGCCGGGACGACCCACATGGTCATCGTCGACCCGATGGGCAATGTGGTGTCGATGACCACCACGGTCGAGAGCGTGTTCGGCTCGGGCCGCATGGTCGGCGGGTTCTTCCTCAACAACCAGCTGACCGACTTCAACTTCGACCCGCACGACGGCGACGGCGCGCCGGGCGCCAACGCCGTGGCCGGCGGCAAGCGGCCGCGCTCGTCGATGGCGCCGATCGTGGTGCTGGACAAGGACGGCAAGTTCCTGGCCGCCGTGGGCTCGCCCGGCGGCTCGGCCATCCTGTCCTATAATCTCAAGGCCATGGTTGGGGTGTTCGACTGGGGCCTGACCATGCAGCAGGCGATCAGCCTGCCCAACCTGGTGGCGCGCGGCGACAGCTTCTCGGCCGACGTCGAGAAGTTCGGGCCGGAGATGACGGCGGCCCTGCAGGCGCGGGGCGTGGCGATCCGGACCGGCCAGAACGAGACCTCGGGCCTGCACGGCGTGATCGTGCGCCCGGGCGGCGTGCTGGAAGGCGGGGCCGACCCCCGGCGCGAGGGCGTGGCCAAGGGGCTGTAGCGAGGCGGGGTGGGGACAAGTGGTCCATAGCGGGACCAGGCGCGGTGCCGGGACATGCTCTCACACCAGAGCCTGGGCCATGTGCGTACAGCGTTGGCCGTGAGTGCGTGTCCCCAACGGACCTGCTGATTTGCCTGTACGTCTGCGGACGAAGTTGGGGACACGCACTCACCCTGCCTTTGGAGATGGGCTTGCGCGCCCGTGCCATGAGAGCATGTCCCCGGCTTGGAAGGCCGCGCCCGACAACCACCCTTCGCCGGGGCTCCGAGCATCCGCCTTGGGGCTGCGCGGCGCGCGCCATTGATACACGCCGCCGCCCGCCAGAGGCCCTCCATCCTCGGCGGATAGAGAACAAAGTCCGGCAATTTCAACGCCCTGAACTTTTTCGACCTGAACTTATCAGCACCCCCTCGAACCACCCTTATCCTGCTTGCACCTGAAAGCACGGGAGGGGCGTCCGGCCGGCGACCAGACGGCTTTTTGGGGTGGTCGAGCGGGAAGCGCTCGCCGGTGGTCTTCAAGGGACGCCTTCGCGGCGGTCTGGTCGGGTTCCTTGCAACACAGGACGAAGCCCGGGCGGCGAAGGATCGGCGGACGCGGCAGGCACGGGCTGAAATCGCCCGCGCGGTCCAGGGAACGCCAAGTCCCTGCCCGTCGGGGGCCTCCATCGGAGCGGGTTAAGAATCCGCGACCCGAAGGCTTCCGGATAATGGTCACGCGGAGCGCTGGTCTTCGTCGAAACAGTACACATAACTACAAATCTTCCGGGCGAGGCCCGGGCGCTTCGCACCCTTCCCCATCCCCTCGGCGGGCGTCCGCGTGAGGCGGCGAAACCGTGCGCGCTCCTGTGGGCGGGGCGGTCGAATAGGGATTGTCATCCCGGACGAGCGCGTAGCGCGAAGATCCGGGACCGGGGCGTGAACTCGGCGCTTGCGGCGGTCCCGGGTCTCCGCTTCGCTACGCCCGGGATGACAAGTTGGGGCTGGCGATCGCATACGGATGGATCGCGCGGGCCATGTAGCCGTCGCTAGGGCTTCGACTTCGCCTTGGGCTTCACGGGCTCCGGCGGCGCTTCCGGCAGCGGCTCGGGCGTTCCCGCCAGGGTCAGGTCGAACACCGAGCCGCCAGGGCCGGTCTCGACCAGGGCCAGGTCGCCGCCGTGGCCCTGGGCCAGCTCGCGGGCGATGGCCAGGCCCAGGCCCGTGCCGCCGCGCCGCACCGAGCCGACGAACGGCTGGAACAGGTTGTTGCGGGCCTTCTCCGGCACGCCGGGACCGTCGTCGGACAGCCGCAGGATGCTCAGCCCCTCGGCGCGGCGCAGCTCGACGAACACCCGGCCCTTGCCGCCGCGGTCGGGGGCGCCCTCGATCGCCTCGCGGGCGTTGCGCAGCAGGTTGGTGAGGATGCGGTGCAGCTGGTCCGGATCGGCCAGCACCTGCTCGCGGCCGTCGATCACCGTCTCCAGGGCCACGCCCCCGAACAGCAGGCCGGCGTCCTCGGCGGCCATGTCCAGCGCGGCGCGCAACGGGGTGGCGCGCAGGGCCGGGGCCGGCTCCTTGGACTTGCCGTAGGCCATCACGTCGCTGGCCAGGGTGATGGCGCGGTCCAGGGCGCGTTCGAGGCGCGGCAGGGCCTGGGCCACCTTGGGGTCGCCCAGGGCGGCCAGGCGGTCGGACGCCATCTGGGCGCTGGTCAGCATGTTGCGCAGGTCGTGATTGATCTTGGCCACCGCCTCGCCCAGGGCGGCCAGCCGGGCCTTGGCCTGCAGGGCGGCGATCAGGTCGCTCTGCATCATGTCCAGCTCGCGCTCGGCCCGGCCGATCTCGTCGCGGCGGCGCGAGACCACCACCCGGGCGGCGGGGTCCTCCGGATCGGCCCGGAACCGCTCCATGGCCAGGGTCAGGCGCTGCATGGGCCGCACCAGCAGGAAGTTCAGCGCCAGATAGATCAGCCCGCCCGCCAGGGCCGCCACGAAGATGGTCACCGCGGCCAGGCGCCCCAGATAGCCGACCAGCAGCGCCTTCAGCTGGGCGTCGGGCAGGACGATCTCGACGAACTCGGCCTCCTGGCGAAAGCGCGGCTCGGCCATCACCCGCACCATGCTGCCGGGCTCGCTCTTGAGGGTGAAGAACGGGGCGGCCAGCCAGGACCCGGGGTTCTGGCGGCGCAGGTCGACCAGGTAGGGCGGCTTGATCTTCAGGCCGCGCGGCTCGGAGGGCAGGACCAGGCGGCGGGCGCCGTCGACCTGCAGGGCCACGATCACCACCCCGGCCTGGTCGAGCAGTCGCTGCGAGACCTTGTCGGTGACCCGCCGCTCGGGATCGGCGTCGGTGATGGTCGAGGCCATTTCCGCCGCTCGCACGCGGTCCAGCAGCCACTGCTTCTCGAAGTCGGCGAGGGCGGGGGGCAGGATGAAGGCGGCGGCGATGGCCACGAACAGGGCGGTGAGCAGCAGCAGGCGCGCCGACAGGCCTCCGGGCCACGGGAAGCGACGCCCTGGCCTGGCATTCTCCGGAACGGACGGCGCGACCGGCTCGGTCATTCGTCTGGGTTACTTCACGTCTGGGGCTTGGGCAACGCGGCGGTTTCGCCAATAGCGCCACAGCGGCGGCAGCAAGGCCAGGGCGCCCATCGCCGCGATCGGCAGGTAGATGCGCGGCGAGAACAGGGTGTGCATCGTCACCGGCTCGCCGCTGGCGAAGATGTGGCCCAGCCCCGCGCCGATGCCGGCATAGACGAACGAGCTGGGGATCATCCCCAGGAACGAGGCCAGCAGATAGGTGCGCACCGGAATGTTCATCAGGCCCGAGGCGACGTTGACCAGCAGCAGCGGGAAGGCCGGGATCAGGCGCAGGGTCAGCAGGTAGGAGAAGGCGTCAGCCCTGAAACCTTCCTCGATCCGGGTCAGCAGGGCGCCCGGCTTGCGGCGCAGGAAGTCGCCGAACGCCGAGCGGCAGACGAGATAGACCACGGTCGAGCCGCCGGTCGCGCCGGTCACCGCCGCCGCCCCGCCGCCGATCGGTCCGAACAGGAAGCCGCCGGTCAGGGACAGGATCAGGGCGCCCGGCAGCGAGATCGACACCGTGGCGACATAGATCAGGATGTAGATCGCCGCGCACTTCAGCGGGTTGGCCGCGGCGTAGGTCTGCAGGGCCTGTCCGTGCGCCTGCAGGGTCGCCAGGTCGAGCTTGCCGGCCATGCCGCTGGCCAGGGCGACGACCAGCAGGATCAGCAACGCGCCCAGCGGCCCGAACCGGCGCAGCCAGGCCAGGGTGGCGTCGGGCGTCATCCCGCGCCGACCGCGTCGGTCACCGCGGCGAACCCCTCGGCGCGCAGCCGGGCGGCCAGCTCGCGCTTGATCCGCTGGACCAGGCCGGGGCCGCCATAGACCAGGGCCGAATAGAGCTGCACGGCGCAGGCCCCGGCCCGGATCTTGGCCAGGGCGTCGGCGCCGCTGGCGATCCCGCCCGCGCCGATCAGCACCAGATGGCCGTCGTTGGCCGCGTGGAAGCGCGCCAGCATGGCCGTGGAGGCGGACAGCAGCGGCTTGCCGGACAGGCCGCCGCTCTCGCCCCTATGCGGCGAGGCGAGGTCGGCCGGACGGGCGATCGTGGTGTTGCTGACGATGATCCCGTTCAGGTCGTTGGCCTTGACGGTCTCGACGATGGCCTCGACCTCGCCGTCCTCCAGGTCGGGCGCGACCTTCAGGAAGATCGGATAGTCGACCGTTCCGGCCGCCTTCAGCAGGCCGCGCGCCTCGGCGATGCGGCCCAGCAGCTCCTCCAGCGCCGCCCTGGTCTGCAGGGCGCGCAGGCCCGGCGTGTTGGGCGAGGAGATGTTGACGGTGAAATAGTCCGACAGGCCCCACAGCCGCGTCAGGCCGGCGACATAGTCGGCGATGCGGTCGGTCGCGTCCTTGTTGGCCCCAATATTGGCCCCGACGACGGGCTGGCGGCCGCCGGCGCGGCGGGCCTTCAGGGCCGACAAGCGCGCCGCGAACGGCTCCAACCCCTCGTTGTTGAAGCCCATGCGGTTGATCACCGCCTGGTCCTGCGTCAGGCGAAACAGCCGCGGCCGCGGATTGCCGGCCTGGGCCAAGGGGGTGACCGTGCCGCATTCCACGAAGCCGAAGCCGGCCTCGGACATGGCGGCGGGAACCTCGGCGTTCTTGTCGAAGCCGGCGGCCAGGCCCACGCAGTTGGACAGCGGCAGGCCAGCGATCGTGCAGGCCAGAATCGGATCGTCGACGTCGGACTGGCGCGGGCCCAGCCCCATCTTCAGGCCCCGGATCGCCCAGCCGTGGGCGTCCTCGGGGTCCAGCACGTGCAAGGCGCGGGCGGCGATGTCGTGCAGGCTCATGCCGGCAGCTCGCCCAGGATCGGCGCGCCGTCGGCGTCGAGCGCCAGCGCCCGCTCGGCGATCACCTCGTCCACCCTCAGGTCGCGGAAAAGGTGCGGAAACAGGGCCCCACCGCGCGAGGCCTCCCATTTCAGGGCCTCGCCCAGGTGGTCGGCCTCGACGGTCAGCAGAATCAGGCCGGACTGGTCTCTGAAATAGAGCTCGGCCGTCCGCTGGGCGGTGTCATGGCCGGAGAAGTGGATGAAGCCGTCGGCCAGGTCGACCGCCGAGCCGGCGAAGACGCCGGCGGCGCGGGCGGCGTCCCACTCGGCCTTGGGAAGGATCTTGTAGATCTTGCTCATTCGCCGCCGTGTCCGCCGTTTTCCGAAGCATAGAACAGGTGGCTCAAGGTCGGGGCTCCGTCGGGGTCGATCGAGAACACCGCGACGGTGGCGGTGGGGAACTTGCCCCGCAGTTGGGCCAGCTTGGCGGGATCGGCCGGGCCGCCCAGGGCCAGGCGCAGGGCCAGCTCGTGCAGGCCGGGATTGTGGCCCACCACCATGACGGTTCCGCCATCGGGGGCATCCTCGCGAATCGCCGCCAGCACGTCCTGGGCCTCGGCGTGATAGAGATCGCGGCGGATGGCGGCGCGGGCCTTGGGAAAGGCCGGGGCGACCGCGTCCCAGGTCTCGCGGGTGCGGCGGGCCGAAGAGACCAGGGCCAGGTCCGGCGACAGGCCGACCTTGGCCAGGACCTTGGCCATCAGGGCCGCGTCGTTCTGGCCGCGCGGCGCCAGGGCGCGTTCGAAATCGCCGCCCGACGCGGCGTGGTGTTCGGCCTTGCCGTGGCGCATGAGGATCAGTCGGTCCATGATCCTCCATAGCCTTGACCGGAGCGCATCGGAAGCGCGCGGTTGACACGGAAGACGCCAAGCGGTCCAAGGCGGCATGGCTGAACTCGACTTCGCCGGACCTGTGCTGTCGGAAGGCGGAACCTGGCGGTTCCCGTCCCATCAACCCTTGCGGCTCGACTCCGGCGCCCAGCTGGAAAACCTGGAGATCGCCTACCGCACCTGGGGCGAGCTGAACGCGGACGGCACGAACGCCGTCCTGATCTGCCACGCCCTCACCGGCGACCAGCACGTGGCCGGCGCGCACCCCGTCAGCGGCAAGCCCGGCTGGTGGACCCGCCTGGTCGGCCCCGGCAAGCCGATCGATCCCGCCAAGCACTTCGTCATCTGCTCGAACGTGGTCGGCGGCTGCATGGGCTCGACCGGCCCGGCCTCGATCAACCCGGCCACCGGCAAGCCCTACGGCCTGAGCTTCCCGGTGATCACCATCGCCGACATGGTGCGAGCCCAGGCGATGCTGGTCGAGGCGCTGGGGGTCGAGACCCTGCTGGCGGTGGTCGGCGGCTCGATGGGCGGCATGCAGGTCCAGCAATGGGCGGCGGACTATCCCGACAAGCTGTTCAGCGCGGTGATCGTCGCCTCGGCCTCGCGCCACTCGGCCCAGAACATCGCCTTCCACGAGGTGGGCCGCCAGGCGATCATGGCCGACCCCGACTGGAAGGCCGGCGCCTACGCGCAAGGCAAGTCGCGGCCCGAAAAGGGCCTGGCCGTCGCGCGAATGGCCGCCCACATCACCTATCTGTCCGAACCGGCCCTGCAGCGGAAGTTCGGCCGCGAGCTGCAGCGCGACGGTCTGTCGTGGGGTTTCGACGCCGACTTCCAGGTGGAGAGCTATCTGCGCCACCAGGGGGCCAGCTTCGTCGACCGCTTCGACGCCAACTCCTATCTCTACATCACCCGGGCCATGGACTATTTCGACCTGGCCGCGGCCCACGGCGGGGTGCTGGCCCAGGCCTTCGCCAGGGCGCGCCACGTGCGCTTCTGCGTGCTGTCGTTCACCAGCGACTGGCTCTATCCGACCGCCGAGAACCGCCACATCGTCCGCGCCCTGACCGCCGCTGGCTGCCGCGCGGCCTTCGTCGAGATCGAGAGCGACAAGGGCCACGACGCCTTCCTGCTGGACGAGCCGGTGATGGACGCGGCCCTGCAGGGCTTCCTCGGCTCGGTCGAACGGGAGCGGGGCCTGTCCAAATGATCCGCGAGGACTTCAAGGAAATCCTGCGCCTGGTCCGCCCCGGCTCCCGCGTGCTGGACGTCGGCTGCGGCGAGGGGGTGCTGCTGGACCTGCTCACCCAGGAAAAGCAGGTCGACGGCCGTGGGCTGGAGATCAGCGCCGCGGGAGTCGCCGCCTGCATGTCGCGCGGCCTGTCGGTGGTGCAGGGCGACGCCGACCAGGATCTCGACCACTTCCCCGACCGGACCTTCGACTACGCGATCCTGTCCCAGACCCTGCAGGCGACGCGTCGACCGCGCCACGTGCTGGACGAGTTGCTGCGGATCGCCGACCGCGCCGTGGTGTCGTTCCCCAATTTCGGCCACTGGCGCGTGCGCTGGTCGCTGCTGCATCGGGGCCGCATGCCCGAAACCGAGGCCCTGCCCCTGCCCTGGTGGGCGACGCCCAACATCCACCTGTGCACCCTGGCCGATTTCCTGGCCCTGACCGAGGACCTGGGCGTGCGCGTCGACGCCTGCGCCGCCTTCGCGGGCGACGGCCCGGCCCGGCAGATCGACCCGACCAAGGCCATCGAGAACTGGCGCGCCGAAAGCTGCCTGTTCATGCTCAGCCGCAATCCTCCGCCCGTCCAAAGCCTGGCGAGGACGGAACCTCCAGCGACCTCAGGCGATCTCTTCGACGGATGAAGCTTCGTCTCATGACCTACAATGTCCACCGATGCGTGGGCACGGATCGCAAGCTCGACGTCGAGCGTGTGGCCGAGGTCATCGCTGCGGAAAACGCCGACGTGGTGGCGCTTCAGGAACTGGACGTCCGCCGGGCCCGCACCCGGGGCGTGGACCAGGCCCACCGCCTGGCCGAACTGCTGAAGATGCGATCACATTTCCATCCGGCCATGGCGGTGGAGGAAGAGCTCTACGGCGACGCCATCCTGACCGCCCTGCCCGAGAAGAAGGTCAAGGCCGACGGCCTGCCGCTGTATCCGCGCATCCCCGGCCTGGAGCCGCGCGGCGCGATCTGGATCACCGTCGATGTCGGCGGGACGCCGGTGCAGATCATCAACACCCATCTGGGCCTGGCGCCCCCGGAGCAAAAGCGTCAGGCCGCGGCCCTGCTCGGCGAGGACTGGATCACCCACGAGGCCTGGAAGGCCCCCGGCATCCTGCTGGGCGACTTCAACGCCACGCCCTACTCGGCCACCTATCGCCTGCTGAGGGCCGCCCTGCGCGACGCGCAGACCCAGAGCGCGACCTGGAGCAAGACGCCGACCGCGACTTTCCCGTCCAGCTTCCCGTTCATGCGCATCGACCACGTCTTCCTGACCAAGGGCCTGGAGACGGTGGGGGTGCGCTCGCCCTACGGGTCGCTGGCCCGAGCGGCCTCTGACCACCTGCCGCTGGTGGTCGACCTGGAAATCACCGGCGCCTGACACGCCCGACGCGCCCGGTTTCGTATCTTGCCTTCAAGCCGCTTATCCGGTGTTCGCCGGGATGAGCGGAGCAAGATCACTCCCGCAGGTGATCCGGCAGCTCCGGCCGAGGCTCCGCCATCAGCCGGTGCAGCTCGCGCTTGAGCCGCCGCCGGCGCCCCCAGGGGCGCCAGGCGTCGGTGGGCGAGATGGCGTCGCCCAGGCTCCAGTCGGCGATGAACTGCTGGACGCCGGTCAGGGGCTTGATCGGCACCGGCGTCAGGCGGCGCGGCTGGCCGTCCTTGCGATCCAGTTCGTTGATCGCCGCCGCCAGGCCGCCCAGGCGGTCGTAGGTCTCCAGCACATAGCCGGTCTCGTGGTCGAGGAAGTGGCCGATGAGCCGGCCCAGGAAGGCGCGGACCGCGGCGCGGCTGGTCTCGTCTGTCCCCTCGAAGGCGATGTCGCATTCGGTGTCCAGCCCGATCGAGCGGTTGTTCAGGTTGGCCGAGCCCAGCCGCAGCACCCGGTCGTCCGTGATCGCCACCTTGGAGTGGACGATGATCGCCGCGCCCTTGGGCGTGCGGGCGCTGAAGGCCGAGAAGCGGCCGTGGACGTCGATCTCGCGCAGGCGGTTGATCGCCGAGGTGCGGGCGCTGTCCATCGTGATCTGGTCGAAATAGCTGGGACTGTGGGCCGGCCCCACGGTGACCACCTCCGGCCCGTCCGGCTCGGCCAGGCGCTCGGCCAGGGCTTCGACGATGATCGGCGAGGTCAGGTACTGGTTCTCCAGATAGACCAGCCGCCTGGCCGACTTGATGGCGGCCAGGTGCATCAGCATCGACTCGTTGATCTCCGGATCGTCCTTCCAGGCCGGCTGGGTGCGGCAGATGCCGACGGACAGGTTGCGAAGGTCGGGGACCAGGTAGTCCGGCCAGGGCGCCTCCTCGGGCTTTTCGGAGCGCTCCAGCGACTCGCCCGTCGACCGGGCCCAGCGGGCGATGAACAGGTCGCCCAGGGCCTCGGCCGCCTTGCCGTCGACCAGGGCCGCCACCTCGTGCCGGGCCGGATAGTGACGGCCGGTCGGCAGGCGGCGGCGGGGATCGTTGTCCAGGTGCTGGGTGGTGTCCCAGCGATCCACGCCGATGTCGCCGCCGCTGACCAGGGCCACCGAGCCGTCGACCACGACCACCTTCTGGTGATGGCAGGCGCTGGCCGGCAGGGTGTTGTCGAGGTGGTACTTCACCCGCGAGCCGGTGAAGAACGCCTGGCCGCGATGGGGGCCGAACAGCTGCGAGGCGGCGATCGGGAACGGCATGTCCCAGACCAGGATCCGCACGTCCAGGCCCGGGTTCAGCGCCGCCTGCCGGCGCAGCAGCAGGCCGATGCGGTCCACGTGCCGAGGGTCGCGGCTCTTGCGGACCCGGTCGGGGTCGAGGCGCGTCAGGGGGTCGAACACCCAGGCCAGGATCCAGATCGACTTGCGGGCCGACAGCAGAATGGACTTCAGCGCGTCGAACGCCTCGTCGTTGTCGATGAACAGCGCCAGCCGCTCGGCCTGCTCCACGCGCCAGCAGGTGGCGCCGGGCCTGAGCAGGGAAGCGGAGGTGATCGAGGATGCGTCGTCGGCCATATCGCCCCTTGTGCCATGGAAATTCGTCAACGCACGGGCCCATGTTATGGCTCCGCTTGGATAGAACGCTGACGCATGTTTGTTGGACGCCCATGACGATCCAGACGCCCGCCCACCATGTCCTCGCCGACCGCAAGCGCCTGTGGGCCTTCTGGCTGGGCTGCCTGGTGGTCACCGCCGGCGTGGTCCTGCACCTGCCGATGTACCTGATGGGGGCCGACGTCGGCTATCGGCTGGCCGGCATGAAGATGGACCTGGGCATGACCGTGGGCATGCTGCTCATCCCGCCCGGCTGCGCCCTGGCCGGCTGGGGCCTGCTGCCCCGGCGCGGCGTCGACCATCACCTGGAGCACACGATCGAGGTCACGCCGCCCGAGGACGCGCCGCTGTCGCTGGCCCACTGGGGCCTGATGCTGGTGCTGGTGGTGGCTCTGGTCATCGACATCATGAAGCCGGCCAGCCTGGGCTTCGTGGTGCCGGGCATGATCAAGGAATACGGGGTCACCAAGGCCATGGTCGCCTGGCTGCCGTTCGCCGCCCTGACCGGCACCGTCGCGGGCTCGATCATCTGGGGCGCCCTGGCGGACGTCTTCGGACGGCGAGCCTCGATCCTGCTGTCGGCGGTGATGTTCGTCGGCACCTCGATCTGCGGGGCCATGCCCGATTTCTGGTGGAACGTCGGTATGTGCTTCATGATGGGCGCGGCGGCCGGCGGGCTGCTGCCGGTGGTCTACGCCCTGCTGGCCGAGACCATGCCGTCCAAGCACCGCGGCTGGGCCCTGGTGTTGGTCGGCGGCCTGGGGGCGGTGGGCGGCTACCTGGCCTCGTCCAGTTCGTCGGCCTGGCTGCAGCCGGAATTCGGCTGGCGGATCATGTGGTTCCTGAACCTGCCGACCGGCCTGATCCTGATCGCCCTGTCCGGCTTCATCCCTGAATCGGCCAAGTTCCTGATGGCCATCGGCCGCCTCGACGCCGCCCATGCGGTGATGAAGCGCTTCGGCTCGGTGGTCCGCGAGAAGGAGGACAGGCCCGAGGATCATCACCACGTCCTGACACCGCCGCCGGTCGAGCGGCGCTTCCTCGGCAAGACCGCCGCCCTGAGCATCGCCGCCGTCGCCTGGGGCCTGGTCAATTTCGGCCTGCTGCTGTGGCTGCCGGCCGAGCTGGTCGCCGAGGGCCACAGCGTGGGGGTCTCCAGCCAGCTGCTGGCCAAGTCGGCCCTGATCGCCTTCCCGACCGTGTTCGTCTGCGCCTTCCTCTACAGCCGCTGGAGCACCAAGTGGTCGATGGCGGCGACGATCGCGGTCAGCGCCGTGGGCGTGGCCGGCGTCCTGACCATCGGCCCTGGCGTCAGCCCGGTGTTGCCGGTGGCGCTGATGATCATCGGCACGAACGGCCTGCTGGCCATTCTGCTGCCCTATACGGCCGAAAGCTTCCCGCTGCGGGTCCGCGGCCGCGCCACGGGCTGGGTGGCGGCGTGCAGCAAGTCGGGCGGGCTGATCGCCCAGTTGCTGGGCATCCTGGCCGCCGTGCCGCCGCTGAAGGTGGCCGCCCTGATGATCATCGCGCCCCTGGTCCTGGCCCTGGTGCTGGTGGCCTGGTTCGGGACCGAGACGCGCGGCCGGGACCTGCGGGAACTGGAGGGGTAGGCGGCGCAAGCCCCCTCAGTCGGCTTCGCCGACAGCTCCCCCAGAGGGGGAGCATCCGCATGGCGTAGATCCTCCCCGTCTGGGGGAGGTGGCCCGAAGGGCCGGAGGGGGCCCTACCCCGCGATCGCCGCCGCGTCGCGTTCGCCGGTGCGGATGCGCAGGGCCTGTTCCAGGTCCAGGACGAACACCTTGCCGTCGCCGATCTTGCCGGTGTTGGCGGTGCGCTGCAGGGCCTCGACCACCGGCTCGACCACGTCGGTGGGCACGGCGATCTCCAGCTTGACCTTGGGCAGCAGCTTCACCTCGTACTCGGCGCCGCGATAGACCTCGGTCTTGCCCTTCTGTCGGCCGTAGCCGCGGACCTCGGTGACCGTCAGGCCCGAAGCGCCCGCCTCGGTGACCGCCTCAAGCACGGCGTCCAGGCGACTGGGCTTGATAACGGCGACGATCATCTTCATGGCGCGGCTCCCGCTAGTGACGGCTTGTTCTACGGCTTGAAGCTAGGCCCGGGAATCGACGGCTCCAAGGGCCTTGCGGCATTTAGAGTATGCGGCGCCTTTCGAACAGGCGCCGCCCGAACCGGAGCGGGGCCGCCGGGCGAGGGCGCAAGCACGCCCGGCGCGAAAACCCGGACGCGGGCCCGGCTGCCCCGCGGCTTGACCGCGAAGGTCTGCTTGACGGCCTCCATCAGGATCAGGCCCGCGAAACGCGGCCACAGGCGGGCGCCCACCTGCTCGAAGCCCTCGGCCCAGCGCGCCGCCACCGGCAGCGGCGGGGCGTAGAGCGCCCTCGTCCAGCCGGCGGGCTCCAGGTCCGCCTCGCGCAGCAGCGCCTCCAGCTGGTGGCGGCTGAACGGCCGCCCGTGGCCGAAGGGCGTGCTCTCGGCCCCGGCCCACAGGCCGTCGCGCGACGCCACCGCGACGATCAGCCGGCCGGAGGGCGCCATGACCCGCCAGAGCTCGCGCAGCACCGCGCCCGGATCGTCGGCCTCCTCCAGGGCGTGGACGGCCAGGATGCGGTCGAACATGGCGTTGGGGAACGGCAGGGCCGTCTCCTCGACCAGGGTGGCGGCGTTGGCCCCGCCGCTGGGCCAGACCTCGACGCCCTGGGCGGCGGGCATGGCCGCCACCGCCCGGCGCGCCTGGGGGCGGGCCTTGTCGAGAAACGGCGTGGCGTAGCCCAGGCCCAGCACGTCCAGCCCACGCGCGTCGCCCCACGCCTCCTCGACCTTGCGGCCCAGCATCTCGCGGGCCGCGCGGCCGAGCGGACTGGCGTAGAAGGCTCTGAGATCGAGCACGTCGCGGCGCATTGAGTCTCCCGATCGATCGCATCATCTATGTAGGGGGGCGGGTCCCTGGCGTCACGTCCTCGCCCCCAAGAGAGCATGGCCCTGTCCGGAGTCGAAACCATGTCGCTGACCGTCCACCAGTTTCCCTGCCTGTCGGACAATTACGGCTTTCTCGTGCGCGACGACGCCACCGGGACGACCGCGACGATCGACACGCCCGACGCCGACGCGATCCTGGCCCAGCTGGACAGGCTGGGCTGGACTCTGGATCTGATCCTCAACACCCACTGGCATCCGGACCACGCCGGCGGCAATGCGGCGATCCAGGCGGCGACCGGCGCGACGATCGTCGGGCCCCAGGAGGTCACGCGCATCGCGCCGCTCGACCGCGCGGTGGGCCAGGGCGACACGGTGATGCTGGGCGAGACCTCGCTGGCGGTGATAGACACCGGCGGCCACACCCTGGGGCATATCGCCTATCACGACGCGGCCGACCGCATCGCCTTCGTCGGCGACACCCTGTTCGCCCTGGGCTGCGGCCGATTGTTCGAGGGCACGGCCGAGCAGATGTGGGGGTCGCTGGCCAAACTGACCGCCCTGCCGGACGACACCACCGTCTATTGCGCCCACGAATACACCGCCGCCAACGCCCGCTTCGCCCTGTCGGTGGACGACGCCCCGGCGCTCAGGGATCGGGCGCAAGCGGTGTTCGCCGCCCGCGAGCGCGGCCAGCCGACCGTGCCGACCACGATCGGTCTGGAGAAGGCGACCAATCCCTTCTTGCGCGCGCCGCTGCTGCGCCCCCATCTGCCGCCGGCCGAAGCGTTCGGCGAGATTCGCGCCGCCAAGGACGGCTTCAAGGGATGAGCATCGACCTGCGCGGCCTCTCCGGCGACCTGGGCGCCCGCGAGATCATCCGCCTGCTGGACATGGCGCCCCACCCCGAGGGCGGCTGGTACAGGCGGACCTTCGAGGACACGGCGGTCGACGCCGACGGGCGCCCCGCCTCCACCGCCATCTACTACCTGCTGCAGGCCGAGGAGCTGTCGGCCTGGCACCGGATCGACGCGGTCGAGACCTGGCACTGGTACGCCGGCGCGCCGATCCGCCTGACCCTGTCGCCGCCGGACGGCCAGGGCGCGACCGCCCACACCGTGGGACCGGACCTGCGCGCCGGCTGCCGGCCGCAGCTGATCGTGCCGACGGGCTGGTGGCAGACCGCCGTCAGCCTGGGCGCCTGGACCCTGGTCGGCTGCACCGTGGCGCCGGGCTTCCGGTTCGAGGGCTTCGAACTGGCGCCCAAGGGGTGGCGGCCCGGCGCTTAGCGCGTGCGCCCAACAAAAAAGGCCCCGGAGCGATCCGGGGCCTTTTGCTTACGGCGCGATCGACGCCGGTTCGGCGGTCGGTTCGGGGGTGGTGTCGTCCGAGCCGTGCGACCACTTTTTCAGGATCGGCGACAGGGCCAGGAACAGCACGCCGATGCCGATCGAGACCAGGCCGATGACCTTGAAGACCAGCAGCGACTGGGTCATGGCCGCGGCCGGGTCCAGCACCTGGCCGCCGATGGTCTCGGACGAGGCGACGGCCGCGATCCAGCTGCCGAACAGATTGGCCATGGCCAGCGCCATGTACCAGACCGCCATGACGAACGAGACGATCGACAGCGGCGACAGCTTGGTCATCTGCGACAGCCCCACCGGCGACATGAACATCTCGCCGGAGGTGTGCAGCATGTACATCAGGACCAGGAAGATCAGCGGCATGCGGAAGGCGCCGTCGGCGAAATAGGCGCCGACCAGCAGGATCAGGAAGCCGGCGCCGACCTGGATCAGCGACAGGCCGAACTTGATCATCGGCCCCGGATTGCGCCCTCGCCGGCCCAGCACCGTCCACAGCGCGGCGAACATCGGGGCGAAGATCAGGATCCAGCCGGCGTTGATCGCCTGGGTCTGGGCGGCGTTGAAGGCGGTGTTGACCCACAGCTTGCCCGCCGGGTTCAGGCCCGCCGCCGCCAGCTGTTCGGGCGAGCCCAGCAGCACCGCGCCGCCCAGCCATTGCACCGGATGCGACAGCAGGGTCAGGTTGACATTGGTCGCCGCGAACAGGTTCAGCGACGAGCCCGCCTGTTCGAACAGGGTCCAGAACACCACCGCGCCCAGCACCAGCACCGTGGCCAGCAGCAGCCGCTCGCGCTCGACCTTCTCGCACTTGGCGAAGGCGAACCACAGGATGTAGCCCAGCGACCCGAACATGCCGGCGACCAGGGTGGCGCTGACCACCGGGGTGTACTGCACCAGGAAGAAGATCAGCCCGACCACGCCCAGCGAGGCGGCGTAGATCACCCCCTCGCGGTTGACCGGCCCCAGGACCGGGGCCTTCAGCTTGGGCAGGTCCAGCGGCTCGCCCTTGCCCAGCAGCCAGGGCTTGCCCAGCACGAAGGCCACGAAACCGGCCAGCATGCCCAGGCCGGCCGCCCCGAAGCCCGCCGACCAGCCGAAATTGACGCCCAGCAGGCCGCAGAGGATCGCCGCCCAGAACGAACCCAGGTTGATGCCGTAGTAATAGAGGGTGAAGCCCGGATCGCGGCGCGGGTCGCCCTGCGGATAGAGCTGGCCGACCAGGGTGGCGACATTGGCCTTCATGAAGCCGACGCCCACGATGATCAGCGCCAGGGCCAGCCAGAAGATGTTCAGGTACAGCGGATCGCGGTCCTTCACGCCCAGCGTGAACTGGCCCTTGGGCAGGACGCCGGGCAGCGCGGCTTGCGCCGGCAGGTTCTTGATCTCGAAGTCGCCCGCGGCGTTGGCGGCCACCTCGTAGGGCTTGTCGCCGACGACGATCTTGGCCACCCGCGCTTCCCCGCGGCCCTCGACCTGGAAGTCGTAGGTCTGGTGGGCGTAGGTCAGGGTCTGGGTCGCGGGCCGGCCTTCGACGGCCATGGCCAGGTGCCCAGCCACCAGCAGGATCGCGCCGAAGGCCACCGCCTTGCGCGTGCCCAGATAGCGGTCGGCCAGGAAGCCGCCCAGCAGCGGCACGATATAGACCAGGGAAGTATAGGAGCCGTAGTGGCCGCTGGCCGCCTTCGGATCGAACAGGAAGTGCTGGGTCAGGTAGAAGATCAGCAGCCCGCGCATGCCGTAGTAGGAGAAGCGCTCCCACATCTCGGCCAGGAAGCAGATGATCAGGCCGCGCGGATGGCCTCGCAGCAGCTGGATAAGCACGGGCACGCCGGTCACCAGGGTGACCAGGATGCCGGCGGCGACAACGATATTCATTCACGAACCTTGAAACGTACAAGCGGCGGGGCGACCAGCAGGTGGTTTCGCCCTCCCCTCCCCAATTGGCGGGGAGAAGATCACGGCGCTTTGCGTTTCACAAGCAACGGCTTGCCGCTTCGGAGCCCCGCTCCCGCCCCGCGCGTTTGATAGGCGTCACCTTGCCTCGCTGGAGAATTCAGCCATGGACGCCACCCATCAGGACCATCCGATCACCTGCGCCAAGGAGCCCGGCCGGGTCCAGGCGTTGTTCGAAGGCCACAGCATCGCCACCAGCGACGACGTGCTGGTGCTGCGCGAGGAAGGGCACGAGCCCGTCCGCTATTTCCCGCGCGACCACGTAGCCATGGCCTTCCTGAAGAAGACCGACAAGGTCACCCACTGCCCCTACAAGGGCAAGGCCTCGTACTATACGATCATGCGCGACCGGCAGATCATCGAGAACGCCGTCTGGTCGTACGAGGATCCGCTGCCGGGCATGGGCCAGATCGCCGGACGGCTGGCCTTCTATCCCGAGCATTTCGACTTCCAGGTCGGCGCCCAGTCGGCCTCGGACACCGCGGCCGCCGACCATGGCCGGCCCGAGGCGGCCAATGCGCCGGCGCGCGGCGTCGAGGCGGCCCGTTCCTTCGCCCCGGGCGGCCCAAGCGGGGTCGACGAGGTGGTCCGGCACACCGACAGCGGCTCCGGCGCCAGCCAGGCCGAGCACTGGGAGGCCAATGTCTCGATGCCGGACGACGAAGCCTGGGAAGGCGACGACATCCGCGAGGAGGGCCCGCCGTCCGTGGCCAAGCCTTACGAGGGAACCGGATCGATCTAGGCCGGGAACCTAGAGCGTAAGGCGTTCGTTAACCTTTGGAGCGCTGCAATGAGCTCAACGCTCAAGCTTGAAGCCTCCCGCAGAGAGGCGCCCTGGGAGAAACGCCGTGGCTTACATCGGTTATGATTCCGGTCTGCGTCCCCCCTCCGGCCAGAGGCGGTCGCGCCCCGCTCGCGCCAGGATCGCCTGGGAACGCCTGGGGCTGGTGGCGGTCAGCATCCTGGCCTGGGCCGGGATCCTCGCCGCGGTCCGCGCGATCTTCTAGAGCCGCCGGCGCCGGGCCTGGACTCAGTACGCGAAGTCCTCGAACACCCGGCCGATATCGCCCTTCCACGCGCCGTCATACAGCGCCAGCAGCCGCTCGGCCGGGGTGATCCCCGTCTCGGCGATCTCCTCCAGGTCGCCCAGATAGATGGTCTCGTCCAGGAAGCCGCCGTTCAGGTGGGCGCGGGCCTTCAAGCCCGACCGGGCGATAGCCACGAAGTCCCGGGCCACGTCCTGGGCCGTGCGGCCGGCCACCCTGGCCTTCAGGCCCAGCCTGGGCACGTCGCGGCGCAGGCCCGCGCGGTCCTCGGCCGTCCAGTCCTTGCAGAGGTCCCAGGCCGCGGCCAGGGCCGCGTCGTCGTAGAACACCCCCGTCCACAGGGCCGGCAGAGCGCAAAGCCGGCTCCAAGGCCCCGCGTCGGCGCCGCGCATTTCCAGATAGGTCTTCAGGCGGACCTCGGGGAACAGGGTCGTGGTGTGGTCGGCCCAGTCCTTCATCGTGGCGCGCTCGCCCGGCAGCTCGGGGATCTTGCCGTCGATGAAGTCGCGGAAGCTGCGGCCGGCCAGGTCGATGTACCGGTCGCCGCGCTTGGCGAAGTACATCGGCACGTCCAGGGCGTAGCGGGCGTAGCGCTCGAAGTCGAAGCCGTCCTCGAACACGAAGTCCAGCAGGCCGGTGCGGTCGGCGTCGGTGTCGGTCCAGACGTTGGCCCGGGCCGACAGGAAGCCGTTGGGCTTGCCCTCGGTGAACGGCGAATTGGCGAACAGCGCCGTGGCGATCGGCTGCAGGGCCAGGCTCATGCGGAACTTGGCGACCATGTCGGCTTCGCTGGAGAAGTCGAGATTGGCCTGCACCGTGCAGGTGCGCAGCATCATGTCCAGGCCCAGGCCGCCGACCTTGGGCATGTAGTTGCGCATGATCGCGTACCGGCCCTTGGGCATGACCGGCACCTGGTCCCGCCGCCACAGGGGCGAGAAGCCCAGGCCCAGGAAGCCCAGGCCCAGCTCGTCGGCCACGGTCTTGACCTCGTCCAGGTGCTGGCCGGTCTCCTCGCAGATGTCGTGCATCGTCTTCAGCGGCGCGCCGCTGAGCTCGAACTGGCCGCCGGGCTCCAGGCTGACATTGGCGCCGTTGCGCTCCAGGCCGATGATCGTCGGCCCCTCCATCACCGGCTTCCAGCCGAAGCGCTGCAACCCGGTCAGCAGGGCGTGCACGCCCTTGTCGCCCTCATAGGGAACCGGCGCGTGCGAGCCCAGGTAGAAGCCGAACTTCTCGTGCTCTGCGCCGACCCGGAACTGGTCCTTGGGCTTGGAGCCTTGCGCGAAATAGGCGGTCAGATCGTCCAGCGTCAGCGGACGCTCCTGGCTCACGGTTTCGGCCATCGGCCCCTCCCCAAAACACGCTTCAAGAAGGGAGGGGAAAGCCCCTCCGACCAGGTCGCGAACTGTCGTGCTGCGCAGTTGGGCGTTTTCTCGGCGAACCTCAAGGGGGCGGCGCAGGGTTTCGCGACAGGCGGGGTTCCGGATCGCCCCTAGACCCGCCGCGACGGACCACGCCCCAGAGCCCTGTACGTCAGCGACCGGAAGACCACCTGGCCGTCGCCCGAAGCGAAGATCGCCGGACGCAGGCTCATGAAGCCGTCGGCCATGTTGTGGTTGTAGCCGGCCACCTCGTACGAGACGATCCGACGCCAGGCCGCGCCGCCCTGGCGAAGGAACAGGCTGACCACGTTCTCGTCGTTGACCAGGCGCAAGGTCAGCCGCCGCCCCTCCATCGGGCCGGGCGGCGGATACTCCTGCTCGACGCCGAACTTGTAGGCCCGCAGCTTGCCGGCCTCCGCGCCCACGCCGCAGAACAGCTTGTCGTTGTAGAACAGCAGCAGCCCGCCCTGGCCCGAGCCCTGGACCTCGATGTCGACGGTGATCTCGTAGGAGCGGTCGCCGGCGATGAAGGTCAGCGGCGAGGAGTCGGCGGGGCCCTTGCCTCGCCCTTGCAGGACAAGGCCGTCCGCCCCGAAGCGGACCCGTTCCAGATAGCCGGGCTCCGGCGCGTAGAAGGCCAGCTTCGTCCCCAGGACGTCGGTGCGGAAGTCGTCCGACAGCGCCAGGCCGTGCTCGCCCGACGGCGCGCCTTTCGGCTTGGGCAAGGCGCGGGAGAGATCGCCGCCCAGGGCCTTGGGCCAGCCGTCGGCGGTCCATTCGAACGGCTCCAGCAGCAGCTCGCGTCCCAAGGTGCGGAAACCGTTCTCATAGCCGTGATAGGCGAACCACCAGTCGCCGGCTGGACCCTGGACCGGCGTGGCGTGGCCGCGCGACCACCAGGGTTCGTCGATGCTGGTGGTGCGGACGATCGGGTTGTGCGGGCAGTTCTCCCACGGCCCGTGGATCGAGCGGGACCGCGCGACGACCACCATGTGGCTGGTGGGCGGTCCGGCCGTGCCGCCCTGGCCCGAGAACAGGTAGAACCAGTCGCCGTGGCGCAGGATCTTTGGCCCTTCCGGGGCAGGCGCCTCGATCACCCAGTCCTGGGGGATCGGCCAGCCATCATAGACCTTCTCCACCGGCCCGTCGCGACGAAGGCCGTCGTCGGTGATCCTGACCCGATGGCCGTCGTTGAGGAACAGGTAGCGCTTGCCGTCCTCGCCCACCGCGTGGCCGGGGTCGATGACGCCGTCGATACCCATGTCGATGGGCTCGCTCCAAGGGCCGCTCATACTGTCGGCGTGGACGACATAGGTCTTGAACGGCAGGCCCTGGGGCGTCCCGGCGACCAGCACCGGGATGTAGATGAAGTAGCGCCCGTCGTGCTTGGCGAGGTCCATGGCCCAGACCGAGCCGAGCGGCGTCTTCAGGGCCGGCCCGACCGGGGTCCAGTTGACCAGGTCCCGCGACCGCCAGATCACCGCCCCGGGATAGTAGAGGAACGAGGAAAAGACCGCGTAATAGTCTTCGCCGTCCTTGAGGACGCCGGGATCGGGACGGTCGCCCGACAGGACTGGGTTGCGGTAGAGGCCGTTCCCCAGGTCGGCCCGCCTCTGGCCCTCGACGCCGGCGCGCCAGGCCGGGCCCGTCGCGGTCGGCCCGCAGGCGGCCTCGCGCGGCGCGGCCTGGGCCGGCGCGGCCAGGCCGCCCGCCGAAGCCAGGCCAAGCAGCAGCGCTTCGCGGCGGGAACGAGCCATGCGGTTTTCCTTGCGATCTTCTGGGTTTCGGTCAGCGCCAGTCGCCGACGGCGGCCTGCCACAGGGTCATGGCGGCGATGGCGGCGGTGTCGGCGCGCAGGATGCGGGGACCCAGGGTCACCGGGATGACGAACGGCAGCGAACGCAACTTCTCCCGCTCCTCCGGCGCGAAACCGCCTTCAGGACCGATCAGGATGGCGGCCGGCGCGCCCGTTCCAGCCAGGGCCTCGATCATGCCCCTGGCGTCGCCGCCCTCGTCGCAGAACACCAGCCGACGGGCCGGGTCCCAGGCGTCGAGGATCTTGTCCAGCTTCTGCGGGTCGTCGATGACCGGCACGTCCAGCCGGCCGGTCTGTTCGGCGGCCTCGATGGCGATGGCGTCCAGGCGCCCCAGCTTGAGGAAGTCGACATTGGTCCGCCGGGTCTGGGTCAGGCGCACCCGGCGCGCGCCCAGCTCGGCGGCCTTTTCGACGATGGTCTCGACCCGTCCGCGCTTGACCATGGCGACCACCAGGTCGAGGTCGGGCGCATGGTCCTGCTCGCGGGTCTGGGCTTCGGCGCGCAGCAGGCAGCCGCGCTTGCCCGCCTCGGTCAGGCTGCAACGCCACTCGCCGTCCTGGCCGTTGAACACCAGGATCTCGTCGCCGACATTGAGCCGCATCACGGCGGTCAGGTAGCGCGACTGGTCGATCGTGGGCGCGACGCCGGCGCCGATCTTGAGGGGGTGCGGAACAAAAAGACGGATCATTCGCCTCTTCTAGCGCAACTGAACGATCCGGGGGTAGGCTCGCGCCATGAGCAAGTCCGAAGACTACGAAGCCGAACTCCGCGTCCTGCAGCTGGCGCTGATCGGCCTGCAGCGGCAGGCCATCAAGGAAGGCTGGAAGACCGTCACGATCTTCGAGGGCCGCGACGCCGCCGGAAAGGACGGGGCCATCGCCCGCCTGACCGAGCACGCCCACCGCCGCGCCACCCAGGTGATCTCGCTGCCCGCGCCCAGCGACCACGAACGCAGCGAGTGGTACTTCCAGCGCTATGTCCGTCATCTGCCCGCCGCCGGCCAGGCCGTGGTGTTCAACCGCTCCTGGTACAACCGGGCCGGGGTCGAGCGGGTGATGGGCTTTTCCGCACCGCACGAGCAGGAGCAGTTCCTGCGCGACGTGCCGGCCTTCGAGCTCATGCTGGTCGAGAACGGGATCAAGCTGACGAAGTTCTGGCTCGACATCGACCAGGACACCCAGGCCGAACGCCTCAAGGCCCGCCGCGACGAGCCGCTGAAGGCTTTCAAGGTCAGCGACCTGGACGCCGTGGCCCAGGCCAAGTGGGACGACTATTCGGCGGCCCGCGACGAGATGCTGATCCGCACCCACTCCACCCCCGTCCCGTGGATCTGCGTGCGCGCCGACCACAAGAAGGCCGCGCGGCTGAACATCCTGCGCTGGCTGCTGCACGTCTCGGCCCCGAAGAAGCTGCTCAAGGGCGTTCCCAAGCCGGACCCGGAGGTGATCTTCAAGTTCGAGCCGGCGGCGCTGACGGACGGGCGGCTGGCGCGGTAGATCCTCTCCCTCTGGGGGAGGTGGCCCGAAGGGCCGGAGGGGGTCGCGGCTAATCCGCGTCCCAGGCGAACGCCGGATCCAGCCAGTTCCCCAGCCGTCCGTCCGGCCGCGCCAGGGCGAAGATCCGCGCCATCTCGGCGTCCGACAGGGCGAAGTCGAAGATGGCGAAGTTCTCGGCCAGCCGCGCCGGGTTGCTGGTTCGCGGAATGGTGGCCACGCCCTGCTGGACCTGCCAGCGCAGGGTCACCTGCCCCGGCGTCTTGCCATGCGCCTCGCCGATCTCGACCAGCACCGGGTCGCTCGCCACCTTGCCCTGGGCCAGGGGCGACCAGGCGGTGATCGTCGAGCCCATCGCCCTGGCCTTGGCGATCAGGGTCTTCTGCGACAGGTAGGGATGGTACTCGACCTGGTTGGTGGCGATCGGCGCCTCCGAGGCCGTCTGGGCCTTGGCCATCAGGGCGGACGGGAAGTTGGACAGGCCGATGGCGCGGGTCAGGCCGCGGCCGTGGACGTCGTTCAGCGCCGCCATGGTTTCCGACAGGGCCGGCTTCGGCTTGGGCCAGTGCAGCAGCAAAAGGTCGACCCGGGGAACCTTCAGGCGCTTGAGACTGGCTTCCACCGACCGCTGCAGGTCGCCCTGGGCGAACTGGTCCACCCAGACCTTGGTGGTTAGGAAGACCTGGTCGCGCGGCACGCCGGTGGCCGCCAGGGCGGCCCCGACCTCCTGCTCGTTGCGATAGGCCTGGGCGGTGTCGATGTGGCGGTAGCCCAGCTCCAGGGCCCTCTCGACCATCGCCTGGGCGGCGCCGCCCTCCAGCTGCCAGGTGCCCAGGCCGATGACGGGCATGGCCACGTCCCCCGCGCGGAGGTCGGGAACAGGATGGGGCATGACGGGTCTCCGGGGAGGGCGCTCAGGCCGATATAGGCGCTTGGGGGGCCGGCGCCAGTCGCCGTTGCAGATGCTGCAGCCCGGTCAACACCAGGGTCATGGCGTAGAAGCCGGCGCCCATCAGCAGCATCGTCACCAGCACCGCCCCGTAACCGCGCTTGCCCACGTCGAGGAACGGATAGGGATAGAACCCCGTCGCCGCCCCGTGGGCCAGCGACCAGGCGCCGTAGGCCAGCGGAAAGACCAGCGCCTTCCAGGCCGAGCCCCACCTGGCGGCCTCGCCCGGCGGAAGGGTCAGGAAATCGACCAGGAACAGGGCCGGTGTCACGGTATGCAGCAGGACGTCGGCCACCAGCTGCGCGCCGGTCGGCCGCCACAGCCCGGCCAGCAGGGCGTGGTAGATCCCCGCCGTGATCGCGATGTAGACGCCGACCGCCACGCGGGTCCCCGCCCGCCCGGCCCAACGCCCCAGCGGACGGCCCGGCGCCAGCGCCGAGGCGGTCAGCACCGTCCCGACCGCGATGTTGCTGAGCACCGTGAAGAAGCTCAGGAACTTGACGATCGCGTGGGCGGCTTCGGCCGGCGGCCGGCCGTGGACCATCAGCCAGAACTGCAGCAGGACGCCCAGCCAGACCAGGGCCGCCGCGCCGCTTCGCCAAAAGGTCTTCATGCCTTCTCCGCGTCGTGGGCCTTGAGCAGCGTCCTGGGCGCGGTCGCCCGCCACCGGCGCTCGATGAACCGTTCCACCGTGCCGGCGTCGACGCGCGACAGGCGGACCAGGACATAGGGATAGCCCTTGTAGTGATCGGTGACGAAGAAGGTCTCGGGCTCGGCCTCGATCAGCAGCTCGCGCTCGTCGAAGCCGACCCCGGGACAGACCAGGGTGTCGCCGTCGTTCCACACGCGGGTCAGGAACTTGCCGTGCGCCTTCAGGCATGGATGACCATAGGCGGTTCCGTCGGTCACGCCGGGCAGTTTGAAGGCGAAGGCGCGCACGTCCTCGAAGGTCATGGCCAAAGTCCTGGGTCGCCGCTTCCGGCGCGACTATAGGAGAAAGATGGACGCTGAAAACACCCCCTCCTCCCCGATCGACCACCCGCCGGGCCTGGCCTCGCCGGTCCTGGTGCTGGGGGCCACCAGCCTGATCGGCGGGTTCATGCTGGCGCGGCTGAACGCCCAGGGGGTTACGCCGATCTCCCTGAGCCGCCGTCCACCCAGCGACGACGTCTGCTGGGTGGACGGCGACCTGGCCGACCCCAACCTGGCCGACGAGCTGCCGCCGATCGCCACGGTGTTTTCCCTGTCGCCGATCTGGCTGCTGCCCGGGGCCCTGCCGGCCCTCAAGGCCCGCGGCATGACCCGGCTGGTGGCGTTCTCCTCGACCAGCCGCTTCACCAAGCTGGACTCGGACGAACCGTCGGAGCGGGCGGTCGCCCGGTCGCTGGCCGAGTCCGAGGCCCAGGTCGAGGCGTTCTGCGCCGAGCACGGCGTGGCCTGGACGATCCTGCGGCCGACCCTGATCTATGTCGAAGGCCGTGACGCCAATGTCAGCCGCCTGGCCGGCCTGATCCGCCGGTTCAAGGTGCTGCCGCTGTCCGGACGGGGCGAGGGCCTGCGCCAGCCGGTGCACGCCGACGACCTGGCGGGGGGCGCCCTCGCGGCGGCCGGCGCGCCGGCGGCGCGGGACAAGGCCTATGACCTGGTCGGCGGCGAGACCCTGACCTATCGGGCGATGGCCGAACGGATCTATGCGGGCCTTGGCCGCCGGCCGATGATCCTGGCCCTGCCCCCATGGCTGTTCCGCCTGCTGCTGACCCTGGCCAAGCCGTTCTATCCCGGGGCCACGGCGACCATGGCCGACCGCATGGCCCAGGACCTGACCTTCGACGACGCCCCGGCCCGGCGGGACTTCGGCTGGGCGCCGCGCGATTTCCGGCCGCGGTTCTGAGGGGCCGCCGCCGGCGATCCGGTGGCGGCGCGGGCCGGTCTCAGGACGCGACGGCCAGCGTCCGAACCTTGCGGTAGCTCAGCCCGTAGTCCAGCAGGACCACCCCGCGCTCCAGCGCCTCGACCCCGTTCAGCCGCATGCCCCGCAGCCCCGGCGACGCCTTCGGAAACAGCGACCGCCCCTCGCCCAGCAGCACCGGCGCCACCAGCAGCTCCAGCCGGTCCAGCGCCCCGGCCTCGATCATCCCCGCCATCAGCCGCCCGCCGCCGACCACCCAGACGTCGCCATCGTCGAGGTCGCGCAGATAGTCAACCAGGGCCGTCAGGCCGTCGGTCCAGAACCGGGTCTTCTCGCGCACGCTGGAACCTCGCCCCGACGTCAGCACCAGGGCCCGCTTGCCGGCATAGGGCCAGCCGATCCCGAGGCTGGGGATCAGGTCGTAGGTTCGCCGGCCCATCACCACCGTGCCGACCTGGTCGATGAACCGCTGGTAGCCATGGTCCACCGAAACGAACGGCGCCAGCGCTTCGACGCTTCCGTCGGGGTCGGCCACATAGCCGTCCAGGCTGGCGGCGATCAGTCCGCGAATGACGGCCATGGCTCCCTCGAAATCAGGCGCGAAAGTCAGGCCGCCAGCATTTCAGAACATTTAGGGAACATCAAGTATCGCGCTGACGATGCTGGATTTTCTGAGTCTGATCAGACTCAATCCGTCGGCTTCCCGCGAGGTTAACGGCCGATAACCATGTCCATCAACACACTATTTACTAGCTAGACTCATGATTCCGCTCAGTGTTTTTGACGGGAAGCGGACATGTCCTTCGGGCCTGAAACCATCATCCAGGGCGACTGCATCGAGGCGATGAACGCCCTGCCCGAGAAATCCGTGGACCTGATCTTCGCCGATCCGCCCTATAATCTGCAGCTGGGCGGCGACCTGCTGCGGCCCGACAATTCCAAGGTCGACGCGGTCGACGACCACTGGGACCAGTTCGAGAGCTTCGCCGCCTACGACAAGTTCACCCGCGAGTGGCTGAAGGCCGCCCGCCGGGTGCTGAAGGACGACGGCGCGATCTGGGTGATCGGCAGCTACCACAACATCTTCCGCGTCGGCGTGGCCGTGCAGGACCTGGGCTTCTGGATCCTCAACGACGTGATCTGGCGCAAGTCCAACCCGATGCCCAACTTCAAGGGCACCCGCTTCGCCAACGCCCACGAGACCCTGATCTGGGCCAGCAAGAGCCAGGGCGCCAAGCGCTACACCTTCAACTACGACGCGCTGAAGATGGCCAATGACGAGGTGCAGATGCGCTCGGACTGGACCCTTCCGCTGTGCACCGGCGAGGAGCGCATCAAGGGCGCGGACGGGAACAAGGCCCATCCGACCCAGAAGCCGGAAGCCCTGCTCTACCGGGTGATCCTGTCGACCACCAAGCCGGGCGACGTGATCCTGGACCCGTTCTTCGGCGTGGGCACCACCGGCGCGGCCGCCAAGCGCCTGGGCCGCCGGTTCGTCGGCATCGAGCGCGAGGCCGAGTACATCGCCCACGCCAAGGCCCGCATCGCCAAGGTCACCCCGATCGCGCCGCAGGACCTGGAGGTCATGGGCTCCAAGCGCGCCGAGCCGCGCGTGCCGTTCGGCACCATCGTCGAGGCCGGCCTGCTGCATCCGGGCGACACGCTCTACTGCGCCAAGGGCGCCCACGCGGCCAAGGTCCGTCCCGACGGCTCGATCTGCGTCGGCGACCTGTCGGGCTCGATCCACAAGGTCGGCGCCCTGGTGCAGTCGGCCCCGGCCTGCAACGGCTGGACCTACTGGCACTTCAAGACCGACAAGGGCCTGGCCCCGATCGACGTCCTGCGCAGTCAGGTGCGGGCGGGGATGAACTAGGTTTCAAGCCCGCTCGTCCCTGCCAATGCCGGGATGAGCGGTTGAGCCGTCAGACCAGCCGCTCCCGCCCCGCCTTCGCGGCCTTCAGGAACACGCTCGGCAGCGCGGCCAGCCCTTCCGGCCTGGTCCAGACGAACTCCCCCTCGCTGTTCGACTCCGCCCGCAGCACCCGCAGGGTCAGGGCGAAATGGGTGAAGACGTGCTCGACCGTCCCGAAGTCGCGCCAGGCGCCGGCGACCGGCGCGGCGGCGGCGGCCTCCGAATCCGTCCACGGACGATCGCGCCAGTCGCTGGTTGGCAGGCCCAGCATGCCGCCCAGCAGGCCCTGGGGCGGGCGGCGGATCAGGGCCGTGGCGTCGCCGCGGGTCAACACATAGGCCACGCCATGCCGGCGGGGCCGATCGCCCTTCTTCACCTTGCGCGGATAGGTCTCCGGCGCGCCGGTCCTGAAGCCCTCGCACCACGGCTGGACCGGGCAGCGGTCGCACAGCGGGGCCTTGGGCCGGCAGACCGTCGCCCCCAGGTCCATCAGCGCCTGGGCCCAGTCGCCCGGGCGCTCGGCCGTGACCAGAGCGCCGGCCAGGCGCTTGAGTTCCGGCTTGGCGTCAGGGACGGGCTCCTCTACCGCGAACAGCCGGGCCATCACCCGCTCGACATTGCCGTCGACGACATTGGCCGGCCGGTCGAAGGCGATCGCGGCCACGGCGGCGGCGGTGTAGGCGCCCACGCCGGGCAGGGCGCGCAAGGACTCCTCGGTGTCGGGAAAGACGCCGCCGTGGTCGGCCGCCACGGCCCGGGCGCAGGCCAGCAGGTTGCGGGCCCGGGCGTAGTAGCCAAGGCCGGCCCAGGCGGCCATCAGGTCGCCGTCCTCCGCCGCCGCCAGGTCCGACACCGTGGGCCAGCGCCGGGTGAAGGACAGGAAATAGGGCGTGGCGTGCGGCACGGTGGTCTGCTGCAGCATCACCTCCGACAGCCAGACCCGATAGGGATCCGACCGCCGCCCGGCCTTGCCGGCCGCCGGCCCGATGCGCCAGGGCAGATCCCGCGCCTGGGCGTCGTACCAGGCCAGCAGGGCGGCGCGGAGGGCGGGGATGTCGAGCATGGAGGAGCTATGGCAGACCGCGCCTCAACTTGTCATCCCGGACGAACGCGTCCCGCCGACGGGGACAGGCCCATGGGCCTGTCCCCAGCCTTCTGCTACCCTCCGCCCATGCGCCGTCGCCCCCTGCCCACCGCGGAAGAAGCCCTGGAGATCCTCAAGCGCCGCCGCACGCGTCCGCAGCGGCGTCCGCCGCCGCCGGCCGGCAAGTCGCTGGCCCCGCTGATCAAGAAGCTGGACGAGAAGTTCGGCCAGGGCCCGGCCGTCCTGCAGGCCCGCTGGCGCGAGATCGTCGGCGAGACCCTGGCGCGCCGCACCGAGCCCGTCCGTGTGATCAAGAGCCGCACCGGCGAGGGCGGCACGCTGGAGCTGCGGGTCGACGGGCCGGTGGCGTCGCTGATCCAGCACCAGGCGCCGCAGATCACCCAGCGGCTGGACCTGCTGCTGGGCAAGGGCGCGGTGACCAAGCTGCGCATCGTCCAGGGCCCGGTGAAGGCCCCGGCCGCGTCCGTCGCAACCGCGCCGCGCCGCAAGCCGCCGCTGGACGCCGCCCAGGAGCGCGACCTGGCCGACAGCCTGGCCGGCCAGCCGGACGGCGGGCTGAAGGACGCCCTGCTGAAGCTGGGCCGCGGCGTGCTGCGCGATCCGCGCTGAGCGGCGTCTCTAGATTGACAACCGGACGTCCGATAGGCTGATGCGACGCCTTATCCGCGCCCTTTTCACGCGACTAAAGAATCGCGCTTAACTTCACTGTTCACGCCTTCCAGGGAAGATCACATGCGTCCGCTGACCCGCCGGCTCCTGACCGCCGTCGCCCTCACCGCCACTCTGGGCGTCGCGCTCGCCGGCTGCGACAAGAAGGAGTCGGTGTCCGCCGACGACATGTCGCTGGGCAACGCCAACGCCAAGGTCACGGTCGTCGAGTACGCCTCGGCATCGTGCGTCCACTGCGGCCGCTGGAACAACGAGGTCTTCCCGGCCTTCAAGAAGAAGTACATCGACACCGGCCGCGTGCACTACGTCTACCGCGAGTTCCTGACCGAGCCCGTCCAGGTGGCCTCGGCCGCGTTCCTGATGGCCCGCTGCGCCGGCAAGGACAAGTATTTCTCGGTGCTGGACTCGGTCTACCATTCGCAGGAAGAGATGTTCACCACCGGCGACTATCGCGGCGTGCTGCTGCGCATCGCCCAGTCGGCCGGCATGGACGAGGCCCAGTTCACCAGCTGCGTCACCGACGAGAAGGCGCTCAAGGCCCTGAACGCCCGCGTCGAGAAGTACCAGGCCGACGCCAAGATCACCGGCACCCCGACCTTCGTCATCAACGGCAAGAAGGCCGGCGGCGACGACGGCGGCGAGCAGTCGATGGCCCAACTGGACGCCGCCATCGCCGCGGCCGAGGCCGCCGCGAAATGATCCTCGACCGGCGCGCCCTGATCGGAACAGGCCTTCCCGTCCTGGGAGCGGCGGCTTCGGGCCTGGTCCTGACCGCCGCGCCCACGACCGCGCGCGCCGCGCCGCTGCCGCCGGCCGAGGGCGACATGGCCCTGGGCTCGCCCAAGGCCAAGGTGCAGGTGGTGGAGTACGCCTCGCTGTCGTGCACCCATTGCGCCCACTGGAACAACGAGGTGTTCCCCCTCTTCAAGACGCGGTTCATCGACACCGGCAAGGTCCGGTACGTGTTCCGCGAATACCTGACCGAGCCCTATCAGTTCGCCGCCGCCGGCTACCTGCTGGCCCGGCGCGTGGGTCCAACCCGGTATTTCCAGGTGATCGACGCGATCTTCAAGCAGCAGGACGCCATCTTCCAGAGCCAGGATCTGTGGGGCGGCCTGCTGAAGATCGGCCAGAGCTTCGGCCTGACAGAGGCCCAGTTCACCGCCGCCCTGCAGGACAAGGCGGGGCTGGACGCCGTCAACGCCCGGGTCGAGAAGGCCGCCGACCGCGACAAGATCGAGGTGACGCCGACCTTCTTCGTCAACGGCGAGCGATACGAGGGCGGCCTGCCGATCGAGACCTTCGCCGGCGCGATCGCCAAGGCGGCGCAAACCAAGCCCGGCAAGGGCTGAGGGGCGGGCGCGCGCCGTGCAATTCCAGCGCCTGCGCCTTTCGGGATTCAAGTCCTTCGTCGAGCCGACCGAGTTCCGGATCGAGCCGGGCCTGACGGGGATCGTCGGGCCCAACGGCTGCGGCAAGTCCAACCTGCTGGAAGCCCTGCGCTGGGTGATGGGCGCCAACTCGGCCAAGGCCATGCGCGCGGGCGGCATGGACGACGTGATCTTCGCCGGCAGCGGCGCCCGGCCGGCCCGCAACCACGCCGATGTCACCCTGACGATCGACAACGCCGACCGCACCGCGCCGGCTCAGTTCAATGACGACCCGGTGCTGGAGGTGGTGCGCCGCATCGACCGCGGCGAGGGCTCGACCTACCGCATCAACGGCCGCGAGGTCCGGGCGCGCGACGTCCAGCTGCTGTTCGCCGACGCCTCGACCGGGGCCAACTCGCCGGCCCTGGTCCGCCAGGGCCAGATCAGCGAACTGATCGGAGCCAAGCCGCAGAACCGCCGCCGCATCCTGGAAGAGGCGGCCGGGGTCTCGGGCCTGCACACCCGCCGCCACGAGGCCGAGCTGAGGCTGCGGGCCGCCGAGGCCAATCTCGCGCGCCTGGAGGACGTGGCCCGCGAGCTGGAGACGGCGCTGGGGAGGCTGCGCCGCGAAGCCCGCCAGGCCGAGAAGTACAAGCGGCTGTCGGCCGAGATCCGCGCCGTGCAGGGGGCGGTGCTCTATACCCGCTGGACCGAGGCGCGCGACGCTCTCAACCGCACCCAAAGCGAAGCCACCGAGGCCGCCCGTGCGGTGGAGGAGACCGCCCGCGCCGCCGCGGCGGCCCAGACCGCGATCCTCGCGGCCGAGGCCGCCATGCCGCCGCTGCGCGAAGAGGCCTCGATCGCCCAGGCGGTGCTGGGCCAGTTGGCCATCCAGAAGGACCGGGCCGAGCGCGAGGCCGAGGCGGCCCAGGCCGAGTTCGAGCGGCTGTCGGCCGACCTGACGCGCATCGACGACGACCGGGCCCGCGAGGCGCAAGGCCTGCAGGACGCCGTCCAGGCCCTGGCGCGGGCGGAGGCCGAGCTGGCCGAGCTGCGCGCCCAGATCGCCGCCGCGCCCGCGCGCGGCCCGGAACTGGCCGCCGCCGCCAAGGCCGCCGAGGAAGGCCGGGCCAAGGCCGACAGCGAGGTCGAGCAGTTGGCGGCCCGCGTCGCCGCCGAGGACGCCCGGGCCCGCGCCGCCGCCCAGCGCCTGGCCGAGGCCGAAAGCCGCCTGGCCCGCACGGTCCGCGCCCTGGACCAGGCCAAGTCCGAGCGCGCCGCCGTCGGCCCCGTGGTCGATCCCGCCGCCGCCGAGGCCCGCCAGCGCTTCGCCAACGCCGAGGCCGGCCTGGCCGCCGCCCGCACCGCCCTGGAGGAAGCCGAGGTCGTGCGGGTCAAGGCCGCCGCCGCCGAGGCCCAGGCCCGCGACCTGGCCCGCAAGGTCGAGGACCAGCTGGGCCGCCTACGCACCGAGGCCCGGGGCCTGGCCCAGCTGACCGCGCCGCGCGCCAAGAGCGGCTTCTCGCCGGCCCTGGACGCGGTGACTCCCGAGAAGGGCTACGGCGCGGCCCTGGCCGCCGCCCTCGGCGACGACCTGGAAGCGGCGCTGGATCCCCGCGCCGCCTCGTTCTGGGCCGGCGCCGACGCCAAGCCCGTGGTCTGGCCGGACGGCGCGACGCCGCTGGCCCCGCTGATCAAGGCCCCGCCGGAGCTGGCCGCCCGCCTGTCGCACGTGGCCGTGGTCGAGCGGGCCGACGGCGACCGCCTGGCCAAGGGCCTGCCCGTGGGCGCGCGGCTGGTCTCCCGGGAAGGCGACCTGTGGCGCTGGGACGGCTTTGTCGCCCGCGCCGACGCGCCCAAGCCGGCCGCCGTGCGGCTGGAGCAGCGCACCCGCCTGGCCGAGGTCGAGGCCGAGATCGACCAGGTCGCCCCGCGCGCCGAGGCCGCCAGCGCCGCCCTGAAGGCCGCCGCCGACGCCCTGCGGGTCGCGGAGGAGACCTTGCGCGACAGGCGCCGGGGTCCGCCCGAGGCCGAACGGCTGCTGACCGGGGCCCGCGAGCAGGTCGCCCGCTACGAGCGCGAGGCCGCCCAGCGCGAGGCCCGCGCCCAGTCGCTGGACGACACCATCGCCCGCTTCGAGGCCGAACGCGCCGAGGCCGAGACGGCCCTGGCCGCCGTCCGGGCCGAGAGCGCCGGGGTCGAGAGCGCCGAGGACCTGGCCCCGCGGCTGGCCGCCGCCCGCCAGGCCGCCGCCGCCGCCCGCGAAGCCGCCGCCGCCGCCCGCTCGGCCCTGGATCAGGAGACCCGGGAGACCGCCGGCCGCGCCCGCCGGTTGGAGAACCTGGAGCGCGACCACGCCGACTGGGCCAAGCGCCGCGAGGCGTCAAGCCGGCGCGAGACCAGCCTGGAGGCGGACCGGGTCAAGGCCGCCGCCGCCCTGGAGGCCGCCCGCGAGGCGCCGACCGTGCTGGCCGGCAAGCTGGTGGTCATCGTCGAGCAGTTCGCCGCCGCCGAGGATCGTCGCGCCAAGGCCTCGGACGCGCTGGAGGCCGCTGAGACCGCCCGCCTCAACGCCGACCGCGCGGCCCGCGCCGCCGAGCAGGCCGCCTCGGAGGCCCGCGAGAAGAGGGCCGGCCTGGTGGCCACCCTGGGTGCCGCCCGCGACCGCTTCGCCGAGGTGGCCGGAGCCATTCGCGAACAGGCCCGGATGGAGCCGGAAGAGCTGGGCCGCCACGTGGCCGGCGAGGCCGTGGCCGTACCCAAGGACGCCGCCGGGGTCGAGGCCCACCTGTTCGCGCTGGAGCGCGAGCGCGACGCCATCGGCCCGGTGAACCTCCGCGCCGAGGAGGAGGCCAACGAATACGCCGCCCGCCTGGAGACCATGCGCACCGAACGGGCCGACCTGTCGGGCGCGGTGGGCAAGCTGCGGGCCGGCATCGAGGAGCTGAACGCCGAGGGGCGCGAGCGCCTGCTGGCCGCGTTCGACGTGATCAACGCCAACTTTCAAACCCTCTTCCAGGCCCTGTTCGGCGGCGGCCAGGCCGAGCTGAAGCTGATCGAGAGCGACGACCCGCTGGAAGCCGGGCTGGAGATCTTCGCCTGCCCGCCCGGCAAGCGCATGGCGTCCATGAGCCTGATGAGCGGCGGCGAGCAGGCCCTGACCGCCAGCGCCCTGATCTTCGGCGTCTTCCTGGCCAACCCGGCCCCGATCTGCGTGCTGGACGAGGTCGATGCGCCGCTCGACGACGCCAATGTCGACCGCTACTGCAACATGCTGGACGAGATGCGCCGGCGCACCCGCACGCGCTTCATCGCCATCACCCACAATCCGGTGACCATGAGCCGGATGGACCGCTTGTTCGGCGTGACCATGGCCGAGCGCGGGGTGAGCCAGCTGGTCAGCGTCGACCTGTCGACGGCGGAACAGCTGGTGGCGGCGCAGTAGGGAAGACCCCCTCAGTCGGCTTCGCCGACAGCTCCCCCAGAGGGGGAGCATCCGCACGGCGTAGATCCTCCCCCTCTGGGGGAGATGGCCCGAAGGGCCGGAGGGGGCCTGCCGAGCTAGCCGCCGAAAAATCCCACGACCGCATGCCGCAACGGGTTCGCCGGATCGCTCAGCAGCTTCACCGCCATCGCGCACGACATCACCACCAGCAGCGGCCGGATCAGCCGGGCCCCGAACCGCATGGCCAGGCGCGAGCCGATCTGCGCCCCGAGGAACGCACCGGCCGCCATGGCCAGGCCGATCGGCCAGACCACCACGCCCTTCAGGATGAACAGCGACAGGCTGCCCAGGTTGGAGGCCGCGTTGGCCAGCTTGGTGTGGGCCGTGGCCTTCAGCGCGCCGTAGCCCAGCAGGGTGACGATGGCCACCATGTAGAAGGCCCCCGCCCCGGGGCCGAAGATCCCGTCATAGAAGCCGATCAGCGGGACCACGCAGAAGGCGAATACCGGCAGGGTCAGGCGGGGATGGACGTCCTCGCCCTTGAGCCCCTTCGAGAAGCCGAAATAGAGGGCGATGACGATCAGCAGGACCGGCACCAGGGCCGCCAGGACGCGCGGCGAGAGCAGGCTGGCGCACAGGGCGCCGCAGAGGCCGGCGACCGCGGCCGTCCCGGCGACCGGCAGGGCGGTCTTCCAGTCGATCAGGCCGCGCCGGGCGAAGGCGCTGGTGGAGGAGATGGCGCTGACCGCGCCCTGCAGCTTGTTGGTGCCCAGGGCCGCGACCGGGTTCATGCCGGTCAGCAGCAGGGCCGGGACGGTCAGCAGGCCGCCGCCGCCGGCGATGGCGTCGAACGCCCCGGCGACCATGGCCACGGCGAACATGGTGGCCAGCAGGGCGAAATCGACGTGCATCCAGCTCAAACCCTCGCGCGATCCGCCCTCGTACGGGCCGGGACCGCGCGACAGAGCGAGTATCGATGATTACTTCTGGCGCGCCTTGCGGGCGGCGTACTTGGCGTCGCGGGCCGCCTTCTGCTCGGCGGCGGTCAGGGCCTTGCGCTCCTTGCGCTGGGCGCGCTTCTCGGCGAGGGCGGCCTCTTCCTTGGCCAGGGCTTCCTGGCGGGCGGCTTCCTTGATCGCGGCGCGCTCGGCGCGGACCCGTTCCAGTTCGGCTTCGCGCTCGGCGTGGCGCTGCTCGAAGTTGGGGTCCTGGACGGTCGGCTTCACCTTCATCTTGGCCAGCATGGCCTTCTTGGCTTCGGCGGCGGCGGTGATGCGATCGGCGAAGCCGGTGTTCTTCAGGTGCGACATGAATCTTCTGGTTGGTGGAAAGTGCGCTCCTAAGACCCCAAAACGCCCGGAAATGCAATGGATCATCCCCGGCGCGAATGGTCGCGCCGGGGAAATCGCGACGGGCTACTTCTCGATTCGGTAGACGGTGTAACTGTGCGGCGCCACCGCGGCGGCGAAGTCGGTGCGGACCGGCACGCCCTGGCGGCGCCAGGCGTCGGCCTTGCCGTCAGGCGCCTTGGCCTCGACCAGCTTGCCGGTCGACAGGTCGCGCAGCTTCACGCCCGCGCCCAGCAGCGACAGGTTGACGTCCGTGTCGTCGTCGCGGAACGACTGCACCACGAAGGTGCCGTTGTCGTAGGCGAACAGGCTGACCCGGTCCGGGGCGTCCAGCCGCACCGGGAAGTCGCGCTGCAGGTAGCGCTTGATCTCGGTCGTCACCCCCTGGGGCAGGTTGTAGAGGTCGCCCGGGTTCTCCGGCATGGTGATCACGTAGAGCACCCCGCCGCCGTAGCGGTTCATCAGCAGGATCGGGAAACCCTTGGCGTTGGCCACGCCGCGGATGATCCCCCAGCTGTCGTTGGTGTAGAAGGCCAGTTCCGGGAACAGCACCGGCGGGTTGTCGCGCCTGGGATCGTTGAGGCTCTCGCCATTGCCCGCGCCGTAGCCATTGAGGAAATCGTGCAGCGCCACCTTGCGGCCGGTGTCGCGCACCTCGAGGATGTCCTCGATCCCCTTGCCCTGCAGGGCGCCGAGCAGGCCCGAGGTGATGAACACCGTCTTGCCCGCCAGCAGGTTGCCCTTGATCTCCTCGACGATCTTCGGGTCCTTGGCCGCCGCCTGGGTCAGCAGGGCGACGTCCGCGCCCTTGGGGAAGTTGGGCGACAGCTCGATCGGGATGCCGATATTGCCCAGGTAGTTGTGCAGGAAGTCCTCGCCGGACGACTGGTAGGGCTTATACGAAGCGACGCCGATCGGGTTGCCCAGCAGGCCCAGGTCCTTGTCGATCTTCTCCAGCGACCAGCCGGCCGCCCGCCCCCAGCCGGGGCCCGGATCATTGGGCTGGCTCGAGGGCCTGTAGCTGGCGACCATGGCCTTCCAGTCGAAGCTGGTGGCCTTGTCCTTCCACGGACGCCGGCCCGGCTCGACGGCCCTGGCCTCGTTCATCGGCCGCCAGTTGAACAGGGTGATCTCCGGCGCCTTGGCCAGCAGGGTGTCCCACAGCTGCTCGGCGTAGCGGTCGACATAGAGGGTCGAGAACGTGTCGACCCAGCCGCCGCCATTGCCCTTCCTGCCGTCCGAGCCCGTGGGCCGGATATTGTCGTAGTAGCGAATGATCGAATAGCTCTCGTACTGCTGCAGCAGCTGGTCGGTGACCACCGGGTCGCGGGTCTCGGTGCCGGTATAGATGCCGTCGAACATCTGCGACTGCTTTTCCAGGTCGTAGCCCGTGCCCTGGAAGTGCTCGTACCAGTTGGGGTACTTGATGATCATCCGCACCTTGGGATTGACCGCCTTGGCCGGGCCGAGCACCAGGTCCTGGCTGACCTTGCGCATGGTCTCCAGTCGGTACTGGCTCCAGCTGCGGTCGCCCTTGGCGGCGATGTCGGCGGGACTCTTGGAGGTGTAGAAGAAGAAATCGTCGAGGATCACCTCGTCGAAGTGCCTGGCCGCCAGGCGCACGGCCTTCTCGCACTCGGCCCGGTCGGCGGGCTTTTCATAGTCGAAGGTGCCGAACTGCCCGCCCTCGCCGCCGGCCGCCAGGGTGATCCCGCCGGCCACCGTGACGCCGCGTTCCTCGAACCAGCCCTTGACCCGTTCGATCTGCTCGTCGGTGGCGAAGTTCTTGTCGCGATAGACCTCCAGATAGACCTTGTCGAAGTGCAGCTGGCGGCTGGCGCGCTCGAACTCGCGGTCGAAGGTGGCCTTGTCGGCCAGTTCCTTGGCGTTGTTGACGGCGATGTAGATGGCGGCGCGGAAGTTCCTGTAGGCCGGCAGAGGCTGCGGCTTGGCCGCCGCGGCCTGGGCGCCGGACGACAGGCCGACGGGCGCCAAGGCGGCGCACAGCGCCGCGGCGCCGAGCAGGGTGCGGGTTACGCGGATCATGACTGGTTTCTTCCCTCGATGAACCCGCCGGCGCGTCGAGGCGTCCGATCATGGTTGCGGTACCATAGGGCTGACGCGACAAATGGCGCGAGGGAAATCTGGAACGGCCCGGCTTTGCACGGCGAACACCCGCCCCCTCCGCGCCTTTCCGGAGGGAGAAGAGCCGCGCGTATCCGGCGGAACCCGCCGTCGTCGATCACGTAAGGGCGCGATGATTCCGGCATACGGTTCGAAAATCTCCAAAAGCCCTTATAAAACGGCCACTTGATGGGATACCGGCCAACCTTGACGCACCGCAGCGCGCCCTATAGGTTCCGCCGCGATCAAGCCGGCCGGAAAACCGCCTCTTTTGGGGCGGCCGCGGGCGTTATCGGACCTGACCGCTTCCCATGCCCAAGGCCGACGAACCGAACGACAAGGCCCCGCAAAGCCTCGACGCTCGGATCGCCGCTTTCGAGGCGCGAAAGGCGGCGGAAGCGCCGAAGCGCGCCGAGCACGAGAAATCGTCCCAGGACGGCTATCGTCTTCTGGCGGATCTGATCGGGGGCGTCCTGGTGGGGCTCGGCTTCGGCTGGCTGCTCGACCGCTACGCCGGCACGGGGCCCTGGGGCATGGTCGGCGGTCTGCTGATCGGCATGGGGTCTTCGATCTACATCGTCGTCCGCAAGGCGACAAAACTGAGCGCGCAGGCGTCGGCCCAGTCCGCCAAGGACGTAACCGACGGAGACACGGGAGGCGGGTCTACCGCCCCCAAGCAGAAGAGAGACTAGGGCCTTGGCCACGCCGATCGACCCGATGCACCAGTTCATGATCCAGAAGATCGTGGAGCTGCCGTCCTTGACTGTCCCGGGCCTGGGCGCGATCGACCTGTCGATCACCAACTCGATCGCCGCCATGCTGCTGTCGGCGACGCTGATCATGATTTTCTACGCCTTCGCCGGCAAGGGCGCCGTCGTTCCGGGCCGCCTGCAGACGGTGGGCGAGATGCTCTATGGAATCGCCGACGGCCTGACCAGCTCGATCATCGGCCACGAGGGCAAGAAGTACCTGCCCTTCGTCTTCACCCTGTTCGCCTTCGTGCTGTTCGCCAACCTGCAGGGCATGCTGTTCGGCTGGACCGGCAACTTCCTGGGCTTCACCTCGACCTCGCAGCTGGCCGTGACCCTGACTCTGGGCATGATGGTCATCCTGACCGTCATCGGCGTCGGCTTCGCCAAGAACGGCTTGAAGTTCTTCAAGCTGTTCGCCCCGTCGGGCGTGCCGCCGGTGCTGTACATCATCCTGGTGCCGATCGAGATCATCTCGTTCCTGATCCGCCCGATCACCCTGGCCCTCCGTCTGTTCGGCAACATGCTGGGCGGCCACGTGGTGCTGAAGATCTTCGCGACCTTCGTGGCCATCCTGCTGGCCATGGCCCCGGCCTACTGGCTGGTGGGCCTGCTGTCGCTGACCTCCGTCGTCGCCCTGACGGCCCTAGAGTTCATGGTGGCCTTCCTTCAGGCCTTCGTGTTCGCGGTGCTCACCTGCGTCTATCTGAACGACGTCGTGCACCTCGACAGCCACTGATCAACCCTTAGTCTTCCAACCAACACACCACTTCCCAAGGAGTCTCAATCATGGACGCTTCCGCCGCTAAGTTCATCGGCGCCGGCCTGGCTATGCTCGGCATGATCGGCGCGGGCATCGGCCTGGGCATCATGTTCGGCAACTACTTCCAAGGCGCCCTGCGCAACCCGACCGCGGCCGCTCAAGAGCGTCCGATGCTGTTCCTGGGCATGGCCCTGACCGAAGCCCTGGGCATCTTCGCCCTGGTCATCGCCTTCCTGATCCTGTTCTCGAAGTAAAACCCTGGGGCGCGGTCGGTCCCGAGGATCGACGGCGCCCCGGACTCGTTCTTCGAGCCTTCTCGGCGTTCGAGAAGGCTCCAATCTTGAGAGGCTTCTTCGCCCATGGCGACGGAACATCACGGCGCGGTCGAGTCGACTGAGCCCCCTCACGGGCAGGAAAGCGGCGGGCTTCCCCAGCTGCAGTTCCAGCACTGGGGCGGCCAGATCGTCTGGCTGCTGCTCATCTTCGCCGTCCTCTACGCGGTGCTGTCCAAGGCGCTCCTGCCCCGGGTCAGCGGCGCGATCGAGACCCGCGGCGCCAAGATCGCCGGCGACATCGCCGACGCCCGTCGTCTGAAGGACGAGGCCGAGGTCCAGGCCCGTGCGGCCGCGGCCGAGGTGGCCGAGGCTCGCGCCAAGGCCCAGAAGACCGCGGCGGACGCCAAGGCCAAGGCTTCGGCCGAGGCCGCCGAGCGTCAGGCCAAGGAAGAAGCCGCGCTGGCCGAAAAGCTGGCCGTCGCCGAGGGCCGCATCCAGGCCGCCCGCGACGAGGCCATGGGCCACGTCCGCGCGGTGGCTTCGGAAACGGCCGGGGCCATCGTCGAGAAGCTGACGGGCAAAGCGGCTTCGCCCGCCGAACTCGCCGCCTCGCAGGCCTAGGGAGAGACGACGATGGAACACGAAGCCCTCTTCGATCTCGCCAATCCCGAGCTGTGGGTCCTGATCGGCCTGGCCCTGTTCATCGGCCTGCTGGTCGTGCTCAAGGTCCTGCCGGGCGCCCTGTTCGGCGCGCTGGACGCCCACGCGGCCAAGATCAAGGCTGAACTCGACGAAGCCCAGCAACTGCGGGAAGAGGCCCAGGCCCTGCTCGCCGACGTGAAGGCCCAGCGGGAAGAAGCCGAGCGTCAGGCTGCCGGCATGCTCGAAGCCGCCAAGGCCGACGCCGCGCTGATCGCGTCGGAAGCCAAGGCCCGGCTCGAGGAGCAGATCACGCGCCGCGCCGAAATGGCCGAGCGCAAGATCGCCCAGGCCGAGGCCCAGGCCGCCGCCGAGGTCAAGTCGGCCGCGGTCGACCTCGCCGCCCAGGCCGCCGAACAGATCCTGGTCGCCCGTCTCGCGACCGGCGCCTCGGACGGCCTCGTCGACGCGGCGATCAGCCAGGTCGGCACGAAGCTGCAATAGGCGGTTTCGGACAAGGCTCAAGACATCGAGGGCGCGCTCCGCGAGGGGCGCGCCCTTTTTGTTTGGCTGGTGAGCGCTCCGCCCCCTGTGGGGGCGGACAGGCGGCGAAACCGCCAGGTGGGGGCAAGTAAGCGATCGCAGAGGTATGTGGAGGGTAGCGCAGTGTGCGGGAACACTTGCCCCCTCCGGTCCTTCGGCCCTCCTCCCCCAGAGGGGGAAGAGCGTTCTAAACCGGTTGCTTCTTCAGCCAGCGCCGCTTCAGGTGTTTGCGGCCGCGCTTCAGCACTCGCCAGGAGGCCTTGCGCAGGAACAGCTTCTCGGACCGCAGCAGTTGCTGCCAGGCCACCAGCATGATCTCGGGCTCGCGGCGCATCAGGCGGCGGATCGGGAAGATCAGCTTGGGATGTCGCCGCTGCCAGCGCAGGAAGCGGCGCTTGGCCTGGAACGAGTTGCGCAGCACGATCATCAGGCCCACCACCAGCAGGGGCAGGCCCAGGTGGCCCGGCAGCGGCGTCAGGACGATCCCGGCCAGCAGCACGAGCACGCCGAAGGCCAGCGCCGCCCAACGGGCGACGCGGCCCGCGGTCTCCCGCAGGACGAGGGCCAGGCGGCGACGGCGGCGATAGAGCCTCGAAGGCAGCCTGGCGAGCGTTTCGGCCGCCGAGTTCACGCGTCCTGCTTGGCGGACTGGCGTTTCACGGCCTGGCGCTTGAACGACTGGCGCCAGCGCTTGGCCACGCGCCAGCGGCGCGGGACGATCAGGCGCTCCATGCGCAGCACCTGCTGCCAGGCGACCGGAAACACTTCCGGCTCGCGGCGCAGCAGGCGGCGCAGCGGGAACAGCAGCTTGGGATGCGCATGCTGGAAGCGGACGAACTGCTTGCGCGCCCGGAACGAGTTGCGCAGCACCAGCATCAGGCCGGCCACCGTCAACGGCACGCCCAGCGGACCGGGCAGCGGCGCGATCAGGAACCCGGCCACGACCAGGACCAGGCCCAGGGCGACCAGCACGACGCGCGAAATCCGTCCCAGAAGCTCGCGGGCGAGTTCATCGGCGGCGGAGAAGCGCACGGGCGGCATGGCGAAGGCGAGGTTCATGGCAGGACGAAACGGTTCCGTGGTCCGTTCGATCCCGGCGGGGGCCGGCCTTCTCGGCTCACTGAGACCGATATGAGAACGGGGCGCCTTTCCGTAAAGGCGCCCTATTGTCGCTTTCGCCGACTGTGGCGTCTATTCCGCAGCCAGTGGCGCGGCGGCCACAGGTTTCCACCTCAAACGTGGTTTACGCGCCGCCTGGGTCTCATCCAGGCGCTTGAGCGGCGCATGGTAGGGAGCCCCCTTGAAGCGGTCGACGTCGCCCCCCTTCGCCGCCCCGGCCAGGGCCCGCAAGGCGACGATGAAGCGGTCCAGTTCCTGCTTGCTCTCGGTCTCGGTCGGCTCGATCAGCATCGCCCCGTGCACCACCAGCGGGAAGTACATGGTCATCGGGTGGAAGCCCTCGTCGATCATCGCCTTGGCGAAGTCGAGCGTGGTCACCCCCGTGCCCTCCAGCCAGGCGTCGTCGAACAGCGCCTCGTGCATGCACGGGCCATTCGGGAAGGCCGGGCTCATCAGGTCGCTGAGCCGAGCCTTGATGTAGTTGGCGTTCAGCACCGCGTCCTCGGCCACCTGGCGCAGGCCGTCGGCCCCGTGGCTGAGCATGTAGGCGTAGGCGCGGACGAACATGCCCATCTGGCCGTGGAAGGCGCTCATCCGGCCGAAGGCCTGGGCGGCGTCGCCCTTGGCCTCCTCGACCAGCTTGAACGTATGCTCGTGGCTCACCACCCAGGGGGTCGGGGCGAACGGGGCCAAGGCCGCCGACAGCACCACCGGACCCGCGCCCGGACCGCCGCCACCGTGCGGGGTGGAGAAGGTCTTGTGCAGGTTGATGTGCATGGCGTCGACGCCCAGGTCGCCCGGGCGCACCCGGCCGACGATGGCGTTGAAGTTGGCGCCGTCGCAGTAGAAATACGCGCCCGCCGCGTGGGTCAGGCGGGCGATCTCGACCACGTCGCGCTCGAACAGGCCGCAGGTGTTGGGGTTGGTGACCATGATGGCGGCCACGTGGTCGCCCAGCTTGGCCTCCAGGTCGGCCAGGTCGACCCGGCCGTCGTCGGTCTGGGCGATCTCGACGACCGTATAGCCGCAGAAGGCCGCCGTGGCCGGGTTGGTGCCGTGGGCGCTGGTCGGGGCCAGGACGGTCTTGCGGTGGCCGTTCCCGGCCGCCTCGTGGGCGGCGCGGATGGCCAACAGGCCGCACAGCTCGCCGTGGGCGCCGGCCTTCGGCGACAGGGCCACGGCCGGCATGCCGGTCAGGGTCTTCAGCCAGTGGGCCAGGCGGTCCATCAGCTCGATCGCGCCCTGCACCGTCGACTGCGGCTGCAGCGGATGGATGTCGGAGAAGCCCGGCAGGCGGGCCATCTTCTCGTTCAGGCGCGGGTTGTGCTTCATCGTGCACGAGCCCAGCGGATACAGCGCCAGGTCGATGGCGTGGTTCTTCTGGCTGAGGCGCACGTAGTGGCGCACGGCCTCGGGCTCGGACAGGCCCGGCAGGCCGATCGGCGCGGCGCGGACCAGGTCGCCCAGGTCGTCTGCGGGCGGGGCGTCCGGCAGGTCGACGCCGGTCTTGTCCCAGGCGTTCAGTTCGAAGATCAGCGCCTCGTCCTGCAGCAGGCCGCGAGCCCCGGTCAGGGTCGGATGGACGTAGTCGTTGATGTCGCCCGGCTTGGCGGGGGCTTCGGGACGGGTCGGCCGTCCGACGGTGTTCATGCTCATTGGTCCAGCACCTTGGTCAGGGCCTTGGCGAAGAAGGCGATGTCGCTGTCAGGCGTCGTCTCGGTGGCGGCCACCAGCAGGACGTCGTCGAGGCCGGCGGCCGGGTCGAGGCGCGAGAACGGCACGCCGGCGATGACGCCGTTGGCGGCCAGGGTCTCGACCAGTTCGGCGGCGTTGGCCGGAACCCTGATCGCGAACTCGTTGAAGAAGCGCGGGGTCAGCACCTCGACGCCGGGCACGGCGGCCAGGGCGTCGCGCAGCTTCACGGCCTTCTGGTGGTTGACCAGGGCCAGACGGCGCAGGCCCTTCTCGCCCAGCAGGCTCATGTGGATGCTGAAGGCCAGGGCGCACAGGCCGCTGTTGGTGCAGATGTTCGACGTGGCCTTGTCGCGGCGGATGTGCTGCTCGCGGGTCGACAGGGTCAGGACGAAGCCGCGGCGGCCGTCGGCGTCGACGGTCTCGCCGCACAGCCGGCCCGGGGCCTGCCGGACGTATTTTTCCTTGCAGGCGAACAGGCCGACATAGGGTCCGCCGAAGTTCAGGCCGTTGCCGATCGACTGGCCTTCGGCCACGACGATGTCGGCCCCCATCTCGCCGGGCGACTTGAGCAGGCCGTACGAGACGGCCTCGGTGGTGACCACGATCAGCAGGGCGCCGGCGGCCTGGGCGGCGGCGGCGATCTTGCTGACGTCGGTGGCCGTGCCGAACACATTGGGGGTTTGGACGACGACGCAGGCGGTGTCGGCGTCGATCGCGGCGATCACCGCGTCCTCGGCGTCGACGGCCGGCGCCAGGCGATCGGTGGCCACGCCGGCCGCATGGGCCAGGGTCTCGACCGTGCCGACATAGTGCGGATGCACGCCGCCCGACAGCACCGCCTTGTTCCGGCGCGTGATCCGCGCGGCCATCATCACCGCCTCGGCGGCGGCGGTGGAGCCGTCGTAGAGCGAGGCGTTGGCCACCTCCATGCCGGTCAGGGCCGCGACCTGGGTCTGGAACTCGAACAGCACCTGCAGCGTGCCCTGGGCGATCTCGGGCTGGTAGGGCGTGTAGCTGGTCAGGAACTCCGACCGCTGGATGATGTGGTCGACGCTGGCGGGCACATGGTGGCGATAGGCCCCCGCCCCCACGAAGAACGGACCTTCCGAGGCCGAACGATTGCGGCGCGACAGGCCCAGCATCTCGCGCTCGACCTCCAGCTCGCCGGCGTGGAACGGCAGGTCGACGGGCTCGGTGCGACGGGCGACGGCGGGCACGTCGACGAACAGCTCGTCGATCGACTCCGCGCCGATGACGCCGAGCATGTCGGCGCGATCTTCGGGGGTAAGGGGGAGGTAGCGCATGAGATCACCTGGGACTGTCATCCCGGCCGTAGCGGAGCGAAGAGCCGGGACCGCCGGAAGCGCGTGCGCTCTGGGTAGGTCCCGGATCGGCGCGCTGCGCGCTTGTCCGGGATGACAAGGAAATTAGAGGGTCGAGAGGAACGCTTCGTACGCGTCGCGATCCATCAGGGCGTCGAGTTCGCCGGCATTGCTCAGCTTGATCTTGGCGAACCAGCCGCCGGTTTCCGGCAGGGCGTTGACGGTCTCGGGGCTGTCGGAAAGCTCGCCATTGGCCTCGACCACCTCGCCCGACACCGGGGCGTAGACGTCGGAGGCGGCCTTGACGCTCTCGACCACGGCCAGGGCCTCGCCCTGCTTCACGGTCTTGCCGACGTCCGGCGTCTCGACGAACACCACGTCGCCCAACTGCTCGGCGGCGTAGGCGGTGATGCCGACCGTGGCGATGTCGCCGGCGACTTCGACCCACTCGTGGTCCTTGGTGAACTTCATGGCCTGGCCCTTTGGTCTGAGTGCTAGATCTTGCGCACGTAGCGGGTGGGAACGAACGGCGAGGTCACGACCTCGGCCCTCTGCGGCTTGCCGCGGACGATGACGTTCAGCGTCGAGCCGACCACCGCCAGGGCGGGCGGAACGAAGCCGATGGCGATGGCGCCGCCGAAGCTGGGGCCGAAGCCGCCGCTGGTGACCTTGCCGACGACGTTTCCAGCCTGGTCGGCGATCTCCGCGCCTTCGCGGGCCGGCGCGCCTTCCAGCACCTTCAGATTGACGCGCACGCGCGCGAGGTCGCCGGCCAGCTCCTTGAGGATCCGCTCGGCGCCCGGGAAGTCGCCGGCCTCGCGGCGGCTCTTGCCGACCGCGAACGGCATGCCGGCCTCGATCGGCGAGACGGTCTCGTCCATGTCGTGGCCGTACAGCGGCAGGCCGGCCTCCAGGCGCAGGCTGTCGCGGGCGCCCAGGCCGATGGCCTTCACGCGGTCGTCTTCCAGCAGGGTGTTCCAGATGCGCGTCGCTTCGGTCGCGGGCACCGAGATCTCATAGCCGTCCTCGCCGGTATAGCCCGAGCGCGAGAGGATGACGTCGGTCCCGAAGGCGGTCAGGGCCTTGGCGTCCATGAACACCATGCTCGCCGCTTCCGGCACGTGAGCGGCCAGGACGGCGGCGGCCTCGGGGCCCTGCAGGGCCAGCAGGGCGCGGTCTTCCAGGCGCTCGACGGTCGCCTCGCCCTTCAGGGCCTCGGCGATGATTCGGTAGTCGTTGTCCTTGCAGGCCCCGTTGACGACGATGAACAGGCCGTCGTCGTCGGGGCGGGCGGTCATCAGGTCGTCGATCACCCCGCCCTGGTCGTTCAGCAGCACCGCGTAGCGCTGCTTGCCGGGCTTGAGGCCCTGATAGTCGGCCGAGACCAGCTTCTCGAAGCTTTTGGCCGGGTTTTCACCGCGCAGCCGGGCCTGGCCCATGTGCGAGACGTCGAACAGGCCCGCGTGCTCGCGAGTCCACAGGTGCTCCTTCAGCACCCCGTCCCTGTACTGCACCGGCATGGAGTAGCCCGCGAACGGCACCATGCGCGCGCCGGCCGCGACGTGCGCGTCGTACAGCGGGGTCTTCTTGAGGTCTTGCTCGGACACGCTTTGGGCTCCAATCGGGGTCGGCGACGCCGCCTGGCTTTCGCCAGGTGGTCTCGCCCCCGCTGTCCCTTTGACCTGAGAGATTCCGGCCCCTCGCCGCTCGAAAGCGAGATGGCCTTGCTCCTTCGGCGGGCAGACCTGTCGGGCTGCCTCTTTCCAGCGTTCCTAAACCCGCGCGGTCCTTTTGCCTGAGCGTTTCCGGGGCGGTTGCGCCTTCGGCCTCGGGACAGAATCCCGATGTCTCCCGCGAGGGTCGAGGCGTGTTTGGGCGACGGGGCCCTCGGAGTCAACCGAAGAGCGCCGTCTGCGGCTACATCCGCTCCGGCGCTTCGATGCCCAGCAGGTTCAGCGCCAGCTCCAGCTGCTTCAGCGTCGTCTCGGCCAGGGCCAGGCGCGAGGCCCGGATCGCCGGCTCGTCGGCGCCGAGGATCGGACAGGCGGCGTAGAACTTCGAGAAGGTCTGGGCCAGCTTGTAGGCGTGCTCGGCGATGAAGTTGGGGGCCTTCTTGTCGTAGGCCTCCGACAGCGCCCCCTCGAAGGCGTCCAGCAGCAGGGTCAGGTCGCGCTCGGCCGGTTCGCGGACGACGATCGGGCCCGAGGCGACCTTCTGCTCGGCCGCCTTGCGCAGGATGCTCTTGATACGCACCGACTGGTACAGCAGGTACGGCCCGGTCTTGCCCTCGAAGCTGGTGAAGCGGTCGAGGTCGAAGACGTAGGAGGTGCCACGGAAGTTCTGCAGGTCGGCGAACTTCAGGGCCGCGATCCCCACCCTGTGGGCGATGTCCTCGAAGGCCTCGTCGGAGAGCTCGGCGCCCAGGCCGGCTTCGCGCAGGCGCTCGCGGGCCTTCTCGCGGGCCATCTCGATCAGGTCGTGCAGCTTCAGGACGCCGCCCGCACGGGTCTTGAACGGCTTGCCGTCCGCGCCGTTCATGGTGCCGAAGCCGATGTGCTCCAGCCCGCCCGGCTGGGCGTAGCCGGCCAGGTAAGAGGCGCGGAACACCTGCTCGAAGTGGTCGGCCTGGCGTTGGTCCACGCAGTAGAGGACCAGGTGCGGGTCGAACGACCGGCGGCGGTCCAGGACCGTGGCCAGGTCGGTCGTGCCGTACATGGCCGAGCCTTCCGACGACACGATCAGCAGCGGATCTGGGCTCTCGACCTCGACCACCGAACCGTCGGGCAGCTTCTTCTTCTTGGTCTCGCCGGGACGGGCGACGCGGACGATCCGGGCCCCCTGGTCGTCGACCAGCAGACCCTTGGCCTCAAGCTCGGCGATCATGCCCGGGATCAGGTCGTTGGCGTCGCTCTCGCCCTTCCACAGATCGAAATCGACGCCCAGCGCATGGAACTCGCGTTCCAGCGCCACGCGGCTGACCTCGACGAAACGGGCCCAGATCGCGCGATAGGCGTCCGCCCCGCCCTGCAGCAGGGCCGTGGCGCGGCGCGCGCGGTCGCGGAACGGCTCGTCGACCTTGGCGCGGGCGGCGGCGATCGGATAGGCGCGGTCCAGGTCTTCAAGGCCTAGGTCGAGCAATTTCAGATAGACTTGGGCGCTCGCTTCATCGCCGACGAACTGGCCCGTCGCCTCGGAGATCCAGCCGTCGAACAGGCCGCGTTCATCCCCGACCGACACGATCAGCAGCCCCATCTGGAAGCCCCAATCGCCGAAGTGAGCGTCGCCCAGCACCTCGTCGCCGCGGAAGCGGTACAGGCGCTTGATCGACTCGCCGATGATCGAGGCGCGCAGGTGGCCCACGTGCATCGGCTTGGCGACGTTGGGACCGGCGTAGTCGACCAGCACCCGGCGCGGATGGGCCAGGGGCTCGGCCCCGGCGCGCGGGTCGGCGGCGATCACGTTGGCGCGAACCGACAGGGCGTCGCTGGAGACGCGCAGGTTGATGAAGCCGGCGCCGGCGATCTCGACCGAGGCCAGGCGCGGGTCGGTCTTCAGGACGTCGACGACCTGCTCGGCGATCTCGCGCGGGTTGCGCTTGGCGCTCTTGGCGGCCGCGAGGGCCCCGTTGCATTGGAAGTCGGCCAGGTCGGGCCGGTCGGACGCGGTGACGCGACCGAAGTCGGGGGACAGTCCGGCGGCCTGGAAGGCGGCCGCGGCCGCCTCGCTCAGGGACCGCTTCAAATCACTCATGGCTTGGGCGTGTTTCCGGGTTGGGCCGTCTGGGCCTGCTGGGTCTGACCGGCGTTGACCCTGAAACGCTTGCCGTCACGGTTGAAGGCGGCCATTTCCGGGGTCACGTCGAAGCCGATCAGGACCTCGAAATTGCCGCCGCTGACCTTTTCGTCGGCGCGCGGGATGGTGATGGTCTTCAGGGTCTCGGTCGCATAGACGCGGTCCTGGCCGTCGCGGAAGGTCACCGGCAGGTCGAAATATTCCTTGGCCAGGACGTCCTTGTTGCGCTCGGTCACGGCGACCCAGTAGCGATAGGTCTTCTGGCCGCCCGTCGCCTGCGGGCCGCGGCCCAGTTCGAACAGGATCTGGACCTGCATCCGGATCGGGTCGTTGCTCTTGTAGGCGCAGCCGGACGACAGTCCTTGGATCTCGCCGGTGTAGGCGGTCTGGGCGGCCGACTCCTTGCCGTCCTTGAACTCGACATAGCGGCTGGCGTCGTACAGCACCTTCACATAGGGGCACGGGCCGGCGTTGCGCAGCTGGGCCAGCGGAGCCTTGGGCTGGTTCCACTCGTCGTCCCGCTTCTTCTTCTTGGCGGCCTGGTCGTCGCCCTGGTCCTGACCGCCCCGGCCGCCCGCCTGGGCGTGGGCGGTCGCCGCCGTCGCGGCGATCGAGAGAGCCATCAGGGCGCTGAGGGCGACGGAGAGAGTGCGGCGCATGAAACGTCCGGTTCGAAATTGGAAAGCTTGAGCGGGAATTCCCCGCCAGCGTCATGCAGCCTGATAAAGGCATATGCGTGACGTCGCAATGCGCCGCGGATTTCACGGAGTCGGCGCCCGATGCTGGCGCGAGCGGTCGGGAACCCTTAGGTTCGGCCCCATGAACGCCCATTCGTCCATCTCCAGCCCTGGCCGCCGCGCGCTCCGCGTGGTGCTGGCCAGTCCGCGCGGCTTCTGCGCCGGCGTCGACCGGGCCATCCAGATCGTCGAGCGGACGATCGAGAAGTTCGGCGCGCCGGTCTATGTGCGCCACGAGATCGTCCACAACCGCCACGTCGTCGATCGGCTGAAGGCCCTGGGCGCGGTGTTCATCGAGGAGTTGGACGAGGCTCCGGCCGACCGCCCCGTGGTGTTTTCGGCCCACGGCGTGCCCAAGTCGGTGCCGGCCGAGGCTCGGTCGCGCGAGATGGTCTATCTGGACGCCACCTGCCCGCTGGTCTCCAAGGTCCATGTCGAGGCCCAGAAGCACTATGACGCCGGCCGCGAGATCGTGCTGATCGGCCATGCCGGCCATCCTGAGGTCGTCGGCACCATGGGCCAGCTGCCCGAGGGGACCGTCACCCTGATCGAGGACATCGACGACGCCCGGGCCTGGGTTCCCAAGAACCCGGCCAACGTGGCCTTCCTGACCCAGACCACCCTGTCGGTCGACGACACCGCCGAGATGGTCGAGCTGCTCAAGCAGCGCTTCCCCGGCATCGCCGCCCCGCACAAGGAAGACATCTGCTACGCCACCACCAACCGCCAGGAGGCGGTGAAGTCGCTGGCCGAGGTCTCCGAGCTGGTGCTGGTGGTCGGTTCGAGGAACTCGTCCAACTCGGTGCGGCTGATGGAGGTCGCCAAGCGGGCCGGGGCGAAGGACGCCCAGCTGATCGACGACGCGCGCGGCATCGACTGGTCATGGTTCGAGGGCGTGACGACGGTCGGCCTCACGGCGGGAGCCTCGGCGCCGGAGGACCTTGTCCAGGGCGTGATCGACGCCATCGCCACGCGCTACGACGTCACGGTCGACGAACTGGTCGAGGCGCGCGAGACGGTGACCTTCAAGCTGCCGCGGCTGCTGACGGCCTGACACTATTCGACGCGGGGCCTAAGCCAACCGGTCACGGCGGCGATGTCGAGCTCTCCAGCGGCCAGCTTGAAGACCATCCGCGCCGCGTCCGCTTGATCGGCCTTCAGTCGCTTGCCGTTCGCGCGCAAGAACAGCGCCATGGCCTGAAACGCCGCGCGCTTGTTGCCATCCACGAAAGGATGGTTTCCCGACACGGCCACGGCATAGGTCGCGGCCAATTCCACGAGATCGTCCAAGCCATCATAGTGGAACCGGTTTTTCGGCCGCTCCAGAGCCGATTCCAGCAATCCCTCGTCACGCACGCCGGAAGGCCCGCCATGCAGGGCCAGACTGCGCTCATGCAAAACCTTGAGCGCCAGCTCGTGAACCCAGACGGGTTCGGGCCGCGCCGTCATTTCGCCAAGGCGCGGAAAGTGTCCCGATAGTCGTCCATGATCTCTTCGCCCAAGGCGATCTGTCGAGCCACCTCGGGGTCGTAGGGCGTGATCTGCATGGCTCCGCCGGAAGCCTCGGTCAGATAGATCACGTCGCCCTTCTCCACCCCCAGCTTCGACAGCGCTTCCTTGGGCAGCACGACGCCGACGGAGTTTCCGATCTGGGTCAGCTTCAGGGCGATCATCGGCCTTGCTCCATAGGCGTTCTTACAATCGTTATACCGCACAGCACTCTTGACCGCCAGCGCCCCGTCCCGCATCCCCGCCCCATGGCCGTCTATACCGACATCACCGACGACGAACTCGCCGCCTTCCTGGCCGACTACGACCTGGGCCAGGCCCTGGCGTTCAAGGGCATCGCCGAGGGGGTGGAGAACTCCAACTTCCTGCTGGAGACCGAGAGCGGCCGGTTCATCCTCACGGTCTACGAGCGGCGCGCCAAGCCCGAGGACCTGCCCTATTTCCTGGATCTGCTGACCTGGCTGGCCGATCGCGGCTATCCTAGCGCCAAGCCGATCACCGACCGCGCGGGCAAGGCTCTGAAGACCATTCGCGGCAAGCCCGCGGCCCTGGTCGAGTTCCTGCCCGGCCTGTCGGCCCGCCGCCCGACCGTGGCCCACTGCCGCGAGGCCGGCGAGGGCCTGGCCTGGCTGCACCTGGCCGGCGAAGGCTACCCGGCCCGCCGCGCCAACGACCTGGGTCAGCCGCACTGGGCGCCGCTGTTCGCCAAGCACCGAAAGGCCGCCGACGGCCTCAAGCCCGGCCTGTCCGCGACGATCGACAAGGATCTGGCCGAGCTGGCCCTGTCCTGGCCGCGCGGCCTGCCGTCGGGCGTGATCCATGCCGACTACTTTCCCGACAACGTGTTCTTCCGGCCGGACGGCAAGTTCGCGGCGGCCATCGACTTCTACTTCGCCTGCGACGACGCCTACGCCTACGACATCGCCGTGACCCTGAACGCCTGGTGCTTCGAGGCCGACGGCAGCTTCAACATCACCGCCGCCCGGGCGCTGGTGGCCGGCTACGAACGCCGCCGTCCGCTCAGCCCCGCCGAGCGCGACGCCATTCCGATCCTGGCGCGCGGCGCGGCCATGCGCTTCTTCCTGACCCGCCTGGCCGACTGGGGCGCGACCCCGGCCGGGGCCCTGGTCAAGCCGAAGGACCCGCTGGAGTACGAACGCAAGCTGGCCGTGCACCGCGAGGGCCTCAGCCTGTTCGGGGCTGGCGCGTGACCCCCAGGCTGGTGATCTATACCGACGGCGCCTGTCGTGGGAATCCCGGCCCCGGCGGCTGGGGCGCCCTGCTGATGTACGGCGACAAGAAGAAGGAAATCTGCGGCGGCGAGCTGGCGACCACCAACAACCGCATGGAGCTGATGGCGGCGATCCAGGCTCTGGAGGCCCTGAACAAGCCGACCAAGGCCGAGCTGCACACCGACAGCCAGTACGTGATGAAGGGCGTCACCCAGTGGATCCACGGCTGGAAGGCCAAGGGCTGGAAGACCGCCGACAAGAGCCCCGTCAAGAACGTCGACCTGTGGCAGCGCCTCGACGCCGCCCGGGCTCGCCACGAGGTCGACTGGCGCTGGGTCAAGGGCCACGCCGGACACGTGCACAATGAGCGCGCGGACGAGCTGGCGCGGCTGGGCATGCTGAAGGCCCTGGGCGAGCGCGCTTAGGGGCTCTCCAACGCCGGTCGGAAGAAAAAGAGGCCGGTCCACGAATGGACCGGCCCTCAGGTGCTTCACGAGGAGAGTGAAGATCAGGGAGAGTGAAGATCAGAAGGTCGCGCGCGCCGTCAGGGTGTAGGTGCGGCCGTCATAATCGACCCAGCGAGAGACCCGGCGGTCGTTCTCGAATTCGAAGCGCGAGGAGTCGGTCAGGTTGTAGACGTCCAGCGACAGGGTGAAGGTGTCGGTGACGTTGTAGGAAGCCGACATGTCCAGCTGGCCGCGAGCCCTCACGGAACGGGCGCCGCCGGTGTAGGTGCCGTTGGCGTTCAGCGGGTAGTCCGAGCGGTAGTTGTAGACCGCGCGGATGCCGTACTTGGGCGTCTCGTAGTAACCGATCAGGTTGACGTTGTGCTTGGAGATGCCCGGGAACGGGGCGATCGATGGGCTCTTGGACGTGGTGTAGGCGTAGTTGAAGCTGCCGCCGAGGTTCTTCCAGAAGCCTGGCAGGAAATCGAGGTTCTGCTGGATGTTGAACTCGACGCCCTCGACGGTGGTCGGCTTGTCGAGGTTGTAGGCGCCGCTGGCGTTGACGTGCACCTGCTTGGTGGCGCTGGAGAGGCTGGTGGCGTTGCAGTAGGCGCCGTCCCACGACAGGGCGCCGAAGCCCCAGGTCGAACCGTCAGCCGGGCAGAGGATCGACGGGTCGGTGGTGCTGGCGATGCGGCCGGTGATGTTCTTGTGGAAATAGGCCAGCGAAACCAGGCCGTTGGGGCGGTTGTACCACTCCAGCGACAGGTCGAAGGATTCGGCCATGTAGGGCCGCAGCTGGTTGTTGCCGATCTGGACCGAGACGTCGTAGACGCTGACCGACCCCGAGCTCAGACCGGTGTTCAGGATCTGCCCGGGATTGACCTTGGTTGCGGGCGAATACTGGCGCGGGTGCGGACGGACATAGGTCTTGTAGTAGGCGCCGCGCAGGATCAGGTCGTCGGTGACGTCAGCCACGAAGATCGCCGACGGCAGGAAGAAGTCGTACTTGTTCTTGTACTGGTCGGTCGTGAAGTCGTTCGGCGAACCGATCGAGTCGGTCGGCGGCTTGACGCGATCCAGGACCGTGATGGTGTTCTTGGTGTCTTCGTAGCGGCCGCCGAAGTTGCCGCGCACGCCGTGGCCGAAGATCTCGGTGTCGTACTTCGCCTGGATGTAGAACTGATTGATGTCGTTCTCGTTGGTGAAGTTCTTGTCGTAATAGGCGTCCTCGGCGTACTGGATGTTCAGGCCCGTGGGCGACAGGCCGCCGCCCGGATAGACCGTGACGGGTTCGACCGCCTTCAGGAAGTCCTGGATTTTCAGGGTCTGCCAATTCTTGGTGTAGTCGCCGGCGATGCCGCCCATGAAGTCGCCGATGAACGGCGAGGTGGTCAGCATGCTGGGCGAGATCTTCGACGTCTGAATGCCATAGCCGAACACGCGATAACCCGTGGAGACGTACTTCTCGCGCTCGAGACGGACGCCGGCCTGCAGGCTCTTGATCGGGCCCCATTCGACGAAACGCTCGCCGTCCAGGCCCAGGCTGTTCAGGTTGTTCTTGGCGTAGCTCTGCGAGCCTTCCAACCCCAGGCGGATGGAGCTGTTGGCCGCTGTGCCGTTGTTGTAATACGAGACCGGATCATCCTTTCCGCCCCAGGTCCAGGTCGTGCCTGCCGGCCCCAGCGAATTCTGCGGGGTCGACTGCGTGACGTAGGAAAAGCCGCCGATATCGTCCAGGCCGGTCGACATCGAGCCGTTGACGCCGTTGCCACCGGCGCGGGTGGGGTTGACGACGTCGACCGAGGTCTCGACCGAGGCGTTGGAGCCGGACGACAGGCTCAGGGCGGCGGCCAGGCGCCACTTGTCGTTGCTCCAGTCGATGTTGCCGATCACGCCGTCCGACTTCTGGCGCTGCGAGTACAGGCGGGTCGAGGACAGCCCGTTCATGTTAGCGAACGCATAGCTCTCGTACAGATAGCGGCCGTCATTGGTCTGGATCGGCGTGCCGGTCGGGGTGATCACCGTGCCGTCGCCGGGGGTCGAGGCCGGGGCGACGTAGTTGATCAGGAAGTACTGAACGGTGTCGGGCAGGTTGCGGTCGGTCGAGAAGCCGATCAGGCCGATCTTGGTGTTGTCGTTCGGCTTCCACTCGATACCGGCCGTGCCCGACCAGACCTTGCCGACGTTCATGCGGGTGTACTGGCGGATGGCGGTGTTGGCCCAGACGCCGTTCGTGGCCTTGGAGCCGGTGTTGCTGGTGACATAGGGCGTCGCGTCGGCCTGCGACAGGCCCAGCGCCTGGCCCAGCGAGCGGCAGTACGAGGTCGCGCTGCTGGCGCAGGCGGTCGGGGAGAAGTACTGACCGTAGGCGGCGTTGAACTGGGCCGGAGTCAGGCCCGTCATCGCCGAGGTCAAATATTTGTAGTCGTTGAGCCGGACCGTGTCGCGGCGGAAGTTTTCCTTCTTGTAGGCGATCGTTCCGAAGACGGCGAAATCGTCGGTCAGGTGCTTGTTGTAGCTGACGGTCGCAGCCGGGGCGTTGAGGTCGCCCAGGGTGTTGTGCTCGTAGGACAGCTTCACCGAACCGCCGTCCTTGCGCGACAGGGCCGGAGCGATCTGCATGTCGACATTGCCGGAGAGGCCGCCGGACACGGTGTTGGCCATCGGCGACTTCTGGATCACGAAGGCCGAGAAGATATCGGAGTTGAACGCGCCCAGGGGCGAGCCCTGGTTGTCGCGCAACAGGGCCGGGCCGGCGAACGACTGGCCGTTCAGCGTGGTGCGGGCGTACTCGCCCGGCATGCCGCGCAGGTTGATGGTGGCGTCGCGGCCCTCGGCCTCGCGGTTGATCTGGACGCCCGGGATGCGCTGCAGGGCTTCGCCGACGTTCAGGTCCGGAAAGCGGCCCAGGCCGTCCGACGAGATGCCGTCGGTGATTTCGACGGCGTTCTTCTTGGCGCGGACGGCATTGGCGTAGCTCTGCTTGAAGCCGGTGACGACGACCGCGTCGAGCGTATTGTCCTGGGCCGCGGCCTGCGGCGCGGCGGCGTCCTGCGCCGCGGCGATCGCGGGCAATCCGCCAATGATGGTGGCCGACAGGAGCGCGACCTTCAGGACGCTCACGGATCTGGTTCTCAAGCTCAAGACATCCCTCCTTGTATCGAGCCGTCTTGGCGGCGGCCCTTATTGGCCTGACCTCTTTACCCGCCCCACCCGATCGGCTGACCTTAATTTCTCAGATAAATATATTTTTGTGAATGAAATTTTTTCAGTTTGACGGTGAAAATCCTATAATGTATTGATTTTGATAATTAAAATTTCAATGCATGCCAAAGTACGGCGTTCTCTTTCAACGAGAGATAGAACGAGAATTCCAAATATTGGAATTGGTCAGGCCAAAATCGGAACGCCGATCCCGGCCACGGCCTGGCGGCGGGACGATAAAGGCGGGGGCCCAAATCCACGCAAGCCGCAAGCTCATGGCGGCGGCCAGACCTTTAGGACGCGGGCTGCCGAATACCGGAGAGACGAAGAAGGGGTGCGGGCGCTTTGCCGCCCGCGGCTTCAGCCCAGGATAGGCCGCATGAAGCTGCGCTGGTAGCTGACGATGCAGCGTGTCCGCTCGGCAAGGGCCAGGGCCTCCTGGCATTCGGCGTCCCCCGGAATCCTCGCGCGATAAGCCTCGTAGGCGGCCAGGCTGGGAAAGCTGAACAGCGCCACGGCGATGTTGTTGGCGCCTTCGCCGGGCAGGAAGTAGCCGTGGTGGATCCCGCCCATCCGGCTGACCAGCGGGATCCACAGTTTCGCATAGGCCTCGAACTCGGCCAGCTTGTAGGGGTCGATGACGTAGCGCAGGTAGCAGGTGATCATGCGGGGTCTCCGTTCCGCGACCTAACCTGGATGGGGCGCAAGGCGGCCGTCGCTCCTGGAAGAGAGGCCCAGAAGCGACGGCTCCGGGTTACGCCGTCATCGCTCCCGGCTTCGGGCCCGTGGCGAACTGCAAGCCTTCGTCGTGCCAGCCGGTGACGCCGCCGATCATCAGCTTCACGGGACGGCCCAGCATCGCCAGCTTCAGCGCGGCGCGGTCGGCGCCGTTGCAGTGCGGGCCGGCGCAATAGACCACGAACAGGGTTTCGGCCGGCCACGCCGCCATGCGCTCGGCCGTGATCTCGGCGTGGGGCAGGTGCAGGGCGCCGGGCAGGTGCCGGCGAGCGTAGGCCTGGGGCGTGCCCACCACGTGAAGCAGCACGAAATCGACCTCGCCGGCCCGGATCGCCGCCGCCACGTCGGCGCAGTCCGTTTCGAGGCTGAGCCGACGGGCGAAATGGGCGGCGGCTTCCGGCGACGGCGCGGCGGGAATGACGGAAACAAAGCTCAAGATGGCCTCCTCTGTTGGCGAGGAGACTTGCCCCAGACAGCGGCCCGGGGTTAGCAGGCACAATCGCCATAGACCGTAAAGATCATGCCAAACCCATTGCGCGCTTCCGGACCCGCCAAGCGGCCGAAGAACCTGAAGGTCGTCGCCCTGGCCTATGACGGCCTGCGCACCTTCGAGTTCGGGTCGATGGTCGAGCTGTTCGCCCTGCCCCGGCCCGAAATGGGTCCCGTCTGGTACGAGTTCGCCACGGCGGCGATCGAGCCGGGGCCCCTGCGCGGCCTGGGCGGCGTCCAGATCGTCGCCGATGGAGGCCTCGAGCTTGCCGAGCGGGCCGGGACGATCGTCGTCGCCGGCTGGCGCGGCGCCGATACGCCCGTACCTGCATCGCTGATCGAGGCTCTGCAGAAGGCCCACGCCAACGGCGCGCGGGTGCTGTCGGTCTGCTCGGGCGTCTTCGTGCTGGCGGCGGCCGGCCTGCTGGCGGGGCGTCGCGCCACCACCCACTGGCATGACGTCGACAAGCTGCGCGCCCGCTATCCCGACATCGAGGTGCTGCCCGACGTGCTTTATGTCGACGAGGGCGAGGTCCTGACCTCGGCCGGCAGCGCCGCCGGCCTGGACCTGGGCCTGCATCTGATCCGCCGCGACTTCGGCCCGGAGGCGGCCAATATCGTGGCCCGGCGGCTGGTGATCCCGTCGCACCGCGACGGCGGCCAGGCCCAGTTCATCCAGCGGCCGGTGCCGACCGCGCACGAGGCCTCGCGCCTGTCGCCGATCCTGGACCGCCTGCGCGCCGACCTCTCGCGCGAGCACACGGTCAAGGCCCTGGCCGATGCGGCCGGCATGAGCCCGCGCACCTTCCTGCGTCGGTTCCAGGCCGCCACCGGCACGACCCCGGCCCGCTGGCTGCTGGCCGAGCGCCTGGCCCAGGCCCGCGAACTGCTGGAGACCACGCCCGCCGGCGTCGAGCAGATCGCCCAGACGGTCGGCTTCGGCGCGGCGGCCCTGCGCCACCACTTCCGCAAGTCGCTGGCCACCACGCCCCAGGCCTATCGGGCGCGGTTCGGGAGATCGGGGCGCGTCTTGGAGCGCGGCTGAAACCATCCTAGGGTTGCGTCTCCCACCTCAGCCAGGACGCCCATGACCAAGTATGTTCCCGCCGTCATCACCGGCTTTGTCGTCTGCGTGGCCCTCAGCTTCGTCCTGGGCTTTGCGGCCTCGGCGAGCACCCAGCCGCTCGGCGTTCCGATCTGGCTGCCCGGCCTGATCTTCGGCGCGATCACCACCTTCGGTATGGCCAACCTGGTCGGAACCAAGGGCTCCAAGGCCGCCACCCCAGCGCAGAAGGAAGCCGCCCTGGCCTTTCGCCCCGAGCCGGGCCAGGCCCTGCTGATCGTGTTCCGCGAGGGCTTCGTCGGCAAGGCGGTCGGCCTGAACCTGGTGCTCGACGGCGTCGCCGTCGCCCAGCTGAAGAGCCCGCGCTTCACGGCGCTGTCGATCGCGCCCGGGGCGCACACCCTGTCGGCGGGCTTCGGCGGCCTGGCCGCGTCGCAGAACCGCCCCGTCGAAGAGGCCTTCACGGCGACCGCTGGCGACCTGGTGGCGTTCCGCGCGGTCATGTCGATGGGCATGGCCAAGAACACGATCCGCCTGGAACGCGTCGAAGACCGCGCGGCCCTGGCCCCCAGGCTCAAGACCATGACCATGGTCGCGCCGCACGCCCAGGCCGAAACGTAAGCGGCAACAAGTTTGGGACGCTGAAACGAACTCGCCGCGAAATGACCTTGGTCGCGCCGTTGCGAAGCCCGGTTCGCATCCCAATCTCTTCCTCGACGCGGACAACCCGGCTCCCTCCCCCCCGGCCGGCCCCAGCGTCGCTAGAAGCGCAGCGCCCGTGCCCTCCCCCTCGGCACGGGCGCTGTTTGCGTTTCGACCCGCGCCGCCGCTCAATCGAACATTGCGCTGGTAACGCTAACATTCTGCGCTATCCTGCGGCCCGAAACCTTCCGTCCGTCGAGACCGAAGGATCACGGGAGCGAAGCGGTCATGCGGGCATGGGCTTACGCCTTGACGATCCTGGTCGCGTGGGGCGCCGCCCGGGCCGCCACGCCGGCCCCTTCCCGAACGAGGCCGCCGATCGTCTCGGTGTCGCACTTGGCCGTTCACGCGGCCGACCCGGCCAGGAGCGAGGCCTTCTACGTCCATGACCTGGGCGCGGTGAAAGGGCCCGACCCCGAGAACCCCAAAGGCGCGCGCTACTACTTCAGTCCCACCCAGTTCGTCGAGGTCCTGCCCCCGCCGCCCGGCGCGCCGTCCGTCGACCGGCTGGACCACGCAGCCTTCAACACCGCCGACGCCGAGGCTCTGCGCGCCTACCTGGCCTCCCGGGGCGTGACCGTTCCGGGTCGGGTCGAGACGGGGGCGGACGGCGGCCGCTGGTTCGACGTCGCCGATCCCGAGGGCGTGCGGATCCAGTTCGTCCAGCCGCCGGCGACCCCGCCCGCCGTCGCCGTCAATCCACTGTCCAGCCGCATCATCCACGTCGGCTTCATCGTCCACGGCCGGGCGCGGCAGGACGCCTTCTACCGTGGGATCCTGGGCTTCAGGCCCTACTGGTTCGGCGGGATGACGGACGAGACGCCGTCCTGGGTCTCGCTGCAGGTTCCCGACGGGTCCGACTGGCTGGAATACATGATCGTCGCCCCGGTCGACGGCCGCGGGCCGCCGCCCGGCATGAGCCAGGCCACGGCCGGCGTGCTCGACCATTTCTCGCTGGGCGTGCCCGACACCCGCCTGGCCTACACCCTTCTCTGGAACGGCCAACGCCTCGAGGGCCAGAAGGAGACGCCGAAGATCGGCCGCGACGCCAAGTGGCAGCTCAACCTGTTCGACCCCGACGGCACGCGCGCCGAGATCATGGAGTTCCACGCCGTCGGCAAGCCCTGCTGCTCGCCCTTCACCGCCGACGATCCCAAACCCTAGCCACGACAATCCGCTTGAAGCCGAAGGAGAGCCCGATGCCCATTTCCAGACGCAGCCTCTTGGGCGCGGCCGGCGCCTCGGCGGCCCTGGCCCCCGCCGTCGCCCCCGCCCCCGCCCCCGCAAAGGCCAAGGCGGCGCAGGCCGCGCCGTCCGACAAGGTCGGCTTCGCCATCGTCGGTCTGGGCAAGCTGAGCCTGGGCCAGCTGATCCCGGGCCTGAAGGTCGCCCGCAACGCCAGGCTGGCCGCCGTGGTCAGCGGTCATCCGGACAAGGCCCGCCGCGTCGCCGCCGAGAATGGCCTGCCCGCCGACGCGGTCTACGGCTATGACGACTACGATCGCATCGCCAAGGATCCGCGCATCCAGGTCGTCTATATCGTGCTGCCCAACGCGCTGCACGCCGAGCACACGATCAAGGCGCTGAAGGCCGGCAAGCACGTGCTGTGCGAGAAGCCGATGGCCACGACCATCGCCGACGCCGAGGCGATGATCGCCGCCGCCAAGGCCGCGAACCGCCAGCTGATGATCGCCTATCGCTGCCACTACGAGCCGCTGAACCTGGACGTCATGCGCCGGCTGCGCGCCAGGTCGCTGGGCCGCGTGCGACAGATCAACACCACCATGGGCCGGCAGGCCGACCCCTCGGACCCGTCCGACGCCTGGCGGCTGGACGCCGCCCTGTCGGGCGCCGGCGCCCTGGGCGACATGGGCGTCTACGGGATCAGCGCCGCCCGCTACCTGCTGAACGAGGAGCCGGTCGCGGTGCAGGCCTGGGCCTGGACCGACCCCGCCGATCCCCGGTTCAAGCAGACCCAGGACCTGATCAACTGGCAGTTCCGGTTCCCGTCGGGCGTGATCGCCAACGGCTCCACCTCGTTCGGCTACGCCCCGACCATGGCCTTCGAGGCGATCTGCGAGCAGGGCCGGTTGGTGGCCGATCCGGCCGCCTTCTACGGCGGCAACCGCCTGACCGTGGTCAAGGGCGGCCAGGCCCAGCCGCCGGTCCCCGCCCCGCCCGGCGACCAGTTCGCCCGCGAGATGGACTGGATGGCCGACGTGGTGCGCGGCAAGGCGCCGATGGTCTCGCCGGGCGAGGAAGGCCTGCAGGACATGCGGCTGATGCAGGCGATCCTGGAGTCGGCGGCCAAGGACGGCGCGACGGTCAGCACCGACTGGGGGTACAGGCGGGCGGTGGACCCGGCCGCGGTGGTGGATATGGCCTGACAAACTTCCGCTCATAAGCCTCATCAGCCCTAGCCAAGTCGCCGCCCGGGCCCCATCTGGCTCTGGCGGCCCGGTTCCAGGGCGGGACGGCCGCGCACCAGGGACCCCATGGCGATCATTTCCGTTTCCGGTCTGACCAAGACCTATGCTTCCGGCCATCAGGCCTTGAAGAGCGTCGATCTCGACATCCGCAAGGGCGAGATCTTCGCCCTGCTCGGCCCCAACGGGGCCGGCAAGACCACGCTGATCAGCATCATCTGCGGCATCGTCAATCCCAGCACCGGGACGGTGACGGCCGACGGCCACGACGTGGTCAAGGACTACCGCGCGGCCCGGACCAAGATCGGGCTGGTGCCGCAGGAATTGCACACCGACGCCTTCGAGACCGTCTGGGCCACCACCAACTTCAGTCGAGGCCTGTTCGGCAAGGCCCCGAACCCGGCCTATATCGAGAAGATCCTTCGCGACCTGTCCCTGTGGGACAAGAAGGACGCCAAGATCATGGCCCTGTCCGGCGGCATGAAGCGGCGGGTGATGATCGCCAAGGCCCTGAGCCACGAGCCGACCATCCTGTTCCTGGACGAGCCCACCGCCGGCGTCGACGTCGAGCTGCGCCGCGACATGTGGGAGATGGTCCGCAAGCTGCGCGAAAGCGGCGTCACCATCATCCTGACCACCCACTATATCGAGGAGGCCGAGGAGATGGCCGACCGGATCGGGGTGATCAGCAAGGGCGAGATCATCCTGGTCGAGGACAAGGACGTGCTCATGCGCAAGCTGGGCAAGAAGCAGCTGACCCTGCAGCTGCAGAGCCCGCTGGAGGCCATCCCTCCCCGACTGTCCGACTATCCGCTGGAGCTGGCGGCCGACGGCCACGAGCTGGTCTACACCTTCGACGCCCAGGCCGAGGAAACCGGCATCGCGGGCCTGCTGCGGCGGCTGTCCGAGGAGGGCGTCGACTTCAAGGACCTGCACACCAGCCAGAGCTCGCTGGAAGACATCTTCGTCAGCCTGGTGAGGGCGCCGCAATGAACATCCACGCCATCAAGTCCATCTACCGCTTCGAGATGGCCCGTTGGTTCCGCACCCTGGCCCAGAGCGTGATCTCGCCGGTGCTGTCCACCAGCCTGTATTTCGTGGTGTTCGGCTCGGCGATCGGCTCGCGCATGCAGGCCATCGACGGGGTCAGCTACGCGGCCTTCATCATCCCCGGCCTGATCATGCTGTCGCTGCTGGGCGAGAGCATCTCCAACGCCTCGTTCGGCATCTACATGCCCAAGTGGGCCGGTACGATCTACGAGCTCTTGTCGGCGCCCGTGTCGTGGATCGAGACGGTGATCGGCTATGTCGGGGCGGCGGCGACCAAGTCGGTGTGCCTGGGCCTGCTGATCCTGGCCACGGCCCGGGTGTTCGTGCCCTACGAGATCGTCCACCCGTTCTGGATGCTGGGCTTCCTGGTGCTGACGGCGATCACCTTCAGCCTGTTCGGCTTCGTGATCGGGGTCTGGGCCACCGACTTCCAGAAGCTGCAGATCGTGCCGATGCTGGTGGTCACGCCCCTGACCTTCCTGGGCGGCAGCTTCTATTCGATCAGCATGCTGCCGCCGATCTGGCAGAAGATCACCCTGTTCAACCCGGTGGTCTATCTGGTCAGCGGTTTCCGCTGGAGTTTCTACGGCGTGTCGGACCTGAACCCGATCGTCAGCTTCGGCGCCACGCTCTGCTTCCTGGCCGCCTGCCTGACGGCGGTGTGGTGGGTGTTCAAGACGGGGTATCGGCTGAAGGTCTAACTGCGGGCGGGGACATGCATGTGGCGTGTCCCCGTCATTTCACCGTCAGCACCGCGCCCTCGACGGCCACCACCAGCACCCGCTGGCCCGCCGCCGGGGCCGCGCCGTCGGTCGCGACCGCCGCCCAGTCCTTGCCGTCGACGAACACCCGACCCTTGCCGTTGACGAAGCCGTCCAGCACCTCGCCGTCGCGGCCAACCAGGCGCAGCGACGGGTCGTTGAGGTCGGGGTTCTTGGCGTCCAGCACCGGCCTGAGGAAACGCCGGGCCAAGTAGGTCGTCGCGATGGTCAGCACCGCGAACAGGGCCAGCTCGACCGGCAGGCCCAGGGGCGCGGCCAGGGAAAGCAGTCCCACCAGGAACGCGCTGGCGGCCGGCCACAGCAGCCAGCCGGTGCCGGTGGCCACCTCGACCGCCAGGAAGACGGCCGCCACCGCCAGCCAGACCCAGAACGGATGCGTCGCATAGAACGCCATCAGGCCAGGCATGGCTTAGGCTCCGCGCTTGGGCGTCGGCGGGACGGCCGGACGCGCCCCGCCCTCGGCGCCGCCCAGGGTCTTCACCAGCTCGGCGACGCCGGCCACCGTGCCGGTCAGGCCGGCGAAGTCGGCCGGCACGATCACCGTCTTGGCGTTGGGCGAACGGGCCAGGTCGCCGAACGCTTCGACGTACTTCTGGGCGATGAAGTAGTTGATGGCGTTGACGTCGCCCTTGGAGATGGCCTCCGACACGAAGGCCGTCGCCTTGGCCTCGGCCTCGGCTTCGCGCTCGCGGGCCTCGGCGTCGCGGAAGGCGGCCTCGCGCCGGCCCTCGGCCTGCAGGATGGCCGACTGCTTCTGGCCCTCGGCGCGGGCGATCTGCGACTGCTTTTCGCCTTCCGCCTCGGTGATCACCGCCCGCTTCTCGCGCTCGGCCTTCATCTGCCGGGCCATGGCGTTGGTGATGTCCGGCGGCGGCGTCAGGTCCTTGATCTCGATGCGCGCCACCTTCACGCCCCAGGGGCCTGTGGCGTGGTCGATGGTCGACAGCAGGCGGGTGTTGATGGCGTCGCGCTGGCTGAGCACCTCGTCCAGCTCCATCGAGCCGACCACCGTGCGCAGGTTGGTCTGAGCCAGCTGGGTGATGGCGTACATCAGGTTGTCGACCCGGTAGGCCGCCTGCGAGGCGTCCATCACCTGGATGAAGACAATGGCATCGACCTTCACCGAGACGTTGTCCTTGGTGATGACCTCCTGCTGGGGAACGTCCAGCACCTGCTCCATCATGTTGACCCGCCGGCCGATGCTTTCGACGAACGGGGTCAGGATGCTGATGCCCGGCTTGAGCGTGCGGGTGTAGCGGCCGAACCGCTCGACCGTGAACTCACGCCCCTGGGGCACGATCTTGATGACGTTGACGACAAGGAAGATCGCCAGCGCCACCAGCACCAGCGGAACGAGATAAGACAGCACTGACAGCCTCCCCACAACCGATGGAAGAGACCCTAGCGCGTGGCTTAGTGGTCCGCCACGGAATCCGGCGCCGCTTGGTCGGAAGGCGGGCGAACCCGCATCGAGCGGGCCAGCCTGGCCGCCAGGGTCCGCCCCTTGACGGCCGCCTGCTGCTCGGCCCGCAAACTGGCCTCGCCGCACTCCGTGAACTCGCCCTGGCCGGCGGCGAAGCCGGTGTTGAACCTGTCGCGTAGCTGAGCATCGAAGGCCTGGTCGGCCTTCTCCACCTCGACCAGCCGCATCATCCGCGCCCGCCAGTACTGGTCGCCCGCACCCTCGCAGACCTGTCGCAGGGCGTGGCTCTCCCCAAGGGTGAAGGCCAGGTCGAGCAGGGTCTGGCGCTCCGCCGGGCTCCGATCCTGGGCCAGGACCGGGCCGGGGCCGCACAGGAGGGCGAGGACGAGCAAGGCGTTGAGCGGCAGGCGTTTCATGGCCGCACTATCTCCGCTGACGGCGCGTCTGTCACCGCTCCGCGGGCCCGGGTCGGTCGCGTGATTCGACTTGGACTCCAATAAGTCTTGCGAAGGCCGCGGATCGGAGCGACCCTGTGGATAACGTGGGGAACAACACGCGCAGGGAGGTCGTCATGGCTGAAGTGCACTATGGGGTGGTCCGCGTCGGGGAAACCTGGGCCATCATCGGCGACCAGCTCCGGGTCGGCGCCTACGCCACCCGCCGGCAGGCCGAGACCGCGGCCCGCCGCCTGGCCGAACAGGTCACGGGCGTGGGCCTCCCGGTCCGCATGCATCTGCAGGACGACACCGGCCAGTTGCACAAGCCGACGCTGCTGAGCTGAGCTTCACCCCCCGCGAGGACGATCAGGAAACTGATCACGCCGTCGCGCGCTTTGCTCCTGAAGAAGCTCGACTGTTTTCGGGAGGCGAACTTGGCCGATGCCGCTGAACTGGCCGTCGTAGGGGCGGCCCTGCCGCCGGGCTGCGAGGGCAACCGCCTGCTGGCGGCCCTGCGTCCGGGCGACCTGGCGATGCTGGCGCCGCACCTGTCGCCCGTGGCCCTGACCACCGGCCAGACCCTGTTCGACGCCGGCGAGGACATCGTCGAGACCGTCCTGCCTTGCTATTCGACCATGATCTCGCTGCTGGTGATCACCCGCGACGGCGACGAGATCGAGGTGGCGTCGATCGGCCGCGAGGGCGCGATCGGCGGCATTGTCAGCGCCGGTTTCAAGCCCGCCTACGGTCGCGCCGTGGTCCGCATCCCCGGCGCCGCCCTCAGCGTCCCGACCCACCGGCTGCAGGAGGCCAAGCTGCGCTCGCCGGCCCTGGCCGACCTGTTCGCCCGCTACGCCGACGTGCTGCTGGCCCAGATGATGCAGTCCTCGGCCTGCAACGCCCTGCACAGCATCGACCAGCGCCTGTGCCGCTGGCTGCTGTCGACCCACGACCGGGCCAATGACGCCACGATCCGCCTGACCCAGGAGACCCTGGCCGACATGCTGGGCGTGCAGCGCACCACGGTCACCGCCGTGGCCAAGGCCTTGCAGGATGAAGGGCTGATCCGCACCGGGCGAGGCCGTATCGAGATTCTCGATCGCCCCCGCCTGGAACACCGCGCCTGCGAGTGCCACGCCCAGGTCGAGGCGCACTTCCAACGGATGCTGCCGGAAGTGAAGACCTGACGTTCGGGCCTTCGAAAGCCCTCAATCCCGCCGCAGGACGTCCGCCTGGACCTCGGCCTCCGAGGTCCAGAAACAGGCGGCCATCGAGGTCAGGATCATCGCGATCAGGGCCAGCATGCCTCTGGGCGGGGGCAGGCCCGCGATGTCCAGGCCCGCGATGTCTTGTGGCGTCATCCGTCGTTTCCTCTGACGCCCCGGTCTGATGCCCAGGCTGTCGGCAGGGAAAGCTTGTCACCAGCCGAACGGTTCCGCAAGCCTCTCATCTATAAGGATATTTTCTGGACGACACAGTCCAGCTTTCATCCCATCCCTGACGGTCGGACGGGCGCGGTCGAGTCCAAAGCCGGCGGCTATCGGCCGAACCGCTCGAACGTCTCGGCGATTACCTGGCGCGTCACGTCCCATTCGACCATGGCCAGCGCCTCGTCCAGCGACACGAACCGCGCCTCGGCCGCGTCGTCGCCGGCCACCGGCTCGCCCGAGATCCACCGCGCCGCATAGTCGATCATCACGTAGTGGCGCGTCGTCTCGCCCGTGGCGCGCGAGGTGAACAGGCCGTCGACCACGTCGACCAGGCCCAGCAGCTCCGCCTGGACGCCGGTCTCCTCGGCCAGTTCGCGCAGGGCGGCCACGGCCGTGGTCTCGCCGCGCTCCAACCGGCCGCCGGGCAGGCTCCATTGGCCCAGGCGGGGCGGCGTCCCGCGCTTGATCAGCAGCACCTGGTCGCCGCGCAGGCAGACAACGCCGACGGTGGGGACGGGGTGTTCGGACGCGACGGGCGTGGACGAGGCGGCGATGGAAGCGGAAACCATGGCGCGTCAGATACGCTTGGCCTCGCGGGTAGGGAAGGCCCCCTCAGTCGGCTTCGCCGACAGCTCCCCCAGAGGGGGAGCATCTAGCGCGATCAGATCCTCCCCCTCTGGGGGAGGTGGCCCGAAGGGCCGGAGGGGGATCTCCGCCTCACGGAAACCCCGCCTTCAGATCCAGGCTGGAACTGACGCCGACCTGGGTCAGGCAATCACCCAGCCAGTCGTCGGCGGCCTTGTACCCGCGCGCGCGCAGGTCGGTCAGGAAGTTCCATTCGGTGTCGAACTTGCTGCCCAGCGACAGGTCGGCCAGGGCCTTGTCGGCGGTGATGGCGTGCATCAGCATCCGCCGGTAGCGGCCCCGGGCGTTGTCCTTCAGGAGTCCCTCGTCCAGCAGCTTCTGCACGAAGCCGATGGCCCGCAGCTCGCTGGCCAGGGCGGCGTTGAAGGTGATCTCGTTCAGCCGGTCCATGATCTCGCCCGGCGTCTTGGGCGTCTCGTCGCGGACGAACGGGTTGAGGCTGACCAGCAGGATGTCGTCCGGCGTGTCGTCATAGAACAGAGGCCATAGCGGCGGATTGGCCAGGAATCCGCCGTCCCAGTAGGGCTCGCCGTCGATCTCCACCGCCTGGAACACCTGGGGCAGGCAGGCGCTGGCCATGATGTGACGGGCGGTCAGCTCGGTTTCGCGGAACACCTTGACCCTGCTGGTGCGCACCTGGGTGGCGGCGATATAGAGCTTGATCGGCGAGCGTTCGCGCAGGGCCTTGAAATCGATCTCGCCTTCCAGGGCGTCGTGCAGCGGGTTCAGGTTGAACGGGTTGAACTCGTAGGGGCTCATCGACAGGGCGAAGGTCTCGGCCAGCCGCCAGCCGGGACTGTTCTTGAGCCAGTCGGCCCCGCCGGCGAAGGCGTTGGTCCAGATGCTGGTGTCGCCGAACACGTTGCGGCCGCCGTTGCGGTTGACCTGTTTCCAGAACCGTTCCAGCCGGGCCTTGGCGCCGTCGCGGCCGCCGTCGATCAGGCCCTGGGCCAGGCAGACGGCGTTCATCGCCCCGGCCGAGGCGGCGGTCACCGCCTGGATCTCCAGGCCCTCCTCCTCCAGCAGGCGGTCCAGCACGCCCCACTCGAACGCCCCGTGCGAGCCGCCGCCCTGCAGGGCCAGGGTGATAGGCCTGGGGCCGGAAGGCTTTTTCCTGAACGGAGGGATGGGCATGTCCCCGAACGCTACTGCGCCGTCCAGCCGCCGTCGATGCTGAAGGCCGCGCCGTTGGCCGAGGCCCCGGCGTCGGAGACCAGGTACAGCAGCATGCCGTTCAACTGGTCGAAGGTGACGAACTGCTTGGTCGGCTGGGCGGCCAGGATCACGTCCTTCATCACCGCCTCCTCCGAGATCCCCCGGGCCTTGGCCTGGTCGATGATCTGGGCCTCGACCAGCGGGGTCTTCACGAAGCCCGGGCAGATGGCGTTGCAGGTGACGCCGAAGGTGGCCAGCTCCAGCGCCACGGTCTTGGTCAGGCCTAGGATCCCGTGCTTGGCGGCCACATAGGCGCTCTTGAACGGCGAGGCGACCAGGCCGTGGGCCGAAGCGATGTTGACGATCCGCCCGCGCCCCTGCTCCTTCATGATCGGCACGGCCGCCCGGGTGGCGTGGAAGGCCGACGACAGGTTGATGGCGATGATCAGGTCCCACTGGTCGACCGGGAAGTCCTCGATCGGCGCCACGTGCTGGACGCCGGCGTTGTTGACCAGGATGTCCAACTCGCCGAACTCGGCCTTGGCCGCCAGCACCATCTCGGCGATCTGGCCCGGCTTGGTCATGTCGGCGCCGTTGTAGAGCACCTCGACCCCGTGCTTCTCGGCCAGTTCGGCGCGGGTCTTCTCGATGGCGGTCATCTCGCCCAGGCCGTTGAGGACGATGTTGACGCCCTGAGCGGCCAGGGCGTCGGCCATGGCGTGGCCGATGCCGCTGGTCGAACCGGTCACGATCGCGACCTGCCCCTGCAAACCGAAATCCACGGCCATCGGCGTCTCCCTGGGCTCAGCGCTCACAATGCTGCAACGCAGCATACAACTCGCCCCCGCCCAAGTACACCGGCGATCCGCGAACTTTCTTTATTTCACCGGTAGATGAAATCAGGGTTGGAGGCGAGCGAAAACCCAGTCGGCCGGGGTCGAGAGGTCGGCGCGGTACCTGTAGCCGTCCAGGTCGAAGGCCCTGAGGTCGTCGGCCCGGTCGATCCGGTTGTCGATGGCGAACCGGGCCATGCGGCCGCGGGCCTTCTTGGCGAAGAAGCCCAGCACCCGCAGGGCGTTGCCCTTCTCTTCCTTGAAGTGGCAGGTGACGGTCGGCAGCTTCAGGGCCTTGGCGTCGACGGCGCCGAAATATTCCTGGCTGGCCAGGTTCACCAGGGTCGGGTCGGCGTGATCCCGGGCGGCGGCGTTCAGGGTCTTGGCGATGGTCTCGCCCCAGAAGTCGTAGAGGTTGGCGCCGCGCTTGGTCTTCAGGCGCGTGCCCATCTCCAGCCGATAGGCCTGCAGGGCGTCCAGCGGCCGCAGCACGCCGTACAGGCCCGACAGGATCCGCAGGTGGTCCTGGGCCCAGTCCAGGGCGGGACGGTCCAGCTCGCGGGCGTTCAGCCCGGCATAGACGTCGCCGTTGAAGGCGATCACCGCCTGCAGGCCGTCCTCGACCTGGGCGTCGAAGTCCTGGAACCGGGCGTGGTTCAGGGTCGCCAGCTTCTCGGAGATGTGCATCAGCCGGCGCAGGTCGGCGACCGTCAGCTTGCGCGCCGCCTTGGCCAGTTCGGCGATCTGCGGCTTCAGCTCGGGCGTGGTGAGCGGCAGCACCTGGTCGGGCGCGGTGAAGTCCAGCGACTTGGCGGGGGAGATGACCATCAGCATGGCGGTGCAGATAGAGGCTCGGGAGGACCGAGGCTAGTGCGGCGCTGGACAACGGGACCGTCCGCCGCGATGTTGCCCGCCCTTTGGACGGACCGCGGACCGATGCCCCAGACCCTTGGCCTTCTAGCCGCCCTGACCAGTCCCCTGGTGATGTTCGTCGGCCTGTTCCTGGTGCTGCGCACCGAGGGCCTGAAGTGGCGCATCGCCTGGGCGGTGCTGTGCTTCGTCGGGATCGGGGCGTTCTGGATGCGGGCGTCGGACGGACTGTGGGGCTTCGTGCCGGCGGCGATCAATATCCTGGGGACCGGCCAGCAGGCGGGTTTCTACAAGGCCTCGATCCCGTTCGGCGCCCTGGTGTCGATGTTCATCTGCGTCAGCGTCCGCAGGGCCCGCCTGCAGGCGGCGCAGCGCCGCCAGGACGACCAGGGCGACCAGGGCGACCAGGCCTAGAACAGCACCCGCGGGTTCATGATCCGCTTCGGGTCCAGGGCCGCGCGGACGGCGCGCAGGGCCTCGACCTCGACGGCGCTCTTGTAGCGCAGGGCCTCTTCCGACTTCATCGCCCCCAGGCCGTGCTCGGCGCTGATCGAGCCGTCCATCGCCGCGACGATGTCGTGGACGATGCGGGCGCCGTCGTCGCGCAGGGCGTCGTGGGCGTCGTCGGCCGCGCCGTCGGCCCGCAGCACGTCGTAGTGCACATTGCCGTCGCCGACATGGCCGAAAGCCACCACCCGCACGCCGGGCGACAGCCTTTCGACCGCCGCCGTGGCCTGGTCGATGAAGTCCGCCACCTTGGAGACCGGGACGGAGACGTCGTGCTTCCAGGCCGCGCCCTCGGGCTTCTGGCCGCCGGACTGGTTCTCGCGCACGGCCCACAAGGCGTGGGCCTGGGTGTCGGATTGAGCGACGGCGGCGTCCTGGATCAGGCCGCTTTCCAGCGCCCCGGCCAGCAGCCGTTCCATCGCCGCCTCGGCCGCGCCGGGCTCGCCCGAGGCCGTCTCGACCAGCACGTACCAGGGATGCACGGCCTCCAGTGGTTCACGCAGGCCGGGGATGTTCTTGAGTGCGAAGGCCACGCCCAGCCGGCTCATCAGCTCGAAGGCCTCGACCGCCCCGCCGGTCTCGTCCTTGGCGCGGGCCAGCAGGGCGATGGCGTCGTGCGGGGTCGCCACGGCGGCGATCGCCACGCAGCGCGAGGCCAGCAGCGGATGGAGCTTGAGGCTGGCGGCGGTGATGATCCCCAGCGTGCCCTCGGCCCCGATCAGCAGGTGCTTGAGGTCGTAGCCGGTGTTGTCCTTGCGCAGGCGCTTGAGGCCGTTCCAGACCTCGCCGTTCGGCAGCACCGCCTCGAGCCCCAGGATCTGCTCGCGCATCACCCCATAGCGCAGCACGGCCGTGCCGCCGGCGTTGGTCGAGGCCAGGCCGCCGATCGTGCACGAGCCTTCCGAGGCCAGGCTCAGCGGGAAGCGGCGATTGACCGACAGGGCGACCTCGTGGGCCTTGGCCAGGGTGACGCCGGCCTCCAGCACCATCACGTCGTCGAAGGCGTCGACGTCGCGCACGGCGGTCAGCTTCTCGGTGGAGAGCAGGATCTCGCCCCGCGGGATCTGGCCGGCGACCAGGCCGGTGTTGCCGCCCTGCGGGGTGATGGCCACGCCGTCGGCGGCGCAGATCCCGACCACCGCCGCGACCTCCGCCGTCGAGCGCGGCAGCGCCAGGAGCGGCGTCTCGCCGGTCCACCGTCCGCGCCATTCCTGGAGCTTGGGGGCCAGCCGGTCGGGATCCTGGCTCCAGCCGCCCTCGCCGAGCACGGCCTTCAGGCGGGACAGGGTGTCGGCGGGAACGGGCTTGGTCATGGCGGGGGAGGATACGCTTCTGAAACCCGCCCTGTCAGTATATACTGCCGTCTATACGGAGACCGTCATGGGCATCCTGATCAAGAACCCCGAGGCCGAGCGCGCGGTGCGCGAGCTGGCCGAACTGACCGGCGAGAGCCTGACCACCGCGGTTGAGGTGGCGGTAAAGGAGCGGTTGGAGGCCAAACGCGCAGCAGCTCCACGGCATCGACCACGCAGCGTCGAAGAGATGCGCGCCATCACTTGGAAGTATCTGACGCCGGAAGCTCGCGCCGGCCTCCTCCCGCCGATCACCAAGGCCGACTTCGACGAACTCAACGAGATTCCCGGCCTTGACGACGAATGAGACTGGTCATCGACAGCTCGGCTCTTGTCGCGATCGCTACCGAAGAACCCGAATGCGACTCGTTCATCGAGATCCTGGAAGCTGCGGATAGTCTTCTCATCTCACCGATGAACTATGTCGAAGCTGGTGTCGTGCTCGTGAGAAGGCGCGTCTTTCCCTCTCGCGAAACGTTCGATGAATGGCTTTCCGACTATCGGGTGCGGGTCGCGGCCGAACCTGTGATCGACGCCCTGGCTCTCGACGCCTATCTCCAGTTCGGAAAAGGCCGGCATCCCGCCAAGCTGAACCTCGCCGACTGCTTCGCCTACGCCCTGGCCAAGTCGCTGGACGCGTCGCTGCTCTACAAGGGCGCCGACTTTCTGCTGACCGACGTGCGCTCGGCGCTGGGGTGAACGGAAGGCGGCAAACTACCCCACGAACCCCGCCGCCCGGCGCAGGCGGTCATTGATCGCCTCGCCCAGGCCCTCATCGGGGATCGGGGCGACGGCGATGGCGGAGGGTTTCACCCGGTCGGCGGCGCGCAGATACGAGAACAGGTTCGTGGCCGCCTCGGCTAGGTCGCCCCTCGGGCTGAGGTTGAACACCCCCTCCCCCGCCGGCCAGTCACCGAACGCCAGGAACGCCTCGCCGGCCTCGGGCGCCGCGGCGTCGATCCGCACCGGCGCGTCGGGCGCGTAGTGCAGGGCCAGGCGGCCGGGCGAGCGCCGGGCGTCGTCGTCGGCCTGCGCCAAGGGACCGACCACGGCCTCCAGCTGGGCGCGGGTCACCGCGCCGGGCCGCAGCAGGCGGACCGGACCGTCGAGCACGGCGACGACCGTGGACTCCAGGCCGACCGCGCAGGGCCCGCCGTCCAGGGCGGCGGCGGCCTTGTCGCCGGTCTCGGCGAAGGCGTCGGCGAAGGTGGTCGGGCTGGGCCGGCCCGAGCGGTTGGCCGAGGGCGCGACCACCGCCGCCCCGAACGCCGCCAGCACGGCGCGCGACAGGGGATGGCCCGGCACGCGGATGGCCACGGTGTCGAGCCCCGCCCGGGCCAGGTCGCAGACGGCGGCCGGATCGCGGATCGGGGCGACGAGGGTCAGCGGACCCGGCCAGAACGCCTTCGCCAGCGCCCGGGCGCGGTCGTCGAAGATGGCGATGCGCGCCGCCGCCTCCACGTCGTGGACATGGGCGATCAGCGGATTGAAGCGCGGGCGGCCCTTGGCCTCGAAGATCGCCGCCACGGCCGCGGGGTTGGAGGCGTCGGCGCCTAGGCCGTAGACGGTCTCGGTCGGCAGCAGCACCAGGCCGCCGTCGCGGAGGGCCCGGGCCGCGGCGTCTATTTCCGCTTGGCCGTGATGGCGAAGCTGACCTTCACCTTGCCGCCGATCTGATCCGTAGACGCCCATTCGCCCTGTCCAACCCCGAACGCCGTCCGGTCCAGGGTGGTTACACCGCGCGCCGTGGCCGTGTCGCCGTCGATCTTCAGGGTGAAGGGCAGGCTGACCGGCTTCCTGACGCCGCGCAGGTCCAGCGTCCCGTCGGCGATGAACCGGCCATCGCCGGTCTTGCGGAACTTGCTGGCCGTGAAGGTCGCCTTGGGATGGCTGGCCGTGTCGAAGAAATCCCCGCTGGGCAGGCTGGAGTCGCGCTGGTCGTCGCCGGTGGCGGCCGAGCCCATGTCGATGCTGACGGTCAGCTTCGAGCGATCCAGGGCCTCGGGCGAGAACAGGATGTCGGCGGTCCAGCGCTTGAACTGGCCCTCGATGGCGTCGCCGGCCCAGGTGGCCGTGAAGTTCAGGGTCGAGCCCTTGGCCACGGCCCAGGCGACAGGGTCCTTCAGGGCCTTGTCCGGCTCGGGCGGGGCGGCGGTCTCCGCGGGCGGCGCGGGCGAAGTCGGGGCGGTCGTGACGGCCTCGGCCGGCGCGGCGGGTTCGGCGCCGGGCGTTCCAACCGGAGCGTCGGCGATCTCGGCGGAAACGGCGGGCGCGGCCGGCGCTTTTGCCTTGGCCGCCGGCTTCAGCAGGTAGCCCGCCGCGACCACCGCGACCAGGCCCACGGCGGCCAGCCAGGCGCGCGGCTCCAGCCAGCCCGGGCGCGCGCCCGGCGCCATGTGCCCCAGCACTTCGTCGCGGTCGAGGATCTGGTGCTTGGCCACCGCGCCCAGGTGCAAGGCCAGCAGGCCATAGGTCAGCCACACCAGCAGTTGGTGGCCGGCCAGGCCGGCCTGGTTCCACAGGTGCTTGGGACCCGCCGCCAGCTCGGGCAGGAACGGCAGGTGCGGCCAGGGGATCGCGCCGTACAGCACCGTGGGAATGGTCAGCTTGCTGGTCGAGACGATGATCCAGCCGGTCAGCGGCAGGCCGATCATGATTCCGTAGAAGGCCACGTGCACGATCTTGGAGGCGACCGTCTCCCAGCGCGGCTGGGCCGCCGGATGCGGCGGCGGCCGGTGGGTCAGCCGCCAGGCCAGGCGCGCCAGGCTGAGCAGCAGGATCGTGATCCCGACCGACTTGTGCAGCTGGAAGATGGCGTAGGTGGCCGGCCCCTTGGGCTCGTCGCCCATCCGCCAACCCAGGATGATCTGGAAGACGATGGCGGCGGCGATCAGCCAGTGCAGGAGGATGGCGACGGTCGTGTAGCGGGTGGGACGACCCGCCGCCGAAGAGGTCTCGATAGGCGCTTCGGCGGTCATGGTCGTCCTTGTCTCAACTTACTATGGCCTTGGAACACGCCCCGTCTCCCCGGCCTGCGCCAGGGAGACGGGTGAGCTTCGCTCGATCGTCGGGGCGACGACCCGAGACGCTTACTTCTTCGGATTGAACTCGGCTTCGATCAGGAGGTCCACGTCGTCGCTAACCATCGGCACGAGGTGGCTGAAGCCGAAGTCCGAGCGCTTGATCTTGCCGGTGGCCGAAAAGCCCATGATCTGCGAGCCGAACGGGGTCTTGGCGTAGCCGTTGTACTTGACGTCCAGGGTGACCGGCTTGGTCACGCCGCGGAAGGTCAGGTCGCCGGTCAGCTTGCCCGGCTCGACCTTGGTCGAGACGAAGGTGATCTTCGGATACTGGGTCCCGTTGAAGAACTTCGCGTCCGTGCCGATTTCCTTGTCGAAGTCCGGCAGGCCCGTATCGACCTTGGTGGCGTCGATGGTGATCGACACCTTGGTGTCCAGCGGCTTGGCCGGGTCGTAGGCGTACGAGCCGTCGATGGCGCCCTGGGCGAAGCGGAAGGTGTAGTGCGACGTGCCGAAGTGCGTGACCTTCATCGTCAGGCTGGCGTGGCGCTTGTCGAGCGTCCAGGTTCCGGCGGGGGCGGCGGCTGGATCGGTCGCCACCTGGGCGGAGGCCACGACCGGAAGGGCGGCGGACGCGGTCAGAAGAGCGCCGGCCAGAAGGGCGGAGGCGAAGCGGCGGTTCATGGGCGGGACAGTCTCCAAACTGTAATAGCAGCGGTTGCTGAACCCCCAACTTAGGAAGCTTGGCCCGGGGATGAAGAGACCGCCCTTCACGAAGCCGTGATCAGATCGACTTTGCAGGGCGCGTCGCGGCATCTAAACGAAGTTCACCTATCCGCCGCCAGATCGGACCCGTTCCATGACCTACCGCGCGCCCGTCCGCGACCTCGCCTTCGCCCTGAAGCACGTGGCCGGGTTCGACCGCCTGGCGACCGCCTTCCCCGAGGCGGACGCCGACACGGTGGAGGCGGTGCTGCAGGCGGCCGGCGTGTTCGCCAGCGAGGTCCTGGCCCCGCTCAACCGGGCCGGCGACCTGGTCGGCGCGAAACTCGAAAACGGCGTGGTCCGCGCCGCGCCCGGCTTCGCCGACGCCTACCGCCAGTTCGCCCAGGACGGCTGGACCAGCCTGGCGGCGGCGCCCGAGCACGGCGGCCAGGGCCTGCCCAAGACCCTGGAGGTCGCGGTGCTGGAAATGGTCCAGGCCGCCAACATGGCCTTCGGCCTGTGCCCGATGCTGAGCCTGGGGGCCATCGAGGCCCTGGCCCACCACGGTTCCGACCGCCAGAAGGCGCTCTACCTGCCCCGCCTGGTGTCGGGCGAGTGGACCGGCACCATGAACCTGACCGAGCCCCAGGCCGGCTCGGACCTGGGCGCCCTGACGACGATGGCCACCCCCGACGGCGACGGCGGCTACACCCTGTCGGGCCAGAAGATCTTCATCACCTGGGGCGACCACGACGCGGCCGACAACATCCTGCACCTGGTGCTGGCCCGAACGCCCGACGCCCCGCCCGGCGTCAAGGGCATCTCGCTGTTTCTGGCCCCCAAGGTGATGGTCGACGAGGCCGGCGGTCTGGGCGCGGCCAACGCCCTGCGCGTGGGCGGGCTGGAGCACAAGCTGGGCATCCACGGCTCGCCCACCTGCGTGATGCTGTACGAGGGCGCCAAGGCGGAACTGGTCGGCCAGCTGGGCCAGGGCCTGGCCCACATGTTCACGATGATGAACGCCGCGCGGCTGCAGGTCGGCGCCCAGGGGACGGCCATCGCCGAGCGAGCCTACCAGCAGGCGCTGGACTTCTCGCTGGAGCGCACCCAGGGCCGCTCGGCCTGGACCGGCGCCCATCCCGCGCGCCTCTACGACCACCCCGACATCCGCAAGACCCTGGTGCTGATGAAGGCCAAGATCGAGGCGGCGCGGGGGATCTGCCTGTCCACCGCCGTGGCCGCCGACCTCTCGACCCACGCGGCGACCGAGGAAGAACGCGCGACCGCCAAGCTGCGCGAGGAGCTGCTGACCCCGATCGCCAAGGCCTGGTCCACCGACATCGGCGTCGAGGTCGCCTCGCAGGGGGTGCAGGTGCACGGCGGCATGGGCTTCATCGAGGAGACCGGCGCGGCCCAGCACTATCGCGACGCCCGCATCGCTCCGATCTACGAGGGCGCCAACGGCATCCAGGCCATCGACCTGATCGGCCGCAAGCTTCCCCTGTCGGAGGGCCAGGCGATCGCCGACCTGATGGACGACATGCGCGACACCCAGGAAACCCTGGAAGCGGCCGGCGGCGACCTGGGCGGCTTCGCCCTACGCTTCAAGGCGGCCCTGGACGCGGTGGGCTCGGCCACCGCCTGGCTGATCGAGCGCCGGGCCCGGGCCATGCCGGACGCCCTGTCGGGGGCCACGGCCTATCTGAAGCTGCTGGGCGACACGGTCGGCGGCTGGATGCTGGCCAAGGGCGCCCTGGCCGAGCCCGAGGGCCTGCGGCTGACGCTGGCGCGGGTCTATGGCGAGACCGTGCTGGCGACCGTGCCGGGCCAGGTGGCGGCGGTGACGGCGGGCGGGGCGGACCTGGAGGCCGTGACGCCGGACATGCTGGGCGCGCACTGAAGCGGCCTGTCGCCCCGCCGGCGCTCTACCGCAGCATCCCCCAGGTGATCATCGCCTGGCCGCCGAAATACAGGAACCACACCGCCCAGGCCGTCCATCGGGGCGAGCCGGCCAGCTTGGCGCCCTTGAACAGGTCGAACGACAGGATGGCGTCGGACGTCATGAAGGCCAGGGCTCCGACCGCGGCCGGCCAGCGCAGGCGCGGCAGCAGGAGGCTGGTCGAGACCATGGCGACGATGGCCAGCACATAGAGGACGACGGCGGGCTTCAGCGCGCCCAGCGACCGCCAGAGCCTGGCCAGCATCGCCGCCGCGGCCAGGACGACCAGGGGCGCGAGGGTCCAGAACGCCGCTCCGGCCGGCCCCCGCTCGCGCCAGAACAGCAGGACATAGACGAGGTGCCCGGCCAGGAAGGCGGCCAGGCCGAACGGCAGCCAGCGCTTGGGATCGCCGGCCAGGAAGGCGTCGCCGAGCGCGCACAGGGCCAGGGCGATCGCCAGTGCCGGCCCGCCACCCTCCAGATAGGCCAGCACCGACAGCGCGCCCACGGCCAGCGTCTTGACCAGGGTCCGAAGCACCGACGGCGGCCGCTGGACCAGGACCAGGCCGTACAGCGCCGCGCACAGCCCCGCCACGGCCCACAGCCGAAGGTCAGTCATCCGCGCCCAGTTTGGCGAGGAAGGTCTTGGCCTCGTCCTTGTGGCGGGGCTTGAGGTTCTTGCCGACGATGGCGATTAGGGCCGCGATGACGGCCGCGTCGTCGGTGAAGCCGATGGCCGGCAGCACGTCGGGAATCGCGTCGGTCGGCAGCACGAAATAGGCCAGGGCCGCCAGCATCATGCCCTTGGCGGCGGTGGGCGTGGTCGGGTCCTTGGCGCACCACCACAGCGACAGGGCGTCGGCCGCGAACGGGACCTTGGAGGCCACCTTGCGGATCTTCGGCCAGAAGCCGCGCGCCACCCGCTGCTCGTTGACCTTCACCGTGGCGGGCACGAGGGCCTTCTTCGGATCCAGCACGTTCCGGGCGTTGGCTTCGGGGTCGACGCCGTCAGGCTTGACGTCGGGGGATGGTTTGGCGTCGGCGCTCATCGGGTTAAACCGCTCCTCAAGATCCACTTAACGCAGGCTCTGAGGAAACGTCCATGAAACTCGATAGCACCGTCGCCGCCGTCGTCACCGGGGGCGCCTCGGGCCTGGGCGAGGCGACCGCCCGCGCCCTGGCCGCCCAGGGCGTCAGGGTCGCCATCTTCGACATGAACGAGGCCAGGGGCGAAGCGGTCGCCCGGGAGATCGACGGGGTGTTCTGCAAGGTCAACGTCACCTCCGACGAGGAGGTCGACGCCGGCTTCGCCAAGGCCCGCGCCGCCCACGGCCAGGAGCGGGTGCTGGTCAACTGCGCCGGCACGGGCAACGCCATCAAGACCGCCAGCCGCGACAAGGCCACCGGGGAGGCCAAGCACTTCCCGCTCGACGCCTTCAACATGATCATCCAGATCAACCTGGTCGGCACGTTCCGCTGCATCGCCAAGTCGGCCAAGGGCATGCTGGATCTCGAGCCGCTAGAGGACGGCGAGCGCGGCGCGATCGTCAATACCGCCAGCGTGGCGGGCGAGGACGGGCAGGTCGGCCAGGCCGCCTATTCGGCCTCGAAGGGCGGCGTCATCGGCATGACCCTGCCGATCGCCCGCGACCTGATGAACGACGGCGTTCGGGTCAACACCATCCTGCCGGGCATCTTCAACACCCCGCTGATGAACGGCGCGCCCGAGAACGTGAAGGCCGCCCTGGCCGCCTCGGTGCCGTTCCCCAAGCGCCTGGGCAACCCCGAAGAGTACGCCCAGCTGGCGCTGACCATGATCACCTGCGGCTATTTCAACGGCGAGGACGTGCGCCTGGACGGCGGCATCCGCATGGCGCCGCGGTAGGGCCCTCCCAAACGAAAACCGCCGCGACCGGCCTTTCGGCGGATCGCGGCGGTCCTCTCTTTCAGCGGCGCGCTACTTCGGCGCCGGGCGCTGGATGGTCGGGGCCAGGTTGGCCATGATTTCATGCGCGTCATAGGCTCGCGGATCGCCGGCTGGCTTGCGGCCCCGGTGCATCACGATCTCGGCGCTGGCCTCGAACTTCTCGATCGTGCGGACCTCGGTACGATCGAAGAAGGGGTCGCCCCAGTAGGGGTCCCAGGCGCGCCAGCCGCCGTAGCGGGGGCCGTAGTAGCGCCAGGCCGGGCGCCAGTAGCCGTAGCCGCCGCCGTAATAGCCGAACGGCCGGCCGAAGGGGTCGCCGTCGATCACGGTCCGGGCGTCGCGGTCGGTCCGGCGGTCGGCCGTCTCGAACCAGTCGTAGCCCTGTTGGGTGGTCAGCTCGGCGGCGCGATACAGCAGGTACCGCTCGACGGTCTCGCGCGAGGTGAGGCTGTTGCCGGCGAAGGTCACGCGATAGCGGTCGCCTTCGAGGCGCTGCTCGGAGAAGCCGCCGGTGGCCTGCTGGCCGCGGATGTTCGGCTGGTAGGGGGTGGCGGTGGCGCAGGCCGTCAGGAGGGCGGCGAGCGCCACGGCCGCGACCATGCCGGCCTTGCCGCCTATGGTCTTGCGATTAGTCATGGCGCATTCCTTCACTCGGAATCTTGGCGAAAAGACTCATTTCGTCCCATCAGCCTAATGCATGGCCCAGCTTTGTGGTTTCGCCAAGGCGATTGCGTTTCAGCGATGAGATCAGCCCCGCGCAACGATCAGTCCCGCGGCGGTGATCAGCAGCACCCCGACCATGATCGCGAAACCCTTGCGGAAGCCCGGTTCCGTCATCCGCGACGACAGCGCCGCCCCGCCCAGGCCGTAGCTGCTCATGCTGATCAGGTCCATGCCGATGGTGGCCGCCGCGAACATCAGAAGTTGCGGCGCCAGCGGCCGCTGGAGGTCAATGAACGGCGGCAGGACGGCGGTGAAGAAGAGCAGGATCTTGGGATTGGCGATCTGCACGGCGAAGCCGTCGCGGAACGCCGATCGGCCCATGCGGAACGACCGGTGCGCCTGGGCCTCCTCGCCCCGGTCCTTCAGGCCCGACCCGATCGACTTGAGTCCCAGCCAGACCAGATAGGCCGCGCCGGCCAGGGCCAGCAGGTGGAAGGCCTTCGGAAAGGCGACGATCAGGGCGCCCAGCCCCAGGGCCGAGCAGCCGAACCACACCAGGGTGGCGGTGTTCATGCCGACCACGCCCAGCAGGGCCGCGCCCCTGCCCTTCTGCATGCCGGTGGCGATCGCGAACAGATTGGCCGGTCCGGGGGTGATGGCCATGACGAACATGGTCACCAGGAAGGCGCTGTAGCGGGCGGGATCGACGGGCAGGACCATGGTGCGCCCCTCATAGCCAAGCCTCGCCCGCCGGGCCAGCCTGACCCTAGGCCCCGACCGTCGCCAGCACCCAGATGACGCGCCCCAGGGCGCCGAACAGCAGGATCGCCGTCGCCAGGGCCTGGATGATGAAGCCGGCCTCCCGCTTGCTCGGATCGGCCACGTAGCCCAGGGCGTAGACGATCCGCCCGACGATCCAGACCACGCCGAGGATCGCCGCGACCAGGTCGCTCCAGTAGATCGCGAACAGCCACAGCGAGGGCAGGAACAGCGGCAGCCATTCCAGGGTGTTGGCCTGCACGCGGATGTGGCGCTCGAGGACGGGGTCGCCGGTCATGGCCGGCGCGTGGATGCCGCACTTGCGCCGGGCGCGGCCGATGCGGAAGGCCATCCAGACATAGACCAGCAGCGCGGCGATCGTGACGATCGCGACCCAGGAATGCGGTTGCATGCGCGTTTCTCCCCCGGCTCCCGTGAAGCGGAGCCTTGTCGTGGGATTACACCCCAGTTCGCGCCGGTTTGCACCCTAAACGGGCGCCCGACGATCCCGGGGAACCGCCCCTCGCGGCACGCGCTTTTCTGTCAGACGACCCCCATGCGGAGATCTTGAGCCATGCGTGTCGACTCCACGGCGATCCGGCGAATCGACTACGAGCCCGAGCACGGCAAGCTGTTCGTCACCTTCATCGACGGCGACGAATACGTCTATGTCGGGGTGCCGCCCCGGGTGACCGAGGCCTTCGAGCGGGCGCCGTCGAAGGGGCGGTTCTTCCAGCGGATGATCCGCGACCGATACCCCTACAACCGGGTCTGACATCTTCCCTTCACCGCGACTCAACGCTAGATCGTAGCCTCTGATCGGATGGGGGCGGCGACATGGTGCGGGCGGGAATCGCCATGGTCACAGGCCTGGTCCTGGGTCTCGCCGCGAGCGCGCCCCAGGCCGCGCCGCGCGTCGGCTACAAGATCGAGGGAACCTGCGACGGCTGGCCCCGGCTGGCGATCGAGACCCAGGCGGGACTGTGCGCCGGCCTGGTGGTCGGTCCCGCCCCCGGCGCCTTCGCCGATCGCCAGCTGCGCCTGCCCCGCACCTTGGTCCAGCTGGACACACAGACCTGGCTGGTGGCCGACCTGGCCGACTGGACCCGGCCGCGCGGCGTGATCTGGAAGCTGACCGCCACGCCAGGCCAGCCGGCGCAACTGCAGCCCTTGCTGACCGGCCTGTCCCTGCCGCACGGCCTGGCGCTCGGCCCCGACGGCCTGGCCTATGTCGGCGAGATGAGCCGGATCTTCCGCTTCGACCCGCGCGCCGCCGACCCCGCCGCCACGGTCCAGGACGTGATCACCGGCCTGCCCGACAACAGGCTGCACGACAATCGCCACCCGCTGTCGCAGTTCGTGTTCGCCGCCGACGGCGCCCTGCTGGTCAATGTCGGCGCGCCCTCGGACCAGTGCCTGGACGCCAACGGCGCGCGGGTCGGGACCGGCCGTTGCGACCAGTCCGAGGGCGAGGAGGCCACGGCCGGCATCCGCCGCTACGCCCGCCTCGCGCCGGGCCGCTGGGACAGCCGGTTCACCATGCTGGCCCGCGGCCTGCGCAACTCCGTCGCCCTGGCCGTCCATCCGTCGGGAACGGTGCTGCAGGCCGAGAACAGCTACGACTTCGACGACCGCTGGAGCCCGTTCGAGGAGGTCAACCGCATCGAAGCCGGTCGCCACTATGGCTGGCCCTACTGCCAGGACATGGCCACGCCGACCCCCGGCTGGGCCGGAGCCATGGACTGCGCCTCGACGGCCCATACTCCGCCGGTGGCCCTGCTGCCGCCCCACGTCGCCCCGCTGGCCATGACCTGGTACCAGGGCGCGATGTTCCCCGGGCTCAGGGGCAAGCTGCTGATGAGCTGGCACGGCTATCGGTCGACGGGCGGCCGGCTGGTCGCCTACGCGGTCGACGCCCAGGGCGTCCCGCTGACCCGGCCCAAGGCGACCTATCCGACCTATCCCAGCGGATCGCGGCCATTCGGCGCCGGTCCCGCCGCCCAGGCCCAGGTGCTGACCCCGGGCTGGGGCCGGGTCGAGGGCGTGCGGCCGCAGGGGACGCCGGTCGGGATCACCGTCGCCGACGACGGCGCCCTCTGGGTCGCCGACGACAAGAACGCCAGCATCCTCCGCTTCGCCGTCGACAGGCCCTGAGGACGAACCGGGCCGGAACGCGGCGGCCGTTCGCCGCGTTCGGCCCGCATGGCCGCGACGGGAACCCACAACAGCTCGACCACCGTGGTCTACGCGGCCCTGGCCGGCAACCTGGCCATCGCCGCCACCAAGTTCGTCGCCTTCGCCCTGACCGGCTCGTCGGCCATGCTGACCGAGGCCATCCACTCCAGCGTCGACACCGGCAACCAGGGCCTGCTGCTGCTGGGCCTGGCCCGGGCGCGCAAGCCGCCCAGCGAAACCCACCCGTTCGGCTACGGCATGGAGGTCTATTTCTGGGCCTTCGTGGTGGCCCTGCTGATCTTCGCCCTGGGCGGGGCCTTCTCGATCTACGAGGGCGTGCTGAAGATCCGCCAGCCCGAGCCGATCGAGCGGGCCTGGATCAACTTCCTGGTCATCGGCCTGGCCGTGCTGTTCGAGGGCGCCTCGTTCCTGGTGGCCTGGAAGGAGTTCAAGGTCATCCGCAAGGGGGCGCCGTTCTTCCGCGCCATCCGCCGCAGCAAGGACCCGTCGATCTTCGCGGTGCTGCTGGAGGACGGCGCGGCCCTGGCCGGCCTGGCCATCGCGGCGCTGGGCGTGGCCGGCTCGGCGGTGCTCGGGATCGCCTGGGCCGACGGCGCGGCCTCGGTGGCCATCGGCGTCCTGCTGGTGGGGGTGGCGATCTTCCTGGCCAACGAGACGCGCAGCCTGCTGACCGGCGAGTCGGCCTCGCCGCGCATCGTCGAGGCGGTGCGCGCCATGCTCGCCGCCGACCCGCGCATCGACACTGTGGCCGAGGTGCTGAGCATGCACCTGGGCCCCAGCGAGATCCTGCTGGGCGTGACCCTGGACTTCCACGACGCCCTGACCGCCGGCGAGATCGAGGACGCCGCCGACGACTTCGCCGTGCGGATCCGCGCGATCGATCCGCGGATCACCCGGGTGTTCGTCCGGTCAGGCCGGGCCCGGGCGGCCTATGCGCGGCCCCTGGAGGCTGGATGAGCGGTTGAAGGGGGTGAGCTCAGGCCCGCCGCGCCTTCCACTCCTCCGCCGTCTGCCCCCACAGCTGCACCTCGACCTCGTGATAGGGCTCGGGCAGGCGGCCGACCTCCAGGAAGCGCGAGCCGATTCGCTGGGCCACCTTGATCGAGGCCAGGTTGGCCGGGTCGATGCAGTGGACCAGCCGCGTCCAGCCCAGATGGTCGACGGCCCAGTCCATGGTCGCCGTCGCCGCCTCGACCGCATAGCCCTTGCCGTGGGCGCGGGGATGCAGGCTCCAGCCGACCTCGGTCCCCGGCCAGCCTTCGGGACGCCACGGCCCGATCCGGCCGACCCATTGGCCGGTGTCCTTCTCGATCAGCGAGAACATGCCAAAGCCGTTCAGCGCCCAGGAGCCGGCCATGGCGGCCATCATCCGCCAAGCCTGGGCCCGGCTCATCTGGCCGCCGATGTAGCGGGCCGCCTTGGCGTCGGCCATCAGCTCGGCCCAGCCGTCCAGGTCCTCGGCGGCCGGCGGGCGCAGGATCAGCCGGGCGGTTTCCAGGGTCGGACCAGGCGCGATCATCGGGGTTCTCCTAGGCCACGCAGGCCGCCAGGCCGCCCCGGCGCACGGCGCCCGAGGCCTTGCCGATCCGGCTGGAGCGCTTCTTGACGTAGCGGCCGGGATTGACCGCCTTCCACTTCAGCGGGCTGGGCAGGATCGCCGCCAGCCGCGCCGCCTGGAGGGGGGTCAGCTTGTCGGCGCCCACCTTGAAATAGGTCCGCGACGCGGCCTCCGCGCCATAGATGCCCGGGCCGTACTCGATGGAGTTCAGATAGACCTCCATGATCCGTTTCTTGCCCCAGATCGTCTCGATCAGCACGGTGAAATAGGCCTCCAGCCCCTTGCGGACATAGGAGCGGCCGGGCCACAGGAAGACGTTCTTGGCGGTCTGCTGGCTGATGGTCGAGCCGCCGCGGATCTTCCTGCCCTTCTCGTTGTTCTCGTAGGCCTTCTGCAGGGCGTCGAGGTCGAAGCCGTGGTGGTCGCAGAACCGGGCGTCCTCGGCGGCGATCAGGGCGCGCGGCAGGGCCGGCGAGACCTCGTCGATCGGCCGCCAGTGGTGGTTCCAGCCCTTGCCCTCGGCCAGGCGGATGACCATCAGCGGCGTCGCCGGCGGCGGCACGAAGCGATAGACGATCACCGTCAGGATCGGTCCGGCGACCAGCAGGATGAACAGGGCCACCAGGATGTTCCGCACCAGCACCTTCACCGATCGCCCCTCGTCTTTCGCCGCTTGCCTTGACCTTGCGGCCGGATGCTAGCCAAGCCTGTGTCGCGGGGATAGCCGCCCAGCCGTTAGCGAGGCCTTGATGACCCAGTCCAGGACTGTTTCCGAAGCCGTCGCCCGGCGCATGTCGGTTCGCGCCTTCAGGCCGGACCCGCCGCCCGGCGCCGTGGTCCGCCAGCTGCTGGAGGCCGCCGGCCGCGCGCCGTCGGGCGGCAACCTCCAGCCCTGGGTGGTGCACGCCCTGGCCGGCGAACCGCTGGACGAGCTCAAGGCCCTGGTCGCCGCGCGGCTGATGGACCGCGACGAGCCGGAATACCACGTCTATCCGCCCAACCTCTGGGAGCCGTTGCGCACCCGCCGCTACCAGGTCGGCGAGGACCTCTACGGCGCGCTGAACATCCCGCGCGAGGACAAGCTGGGCCGCCTGCAGCAGTTCGCCAAGAACGCCGAGTTCTTCGGCGCGCCCGTCGCCCTGTTCTTCTCGGTCAACCGCGACTGCGGCCCGCCGCAATGGGCTGACATCGGCATGTACATGCAGACCCTGATGCTGCTGGCCGTCGAGCAGGGCCTGGACACCTGCGCCCAGGAGTTCTGGTCGGCCTATGGCAAGCTGGTGGCCACCTTCCTGGACCTGCCGTCCGACCACATGCTGTTCTGCGGCATGGCCCTGGGCTATCGCGACGAGATGGCGGCCGTGAACGGCTGGCGTTCACGCCGGGCCCCGTTCGAGGAATGGGGGTCGATGCGCGGTTTCGACTAGGCGCTAGCGCACCGCCATAACCTCGCAGGTCATTGCCGCCGTGACCTCCGCCCCCGATAGCGGACGGCATGAACGAACTCCACGTCACCCTGCTGCTACAGACCCCGACGGTCGGCGTTCGCGACGTGGCCTGCAACGGGGCCTGCCGCCACCGCAGTCCCAGCGAGTGCGCCGCCGCGACCCACCTCGTGTTCCCCTATCGCGGCGCCTATGTCCGCCACGTCGGCCGCCAGGACGCGGTGGCCGAGGCCAACCAGGTGGTGTTCTTCAACCGCGACCAGGAATACGCGATCAGCCATCCGGTGGGCGGCGGCGACGCCTGCCTGTCGGTGTCGATCGGCGACGACCTGCTGGCCGAACTCGCGCCCGCCGACCAGCTGGAGGACGGCGAACGAGCGGTGTTCCGGCGGCCGGCGGGAGGCGTCGATGCCCAGGCCCAGGCCCTGGCGGCCCGGCTGAGGCAGGGCCTGGCGCGCGGCGCGCTCGAGCCGCTCCAGGCCGAGACCCTGACCCTGGGCCTGGTCCGCCGCGCCCTGGGCGACCGCGCCTCCCACGCCCGCGCCGCCAGCTACGGCCGCCGCAAGCTGGCCGATCGCGCCAAGCTGGTCCTGGCTTCCGACCCGGCCCGCCGCTGGACCCTGGCCGAGGTCGCCGGCGAGGTCGGCGTCTCGCCGGTCTACCTGACCCAGGTGTTCGCCCAGGCCGAGGGCGCGCCGCTGTATCGCTACCAGTTGCGCCTGCGCCTGGCCGCCGCGCTCGATCGGCTGGCCGACTGCGAGGACCTGACGACCCTGGCCCTCGACCTCGGCTTTTCCAGCCATAGCCATTTCACGGCGGCGTTCCGCAAGCTCCATGGATGCGCGCCGGTCGACTTCCAGCGCCTGGTTCGCCCCAGGGCCGGCCGACGCGCCTAGTTAGGGAACCCGAAGCTGAGGCTGGAGAACACGGTCTCGAAGTCGACGCCCTCGTCGGCCAGCGGCTTGGTCCAGACCACGTCCATCATCCAGGCTCCGTGGCTGGGCATGGCGAAACCGGCGCGTCCTTCCCCGTCGGTGCGATGCTGCTCCAGCGGCGCGGCGTCATGGGCCAGGTCGGTGAGCTTGACCAGCGCGCCCGCCAGGGGCCGCCCCTCGTAGAGCACCCGCACCGGCAGGGCCGCCGGCCGAGGCGAGGCATAGGGACTGACCTCGGGCACGATCTCCAGGTCCAGGCCCACCGGCCGGGTGACGACCGCCGGGTCGCCGCCTTCGCCGACCTGGACCAGGGCCTTGGTCTGGCGGCTGTAGCGTTCGGAGGCGTCGATGGCCTGCAGGCCCCGCGCGGCCCGAGCCTCCAGGGCCGGGGTCAGGCCCTCTTCCTGCGCATAGGCGTTGAACCGGGCAGCCGACAGGTGGCTCTGGGCGGCGGCGTCGCTGCGCAGGGTGACGACATAGGCGCCGGGCCGCGAAAAGCTCAGCGCGCCGTCGGCGTCCGGGGCGCCCAGGGTCAGGACCGGGCGAAGGTCCTGGATTTCGCCGGCGGACGTCGTGGCGTCGAACCGCAGCACGCGGCGCGGCGGCAGCTGCGAGCGCTGGCGCTCGGTTCCCGTGCCGACCTGCACGGTCATGGGCGTGGACGCGGCGACCGGCAGGTGGAAGCGCTCGGGCTGGATCCAGAACTCGTGGGCCCGGGCGATGCGGGGCCCGCAGACCAGGGCCAGGGCGCCGGCCGCCAGCAGGGCGCGACGGAAGGAAAGGGTGAACTGGCTCATGATCAGGGCGCCTTGGACGAGGACGAGGCGGCGCCGTCGGGCGCGGCCAGGAAGGGGAATACGGTGTCGGAATGGACGTGGTCGTCGCGGTCGACGCCGTCGTCGACGCCGGTCAGGCGGCCAGTGACCAGCAGCGAGCGGTAGGCGTCCACCGCGTCGTAGTTCGGCGTGCGGCCGCCGCAGTCGCCGGCCAGGTCGCGCCGGCCGCCTAGGGCGGCCAGCTCCACCGCGAACAGGGTCGAGCACCGCGTGCCGGCGCTGTCGATCCACAGCCGGTCGTCGGCCAGCAGGACCGCCAGGTTCAGGTAGCGCGAGGCGGCCGCTGAACGGTCGGCGATCATCGCATCGCCGCACGTCCCGTCGAAAGCGTCGTAGAGGCCGAGGGTCTTCTCGATCTCGGGGATGAAGGCGTCCGAGGTCGCCGGCGTGGCGTGGTTGTAGGCCTCCTTCAGGGCGTCGCTGACCGCTTCGGGCCCCAGCGTGGCCAGCAGGGCGTTGCCGGTCAGCGGCCGGCCCATGCGATCGATGCGGCCCTTGGGCCCGACCGTCTCGCCCCACACCGCCAGCAGCCTGCCGCCGCGCGACACCGCGGGCAGGTCGATCGACACGACCAGCGAGGCCGGGGTCCAGCCGGCCAGCAGGTTCTGGGCCGGCCCGCCACGTGTGTGGCGCCAGCGGTCCAGGATCCCCGCCGAGGTCGCCTGGTCGAAGGCCGGGCAGCCCGCTTCGTCCAGCGGCGCGCCCGCCTTCAGCGCCGCGGCGGCGAAGTCGTAGGCCTCGCGCGTGCCCTTGACGTTGTTGAAGAACGGATCGTCCCGCAGGCCGGCGAAGACGCGGAAGCGATGGCGGCGCGAGACCAGGCCCTCGGGACGGCTGGCGTCGCCCTGCACGTCGTCGTCGCCCGCCTCGCAACGAATTTCGGCCCCGGCGAACCGGCACGAGATCGTCACCGTCGCGGTCGTCTTGCCGAACCGCGCGCCGCTGTCGACGTGGAAGACATAGGCCAGGTCCTTGGAGAACCCATGGCCGACGATCGCCATCACCAGGTTCAGCCGGCGGCGATCCGGCGAAGTCCAGGCGAAGATGTCGCCGATGTCGGCCCGGGGATCGGCGATGACGCTGGGTGTGTCGAGGTGGTCGGACGCCTGGGCCGGACCGGCCGCGGCCAGCAGCAGAGCCGCCGCGCTTCCAAGGCTGGCCGCCAGCGCGAGGCGAGGTTTGGGGGATCGGGTCATGCCGTGGCTCCTGAAGATTGGAGCCGCAGGAAGCCTCGGAAGGGCGCACGCGCGCTGTCGAAATCTTTAGCGATCTGGAGGCGCGCGGCCAGAAAGCCGAACCGTTCAGCCTTCCGGGCCGCTCAAGGGGCCACCGTCACCGCATCGCCGCTCTTCAGCTGCAGCCAGTCGGTGAAGGGCCGGTGGTAGTACAGGTCGAAGACCTCGGCCTGCAGCTTGAAGGGCAGGCTCCCGTCGCTGTTCCACAGCATCACCACGCCGGTCCTGGTCGCCGGGTCGAACATCATCGTCGAGCGGTAGCCGTCCACCGCGCCACTGTGACCGATCAGCCGGTGGCCCTGGTAGGTGAAGCTGCGCATGCCCAGGCCGTAGCCGGGATGGTCCAGCGACCGGCCCAGCGGCGAATTGCCGTAGGGCCGGCCAGTGTTGACGCGCGGCCGCTGGATCTCCGCCAGCACCGGGGCCGGCAGGACGGCCGGCGCCTGGCCCATCTGGGCCTGCATCCACCGCGCCAGGTCGACGATGTTGGAATTGACCCCGGCCGCGGCGGGGATCCGGTAATAGGCCTCGGCCAGCGGCAGGGCGCGGCCGCCGTGCGAGGGCCGGGCCCAGTGGCGGGCGCCGCGCAGGCCCTCAAGGCCGATCGTGGCGCTGGTCATGCCCAGCGGCAGGAACAGCTTCTGGCGAACCTCCTCCGCATAGGGCCGGTGGGTGGTGGCCTCCACCACCTCGCGGATCGTGTCGTAGGCGACGTTCTGATAGGTGTGGCAGGTCGCCGGCGGGCACTGGGGCGGAACGGCGGCCAGGCTCTGGCGGATCATCCGGGGGTCGCGGCCGCCCTCGAGCCAGCCGTCATAGGCGTTGCGGGGCAGGCCCGTGCGCTGGGACAGCAGTTGCTCGACGGTCAGCCGATCCTGGGCGTCGCCGGGCAGGCGCAGGCTGACGCCGAACTTGCCCAGCGGATCGTCCAGCGAGAAGACCCCGTTCCCGGCCAGGCGGGCGCTGAGCGTGCCGGCCACGGTCTTGGACAGCGACGCCCAGCGGAAGACGGTGTCGGCGTCGACCTTCTCGCCGTCGTCCGGCGAGGTCCGCCCATAGCCCCGCACGAACGACAGGCGGCCGTCCTCGACCACGGCGATCGCCAGGCCTTCCATCGAGCGGTCGGCCATCATCGCCTGGATGCGGGCGTCGAGGGCCCGATAGTCGATGCGGCCGCGCCAGTCCGCAGGCTTCAGCGGCAGGGCGAGCGGCGTCGCCGCCGGCGCGACGGCGACGACCGGACTCGCCTTGGGCGCGCGGAAGCGTTGGAGCGCCATCCAGCCCGCCGCCGCCAGCCCGACCACGAGGAGAACCACCAAGAGGATCAGGGCGATCGTCCGCCAGTCGGGCCGGCGCCGACGGGCGAAGGTGTTGTGTCGGGTCCTGTAGAACTTGGTCAGCCGTCTAATCCGCAGAGAATCGCCGTCGTCCGACGCGACGACATCGGCGGCAAGCTGGCGTGGCTTTGCGTCGAATCCGCGTCGCGCGAGTGATGAACGCCGTGTCCTACGCCTTTGCCGCGCCGCGGCAAGGCTTCAGGCGCGGCCGCGTCACGACGCCGCGCCTATTGCCTCCAACCTCTTGACGCTCGAAAGTGCGGCGCTCGACGAGATCCTTCCGCGTGACCGCCTTTCTCCGCCTCTTCCAGACCGATCCGGGCCCGCGCCTCGAAGGCCGGACCGTATTCCTGCGCCCGCCGCGCCTGCACGACTACAAGCCGTGGGCGGACCTGCGGGCCCGCTCGGCCGCCTTCCTCAAGCCCTGGGAACCGACTTGGCCCGAGGACGACCTGACCCGCCCGGCCTTCCGCGCCCGGCTCAACGCCTACGCCCGCGAGATGGAGTTGGGCGAAGCGTTTCCGTTCTTCATGTTCCGCCGCAACGACGGGACGCTGATCGGCGGGGTACGGTTGTTCCACATCCGTCGCGGCGTCTCGCAAACGGCGGTCATAGGCTACTGGATCGGCCAACCCTACGCTCGTCAGGGCTATATGCAGGACGGGGTGCGGGCGGCAATCGACTTCGCGTTCGGCGAGCTGGGGCTGCACCGGCTGGAGGCCGCCTGCATGCCGGAAAACGAGTCTTCGGCGGCCGTTTTGCTGAAATCGGGCTTCCAGGAGGAAGGATATGCGTCCGCTTATCTGAAAATTAACGGCGCGTGGCGAGATCATCGTCTGTTCGGGATGGTCGCGCCGCCGGCTTGTTAGCCGGTCCTCTCCTCGGAGGGGAACTCTTAGTGCGGGCCCGGGCGCGGCGCCTTCGGGCGTGGGATCAGGGCATGTCGTTCAAGATCAGTCAGCGACGCGTATGGGACGCCACGGCCACCCTCGAGGCCCTGGGCGCCGCCGAGGTCGCGCTGTGGCTCTGGGAGCCCGAGGCCGACCGCCTGCGCGTCAACGGCGCTTCGCGGGCTTTAGGCTTGGGGCCGCTGGCCCCTGACTGCTCCTCCGCCGCCTTCCGCGCCCTGACCCTGCCCCAGGATCGCGCCCAGGCCGAAGACATCCTCAAGGTCCGCCCGCCGGGCAGCGAGATCATCGCCCGCCTGCGCACGCGGGGCGGCGAGATCTGCATCTGGCGCGGAACCTGGCTGGAGGACGGGGTGCGCGCCGCCGGCGTGGTCGTCCCCGAGGTCAAGTTCGCCGCCTCCGAGCGCGACACCCTGACCGGCCTGCTGGACCGCAAGAGCTTCATCGCCCGGGCCCGCGAGCGCCTCGCCGGAAGCGGCGTCCATGAACTGGTGGTCGCCGACGTCGATCGCCTGCGCCGGCTGAACGAGGCCCTGGGCCACGAGCGCGCCGACCTGGTCCTGGCCGCCCTGGGCTCGCGCCTGGCCGCCGCCTTCCCGTCCGAGGCCCTGCTGGGCCGGATCGGCGAGGACGAGTTCGCGGTGCTGTGCGATCCGACCGGCTTCGAGCCCGCCGAGCTGTTGCGCACCGCCCTGGAGCAGCCCCTGCGGGTGGCCGGCTTCGACATCCACCCGACGCTGTCGATCGGCGCGGTCGCGGCCGAGGGCGGCGAGGACGCGCCCGAGGCGGCCGAGCTGCTGCGCCGCGCCGAACTGGCCGTCGAGGCCGCCGCCGCCAACGGGCGCGGAAGCGCCGCGGCCTACGGCCGGTCGATGGAGACCGACGGCCTGTCCCGCCTGGCCCTGGAAGCCGACCTGCGCGGCGCCATCGGCCGCGGCGAGATCACCCCCTTCTTCCAGCCCGTGGTGCGGCTGTCGACCGGCGCCCTGTCGGGCTTCGAGGCCCTGGCCCGCTGGATCCATCCGCGCCGGGGGATGCTGCCGCCCGACGAGTTCCTCCCGCTGGTGGAGGAGATGGGCCTGATGAGCGAGCTGGGCGAGCACATGATGCGTACCTCGGCCCGCCAGCTGGCCGCCTGGCGCCGCTCCCACCCGGCCGTCGGCGCCCTGACCGTCAGCGTCAACCTGTCGACCGGCGAGATCGACCGCCCGGGCCTCGTCCACGACGTGCGCCAGGTGCTGCGCGAGCACGACTTGCCGCGTGGGGCCCTGAAGCTGGAAGTCACCGAAAGCGACATCATGCGCGATCCCGAACGGGCCGCCGTGATCCTGGCCACGCTGCGCGAGGCCGGCGCCGGCCTGGCGCTGGACGACTTCGGCACCGGCTTCTCGTCGCTGTCCTACCTGACCCGCCTGCCGTTCGACACGCTGAAGATCGACCGCTACTTCGTGCGGACCATGGGCAGCAACGCCGGTTCGGCCAAGATCGTCCGCTCGGTGGTCAAGCTGGGCCAGGACCTGGACCTGGAAGTCGTCGCCGAGGGCGTCGAGAACGCCGAGATGGCCCGCGCCCTGCAGGCCCTGGGCTGCGACTACGGCCAGGGCTTCGGCTACGCGCCCGCCCTGTCGCCGCAGGAGGCCGAGGTCTATCTGAACGAGGCCTATGTCGACGGCGCCGCGCCGGTGAAGGCGCGGGGCTGATCATCCGGGCCCACGGCTCCAAGCTTTTGAATCTATGATTTTATCGGGTCCGGATAACCCCATCCGAACCCGACAGACCTAGTGGCTGGCCGGAACCTGCTCGACCGTCGGTTCGCGGGCCAGGCGGTTGGCGCCGCCAAGCTGCATCGTGTCCAGCGCGGTGCTGGGCACGATCACGAAGGTCGCGTTCTGCTTCAGCCCCTCGTAGAGCATGTTCATGGCCCGCAGGTGCAGGGCGGTGGGATTGGCGGCGTAGGCGCGGGAGGCGTCCTCGAAGCTCTTGGCCACCTGGCGTTCGGAATCGCCCAGGATGATCCGGGCCTGGCGCTCGCGTTCGGCCTGGGCCTGCATGGACATGGCGTTTTCGAGGGCTTCGGGAATCAGGACGTCCTTGAGCTCCACCGAGATGACCTTGACGCCCCAGGGCTCGGTCCGCTCGTCGATGATCCGGCGCAGTTCCTGGCCGATCCGTTCACGCCCCTCCAACATGTCGGCCAGCACGGTCTTGCCGATGACGTCGCGCAGGGCGGTCTGGGACGCCCAGGCGATGGCGCTGCGATAGTCCTCGACGTCCAGCGCCGCCCGCTGGGGTTCGACCACGCGCCAGAACAGCGCCGCGTCGACGTCGACGGGCACGGTGTCCTTGGTGAGGGTCTTTTCGGCCTTGAAGGTGGAGGTGATCACCCGGACATCGATCCAGTAGGGAATGACGTCGACGATCGGGATGATCCAGAACAGGCCTGGTCCGTTGAGGGCGCGAAAGCGTCCGAGGCGGAGCACGACCGCCCGCTCCCATTGGCTGGCGATCTTGATCGCCGCGCCCAGGAAGGCGCCGGCCACGACGAATAGGGCCAGCAAGGCCCCTGCCGCCAGGGCGTCGGCGCGGATTGGCCAGGCCGCCGCGGCGCCTGCGGCGACGGCCAGGAGAAAGAGCGTGAAGGGGATGGCGCTGGGCTGGCGCATGGGCCTGCTCCCAAGCTGGATGCGGAGGCCCCGACGCGGCGCGCCGCGACTTGCATCAGCTAGAAAAACGTCCATCCAAGGCAAGGGTTGCGACGACGGCCCTGGGCGCCGGCCTTGCGAAGATCGCCTAGGCGCGTCCCGCCTGCGACGACAGGTGATCGGCGGTGATCCCGATCTTGGCCAGGGCCATGGTCCATTTGTTCTCGTAGTCGTCGCCGAACAGCAGGGCTTCGTCGGCCTCGCAGATCAGCCAGACATTGTCGCGCAGCTCCTGCTCCAGCTGGCCGGGACCCCAGCCGGAATAGCCCAGGGCCAGGATGGCGTGGCGCGGCCGGCGGATCTTGCTGCCCAGGGCGTCCAGAGCGTCGCGGGTCACGGTCAGGGCCAGGCCGTCGGCCACCGGCACGGTGGAGTCCGGCGAGACATAGTCGTCGGTGTGCAGCACGAAGCCGCGCTCGCGCTCGACCGGGCCGCCCAGCATCACCAGGTCGCCGCCGGCCTCGATCTCGGGCGCGATCCCCAGATTGTTGAGCAGCTCGAACAGGGTCAGGCCCTCGACCGGGCGGTTGACCGCCAGGCCCATGGCCTGTTCGGCGTCGTGAGCGCAGACATAGAGCACGGCGCGCTCGAAGCGCGGATCCTCGATGCCGGGCATGGCCACCAGCATCTGTCCGGCGAGAAAGCCGGTCCGGTCGCTCTTCTGGTCCCCGGTTCCCTGATCCTTGCGAGATGTGTCCATGATCAGAGGATCGGATTGGAACGCGTCGGTTTCAAGTCCAACCTTCCCTTGGCGATCCGCTCCGGCGCCTTTATCTCGGTGACGCGCTCTCGATGCGCGTTATCCCTCTCCCGGGCAACCCACAGGACACCGCACATGGCGATCAAGGTTGGCGACACGCTTCCTTCGGCGACTTTCATGACCAGCACGGCCGAGGGCCCCGCCCCGGTCACCACCGACGAGCTGTTCAAGGGCAAGACCGTGGCCCTGTTCGCGGTGCCCGGCGCCTTCACCCCGACCTGCTCGGCGAAGCACCTGCCGGGCTTCAAGGAAAAGGCGGCCGAGCTGAAGGCCAAGGGCGTCGACACGATCGCCTGCGTCTCGGTCAACGACCTGTTCGTGATGAAGGCCTGGGGCGCCGACCAGGGCATCACCGACGAGGTGCTGCTGCTGGCCGACGGCAACGGCGAGTTCACCCGGGCCGTCGGCCTGGAGTTCGACGGCAGCAAGTTCGGCATGGGCCTGCGCTCGCAGCGCTACTCGCTGATCGCCAAGGACGGCGTGGTCGAGACCCTGAACGTCGAGGAAGGCGGGGAATTCAAGGTCTCGTCGGCCGACTACATGCTGGGTCAGCTGTAGGATCCGGCCGGACCATCGATACGCTTCGTCATTCCCCGCCCGTCGGGGAATGACGAAGCCTGGGAGCGACGTCCGTGACAGACGGGTTTGACATCTCCGTCCTGCCTTTCGCCACCCTGATGGGGCTGGAGATCACCCACGCCGCGCCGGATCGCGTCGAGGGCCGGCTGGTCGTTCGCCCCGACCTGTGCACCGCCGGCGGGATCCTGCACGGCGGGGCGGCCATGGCCCTGGCCGACAGCCTGGGGGCGGTGGGCGCCTTCCTGAGCACGCCGGCGGGGATGCGCACCACCACCCTGGAGAGCAAGACCAACTTCATCGGCGGCGCCAGGGCGGGGACCACGGTCACCGCGGTCTCGACCCCGCTGCATGTGGGCCGCCGCTCCAGCGTCTGGACCACCCGGATCGAGGGCGAGGGCGGCAAGCTGGTGGCGGTGGTCACCCAGACCCAGATGACGGTGGAGGCCTGAGCCATGATCACCCTGCGCGGCCCGCGACCGGGCGACTATGGCTGGATCGTCCAGCGGCACGGCGTTCTCTACGGCGACGAGCAGGGCTGGGACGCGCGGTTCGAGGGGCTGGTGGCCGGCGTCGTGGCCGAGTTCATCAAGACCTTCGACCCGGCGCGCGAGGCCTGCTGGATCGCCGAGCATCAGGGCCGGCCGGTCGGCTCGATCCTGCTGGCCCGCGAAAGCGACACGGTCGGCCGCCTGCGCCTGCTGCTGGTCGAGCCCTCGGCGCGCGGACTGGGCGTCGGCGACAGGCTGGTGGCGGAATGCGTGAGCTTCGCCCGGTTCGTCGGCTACCGCGAGGTGGTGCTCTGGACCCAGAGCAACCTGCTGCCCGCCCGCCGCCTCTACCAGCGCGCCGGTTTCCTGCTCGAGGACAGCTGGCCCTACGAGGGGTTCGGCGAGGGGCTGATTTCCGAGACCTGGCGGCTGCGACTGTAGATTTCCGCCTTGGCGGAGACAGGCGCCTTTCTTCCGCGCGACGCTTCAGCGCCCGGCGATGGCGTAGAGGCCTTCGACCGTCCAGGGCGGCTGTTCCAGGAACGCCTTGGCGCGGGCCGGCTCCTTCATCCTGTCGTAGTTGCGACCCTCGTAGCGCTCGAAGAAATAGGCGCGGTACTGCGGGTTGTCGAAGGTCAGCAGGCCGCGCGTTTCCGCGTCGCGAAAGAACCGACCCAGCGCGGTGATCGGCTCCAGATTGCCGGTGTCGGGCACGCGGACGGAACGTTGGCCCGCGGGTTTGCCGGTCAGCATCGGCCCCATGGGCCAGTTCAGGCCGTTGCGATCGACGGCGATGGTGAAAAAGGCGTCGCCGCCATAGGTCGCCTGGACGCAGTGATAGGTCTTCCAGCGCCGAACGGCCTCGGCGGCCAGGGCTTCGGTGCCGGCTGTCCGCGCGTCGACCTGCGCCAGTTCCGCCAGGGGAGCGCTCGGCGCCAGGGTCATGCCCTTGAACGGCGAGACCGGCGGTTCGACCATGTCTTCGACGTCCAGGTCGGCCAGGCGTCTCTGTTCGAGCGCCACCTGGCGGCGCCAATAGGGGTAGAAGGCCTGGAGATCGGCGACCGTAGCCTCGACCGGGCAATTGGCCAGCATCTTCGGCGCCAGGACGTCCAAGGCCTTGGCGCGGAAACTGTTCAAGGCGCGCTGCATGATCAGGGCCCTGCCCTCGCGGCCGTTGTCCACGCCAGCGAAGTCGAACAGGGGATTTCGCGGCGACTCAAATTCGCCCGCCAGCACCGGCTGGCCGTCCAGCCGCGCCAGCTGGCCGACCTCGGCGATCTCCTTGGAGAAGTCCTTGGGCCCGGCGAGGGCCGGCGAGGCCGCCGCCATGAGCACGGCGACCGCGAGAAGGACCTTGGGACGACGAAACACCAACAGCATCGATGCGCACTCCGAGGATGGCGATCGCAACCTAGGAGAGATTTTTCAGCTCTGCAATTGGCCTCTGGTCCGGCGCGGATTATCCCGCAAGGTGGCTCCGCCACGCCTCCCGCAGCACCTTCTTGTCGATCTTGCCGGTGGCCGTCAGCGGGATCGGGGCGAACACCACGTCGTCGGGGGTCCACCACTTGACGATCCGCGGCGCCAGGTAGGCCAGCACCTCGGCCTTGCCCAGCAACGCCCCCTCGTGAGCCTCGATCACCAGCAGCGGCCGCTCCTCCCACTTGGGATGCGGCACGCCGACGACGGCGGCGATCTTCACGCCGGGACAGCCGGCGGCGATGTTCTCCAGGTCGATTGAACTGATCCATTCGCCGCCGGACTTGATCACGTCCTTCTGGCGATCGGTGATGCGCATGAAGCCGTGGGCGTCGAGGGTGGCGATGTCGCCGGTGTCGAACCAGCCGTCGGCCTGGGCGGCGTCGGCCTCCTGGCGGTAGTAGCGGCGGACCACCCAGGGCCCGCGCACCTTCAGGGCGCCCGAGGTCTCGCCGTCGCGCGGGGCCTCGGCGCCGTCCTCGGTCTCGACCCGCAGCTCGATCCCGAACTGCAGCCGGCCCTGGCGGGTCCAGATCGCCTCGTTCAGGGCCTCTTCGCCCAGGGCGGCCAGGGACGGGGTCGGGGTGGCCACCACGCCGATCGGACAGGTCTCGGTCATGCCCCAGATCTGCAGAACGTCGACGCCGTATTTCGTCTTGAAGGTCTCGGCCATGGCGCGCGGCACGGCGCTGCCGCCGATCACCACCCGTTTCAGGCTGTCCGGCCTCTGGCCGGTCTGCTCCAGCCAGGCGAGGTACATGGTCCAGATCGTCGGCACCCCGCCGGTGAAGGTGACGCCCTCGCCCTGGATCAGTTCGTGCAGCGACGCCCCGTCCATCTTGTCGGCCGGCAGCACCAGCTTGCTTCCGCAGATCGGCGCGGTGAACGGCAGGCCCCAGGCGGTGGCGTGATAGAGGCTGGAGCAGGGCATCACCACGTCGAAGGCGGTCAGGCCGAAGGCGCTGGCCAGGCCGCCGGCCATGGCGTGCAGCACCACCGCGCGATGCGAATAGAGCACGCCCTTGGGGTCGCCCGTCGTGCCGGAGGTGTAGCAGAGGAAGGCCCCGGCGTTCTCGTCCAGCAGCGGCCAGTCGAAGGTCTCGGCCTCGCCGGCGATCAAGGTCTCGTACGAGGTCGCCCCGACCCCGGCGTCGTGGGTCCGCGCGGCGTCCGACAGCATGACGAAGGTCTTCACGCTGGTGAGCCGCGGGGCCAGGCGGGCGATCAGGCCGGCGAAGTTGCGGTCGAACAGCAGGACGCCGCTGGCCGCGTGGTTGATCGTGAAGACGATCTGCTCGTCCGACAGGCGGGGATTGGCGGTGTGCAGCACCGCGCCCAGGCCGGGGACGGCGTAGAACAGCTCCAGGTGCCGGTGGGTGTTCCAGGCCAGGGAGGTGACCCGGTCGCCGGACCTCACCCCCAGTCGCGCCAGGGCGTTGGCGGCCTGGGCCGCGCGGCGGGCCAGGCCGGCATGGTCGTAGCGCCAGAGCGGCTCGTCGATCAGCCGGGAGACAATCTCGCGCCCGCCGTGGGCGGCGACCGCGTAGCGCAGGATGCCGCTGACCAGCAGCGGCGTGGTCTGCATCAGGCCCGGGATCATGGCCGCTCCTCCCCTGTCGTTTTGGGACAAGCTTAGAGCGTCGTCGCGGGAAGGGTAGGCCTTGTCGGGACTTCCGTTCGCCGACGCCGGTCGCGCGGCGGCCTAGAACTCTTCCCAGCCGTCCACGGCGACCGCCGCATTGCCGTTGAACGCGGCGGCGATCCGGGTCCGGGCCGCGTGGGCCGGGCTGGCCACGGGACGCGAGGCGGGCGTGGCGGCGACCGGGCGCGAGGCCTCGCCGCCGACCTTGAAGCGCCCGACCAGGGCGGCCAGTTCGCCGGCCTCGCCCTTCAGCGAGTGGGTGGCGGCGGTGGCTTCCTCGACCATGGCGGCGTTCTGCTGGACGACCTGGTCCATCTGGTTCACGGCGCTGTTGACCTGGTGCAGGCCGGTGGCCTGTTCCTGAGCCGAGGCGGCGATCTCCCGGACTAGGCTGTCGATCGAGGCGACCTGGTCGACGATGGCCTGCAGGGCCTGGCCGGTCTGGCCGACCAGGCTGACGCCGGTCCCGACCTGGGCGGTCGAGGTCGAGATCAGGCCCTTGATCTCCTTGGCCGCGTCGGCCGAGCGCTGGGCCAGGGCCCGGACTTCCTGGGCGACCACCGCGAAGCCCCGGCCGGCGTCGCCGGCGCGCGCGGCCTCGACCCCGGCGTTCAGGGCCAGCAGGTTGGTCTGGAAGGCGATCTCGTCGATGACGCCGATGATCTGGGCCACCTGCTGGGACGAGGTCTCGATCTCGGTCATGGCGCTGACCGCCTGGCTGACGATCTGGCCGGACTTCTCGGCGCCGGTCCGGGCGTTGGCCACCAGGCCGGACACCTCATTGGCGCCCGCGGCGGTCTTGCGCACGGTGGCGGTGATCTGGTCGAGGGCGGCGGCGGTCTCTTCCAGGCTGGCGGCCTGCTGCTCGGTGCGGCGCGACAGGTCGTCCGAGGCGCTGGCGATCTCCTCCGAGCCCGAGCGGATGCCGCCGGTCGCCGCGTTGATGCCGCGCAGGGCGTCCTGCAGGCGGTCGGCGGCGGTGTTGAAGTCGGACTTCAGTTGGGCGGCCTTGGGGGCGAAGTCGACGCTGATCCGGTAGGTCAGGTCGCCGTCGGCCAAGCGGTCCAGCGCCTCGGCCAGGGCCCCGAACGCCACGGCGTCGGCCTGGGCCTCGGCGGCCTTCTCGGCTTCGCGCTGGGCGCGCTCGACCTCGGTCAGGCGGCGCTGCTCGACGGTCTCGCCCTCCAGCCGCGCCTTGACGACGGCGGCGTCCTTGAAGCTGAGCAGAGCGTCGGCCATCAGCCCGACCTCGTCCTTGCGGCCGATCGCCGGAACCTCGGCGTCGTTGTCGCCCGAGGCCAGGCGGCGCATGACGGCGGTCATCCGCGACACCGGAGCGCCGATCGTGCTCGACAGCAGCCAGCCCATCAGGCCGGCGATGGCCAGGGCGACCAGGCCGCCGATCACCAGCGACTGGGCCGCCAGGGTCATGGCGCCCTTCTGTTCCTTGGCGCGGATGGTCACGCGCTCCAGGGCGGCGCTCGACAGCTCGTCCTGCAGGGCCCGCAGGTCATCCAGGCTCTTCTTGCCGATCAGCGCGCCGGCCTGGGCCTTGCCCGCGGGGTCCTTCATCGCCGCCAGGGTCGGCTCGGCGACGTCGCGCCGCCAGTCGGCCATGGCGGCCCGCGTCTTCTGGATGCGTTCCTTCTGGGCGGCCTGGGTGGTCTTGGCCTCGAACGCGTCCAGCGCCTTGTCGAGCTCGGCGGCGTTGTCCTGGTAGACCTCGACGAACGCCGGGTCGTCGGTCAGGGCGTAGCCGCGCAGGGCGTTCTGCTGCTCGAGGATCAGGCTCATCATCGTCTCGGCCTGGCTGGCCAGGACGAGGCTGCGCTGGCTGGAGGTCGAGGCCTTGTCGATGCTCTGCAGGCTGATGAAGACGACGCTGGACGAGACCGCGAAGGCCAGGATCAGCGCGCTGAACGCGATCCCGAGCTTCGTGGAAATCTTCAGGTCCTGAAAACGCATCGCTTGCCCCGCGCGTCACTATTGAAAACGAAGGGCAGGGTTTCGCCGAGAACCCTTAAGGTTACGTTGCGGAATCCATAAAGATAACGTCGCTATTTCAACGCCCTAGGTGCGACAATACGGCGTCGCCCATCTGGACCGTCGACAGCTCGCCGCCCAGGTCGCGGGTCCGGGCCCCGCCGTCCAGCGCCGCCTTGACCGCCGCCAGCAGGGCGTCGGCGGCGTCGGCGCGGTTCAGCGACCAGCGCAGGGCCATCTCGAACGACAGGATGGCGGCCAGGGGGTTGGCCACGCCCTTGCCGGCGATGTCGGGGGCCGAGCCGTGGATGGGCTCGTACAGGCCCGGCTTGCCCGCCGCGCCCAGGGCCGCCGAGGGCAGCATGCCCAGCGAGCCGGTCAGCATGGCCGCGGCGTCCGACAGGATGTCGCCGAACAGGTTGTCGGTGACGATGACGTCGAACTGCTTGGGCGCGCGGACCAGCTGCATGGCGCAGTTGTCGGCCAGGATGTGCTCCAGCTGGACGTCGGCGTAGTCGCGGGCGTGCAGGTCGGTGACCACCTGCTTCCACAGCAGGCCGCTCTCCATGACGTTCGACTTCTCGGCCGAGGCCACGCGGTTGCCGCGGCCGCGGGCCAGCTCGAAGGCCACCCGGGCCACGCGCTCGATCTCGGCGGTGGTGTAGACCTGGGTGTCGACGCCGCGCTTCTGGCCGCCCCCCAGGTCCTCGATGCCGCGCGGCTGGCCGAAATAGACGCCGCCCGTCAGCTCACGGACGAACATGATGTCCAGGCCCGAGACCAGTTCGCGCTTGAGGCTGGAGGCGTCGGCCAGGGCCTCGAAGCAATAGGCCGGGCGCAGGTTGGCGTAGACGTCCATGGCCTTGCGCAGGTTCAGCAGGCCGGCTTCCGGGCGCAGGTGGCGCGGGGCGTCGGCCCAGCGCGGGCCGCCGACCGCGCCCATCAGCACCGCGTCGCTGGCCAGGGCCGCGTCGCGGACCTCGTCGGTCAGGGGCGTTCCGTGGGCGTCATAACTGGCGCCGCCATAGATCCGCTCCTCGACGTTCAGGTCGGGGGTCAGGACCTCGGCCACCCGGCGCACCTCCCCGCAAACCTCGGGGCCGATCCCGTCGCCGGGCAGGAGCAGAAGCGTGGACATCGGAAGGCTCTCTTAGATGGTGCGATAGTCTGAGACGTCGAACGACGACATGCGACGGTCGTGAACGCCCAGCTCGGGGAAACAGGCGCGCCAGGCGGCCATGTGCGGGCTGGCGCGGTGGAAGGCCAGGGCGGCCTCGTCAATGAAGTGCTCGAACACGCGGATCAGGCCGGGATCCAGCGGATCCTCGCTGAGCGCATAGTCCAGGCAGCCCGGCTCGGCGCGGCTGCCCTCGACCTGGGCCCGCAGGTGCGGCCGCAGCTCGGCCAGGCGCTCGGGCGCGACGCGGATCGTGCCGGCCAGGATGACGGTCATGGGCGGTCTCCCTTCCCCCTGGAGGGGGACAGGCCAGCGCCCTTCACGATGCTCAAGCCTCCAGCCACGGCCGGTCCAGCGCCCGCTTGCTTTCGTAGAGGTCGATGTCGGAGGCGTGCATCAGCGTTTCGCCGATGGCGTCCAGGCCCTTGAGCATCTTGTCCTTGCGCACCGGGTCGATCTCGAACCGGAAGCTCTTGCCCGAAGGCGAGACCACGGTCTGGGACTCCAGGTCGACGCTGACCATGTGGTTGCCGCCCTTGGCCTCGTCCATCAGCTGGGCGACTTCCTCGGGCTTCAGCACCACGGGCAGCAGGCCGTTGTTGAAGCAGTTGTTGTTGAAGATGTCGGCGAAGCTGGTCGAGATCACGCAGAGGATCCCGTAGTCCATCAGCGCCCACGGGGCATGCTCGCGCGACGAGCCGCAGCCGAAGTTGTCGCCGGCGATCAGCACGGACGAGCCCTTGTACTCCGGCCGGTTCAGCACGAAGTCGGCGATCTCGTTGCCCTCGCCGTCGAAGCGGAAGTCGTAGAACAGCCCCTTGGCCAGGCCCTCGCGCTCGACGGTCTTGAGGAACTGCTTGGGGATGATCTGGTCGGTGTCGATATTGGCCAGCGACAGCGGCGCCGCGCGGCCGTCGAGACGGGTGAAGGCCTGCATCAGACGGTCTCCTCGAACAGGGCGCGCACGTCGACCAGATGGCCGGCGATCGCCGCCGCCGCCGCCATGGCCGGCGAGACCAGGTGGGTGCGGCCGGCGCGGCCCTGGCGGCCCTCGAAGTTGCGGTTGCTGGTCGAGGCGCAGCGTTCGTGCGGGGCCAGCTTGTCGGGGTTCATGGCCAGGCACATCGAGCAGCCCGGCTCGCGCCAGTCGAAACCGGCGGCCTTGAAGATGGCGTCCAGCCCCTCGGCCTCGGCCTGCTCCTTCACCAGGCCCGAGCCCGGCACGACCATGGCCTTGACGTGCGGGGCCACCAGGCGGCCGTGCAAGAAGGCCTCCTGCACCACGGCGGCGGCCGCGCGCATGTCCTCGATCCGGCTGTTGGTGCACGAGCCGATGAACACGCGGTCGATGCGGGCTTCCGAGATCGGCTGGCCGGCGGTCAGGCCCATATAGTCCAGGGCCCGGTGGGCGGCGGCGCGCTTGTCCGGCGTGGCGAAGCTTTCCGGGTCGGGGACGTTGCCGGTCACCGGGATGACGTCCTCGGGCGAGGTGCCCCAGGTGACCATCGGGACCAGGGCCGAGCCGTCGATCACCACCGTGCGGTCGAACTGGGCGCCTTCGTCGCTGACGAAGCCCTTCCAGTACGACAGGGCCATGTCCCAGGCCGCGCCCTTGGGCGCCGAGGGCTTGCCCTGGATATAGGCGAAGGTCTTGTCGTCCGGCGCGACCAGGCCGGCCTTGGCCCCGCCCTCGATGGTCAGGTTGCACAAGGTCATGCGGCCTTCCATCGACAGGTCGCGGACCACCTGGCCGGCGAACTCGATGACATAGCCGGTGCCGCCGGCCGTGCCGATCTCGCCGATCACGGCCAGGGCGACGTCCTTGGCCGTCACGCCCGGACCCAGCTGGCCGTCGATCCGGACCAGCATGTTCTTGGCCTTTTCCTGGCGCAGGGTCTGGGTGGCCAGGACGTGCTCGACCTCGGACGTGCCGATGCCGTGGGCCAGGGCCCCGAAGGCGCCGTGGGTCGAGGTGTGGCTGTCGCCGCAGACGATGGTCATGCCCGGCTGGGTGCGGCCCTGCTCGGGGCCAACCACGTGGACGATCCCGTTGCGGATGTCGCCCATCGGGAAGAACTCGATGCCGTTGTCCTGCACATTGCGAGCCAAGGTCTTGAGCTGCAATCTGGCCTCGTCGTCGGCCACGGCGTCGACGCCCTTGGCCTGGCCCTCGGTCGGGATGTTGTGGTCGGCCACGGCCAGGGTGCGGTCGGGCCGGCGCACCTTGCGGCCGGCCGCGCGAAGCCCGGCGAAGGCCTGCGGGGTGGTCACCTCGTGGATCAGGTGCAGGTCGATATAGAGGATCGCTTCGCCGTCCTGTTCGTTGACGACGTGAGCGTCCCAGATCTTGTCGTACAGGGTCTTGGGTGCGCGGGTCATGATACCCGCGCATCTAGGCCTTGAGACGGGGCGCGTAAAGCGAGGAAACGCCGAAAATTCACGCCGGCCGGCGGCAGCTTGGATCAAACTGCCTCGGCCAAGCCATGCAAAGGCCTTGCTGCGCATGTTTCTTGCCCCGACGCCGAGCCTGAGCGACGAGGACCGCGAGCGCGGCCTGCGACATCTGGTCCGGGAGGCGGGGTACTCCAACGCCGTCACGGCGGTGACCAGCGGCGTCATCCTGACCGCCTTCGCCCTGCAGCTGGGCGCCTCGAACACCACGATCGGCCTGCTGGCGGCGGTGACCTTCTGGGTGCAGCTGCTGCAGTTGCCCGGCGTGCTGCTGGTCGAGGGCCTGCGCACCCGCAAGCGGATCTCGGTGCTGGCCAGCCTGATCAGCCGCTGCGCCCTGGTCGGCATGGCCCTGCTGGCCCTGACCGGCGGCGGCAAGGCGGCCCTGGCGGGGCTGGTGGCCGCCCAGGTCTTCTATTGCGGGATCGCAACCTTCGGCGGCTGCGCCTGGAACGCCTGGGTGCGGGACCTGGCCCCCGAACAGCGGATGGGCCAGATCTTCGCCCGGCGGACCATCAACGCCACCATCGTCGGCCTGATCGCCAGCCTGGCCGCCGCCCTGGCCCTGGACCGCGCGCCGGAAGGCTCGTTCCTGCGCCCGTTCGTGTTCGCCGGCCTCTACGGCGCCGCCTTCCTGGCCGGGCTGCTCAGCTGCCGCGAGCTGGCCCTGACGCCCGAGCCGCAGATGCCCGCCCCGGCCGAACGGGTGAGGCTGATCCCGCTGCTGCGCGCCCCGCTGAAGGACAGGAACTTCCGCCGGCTGATCGCCTTTCTGGCCAGCTGGCAGTTCGCCGTGAACCTGGCCACGCCGTTCTTCACGGTGTTCTTCGTCAAGCAGCTGGGGCTGTCAGTCACCTTCGTGGTGGTGCTCAGCGTCGTCAGCCAGGCGACCAACGTGCTGGCCCTGCGCAGCTGGGGCCTGCTGTCGGACCGCTTCGCCAACAAGTCGGTGCTGGCTGTCGCCGCCCCGCTGTTCATCGCCTGCATCGCCGCCATGGTCGGCGCCTCGCAGATCCACGACCGCGCCTGGGTGATGGCCTATCTGGTGGGGCTGCACGCCCTGATGGGCCTGGCCACCGCCGGGGTGACCCTGTCGTCGGGCAACATCGCCCTGAAGCTGTCGCCGCGCGGCTCGGCCACGGCCTATATCGCCGCCAACGCCCTGATCAGCTCGGCCGCGGCCGGCCTGGCGCCGCTGCTGGGCGGAATGTTCGCCGACTTCTTCGCCGCCCGCCGGCTGGAGATCCTGGTGCGCTGGACCAGCCCCGGCGACGTGCTGACCCTGATGCCGCTGCGGGTCTCCAACTGGGACTTCTATTTCCTGATCGCCGCGGTCCTGGGCCTCTACGCCCTGCACCGCCTGGCCATGGTCAAGGAGGCGGGCGAGATCGACAACCGGGTCATGGTCGGCGAGGTGCTGGCCCAGGCCCGCCGCGACGTGCGCAACGTGTCGCCGATCGCCGGCCTGAAGATGCTGACCGACGTCCCCGCCGCCGTGCTGCGCGACGCGCGGGTCCGCAAGCGCCTGCAGCGGATGCGCGACCGCCGCGACGCCCGTCAGGCCGCCCCGCCGCCAAAACGGCGACGGGCATCGGTCAGCGTGCGCTGAGACGGGGATATGCCGCGAGGGCATGTTCCGAACGCAAAGAGGGCGCGCCCTGTGTTTGCGGCGCGCCCTCATATCGCATTTCCTTCGGTGGCCATGACGCCGTTTCCGAAGAGGGCCACTCCCTAGCAAGGGGGCGGTCTATAAGCCCGTCGCAGAGCGGTGGGGGTGCATTTACCAAACACCAGACACCGGTGTTTTGTCAATATATTCGTGCGCTTGCACTAAAGCTTGACCACTGAAACCCATAAGAAAAAAGGCCCCGGCGTTTCCGCCAGGGCCTCGATCTTCGCGACGTCGCGCGCCTTATTCGGCGTCGGCGGCTTCGGTCTTGCGGACGTTCGAGCGCTCGGCGATCCGGGCCGACTTACCGCGACGGTCGCGCAGGTAATACAGCTTGGCGCGACGGACGACGCCGCGACGCTTGACTTCGATGCTTTCGATGCTCGGCGACAGCAGCGGGAACAGACGCTCCACGCCTTCGCCGAACGAGATCTTGCGGACGGTGAAGCTCTCGTGCACGCCGCCGCCCGAACGGGCGATGCAGACGCCCTCGTAGGCCTGGACGCGCTCGCGCTCGCCTTCCTTGATGCGGACGTTGACGCGCAGGGTGTCGCCCGGCTCGAACTCGGGGATGGCGCGGGCGGCCAGCAGGCGCTGGGCTTCTTCGCGCTCGAGTTCCTTGATGATGTTAGCAGCCATAATTCTAGTCTCCTTTGGGCTTACCCGTTTTCGGGCCGCCTTTTGCCTGTTGATTGGCGAGATGCGCTTCCCAGAGGTCTGGACGCCGCTCGCGGGTGGTTTCTTCACGCATGCCTTGCCGCCACTGGGCCACCTTCTTGTGGTCGCCCGACAGCAGCACCTCGGGGATGTCGAGCCCTTCGAACGTCCGCGGCCTGGTGTACTGCGGATGCTCGAGGAGCCCGTCCTCGAAGCTTTCTTCCTGCGTGCTCTCGAAATTGCCCAGAACCCCTGGAGCCAATCGAACGCACGCCTCGATCACGACCATCGCCGCCGCCTCGCCGCCGGCGAGGACCGCGTCTCCGACCGAGACCTCCTCGAACCCCCGGGCGTCGAGCACCCGCTGGTCCACCCCCTCGAAACGGCCGCACAGGACGATGACGCCCGGCGCTTTCGACCACTCCTTGACGCGCGCCTGGGTCAGGGGTCGCCCCCGGGCGCTCATGTACAAAAGCGGCCGCCCACCAACCTCCACGCTGTCCAGCGCGGCGGCGATGACGTCCGCTTTCAATACCGCTCCAACGCCGCCACCCGCGGGGGTGTCGTCGAGGAAGCCGCGCTTATCCTTGGAAAACCCCCGAATGTCCAGTGTTTCCAAACGCCACAGGTCCTGTTCCTTCCATGCCGTGCCGATCAGCGAGACGCCGAGCGGGCCGGGAAAGGCCTCGGGGAACATGGTCAGGACGGTGGCGGTGAACGGCATGGCGCTCCATAGCGCCCAAACGCCGCGAAAATCTAGGCCAGGCCGGGCTTCTTAGGTCAGGACGGTCTTGGGCAGCGGCTTGCCCGCCTCGGCGGGCATCAGCGGCGGGGTCAGCTTGACCGGCTCGCTGGTCGGGCCGGCGGGCGGCGCGACATGATGCGCGGGGGCCACGGCCAGCACGGCGGCGGTGGTCAGGGTGGCGGCGACGAGCGCCGTACCGACACGGATCTTCTTCCATGAAACCATGGGCCAGGGTCTTCCTGTGTTTCGGGTCGTTCGAACCAAAGCCTGGGGAAGGGGGAGGTTCCCGTTTTTGCGGCCGAGACGAACCACCTGCCTCTAGGCCAGGCAATTGACCTCGCCAAGGCGGCAATACGACGCGTTCGCCGCAATTGGTCGATCGCCGTTTTTGCGGGCGCCCCGCCGCCAAGGGATGTCAGCAGCTGGTCATCAAGGGCCGATTTCCGCGAGACGGCGGGAGCCGGATTGCCGATAGTCGGCCGGCCTGACCGACGGAGCCGCCGCCATGACCACGACCGCCGACCGCTTCCACGCCCTGCACGCCGGGCCTGACGTGCTGGTCCTGCCCAATGCCTGGGACGCGGCCAGCGCCGCCCTGATGGCCGACGCCGGCGCCAAGGCCGTCGCCACCTCCAGCGCCGCCGTGGCCTGGGCGCGGGGTTATGCCGACGGCGACGCCGTCCCCGTGGCCGACGTGATCGATACGGTTGCGAGCATCGCCCGGGTGGTGTCGGTCCCGGTGACCGCCGACATCGAGGGCGGCTATACCGACGACCTGGCGACCTTGGCCGAGACGGTCAAGGCGGTGATCGGGGCCGGCGCCGTGGGGATCAATTTCGAGGATGGCCGGCGCGATCCGACGCTTCACGCCCGCAAGATCCAGACCGTCCGCGCCGCCGCCGACCAGGCCGGCGTCAACCTGTTCGTCAACGCCCGCACCGACGTTTACCTGGCCAAGCTGGCCGAGGGCGAGGCGGCCCTGGCCGAAACCCTGCGCCGCGCGGCGCTGTACGCGAACGCCGGGGCCAGCGGGATCTTCGTGCCCCTGCCGATCGAGGAGGATCTGCTGTCCAAGCTGGCCGCCGGCATCGCCTTGCCGCTGAACGTCATGGGTCGCCCGGGCATGCCCTCGGCCCAGCGGCTGGCAGAACTGGGTGTGCGCCGCCTGGGCTCGGCCACCGGCCCGTTCAACGCCGCCTATGGCGCGATGCTGGCGGGCACCCGGACCTTTCTCGCGGACGGCGACACCACCGGATACGCGGCCTATGGCAAGGACCTGCCCAACCTGAACGCCCGGTTCGGCTAGGTTCGGCGCCTGGGGTGTTTCCGCCTCCCCCGCGACCGCCTATCTTCCCGGCCATGACCGACACGCTCGCGCCCGATTCCGCCGCCCTCACCGAGGCCGACCGTCCCCTGACCCAGGACGGCCCCGCCGTACGGCTGTTCCTGGTCGACGGCTCGGCCTATCTGTTCCGCGCCTACCACGCCCTGCCGCCGCTGACCCGCAAGAGCGACGGCCTGCCGGTCGGCGCCGTCCAGGGCTTCTGCAACATGCTGTGGAAGCTGATGCGCGACATGCAGGGCGACGCGCCCACGCACCTGGCGGTGATCTGGGACCATTCGGAGAAGACGTTCCGCAACACGCTCTACGACCAGTACAAGGCTCACCGTCCGCCGCCGCCCGAGGACCTGATTCCGCAGTTCCCGCTGGTGCGCGAGGCCACCCGCGCGTTCGGCGTCCCGGCCATCGAGCTGCCCGGCTATGAGGCCGACGACCTGATCGCGGCCTATGCCTGCAAGGCGCGCGACATGGGCGGCGAGGCGGTGATCGTCTCGTCGGACAAGGACCTGATGCAGCTGGTCGGCGAAGGCGTGTCGATGTTCGACCCGATGAAGGGCGTGCGCATCGACCGCGAGCAGGTGTTCGAGAAGTTCGGCGTCTATCCCGAGCGGGTGGTCGACGTGCAGTCGCTGTGCGGCGACAGCGTCGACAATGTCCCCGGCGCCCCGGGCATCGGCATCAAGACCGCCGCCCAGCTGATCAACGAATACGGCGACCTCGACACCCTGCTGGCCCGGGCCGGCGAGATCAAGCAGCCCAAGCGCCGCGAGACCCTGATCGAATACGCCGACCAGATCCGGCTGTCGCGGGCCCTGGTCAAGCTGGACTGCGACACGCCGCTGCCCGAGCCGATCGACGACCTGGTCGTGCGCGAGCCCGACAAGCAGGTCCTGGCCGACTTCCTGGAGCTGATGGAGTTCCGGTCCCTGGCCCGCCGGGTCGGCGACGGCAACGCCGCCGCCGCGCCTCGCACCCTGGACCGCCCGGCCGCCACGCCGACCGCGCCGGTTCTGGGCGTGTCCTACATGGGCGCGGCGGCCCGCGCCGCCGCCAATCCGGTCGCCGAGCCGGTCAGCATCGACCACGCCGCCTATGTCTGCGTGCGCGACCTGGAAACCCTGAACGCCTGGGTCGCCAAGGCCACGGCCAAGGGGATCGTCGCCTTCGACACCGAGACCGACGCCCTGTCGTCGGCCACCGCCGGCCTGTGCGGCGTGTCCCTGGCCATCGCGCCGGGCGAGGCCTGCTACATCCCGGTGGGCCACTGCGAGAAGGACGGCCTGGCCCTGGAGGCCGCCGCCGACCTGGTCCAGATCCCGCTGGAAGAGGCGATCGCCGCCCTCAAACCGCTGCTGGAGGACCCGGCGGTGCTGAAGGTGGCCCAGAACGCCAAGTACGACATCGCCGTCCTGGCCCGCCACGGGATCGCCGTGGGGCCGATCGAGGACACCATGCTGATCAGCTACGTGCTGGAGGCGGGGCTGCACGGCCACGGCATGGACGAGCTGTCGGAGCTGTGGCTGGGCCACAAGCCCATCCCGTTCAAGCAGGTCGCGGGTTCGGGCAAGGGCCAGATCAGCTTCAAGCACGTGGCCCTCGACCAGGCCACGGCCTACGCCGCCGAGGACGCCGACGTCACCCTGCGGCTCTACGAGGTGCTCAAGCCCCGGCTGGCGCGCGAGGGCCTGCTGACAGTGTACGAGACCCTGGAGCGCCCCCTGCCCGCCGTGCTGGCGGCGATGGAGAACGAGGGCGTCCGGGTCGATCCCGAGACCCTGCGCCGCCTCTCCAACGAGTTCTCGATGCGCATGGCCCAGTTCGAGGCCCGGGCCCAGGAGCTGGTCGGCCGGCCGTTCAACCTGGGCAGCCCCAAGCAGATCGGCGACGTGCTGTTTGGCGAAATGCAGCTGAAGGGCGGCAAGAAGACCGCCACCGGCCAGTGGTCGACCGACAGCGACGTCCTGGAAGCCCTGGCGCTGGAGCACGAGCTGCCGCGCGTGCTGCTGGACTGGCGCCAGCTTTCCAAGCTGAAGGGCACCTATACCGAGAACCTGATCGCGGCCATCGCGCCGGGCGGGGAGAACCGGATCCACACCTCCTACGCCCTGGCCTCGACCACGACCGGCCGCCTGTCGTCGTCCGACCCCAACCTGCAGAATATCCCGATCCGCACCGAGGAAGGCCGCAAGATCCGCAAGGCCTTCGTGGCCGCGCCCGGCAAGGTGCTGATCAGCGCCGACTACAGCCAGATCGAGCTGCGCCTGCTGGCCCATATCGGCGACATCCCCCAGCTGAAGAAGGCCTTCCAGGAGGGCCTGGACATCCACGCCATGACCGCGTCGGAGATGTTCAACACGCCCATCGAAGGCATGCCCAGCGAGGTGCGCCGCCGGGCCAAGGCGATCAATTTCGGCATCGTCTACGGCATCTCGGCCTTCGGCCTAGCCAACCAGCTGTCGATCCCGCAGGGCGAGGCCGGAGCCTATATCAAGACCTATTTCGAGCGCTTCCCCGGCATCCAGGCCTATATGGAGGCGACCAAGGCCTTCGTGCGCGAGCACGGCTACGTCACCACCATCTTCGGGCGGAAGATCAACATCCCCGACATCGGCGGCAAGTCGGTGGCCCACCGGCAGTTCGCCGAGCGGGCGGCGATCAACGCCCCGATCCAGGGCGCGGCGGCCGACGTCATGCGCCGGGCCATGGTCCGCATGCCGGGCGCGCTAAAGGCGGCGGGACTGTCGAGCAAGATGCTGCTGCAGGTGCACGACGAACTGGTGTTCGAGGCGCCGGAAGCCGAGGCCGAGGCCACGATCAAGGTCGCCCGCGAGATCATGCAGGGCGCGGCCGAACCGGCCGTGGCCATTTCGGTGCCCCTGACGGTCGAGGCGCGGGCCGCCGCCAACTGGGACGAGGCGCACTAAAACGAAAATTTTTTGCGGCGTCGAAAGCGCCGCCACAGGTAGAGCGCTTCGCTTGCGGGGCGCTCTACGCCTTTGGCCGTGCAATCTTGGATAGGAGCGCACGACGAAAGACGGGCGCACGTCCTTCCGCCTGCGACCTTGCGCCACAGTACAGTTAAGCCCGTGGAAACCTCGCCCCGGCGACAGAGAAGGCGTGCGACGCGCGCTCCTGGCTGCTGACTAAATACCTGTGGTCCAAGAGTTTTTGCGTCGCGGTCTCAAAAGGAGCGCGCTCGTGAACTTCGGCGATCTGAAAATCCCCCACAAGCTGATGGCCGTGTTCGCCGTGATGCTTTCGGCGATTGCGGTGATGGGCGTGACGCTGTTCGTCAACCAGACGAAATACGAAGCCTCGATCGAGCGTACGGAGCGGGCCTACCTGTCGCTGCGCGCCGCCGACACGGCCGCCTTCCGCCTGACCCGCCAGGAAAACTCGCTGCGCGGCTTCCTGCTGTCGGGCGACGAATACTACGTCAAGCGGCTGGAGGAGGCCCACAAGCCGAAGTTCCTGGCCGCCCTGGAGCAGCTGCGCACCCTGGCCAAGGGCGACGAGGCCCAGCTGGCCCGGATCTCCGCCGTGGAAACCGCCTATGCCGACTACCGCAAGGCGGCCATCGAACCCGGCGAGACCCTGGCGCGCGATCCGGCCACCCACCAGCAGGCCGTCGACCTGGTCAAGCACGACGGCGTCGCCGACCAGTCGGTCTCGGTGGTCGAGGACGACATCGAGCTGATCGTCAAGAATTCCGAAGCGGTCGTCGCCACCGAGGCCGCGGCCCAGAAGAAGTCCGCGCTGGAGGCGCGCCTGACCCTGGCCATCGGCATCGGCGTCGCCATCGCCATCGCCCTGGGCGGCGGGCTGCTGCTGTCGGGCTTCATCGCCGCGCCGGTGACGGCCATGACGGCGGCCATGCGCCGCCTGGCCTCGGGCGACAACAGCGTGGGCATCCCCGCCGCCGGCCGCAAGGACGAGATCGGCCAGATGGCCGCCGCCGTCGCCACCTTCAAGGAGGCCGCGATCGCCAAGATCCAGCTGGAAGCGGTCGCCGAACAGACCCGCCTGGCCGCCGAAAGCGAGCGTGTCGCCAATGACGACGAACGCCGCGTGGTCGCCGCCGAGCAGAGCGCGGTGGTCGACGAGCTGGCCTCCAGCCTGGCCCGCCTGGCCCAGGGCGACCTGACCTGCCGCATCGACGCCGAGTTCGCCGGCCGCTATCGCCAGCTGCGCGAGGACTTCAACCTGGCCGTCGAGAAGCTGCGCGAGGCCATGGGGGCCATCATCGTCTCCACCAAGGGCGTGCGCAGCGGCTCCGATGAGATCGCCGACGCCTCTGACAGCCTGGCCCGCCGCACCGAGCAGCAGGCCGCCTCGCTGGAAGAGACCGCCGCCGCCCTGGACGAGATCACCGCCACGGTCCGCAAGACCGCGTCCGGCGCCAAGGAGGCCTCCACCGTGGTCGCCACCGCCCGCACCGACGCCGAGGAATCCGGCCGGATCGTCGGCCAGGCCGTCCGCGCCATGACCGAGATCGAGACCTCGTCCGCCCAGGTCAGCCAGATCATCGGCGTGATCGACGAGATCGCCTTCCAGACCAACCTGCTGGCCCTGAACGCCGGCGTCGAAGCGGCGCGAGCCGGCGACGCGGGCCGAGGCTTCGCGGTCGTGGCCCAAGAGGTGCGGGCCCTGGCCCAGCGCTCGGCCGAGGCCGCCAAGGAGATCAAGACCCTGATCTCGACCTCCACCCAGCAGGTCGAGGCCGGCGTCGACCTGGTCGGCCAGACGGGCAAGGCGCTGCAGCGCATCGTCACCCAGGTCGCCTCGATCGACGGCCTGGTCACCGAGATCGCCGCCTCGGCCGTCGAGCAGTCGACGGGCCTGCAGGAGGTCAACAAGGCGGTGAACCAGATGGACCAGGTGGTGCAGCAGAACGCCGCCATGGTCGAGGAAGCGACGGCGGCCAGCCATTCGCTGAAGAACGAGGCGAACCAGCTGGCGGCCCTGGTCGACCGGTTCCGGGTCGGCGAAGTCTCCGCGACGGCCCCGGCCGCTCGCTCGCCCGCCCCGCGGCCGGCCCAGGCCCGCGCAGCGCCCCCCGTCCGGCCTGGCCGCACGGGCGGCGCCGCGCTCGCGACCAAGGTCGAGGACTGGGAAGAATTCTGATCGACGTCCCCTCGACGATCGGATGAGGAAGGCTCCCTGGATCACCTCCAGGGAGCCTTCTTCGTTTCAGCGCAGCGCCGCCTCGAAACCCTCGCCCGCCTTCAGCGCCGCCTTGGCGCCGAGGATGGCGCTGGCGGCCTTGGCGGGGCCGAGGATCGCGCGGCCCAGGCGCTGGAGGTCGTCGACGCTCACGGTGTCCACCGCCTGGGCCAGTTCGGCCGGCGCGTAGAGGCGATCGAACATCAGGGCCTGGCCGGCCGCCTGCTCGGCGCGCGACAGCGGCTGCTCGCGGGCCATGAACATGTGGGCCTTCAGCTGGGCCTTGGCGCGGGCCAGTTCGGCGTCGTCGATCCGATCCGCCAGCAGGCGGATCTGCTCGGCGCAGACCTTGGCGGTCTCGGCCGCGTCGCCGGCCGCGCAGCCGGCATAGACCCCCAGGGCCCCGGCGTCGGCATAGGTGTCGGCATAGGCGTCGATATTGTAGGCCAGCCCCCGTTTCTCGCGGGCCTCCTGGAACAGCCGCGACGACATCCCGCCGCCCAGGGCCTCGGCGAAGATCCGCAGGGCGAAATAGTCGTCCTCCCGGGCGCTGACGGCCGGCAGCATGAACACCAGGTGCGCCTGCTCCAGCTTGCGGGCCTGGCTCTTGCGGCCGCCGACGAAGCCGGCGGGTTCCGAGGCCGCGGCGCCGGGCGCGGCGGGCATCGCCCCGAACTCACGGCGGGCCAGGTCCAGCACCTCGTCCAGCTCGACCGCGCCCGAGCAGCTGACGATCAGCCGGTCGGCGGCGTAGAGCTGGCCGCGCCAGTCGGCCAGGCCTTCGACCGTGGCGGCGTTGACGCTGTCGACCGTGCCCAGGATCGGTCGGGCCAGCGGGTGGTCGCCCCAGGCGGCCGCCTGGACCAGGTCGAACACGTAGTCGTCGGGGGCGTCGGCGGCCTCGGCGATCTCCTGGGCCACCACCTGCTTCTCGCGGGTCAGGTCGCCCTCGTCGAGCGTCGGACGCAGGACGAGGTCGGACAGCACGCTCAGGCCCAGGTCCAGCCCGCCCTTCAGGGCGCGGACCTGGAAGCTGGTGCGCTCATAGCCGGTGGCCGCATTGATCTGGCCGCCCTGGGCCTCGATCACCTCGACGATGTCGCGCGAGGAGCGCTGGCCCGCGCCCTTGAACACCATGTGCTCGAGCAGGTGCGACCAGCCCGACCGGGCCGGATCCTCGTAGGCCGCGCCGCGCCCGGCGACGACGGAGAGCGCGATGGTCTCCAGGCCCGGCATCGGGTCATGGACGACGCGAACGCCGTTCTCGAGGGTGTGGAGGGTGGTGGCGTTGTTCATCTGCCCACGCACATAGCCGGGCGGGGGCCCCGGCGCCAGTGCGGCCTATCCCCGGGGGCTATGGCTTAGTTTCCCGCGAACACCCGGACGAACGCCTTCACCGTCTCGGCGTCGGCCGGCAGGCGGTCGAACTTTTCCGGCTTCTTCGACAGGTCCGGCGTGGCGCGCGGGGTGGCCGGCGTGACGCCGGCGGCGGCCGCGACGGCCTCGGGGAACTTGGCCGGGTGGGCGGTGGACAGCACCACGACCGGGGTCGCCGGATCGGCCAGGCGCAGCACGTTGGCGGCGGCGACGCCGACGGCGGTGTGCGGATCGATGACCTCGCCGGTCTCGTTCAAGGTCGACAGGATGGTCTTGGCGGTATCGGCCTCGCTGACCGACGCGCCCTGGAAGAGCTCGCGCATCTTGGCGTGGGCGCTGGGCGGGATGTCCAGAAGGCCCGTGCCGGCGAAGGCGCGGAACGCCCGGCCGGTCTCGACGCCGTCGCGGCCGACGGCTTCGAAATACAGGCGCTCGAAGTTGGAGGCCACCTGGATGTCCATGGCCGGGCTTTGGGTGGCGGCCACGGCGCCGCGCGCGTAGCGGCCCTCCTCGAAGGCCCGGGCCAGGATGTCGTTGCTGTTGGTGGCGGCGGCGATCCGGGCGATCGGCAGGCCCATGCGGCTGGCGACATAGGCGGCGTAGGCGTCGCCGAAATTGCCGGTCGGCACCACGAAGGCGACCTTGCGGGCCGGCGCGCCCAGGGCGACGGCGGCGGTGAAGAAATAGACGCTCTGGGCGGCGATCCGCGCCCAGTTGATCGAGTTGACGCCGGACAGATCCACGGCGTGGCGGAACTGGTCGTCCGAGAAGGCCTGCTTGACGATGGCCTGGCAGTCGTCGAACGAGCCCTGGATCGAGACGCAGGCGACGTTCCTGTCGGTCGCCGTGGTCATGAACCGGCGCTGGACCTCGCTGATCCGGCCTTCCGGGAACAGGGCGACGATGCGGGCGTGGGAGCGGCCGCGGAACGCCTCGACGGCCGCGCCGCCGGTGTCGCCTGAGGTGGCGCAGATGATGGTCATGGTCCGCGACTGGCGCGACAGCACGTAGTCGTACAGCCGCCCCAGCAGCTGCATCGCCACGTCCTTGAAGGCCAGGGTCGGGCCGTGGAACAGCTCCAGCAGGTGGCGGCCGGGGGCCAGCTGCTTCAGCGGGACGACGGCGGCGTGAGCGAAGGTCGAATAGGCCTCCTCGCACATCTGCAGCAGATCGTCGGCCGGGACGTCGTCGCCGACGAACTTGCCGACCACGGCGGCGGCCACCTGGGCGTAGGGCTGGCCGGCGAAGGCGGCGATCTCGTCCGGCGTGAAGGTCGGCCAGCGCTCGGGCACGTACAGCCCCCCGTCCGGGGCCAGGCCGGCCAGGACCGCGTCCAGGAAACCGATCGACGGGGACTCACCCCGCGTGGAGACGTAGCGCATCAGGATCTCATCTTCCGCCAGAGCATGGCGGCATAGATAAACAGGAGGGTTACGGCAAGACCGAACCACGTCAGGGCGTATTCCAGGTGCCGATTGGAAATTTCTGCCGGAAGCGGCGCGGGGGTGACGCCGGGGACGGCGGGGGTCGCGGACTCGGCCATCAGGACATAGAGCGCGGGCCGGTCGCCCATGGCGGTTTCGATGATGTGCTTGCGTTCGTCGCCCCCCAACTGCCTGTAGCTCATCAGCACGCCGGTCACGCGGCTCGGAGGCGCGACGGCGAGTGCGGAGGGCGTCGGCTGACCAGTCAGGGCGTTGACCACGCCGAGGTCGACGAGGATCGTATCGTTGGGGCCGCCCGTGATCTCGCAGACCACCTGGGCGCGCCAGACGATGTCGCCGTCACGCACGCCATAAACCAGAGGAACGGGTCCCAGGTGGTTCGGCGGCGCTGGGCGGCAATCGGTCTCGACCCGAGTCCACGCCACGTCCGCGCCCTTCGCGGCGGTCGCTAGCACGGGGCCCAGAGGGACCGGTGGCGCGGTCTTCAGCGCCTCGATCCGGGCCAGCAGGTCTTGCTTCCAGGCCAGGCGCTTGAGCTGCCAGACGCCCAGGCCGCAGAGGATGGCGAAGGCGATCAGGGTGGCGATCGTCAGGCCGATCGGAAAGCGGCGGTCCTTGGCGGCGCCTTCTGGTGGCTTGGAAGCGTCAGACATCGTGGCGGCCGGCCTCGGAGGCGTTGTTGGCGATGTGGGCGGCGACCATCAGGCCCTTGGCCGGCCGCATCAGGCCCAGGCACAGGACCAGGGTGACCGGCAGCCAGACCACCAGCAGCAGCCAGATCGGCCAGGCGAAGGCGAACATCGTGAACAGCGCCCCGAAGGCGCACAGGAAGCCGGCGATCAGGATCACGAAGGTCGAAGCCCCGTCGCCGGTCTCGTGGGCCCCGAGGTCGAAGCCGCAGGCCTCGCAGGTGCGCGAGACCTTCAGGAACCCGTCGAACAGCATCCCATCGCCGCAGTGCGGGCAGCGACCGGTCGCGCCGGCGAGATAGGGGTTCACTCGGGTCATGGGGCTATTCCTTACACCGCAACACGCTCGTCATCCCCACCAAACGGTTGTCATCCCGGACGAAGCGCGCAGCGCGAAGATCCGGGACCGGGGCCAGAGCGCCGCGCTTCCGGCGGTCCCGGATCGGCGGCCCTACGGGCCTTGTCCGGGATGACAGCTTTTGGATGCGAGACGAACGGAGGCGGGCGGACTCCAAAAGAAAAAAGGCCCGGAACACCGTCTGGCGTTCCGGGCCCTCTCGAAGCGAATGATCTAGTGCGGCGAGGCGCCGAAGATCACGTAGACGAAGGCGAAAAGGAACAGCCAGACCACGTCCACGAAGTGCCAGTACCAGGCGGCGGCCTCGAAGCCGAAGTGCTGCTTGGGGGTGAAGGCGCCGTTCAGCAGCCGGATCAGGCAGACGATCAGGAACAGGGTGCCGACGAACACGTGGAAGCCGTGGAAGCCGGTGGCCAGGAAGAAGGTCGAGCCGTAGAGGCCCGAATTGGCGGCCGCTTCCGAATAGAACAGGTGCTCGTGGTTGATGTGGCTGTACTCGTAGATCTGGATCGTCGTGAACAGCGCGCCCAGCAGGATGGTCAGGATCAGGCCCCACTTGGCGCCATTGCGGTCGCCTTGCTGCAGGGCGTGGTGCGACCAGGTGATGGTGGTGCCCGACAGCAGCAGGGTCAGGGTGTTGACCAGCGGCAGGTGCCAGGGCGAGACGGCCTCGACGCCGGCCGGGGGCCAGGTGGCCCAGGCGGCGCGGACTTCCTCGATGCCCGACAGGGTGCGGTGATGGTGGAACAGGGCCATCTCGAAGAAGATCCAGAACCACGCCACGAAGAACATCACTTCCGAGGCGATGAACAGCACCATGCCGTAGCGCAGGCCGATCGAGACGACGGGGGTGTGGTCGCCGGCGTTGGCTTCCTTCACCACGTCGCGCCACCAGCCGAACATCGTGTAGAGCACGCCGGCGATGCCGGTCGCGAACAGCCACCACTGGCCCTTCTCGATGCCGAAGACGCCGCCCTTGATCCAGGCGATCAGGCCGAGGGCCATGAGCGTGGCCGAGGCCGAGCCGACGAACGGCCACGGGCTGGGGGGCAGGATGTGATAGTCGTGTTTGACGGCGCCGTGGGCCATGTGCGTGCTAACCCTTTAATCCCTCAAGAGCGTGATCGCCGAGGTGGAAGCCGTTGCCGGCGGCCCTCACGCTCTCACCCTGTAAATCCAGCGCATCGACCCGGTTCCCCCTGACGACGCGCCCTGTGTGAAACGCTATAGCGCCCTCGGCGGCTTGCCGCCAAGGGGTTCGACGATGCGCGGCGGGCTGTCCGCCTGTTTCGCCCCGGCCGCGTCAGGAACGGCCGGGAAGAAGGTGTAGGACAGCGTGATCGTCGACTTGTCCTTGGTGTCGGCGTCGGTCACGAAGCCGGGGTCGACGAAGTAGACGACCGGGAACTCGACCGTCTGGCCCGGCTCGATCGTCTGGTTGGAGAAGCAGAAGCATTCCAGCTTCTGGAAATAGGCGCCGGCCTGTTCGGGCACGACGTTGTAGAGCGCCCGGCCGGTCATCGGCTTGTCGCCCTTGTTGGTCACCTTGAAGAAGGCCAGGCCCGTGTCGCCGATGCGGATGTCCTGGCTGGTCTGCATGGGCTGGAAGTCCCAGGGCAGGGTCCGGACGTTGGCGTCGAAGCGGACCTCGACCTTGCGGTCCAGCACCTTGGTCGGCTTGGCCACGGCCTTGCGCACCGTGCCGTCGAAGCCCGTGGCCTGGCAGAACAGCTTGTACAGCGGCACCGCGGCGTAGGCCGCCCCGACCATGCCGAAAAAGGCCAGGCCGCAGATCGCCGCGACCTTCAGGTGGCCGCGCCCCTTCGGCCGGGGCCCGACGCCCACCCGGTTGTCGGCCTCGATCTTGGCCAGATCCTCGGGCGACAGGTCGTCCTTAGAAGTGGGGCCCAACATTGCCTCCCAGCTTCACGACGGTGACCACGAACACCAGGATGACGAACGCCGCCAGGCCCAGGCCCAGGGCGATGTTGCGGCCGCCGCGCGCCTTGGCGGCGGGATCGATGTCCTTGCGGCTCATAGCGGCAGCTCCAGCATTTTCAGGCCCAAAACGGGCAAGCCCAGCACCGCCTCGGCCAGCAGGGCGGCGAACAGGGCGAACAGGTAGAGGATCGAGAAGGCGAACAGGTTGCGGGCGTGCCGGGCGTCGCCGACCGGCTTGCCGCGCTTGGCGGCCGCGTCGCCGACCTCGTAGAGGTCGCGGTCGGCCGGACGGGGGTCGGCGGCGTCGCCGGCCGTGCTGGCGAACACCCGCCAGGCCAGGGTCAGGAACACAAGACCACCAAGACCAGAGACCGCCAGGTAGAGCCAGCCGCCCAGGCCGGTGAACACCGGGGCGACGCAGATCGGGATCAGGACCAGGCTGTAGAGCAGGATCTGCCTGCGGGTCTCCTTGGCGCCCTTGACCACGGGCAGCATCGGCACGCCGGCCTTGGCGTAGTCGGTGCTGATGTACAGCGACAGGGCCCAGAAGTGCGGCGGGGTCCACAGGAAGATGATCAGCACCATCAGCCAGGCGTTCAGCGGCGCGTGACCCGTGGCCGCGGCCCAGCCGATGGCCGGGGGCAAGGCGCCGGCCAGGCCGCCGATGACGATGTTCTGGGCCGTCCAGCGCTTGAGCCACATGGTGTAGACCACCGCGTAGAACACGATGGTGAAGGCCAGCAGGCCCGCGGCCAGCCAGTTGATCGCCATGCCCATCAGCATGACCGACAGCAGGCTCAGGACCACGCCGAGGGTGGCGGCCTCCTCGCCCTTGACCAGGCCGGCGGGCACCGGACGGCCGCGCGTGCGGCGCATCTTGGCGTCGATGTCGGCGTCGTACCACATGTTCAGCGCGCCCGAGGCCCCGGCCCCGACGGCGATGCAGAACACCGCCACCGCGCCCAGCAGGGGGTGGATCGGGGTGCGGGCGGCCAGAAGACCCGTGAGCGCCGTAAAGACGACGAGCGACATCACCCGCGGCTTCATCAGCTGGAAATAGTCCTGCCAACGGGCGTGGCGGACCGTGGCGGTCGCCTCGTCGTCGGGGGTCAGGACATCTCCAGAAAGAGCTGGGGAACGGGCCATTTTACTTAAGGGTTCGGGTCTTGATGGGCGAAGGGCGCGGACTGGATTTTCATCCGGCCCGCGCCCCCGCGTTTTGCGTGTCTAGTCTAGCAGATTCAGTGGCTGTCGGCCTTGATGACCGGCGGATCGCTGAACTGGTGGAACGGCGGCGGCGAGGACAGGGTCCATTCCAGGGTGGTCGCGCCTTCGCCCCACGGATTGGCCTCGGCCTTGCGACGGCGGACGGCGGCTTCCAGCAGGATCACCAGGAACACCACCACGCCCACGGCTGTGATCGCATAGCCGATCGACGAGACGTAGTTCCAGTGCGCGAAGGCGACCGGGTAGTCCACGTAGCGGCGCGGCATGCCCTGCAGGCCCAGGAAGTGCTGCGGGAAGAAGATCAGGTTGACGCCGACGAACATGATCCAGAACTGCAGGCAGCCCAGGGCCTCGTTGTACTTCACGCCCCACATCTTCTCGAACCAGTAGAAGAAGCCGGCGAAGATGGCGAACACCGCGCCCAGCGACAGCACGTAGTGGAAGTGGGCGACGACGTAGTAGGTGTCGTGCAGGCTGTAGTCGATGCCGGCGTTCGACAGGACCACGCCGGTCACGCCGCCGACGGTGAACAGGAAGATGAAGCCGATCGCCCACAGCATGGGCGTCTTGAAGCTGATCGAGCCGCCCCACATCGTGGCGATCCACGAGAAGATCTTCACGCCGGTCGGAACGGCGATGACCATCGTGGCGGCCACGAAATAGGCGCGCAGGTTGATGCTCATGCCGACGGTGTACATGTGGTGGGCCCACACGATGAAGCCGACGAAGCCGATGGCGACCATGGCGTAGGCCATCGCCAGGTAGCCGAAGATCGGCTTCTTGGAGAAGGTCGAGACGATGTGGCTGATGATGCCGAAGCCCGGCAGAATCAGGATGTACACTTCCGGGTGACCGAAGAACCAGAACAGGTGCTGGAACATGACGGGGTCGCCGCCGGCGGCCGGGTCAAAGAAGTGGGTGCCGAAGTTGCGGTCGGTCAGCAGCATGGTGATGGCGCCGGCCAGGACGGGCAGCGACAGCAGCAGCAGGAAGGCGGTGATCAGCACCGACCAGGCGAACAGCGGC
>Ga0209257_1000184_pt1 | contig 156438 bp, 150 predicted proteins | sample AraplaCvi_mCL_r2_FD_184277 | JGI IMG/M metagenome (GOLD analysis project Ga0209257, IMG submission 184277) | Arabidopsis root microbial communities from North Carolina, USA - plate scrape MF_Cvi_mCL_r2 (SPAdes) (version 2) | ecosystem: Host-associated > Plants > Roots > Endosphere | place... | reverse complement strand
GGGCGTGGACGCCCTCGTCGTGATTGGCCAGCCGCAGGGCCAGCCGGTCGGCCTGCCCTCGCAGGGCGGCGCTCTCGGGCGCGCCCGGATCGCGCGGCGGATGCGGCAGGGTCAGGACGCCGTTGGACAGCTTGGGCCCGTCCGAGCCGAACACGACCTCCAGCTCCGATTGCTCGGCCAGGGCCCGCGCGGCGTGGGCGAGGGCGCGTTTGAACAGGTCGGAAGGGGTCTCGGCGGCGGCCATGGGGGACACTTAGCGCAGACGGCGGAGAGGGGAAGGGGCGTTATCGAACTGACAACCGGATCGGGCGACTCTGTCCGGTCTTCTGTGAAGTGGAGTGCGTCCGTGAGAACCGCGATCATGAAAGGCGTCGGCCTGCTGTTCATCATGGTCGGTTGCGAGGCTGAGGCGCCGGCGATCAGTCGCGAAGCGCGCGCCGAACTGGCTGAAACGGCCGAGCGCGCGGACAAGGCGCTGGAGAGCGCTTCAGCCGGTTTCGAGGCGCCTGCCTGCCGCCGCAGCGAACGGGTCATCTACGCCTGCGATTTCGGCGACCGGCGCGTGGCGGTCTGCGCCACCGGCAACCGGCTCAGCTACCGCTTCGGCGATGCGCGCCGGACCGATCTGGAGATCGATTCCCGGCTCGGCCATGTGCGCGCCCATACCGGCGGCGTGGTCGGCGGCGGCGGCGGGCGCCAGGAACACATCCGCTTCAGCAACAACGGCTACCATTACATCGTGCACAGCATGGAGGCGGGAAGCCTGACGGATATTCCCGGCAAGCGCATATCGGGCGTCACCGTGGTGCGCGGCGAGACCGGCGCCTCGCCCATCGTGCGGAGCCTGAATTGTCCGCTGGCGGGTCCGGCCCAGTCCATGGATCAGTTCAATGCCCTGCCCGCGGAAACCTTCGCGGCGGAAACGGACGAGACCTGGGACGCCTGGTGGTGAGGTCCTGGAACGAAAAAGGCCCCGGCGTCTCCACCGGGGCCCTTCTGATCTCTGTCTGACGGATCAGGCCGCGTTGGCGGCTTTGGCCTTCAGCTTGTCCTGGTGGGCGCGCATGCCCGCGGCGATCAACTCGGCGGCCTCGCCGGCGTCGCCCCAGCCCTTGACCGTGACCGACTTGCCTTTCTCCAGATCCTTGTAGCGGGTGAAGAAGTGCTCGATCTGCTCGACCAGGATGGCCGGCAGCTGCCGGTAGCTGGCGATGTCGGTGTAATAGGGGTTCAGCTTGTCGACCGGCACGGCCAGGATCTTCTCGTCGCCGCCGGCCTCATCGACCATCTTCAGCACGCCGATCGGGCGCGAGCGGATGACGCAGCCCGGAACGACCGGGGCGGGGTTGAGCACGATCACGTCACAGGGGTCGCCGTCATCCGACAGGGTGTGCGGGATGAAGCCGTAGTTGCCCGGATAGTACATGGCCGTGTGCAGGAAGCGGTCGACGAACAGCGCGCCCGAGGCCTTGTCCATCTCGTACTTCACCGGCAGGCCGCCCTGCGGGATCTCGATGACGACGTTGATGTCCCAGGGCGGGTTCGGGCCGACGGGAATGGCGTCGAGGTTCATGACGGGCTCGTCTATGTTGCATCTGCGAACGGAAGGCCCGGGGTGATAAGCCTCCACGGCGCCCGAAGCAAGGCGCAGGCGTTGTTAAGACCGGCGGTATTCTCAGTCGTGGCTTGAGCGCGAAGGCGATGCGGGCGACTGTGTCGCGGGGCGACAAGGAACACGCATGACGATCCTGGACTACCTGGCGCTCGCCCTCTTCTTCCTGTGCTGGCTGGGCTACGGCCCGCTGCTCAAACTGCTGGCGCATCGCACCGGCACGCTGAACGACGACATGGGCGTCGTGCGCCGGGTCTGGATGACGGCCATGACCCACCGCGAGATGCGGCTGGTCGATAGCCAGCTGATGGGCCACTCCATCAACTCCGCCAGTTTTTTCGCCTCGACCAACCTGCTGCTGATCGCGGCCGTGGCGGGCATTCTGTTCGGCGGCCAGACGGCGTTGGACGGCTTCGCCTCGATCGGCGCCGAGGCCGTGCCGACCCGGGTGCTCGAGGCCAAGCTGGCGCTGGTGCTGATCTGCCTGGTGCGTGGCCTGCTGGATTTCATCTGGGCCCTGCGCCAGATGAACTACACCCTGGCCCTGATCGGCGCCGCGCCGGAAATCCATACCGAGGCGGACCGGGTGGCCCTTGGCGCGGCGGCCACCGACCTGCTGAACCCGGCGCTGAACACCTTCAGCCAGGGCGTGCGCGGTTATTATTTCGCGCTGGCGGCCGCGGCCTGGCTGTTCGGGTCGGTGTGGCTGGCGGCCGGCGTGGCGGCGGCCTTCTGCCTGCTGGTCTGGCGGCAGTCGGGCTCGCCCGCGGCGCGCGCCATCCGCAACGCGCGCCGACTGCTCGAACCCTGAACTCTTCCCGGTACGGCCATGCTCGTTCGCAGCCGCGTTGTGCCCGGGGCGATTTTCTCCCCTGAAAACGGTTACTTTGCGGAAATGCGACAGAAGGTTGCCGTTACACGGCGTTACCGCAGGCGCGAAATACCCGCTTGACCATTTGTGCACTGCACACTAGCTTGGTTTTCGACGCCGCGAGGCGTCATGCCCTTCCTGGGCGTTTCCTCCCTATAGACTTTATATGCCGCGCCCTCGGGCGCGGCTTTTTTTATGTCCCAAGGCCCGTCAGGCCGCCCGTCACGTCGGCGATGACCCGCGCCACGCCCTTCTCCGTGCGCGACCAGCCGATCCCGGGACGGCGCTCCATCTCGTCGAAATACAGCGCGCGGTTCAGCTCGACCTGAACGGCGTGGAATCCCTCGTCGGGCCGGCCCCAGCGCTGGGTGGTCCAGCCGCCGGCGTAGGGGTGGTTCAGCGCCACCCGCCAGCCCAGCGCCTCGAACGCCGTCCGCAGCCGCCGCGTCAGCTCCGCCGAACAGGACGAGCCGTGCCGATCGCCCAGCACGACGTCCGGACCCCGCGGCCCGCCGGGCGCGCGGGTGGCCCGCTCGGGCATGGAGTGCCAGTCGATCAGCACCGCCTCGCCGAACCGGTCGCGCGCCGCATGCATCTCGGCGGCGAGGGCCGCGTGCCAGGGCGCGTGGACGGTTTCCAGCCGCGCTCTGGCCTCGTCTCGCGTCAGGCGCCGCGCATAGAGGGGGTGTCCATCGCCGGTCAATCGGGGAAGGACGCCGTATCCCGCCGCCGACCGGGGCGAGGCCGGATGCTCCAGCCCTTCGATCAGTTGCGGGTCCAGATCCGCCGGGTCCCGGTTCAGGTCCACATAGGCGCGGCCCAGCCGCGCCAGCACCAGGGTCGCGCCGTGGGCCGGGCCGGGCGCGATCAACCGGTCGACCAGGGCGTCCTCGGCGCTGCGCAGGCTGGCTTCGGACAGGGCCGGGTCGGCGTTCAGGTCGCCGGGATACAGGGCGCCCGAGTGGGGCGAGGCGAAGATCAGCCGTCCGGGCGCGGCCGGACGCACGACGGTCACCGCCGCCTGCTCCTCCCGCGTCTCGCCTGCATTCACCGTCGTCATCGCAAACCGCATAGCCTGTTTCGCGGCTTCATCCACAGACGGGCCGCATCCCTGCGGCTCGCCCTTACGGCGTTTTTCATGGCGGGTTTACCAGTGCGGGCCTAGCTTCAGGGTCCAAGACGATCCGGGGCGGACGACGAAACACCATGGCGCGCATCCTTCTGGCTGAAGACGACAATTCGCTTCGCGGCTTTCTGACCCGCGCGCTGGAGCGCGCTGGCCACGAAGTCGTCGACTGCGAGAACGGCGACGACGCCATCGACGCGCTCGATCAGGGCCCGTGGGACCTGCTGCTGACCGATATCGTCATGCCCGGCGCCGACGGCATCGAGGTGGCCCGCGTGGCCGCCGCCCGCCAGCCCGGCATCCGCATCATGTTCATCACCGGCTTCGCCGCCGTGGCCCTGTCCGCCGCCCAGGCCAGCCCGCAGGCCAAGGTCCTGGCCAAGCCCGTCCACCTGCGTGATCTGGTGGGTGAAGTGGAGCGGATGGTCGCCGCCTGAAGATTCAGGGCGGTTTCGCCCTTGCGGTCCGCGAGGCCGTCGGGTTATAGACCGCGCCTTCCCGCCCGGGGGGCTTGCTCCCAGGGCCGTCAAGGCGGACGCGTAGCTCAGCGGGAGAGCACTACGTTGACATCGTAGGGGTCACAGGTTCAATCCCTGTCGCGTCCACCATTCCTCCCCCCCCCGTGACATCGCCGCCCGGCGTCCTCGCGGGTTCCTCCTGACATCGCTTTGACGTCGACTGCTCGCCGCGGTGATCGACCCGCGCCTTGAAAGCTCCATGAAAGGCGCGTCCCCTATCGCTGCAATCCGGCGGGCGCCGGCGCATCGGGGACGGACATGGCAGGACCAGCATCGCCGCGCCGCAGCGGGCGCTCCCTGATGGGGATGATCTTCCCCATCCTCGTGACAGTCACCCTGTTCGTCTACTTCGCCCAGGAGGTGCTCGGTCTCGATCCCGACCCCGACGACATGACGCCGATCGAGCGGATCACCACAGGCTACATCCTCGCCGAGGCGCGGGAGGTCCTGCCGATGCTGGGATTCTACCTGGCCCTGATCAGCGTCGTGGTCTTCGCCGTGCTGCATTTCGGGCTGAAGCCCCTGCGCCGGATGTCCGAGCAGGCCGCCCAGATTGGTCCCGCCACGCTCGAGGATCGCCTGGACCTCAAGGTCACCCCCGCCGAGATCGCTCCGCTGGTCGAGGCGTTCAACGGCGCCCTGGACCGGCTGGAGAGCGGCTGGCGGGCCCAGCGCGACTTCTCCGCCAACGCCGCCCACGAACTGCGCACGCCGCTCGCCGCCCTGCGCGCCCAGGTCGAGAACCGGCTGGAACCGGAGGATCGCGAGGATGCGGTCCGCGAGTTCGACCGACTGTCCCGCCTGATCGCGCAACTACTCATGCTGGCCGAGACCGAACATGGCCAGGCCCGCGCGGTCGAGAGCTTCGATCTGGTCGCCGTCGCGCGCCGGACGGCCAGCGACCTGGCCCCCGCCATCGTCTCGGGCGGCCGCCAGCTGGAGTTCGGGTCGGTGGTCGAGACCTGGCCGGCGCGCGGCCATCCGTTGATGGTCGAGGTCGCGCTCCGGAACCTGCTCGAGAATGCGATCCGGCACACGCCCGACGGCGCCGCCATCACCGTCACCGTCGGCGGCGCGGGGACGGTGGTTGTCGCCGACGACGGTCCCGGCGTCCCCGCCCCCTTCGTCGACCGGCTGTTCGACCGGTTCAGCAAGGCGGATTCGACCAGCGGCGGCGCGGGCCTGGGCCTGTCCATCGTCGCCCGGGTCATGGCGCTGCATGACGGGCGGGCCCGGTTGATCCGCACGGCGCGCGGCGCCTGTTTCGAGCTGGATTTCTCCAGCGCGGGGGACCGTCCGGAAGCCGAGGTCCGTCCTGCCGAGACGCGCGCCGACCTGGGATCGCGTTGGCGATCCTTCTCCGCGAAAGCTTGGCGCAAGACTGGTCCGGCAAAGGTCGCGGCATGAAGGTTCTGCTTGTCGAGGATAACCGGCTGCTGGGGGAATCGACCGCCCGGTCGCTGACCCGCGCTGGCTTCTCGGTCGACCTTGCCGACCGGTTCGAGGACGGCTGGCATGCCTGGCGGACGGCGGACTACGACGTGGTCGTCCTGGACATCATGCTGGGCGAGGACAGCGGTCTGGACCTGCTGGCCCGCGCGCGCGCCGCCGGACGTGTCTGTCCGGTGCTGCTGCTGACGGCGCTGGGCGACATCGACCGGCGGGTCGAGGGGCTGAACGCCGGCGCGGACGACTATCTGGTCAAGCCCTTCGCCCTGGAGGAGCTGATCGCCCGGTTGCGCGCCCTCGCCCGCCGCCCGGCCTCGATGCTCGATCCGGTGCTGCGCTACGGCAATGTCCGGTTCGACACCGGCGCCCGCGAGGTCGCCGTCGACGACCAGGTCGCCCAGCTCTCGCGCGGCGAGGGCATTGTGCTGGAGCGCTTCCTTCGCACGCCGGACCGGATCATCACCCGCGAACAGCTGGGCGAGAGCCTCTATTCGTACGACCAGGACTACACCGAGAATTCCATCCAGGTTCACGTCCATCGGGTCCGGCGCAAGCTGGCCGAACTGAACGCCGGCATGTCGATCCGGGCCATCCGCGGCCTCGGCTACATGGCGATCGAGACTCAGCCTTCCCCCATGCCGCCTCCTGTTTCCTGACGTTTCCTCCCCGGACGCCTCCCTCCCCCCCACATCGAAGGACGACCCCATGGTTCGATACCTGAACGCCCTGACCGCGACGGGCCTGCTGGCCGTGGCCGCCTGCCAGACGGCGCCCGAGCCCCACGCCGGCTTCCTGACCAGCTACGAAGGGCTGGAGCGCAAGTCGGGCACCATCCGCGCCTCGATCCGCCAGCGCCGCGACGACGCCGAGGCGGCGACCCTCGAGCGGGTCTTCATTGAGCCCAGCCTGCTGGTCGGCGACGCGGCGCCCCACTTGAAGGAGGGCGAGCAACAGGCCGTCTTGCGCGAAATCGACCGGCAGATCTGCTACGAGGTCAGCGAGCGCTTCACCGTCCTGTCCGAGGCGGCTCCCGACGCGGCCCGTATCCGCGCCGGCGTGACCCGGATCGATCCGACCGGAACGGCGGGCTCGGCGGCCTCGGCCGCTGTCAACTACTTCATCCCCGGCCCGCTCGGCGTGCGCGTGCCCGGTTCGACCGGCGGCCTCGCGGTCGAGACCGAGCTTCTGGCGCCCGGATCGGGCCGGCAGGTGGCGGCCCTGCTCTGGGCCCGCAACGCGACGGCGGTGGGAATGGACGATCCGTCCCTGTCCCGGGTCGGCGACGCGCTGCAGTTCGCCGAACCCCTCGGCGATGCGGTGGGCGACGCCTTCTCGCCCCCGGACCGCAAGCCGCGCGACATCGCCAAGCCCGATCCGTGCGAGGGCTTCGGTCCCCGCTTTAACGCCGGCGGCATGGTGGCCGGTGGTCTGGTCGGCATCGCGACGGGCCTCTACGTGCCGGAGCTGGACCGCGCCCGCCCCGCCGCCGCCGCGCCGACGGAGCCCGCTCCCGCCCCCCGCTGACCTGTCCTCTGGCCGTCGCTCGACAGCTGTGAGAGGTTCGCCGCTCATCGGATGTGGACAGGGAGGCGCAAATGCACTGGATCGTGAGTCTTCTGGCGGTGCAGACGCTCACCGTGCCGGCCTATTCGCCGCCCGCGGCCCTGCCGCCGCCCGTGCCCGAACGCCTCAGCCTGGTCGTCGCCACCACGGTGTCGGAAACCGATCCGCAACCGCTGTGCGACCGGCCCAACTGCACCTCGCTGTTCCTCGGGCGTTACACCGGCGCGCGGACGCTGGCCGGGCCCGCCGTCGAGACCGATTTCGCGGCGCGGGTCGAGATGGGGTCGCCCTGGATCCGGCCTTACCGGCTGGCGCTCATCGTCGAGCAACGGCCGGGCGCCGAACCGCTGGTGCGGGCCATGACCGGCTTCAGTCAGCGCACCGGACAGGCCTGTTTCGGCGCGGATGAACTGACCCCGCTGGGTTGGGCGCCGCAGGGCGCGGGCATCGCGGTGACGGATGGCGCGGTCTGCGTCACTGCGCCCGAGTAGGCCGGCGCGGTCTTAAGCCCTCGGCCCAGTCGATGCAGACCTTCGCCACCTAGTCCCAGCCGGGCTCGGCCAGCAGCAGGTGGGAGCGACCGGGGAAGCGGTGGAAGTCCGTCGGCGCGGCGGACCGCGACTGCAGGCGCCAGGCGGCGCGCGACAGATACGGCGTCACCAGCCGGTCGCGGTCGCCCGAGGTGATCAGCAGCGGCTGCGTCCGTCGGCGTGGGTCGACGCGCGTGCCCAGCCAGAAGGCGGCCTGGTAGAAGACCCGCCCCGGCGTGGGGATCACATAGGCGTCGTACGATCGGTTCTGCAGCTCGGCCGGGGCGGCGTTGGCGAAGCGTTCGGCCCAGCGCCTGCGGCTCATGGCATAGGGCCGGTTCCAGCCGTTCCAGCGCAGGATGGGCGGCAGGGCGGCGGTCAGGGTCCACCAGCCGGGAACGATCCCGCCGATGGGCGCGGGATTGATCGCGATCCCCGCCCGCCCCGCGCCCCGGTCCAGTAGCATCTGGGTGAACAGCCCGCCGAAGGAATGGCCGACCAGCAGGGGCGGGGTCGGCAGGGCCTCGATGAAGGTCTGCAGCCCGTCGACGATCTTTCCGACCGTCAGCCCGCCCAGGGCGTCCGGAGGGCTGGCGTTCAGCGCGGTCGCCGACCGGCCCTTCAGAACGTCCCAGGTGGGCGTCAGAACGGTCCAGCCGGCGTCTTCCCAAGACTTGCGGAAATCCGCCGAGGAGTCCGTCGTCACCCACAGGCCGTGGATCAGGACGACCGTCTTGTCGGTGTCGGCCATGACGGACTCCTTTCGGAGAGGCGAGGTCTAGCTGCGGATGAATTCCAGCAGGTCGGCGTTCACGCGGTCCTGTTCGGTGGTGGCCAGGCCGTGCGGGCTGCCCTCGTAGACCTTCAGGATCGAGCCCTTGACGATCTCGTGCGACTTGCGGCCCGCGGCGTCGATCGGGACGATCTGGTCGTCGCTGCCGTGGATGATCAGGGTCGGCTTGTCGAACTTCTGAAGGTCGGGAGTGTAGTCGACCTCCGAGAACTCGTGGATGCAGTCCAGCTGGCCCTTGATGCCGCCCATCATGCCCTGCAGCCAGAAGCTCTCGCGCACCCCTTCCGAGATTTTCGCGCCGGGTCGGTTGTAGCCGTAGAAGGGCAGGGTCAGATCTTTGAAGAACTGGCTGCGGTCGTCATAGGTCCCCTTGCGGATGCCGTCGAAGACCTCGATCGGCAGGCCGCCCGGATTGGCCGCGGTCTTGAGCATCAGCGGCGGCACCGCCCCGATCAGCACGATCTTGGCGACCCGGCTGGAGCCGTGGCGGCCGACGTAGTGGGTGATCTCGCCGCCGCCGGTCGAGTGGCCGATCAGGACGATGTCCTTCAGGTCCAGTTTCTCGATCAGGGCGTGCAGGTCGTCGGCGTACTGGTCCATGTGGTTGCCGTCCCAGGTCTGGTCCGAACGGCCATGGCTGCGGCGGTCATGGGCGATGACCCGATAGCCGTTCGAGCCCAGGAACTGCATCTGGCCGTCCCAGGCGTCGCTGCTCAGCGGCCAGCCGTGGCTGAACAGGACGGGCTGACCCTTGCCCCAGTCCTTGTAGAAGATCTGGGCGCCGTCGTTCGCGGTGATGAAGGCCATCGAAGTCTCTCCTGAAGGTTCGGCGGGTGCCGCCGTCGGTGGTTGACGAACGGATCATCGCTCGGGATCGATCCGGCGAAAATGGAAACGATCGAAACTCAATCTTTCCAGGAAGTAGTCTCGGTTCAGCGTTGGATCTGGTGTTCCACGGCCCAGTCGAGCGCGTAGTCGGCGACGGCTTCCCAGCCCTCGTCCATGCAGTTCCAGTGCGAGCGGCCCGCGTATTCCTTGTAGTCGGTGCGGGTCGGGGCCTGGGTCTGCTTCTTGTAGATGTTGCGCACCATGCCGGCGTCCGCGATCAGGTCGATCTCGCCGGCGATCAGCAGCAGCGGCGCGCGCTTGGGGTTCTTCCAGTGGATCTTGCCCGAGGCGCCGGTGACCCCGTCCCAGTAGACCTTGCCCGGCGTCGGCACGATGTAGGCGTCGTACAGCGCCGTGACCTGGTCGCGCGGCGCGGTCTGGGCGAACCGCTCGGCGAAGAATTTCCGCGACATGGTCTTGGACTTCTTCCAGCTGAACAGGTCCAGCAGCACCGGCAGGGCCGAGACGATGGCGTGCGGTCCCAGCGGGACGCCCGGCGTCGGGGCCGGATTGATGGCCACCCCCGCCACGCCGAGGCCTCGGTCCAGCAGGTGCTGCACGCAGACGCCGCCCATGGAGTGGCCGATGAGGATCGGCGTCTCGGGCAGGGCCCGGATCAGCCGCTCATAGTGGTCGAACAGGTCGACCTGCCCGATCTTGGCCAGCGCCTTGTTCGGGTAGTCGCGCAACTCGGCCGGGGTGCGGTCGTCATAGGGCCAGTCGGGGGCCACGACGGTATAGCCCTTGGCCTCATAGCGGGCCTTGAAGCCGGCCCAGCTGGCCGAGTTCAGCCAGGCGCCGTGGATCAGCATAATGGTCTTGGTCATGGTCAGCCTCATGATCGGGCGCGACGACGCCGCCGCGCGGTCAGACGGGTCTCTCGCCGCAGGGAGGCGGCGCAACGCGGACGCTCGGAGGACGGGTTCACCGGGATCGGAAGCGGCGAACGCGCTCATCAACTGACAGCTTGGCCATTGAGCCACGGATTGGACCGGGAGGGAAGATAACACCGGGATCAACTCCGATGTCGCGGCGTTATCAGCGCTTGCCGACCGTATCGCCCGGCCACAGCGGACCCGAGAATTTAGCCGCCAGGTAGGTCATCAGCGCCGTCACCCGCGCCGGTCGCGGGCCGCCGCCGGGGGCGACCAGATGCAGGGCGATGGGCGGCAGGCTCCAGTCGGTCATCACCGTCTCCAGCTTCCCGGCGGCCACATCGCGCCAGTAGATGAAGTCCGGCTGCGGTGCGACGCCCAGCCCGGCGCACAGGGCATAGGTCAGGGCGTCGGCGTTGTTGGCGCGGAACGGCCCGTGCGGCCGCACCGCCGTCTCCTCGCCCGCCTTGTTCACGAACCGCCACAGCTCGGCGTTGGGCAGGTAGGCGTAGCCGAGGCAGGCGTGGCGCACGAGGTCGGATGGATGCGCGGGCCGCCCCCTCTGGGCCAGATAATCGGGCGACGCGACCAGATAGCGCTGGATCGGCCGCAACCGCCGCGCCGTCATCGACGAGTCCGCCAGCGCCGCGATCCTCAGCGCGCAGTCGAAGCCGCCGCCGACCAGGTCGATGACCTCGTCCGACAGGTGCAGGTCCACCGACACATCTGGATGGGTGGCCAGGAACTCAGGCAGGGCGGGCGCCACATAGGCCATGCCGAACGACATCGGCGCCGCCAGCCGCACCAGGCCGCGCGGCTTCACCGCCTGGTCCAGCATCTCGCCTTCCGCCGCCTCGGCCTCGCTCAGCATCTGGCCCGCGCGCGCCGCCAGCGTCCGTCCCGCATCGGTCAGGGAGAACCGGCGCGAGGTCCGATGCAGCAGGGTTGTGCCCAGCCGCAGCTCCAGCCGGCTGACCGCCTTGGACACCGTCGCCTTGGACAGGGCCAGGGCCTCCGCCGCGCGCGAAAAGGACTGGGTCTCCGCCACCTTCGAGAAGATGGCCAGGGCCTCCAGGTCCGGTAGTTTCGACATGCGCGCTCCGCGAAACGATGAGTTTCAGCTGTTTCTATTTTGGATCCGAAGCCGATCGCTATCTTGTCGTCAAGCAACAGCGGCCCCGACGGCGGGGCGCGGAGACAAGACCATGATCGAGCTGAGACCGTTCGACAGTCTGGGTGGCGCGAACCACGGCTGGCTCAACGCCAAACACCATTTCTCGTTCGCCAACTATTATGATCCGAAGCGGATGAGCTGGGGCAATCTGCGTGTCTGGAACGACGACGAGATCGCCGCCGGCACGGGCTTCCCGCCCCATCCGCACTCGGACATGGAGATCATCACCTATGTCCGCGAAGGGGCCATCACCCACGAGGACAGCCTGGGCAACAAGGGCCGCACCGAGGCCGGCGACGTCCAGGTGATGAGCGCGGGCACGGGCATCCGTCACGCCGAATACAACGCCGAGCCGGACCTGACCCGGATCTTCCAGATCTGGATCGAGCCGACCCGCCGCGGCGAGCAGCCCGCCTGGGGCTCGCGGCCCTTCCCCAAGGGCGACCGCGCCGGCCAGTTCGTGGTCCTCGCTTCGGGTTTTGAAGGCGACGGCGACGCCCTGCCGATCCGCACAGACGCCCGCATAGTCGCGGCGACCCTGAAGGCCGGCGAGACCGCCGAGTATCCGCTGGGCGCCGCCCGTCGCGGCTATCTGGTCCCGGCGGTCGGCGAGATCGAGGTCAACGGCGTGCGCGCCAACGCCCGTGACGGCGTGGCCATCGCCGAGGTCGAAACGGTTACGGTGAAGGCCCTGTCCGACACCGAACTGGTCCTGGTCGACGCGGCGTAAGCCCTCGACCGGAGCGGGTCCGCGGTCCCTGTCTGCCCCCCCCGACGCCGCGGGCCCGCAGCCTTCAAGAGAAAGGGGGACGACCTCTCGGCCGTCCCCCTTTTTCATTCACAAATCCGTTCATCCCCGCGCCGGAATCTCCAGCCCGCGCTGCACCGCCGGACGGGCCAGGCCGCGCTCCAGCCACGCCGGCACGTTCTTCAGGTCGTCGAAGGCGACCAGATCGCGAGCCTCGTAGAAGCCGATCAGATTGCGCACCCAGCCCAGGGTGGCGACATCGGCGATCGAATAGTCGCCCATGATCCAGTCACGGCCCTCAAGCCGGGTGTCCAGCACGCCCAGCAGCCGTTTCGCCTCGCCGACGTAACGCTCCAGCGGACGCTTGTCCTCGAAGGCCTTGCCCGCGAATTTGTTGAAGAAGCCGACCTGGCCGAACATCGGCCCGATGGCGGCCATCTGGAACATGACCCACTGCAGGGTCTCGTAGCGCAGGGCCGGATCGCTCGGGATCAGCTTGCCGGTCTTCTCGGCCAGATAGACCAGGATGGCGCCCGACTCGAACAAAGCCAGCGGCTTCCCGCCCGGACCGTCCGGATCGATGATGGCCGGGATCTTGCCGTTGGGGTTCAGCGACAGGAATTCCGGGTCCCAGGTCTCGTTCTTGGTGATGTCGACCAGATGCGCCTCATAGGGCAGGCCGATCTCCTCCAGCATGATGGAGACCTTCACCCCGTTGGGGGTGTTCAGCGAATACAGCTGCAGTCGCTCGGGATGCTGGGCGGGCCAGCGTTGCGTGATCGGGAAGGCTGAAAGGTCGGCCATGTGGGGGTCCTGTGAAGCTCCGGCAGGATGTAGGGCGGCCCGCTTCAATCGCAACCGTGTCAGCAGCGGATTGATGCGTCCGAACTTGACGCATGGCGAGCCTATCATGACCTCATCGCCTGCTCGACCATCCGGACGATCCGAACGCATCGGACGCATCGGACGGTGTTTTCGCGGAGTCCGGATCGTTCGCTCTCTGGACCCGGAGCGTCCGTGGGGGCAATGGAGACGCCATGACCTTTCCCACGCCGTCCCCCGCCGAATGGAAGACGCTCGCCGAAAAGGCGCTGAAGGATAAGCCCTTGGAAAGTCTCGTCCATATGGACGCGGACAATCTGGTGGTGCGCCCGCTCTACGCCGGGGCCACCGGGGTGGAGACGGTGTTCGCCCCGCGTCCGTCGGACGCCGAGGGCCGGGCCTGGGACCTGCGCGCCCTGGTCGAGGGCGATGATCCGGCGGCGGTGAACGCGGCGATGCTGGCCGACCTGCAGGGCGGGGCCGCCTCGGTGGTGCTCAAGGGCGCCGTGCTGGCCGACAGCGAGCCGCTGGGCCGGGCTCTGGACGGGGTGGCGCTGGAACTGGCGGCTGTCGGCCTGGACGCCGGGCTGGACGGCCCGGACGCGGCCAACGCCCTGGCCGTTGCGGCGAAGGGGTCGCCGCGCGCCCGGCTGATGTTCCACATGGATCCGGTCTCGGCCTTCGCGGAGGCCGGCGCCGCGCCGCGCCCGATCACCGAACACCTGACCCTGGCCGCCAACACGGCGGCGCGGCATGCCGGCGCCTATCCCGACGCGACCTTCTTCATGGCCTCGGGCCGGGTGGCGCATGAGGCCGGCGGTTCCATCGCCCAGGAGCTGGCCTTCGCCGCCGCCAACGCCGTGGCCCTGATCAACGCCGCCGTCGAGGCCGGGATGCCGGTCGAGGCCGCGCTCAGGGGCGTGGTGCTCTCCGTCGCCGTGGATCAGGAGTATTTCGACGGCCTGGCCAAGGTCCGGGCCCTGCGCCTGATGTGGCGTTCGATCTCGAAGGCCTACGGGCACGAGGTCCCGGCGCTGATCGAGGCCCGCTCGTCGCGGCGCATGCTGTCGGCGCGCGACCCGTGGCCCAACCTGCTCAGGCTGACGGCGGCCGGGTTCGCCGGCGCGGTCGGCGGGGCCGATGCGGTGGTGCTGGACGGCTTCGTCCGCGCCGAGGGCCGGGCCGACGCCTTCGCCCGGCGCCAGGCCCGCAACACCCAGCTGGTGCTGATGGAAGAAGCCAGCCTGGGCCGGGTCGACGATCCAGCGGCGGGCAGCTGGTATCTGGATCACCGCACCCGCGAACTGGCCGAGGCCGGCTGGGCCGAGTTCCAGGTCATCGAGGCCGAGGGCGGCCTGGTCGAGGCCCTGCGCGGCGACCTGATCCAGTCCCGCGTCGCCCGCGCCCGCGAGGTGCTTGAACGCGCCCTGTCCAACGGATCGAAACAGATCGTCGGCGTCACGAAATTCGTGGACCCCGACCCGCGCCCGACCACCTTCGACGCGGACCCCGGCGGGTCTCCCGCGGGCGGCGGCGACGCCTGCACGCCCCTGACCCCCTTCCGCCTCGCCGCGTCCTTTGAAGCCGGGGAGGCCGCCCGATGAGCCCGAAATTTTCCACCCTGCCGCTCGACCTGTCGCCGACTGGAACCGGCCCGGATCGCGCCCCTTGGAAGACGCCCGAAGGCCTGACCGTCGCGACGTCGTACGACGCCTCGGCTCTGGACGGGCTGGACTTCATCCACGGCCTGCCGGGCATCGCCCCCTATCACCGCGGCCCCTATCCGACGATGTACGCGGGCAATCCCTGGACCATCCGCCAGTACGCCGGCTTCTCGACGGCGGAAGAGTCCAACGCCTTCTATCGCCGCAACCTCGCCGCCGGTCAGAAGGGGCTGTCGATCGCCTTCGACCTGGCCACCCACCGGGGCTACGACAGCGACCACCCCCGGGTGAAGGGCGACGTCGGCATGGCCGGCGTGGCCATCGACAGCATCTACGACATGCGCACCCTGTTCGACGGCATCCCGCTGGACCAGATGTCGGTGTCGATGACCATGAACGGCGCCGTCCTGCCGATCCTGGCTCTCTATATCGTGGCGGCGGAAGAGCAGGGCGTCGCCCACAGCGCCCTGACCGGGACCATCCAGAACGACATCCTCAAGGAGTTCATGGTCCGCAACACCTACATCTACCCGCCGACGCCCAGCATGCGGATCATCGCCGACATCTTCGCCTGGACGGCCGAGCATGCGCCCAAGTTCAACTCCATCTCGATCAGCGGTTACCACATGCAGGAGGCCGGGGCTTCGGCGGACCTGGAGCTGGCCTACACCCTCGCCGACGGCATCGAATACCTGAAGGCCGGGGTCGAGGCGGGCATGGACGTGGACCGGTTCGCGCCGCGCCTGTCCTTCTTCTGGGCCATCGGGATGAACTATTTCATGGAGGTGGCCAAGATGCGGGCCGGCCGCCTGCTGTGGGCCGAGGCGGTGGCGAAGTTCGGGGCCAAGGACGCCCGCTCCCTGTCCCTGCGCGCCCACTGCCAGACCTCGGGCTGGAGCCTCGCGGCGCAGGATGTGTTCAACAACGTCTCGCGCACCATGGTCGAGGCCATGGCCGCCGCGGGCGGCCAGACCCAGTCCCTGCACACCAATGCGCTGGACGAGGCCCTGGCCCTGCCGACCGACTTCTCGGCCCGCATCGCGCGCAACACCCAGATCCTGCTGCAGATGGAGACGGGCCTGACCAAGGTCATCGACCCGTGGGGCGGCAGCTTCTACGTCGAGCGCCTGACCCACGAACTGGCCGAGCGCGCCCGCGCCCACATGGCCGAGGTCGAGGCGCTGGGCGGCATGGCCAAGGCCATCGAGGCCGGCATCCCCAAGCTGCGCATCGAGGAATCGGCGGCCAAGACCCAGGCCCGCATCGACACCGGCCAGCAGACAGTGGTCGGGGTGAACAGCTATTTCAACGACACGCCCGACGACATCCCGATGCTGAAGGTCGACAACGCCGCCGTGCTGGCCGCGCAGATCGACAAGCTCAAACGCCTGCGCGCCGAACGCGACGAGGCGGCGACCGAGGCCGCGCTGGGCGCCCTGACCCGGGGCGCGCACGGGACGGAAAACCTTCTCCAGCTGGCCGTCGAGGCCGCCCGGGCCAAGGCCACGGTGGGCGAGATCTCGGACGCGCTCGAGGCCGCCTTCGGCCGCCACATCGCCACCGTGAAGACCGTCTCCGGCGTCTATGCCAAGGAAGCCGGCAACGACCCGAAGATCAGCCGCGCCCGCGACATGGTCGCCGCCTTCATCGAGAACGACGGCGGCCCGCCGCGCATCCTGATCGCCAAACTGGGTCAGGACGGCCACGACCGGGGCCAGAAGGTGGTCGCCACCGCCTATGGCGACCTGGGCGTCGACGTCACCGCCGGCTCCCTGTTCCAGACCCCGGCCGAGGCGGCCAGGGAGGCGGTGGAGCGCAATGTTCACGCGGTCGGCGCCTCCTCACTCGCGGCTGGGCACCTGACGCTGGTGCCCGAGCTGAAGGCCGAGCTGGAGAAGCTGGGCCGGTCCGACATCATGATCGTCGTCGGCGGGGTGATCCCGCCGTCAGACGTGCAGCCGCTGCTCGAAAGCGGCGCGGCCGCCGTCTATCCGCCCGGCTCGGTCATCGCGGACACGGCCATCGATCTGATCGAGAAGCTGAACCAGCGCCTCGGCTACGCCCAGAAGGCCTAGGACCTAAGGCTTATAAGCGGCGGGCAGGGCTTCGACTTCCGCATCGGAGAGTCTGCGGGTCAGGCGGACTCGGCAGACCTCGGTCGGATTGGCCGACCCCGGCACGACCACGCGGGCCCAGTCGCCGGTGCACAGCCGCGATCCGGCGACGCCGCCCGCGTCCGGCACGATGGCCATCCGGTTGGCGAAGTCCAGGTCGCGGCAGGCGGCGCCGGTCATCTCATAGACGTCGCTGCGGCCCACCCGCAGGAACACCTGGTCCATGCGGCCCTGCCGGAAATTGCTCACCTGCTGGACGTTGAAACACTGTCGCGCCAGAGGCGCTTCGGCGCGGTCCCCGGTGGTGGCGGTCGGCGCGCAGGAGACGGTCATCAGGGCGGCGGCGGAAAGACCCAGACAGGTCAGGACGGGCGTGCGCATGGAAAGCTTCCTCATGTCGGCCCCCGACAAGCTCAACCGTCGAACGATACGTCGGGTTTCGCAAGTCCCTTTGCGCCGGAAAGGCGCGACGGCGTGACCCGGATCGCCAGATCGCGCGCCAGCGGCGACGGGGCGCCGGTCGCCAGGGCCGCCACATGCTCGGCCAGCAGGGGCGCGGCGCAGAAACCGCGCGAGCCCAGGCCGCCGAGGATGTAGAGCCCCTCCGCCAGAGCGCCGGCCAGCGGCAGCCGGTCAGGCGTCGTGGCGCGCACCGCGACACGGGACCGCGACGGCCCCGCCGCCTCGATCCGCGCCGCCAGCCCGGGCAGGCGCGCCGCCACGGTCGCCCGGTTGCGAAGACGGGCCTCCTCCGAGGGCTCGGGATCGGTCACGCCCCGGTCGTGGGTGGCGCCGAACAGCAGGCCGGCGCCGGTCGGAACCGCATAGCCGCCCCAGGCGACCGGTCCACCCTCGACGCCCTCGACCGCCTCCGCCTGCCCGGCCACGGGCGCCAGCGCAGGGTCGGGGGTCAGGGCCGCGCATCCCCATCCGGCGGTCAGAACCACGATGTCCGCCTCCATGAGGGTCGCCCCGTCGGCGGCGGTGATCCGCCAGCCGCTCCCAGCGCCGGGCTCGATCCCGGCGACGGCGCCGACGATCCGGTCCGCGCCAGCCAGCCAGGCGGCCAGCACGGCGGCGGGCTGGACGGCCATGGCGTCCCGCATCCACAGGCCGCCGGTCTGGACCGGCTCTCCCAGACGGGCGGTGCAGGCGGCGGCGTCCAGCGGGACCATGGCCTGCTCGGGCCACAGGTCCTGCGCGGCGACCTTGGCGTGCCGGCCCGCGTCGCGCGGGGCCTGTTCCAGCTGCAGCACGCCCCGGCTCAGCACCGCGCCGGGCGTGGCGGCGTAGAGGCGCGCGGCCCGCTCGAGGGCGCCGGCGTAGAGGGCGGCGATGCCGCGGTCGCCCGCGTCCAGGCGTGGCGTGACCAGGGCCGCCGCGAAGCCCGACGCGCCCGCGCCCGGTGCTTCGCCCTCGATCACCGTCGGGCGCAGCCCCAGGGCGGCGAAGGCGCGGGCCATGGCCGCGCCCGCGACGCCGGCGCCGATGACGGCGACGCGGGGCGGGGCGGGGTCGAGAACGCCGCCCGGCAGCCGGGCCTCCAGCCGCTCGCGCTTGCGGCCGTGGCCGGGCCGCTTCTCGACGGCGAAGCCCCGCTCGGTCAGGCCGCGCCGGACCGCGCCGGCCACGGTGAAGGTGGCCACGCGTGCGCCGGGGGCCGATCGGGCGGCGATCAGGTCCATCACCGCATCCGACCACATGCCGGGATTGGTCGAGGGGGCGAAGCCGTCCAGGAACCAGGCGTCCGCCGCGCCGGACCATTGGGTCAGGGCGTCCTCCACCTCGCCGACCGCCAGATCGAGGGTGGCGTTGAAGTCGGGGAGATCCAACCGGTGCAGGCCCGGCGTCGGGGCGGGCCAGGCGGCCAGCAGGGCCTCGGCGGCCTCGGCGATCTCGGGCCAGGCCGACAGGGCGCGCGCGGCCTCGTCGCGGGTCAGGGGAAAGCCCTCGACCGAGACGATGTGCAGCCGGCCCTCCGCCGGGCCCTCGCGCCGCCAGAGGTCCAGCAGGGCGGCGATGTTCAGCCCGGTGCCGAAGCCCAGCTCGGCCACGGTGAAGCGCCGCCGCCCGGTCCACGCCTCGGGCAGGCCGCAGCCCGCCAGAAAGACCGCACGGGTCTCGGCCAGGCCGTCCTCGCGCGAGAAGTAAACGTCTCCGAACCGGCCCGATTGCGGCGCGCCGTCTTCGGTCCAGAGCAGACGGGGCGAGCGGTCATCGGTCATGGCTCCGACCTACACGGGCGGGCGGCAACGAAAAAGGGCCGCCCGTGAGGGCGACCCTTCTCTCGAACCAGGCCCGAAGGCCGTGTTCGAAGGCTCTTAGTGAGCGGCGGCCGGAGCAGTGGCCGGAGCGGCCGGGGCGGCGGCCGGAGCCATCGCGCCGTCAGCGGCCGGAGCAGCCGCGGTGGCGGCGGCGGCGGACGCGTCGCCGGCGGCGGCGGTCGCGTCAGCGGCGGCTTGGTCGGCGGTCGCGGCGGCGTCCGTGGCGGTGTCGGCGGCGGCAGCGGCGTCGGCCGAGGCGTCAGCGGCCTTTTCTTCGGCGGCCGGTTGGCAGGCGGCCAGGGCCAGAGCGGCGGCCGAGGCGGCGATCAGAGCAGTGATGCGCATGGGTTTCATCCTTCAGAAGGTTCACGAGATCATGAGTCCTCGCACCCCGGAGCTAACGGGAAGGCGAGACGAAGCGCAAGTAAAAATCTCACGGCTTCGTGAACGGGTGTAACATACGGAAGCGTCGGCTTTCCGCGCCGGTCCTATGGGGCGGGCGGTTGCGTGGCCGGGGTGGACGGCGTCGTGCCGGGCTCCACCGGCAGGGTCGGCGGGGTTTGCGGAGCGCCCGCCGGATCGTGGGACGTCGGCGCGGCGGGATCGACCGGCGGCGGCGTGGCGGTGTCCGAGGGTGCGGGCGTTCCGGTGGTCGGCGCGGTCGCGGCGGCGTCTGCGCCTGCGTCCGCGGCTGCATTGTTCTTTGCGTCGTCCTGGCTCGAACACGCCGCCAGAACCAGGGCGCCGGTCGTCGCCAGGGCGAGGGCGATCGCTCTCATGGGAGATCCTCCAACGGTCGCAGCGACGCCTGGAGCGGTCGCTTTCACGATCCGTCGGCAAGACAACCGGCGAACGGCCGGGGCGTTCCCGGAACCGTGATCAGCGTTGAGCGTCCGTGAAGACGGCGTGAGGCTAGACGGCCGGAGCGGCCGACAGGGTCTCTTCCATCTCGGCGAAGGACGGCTGGGCCGACGAGGGGATGTCGCCGCGACCGATCTCGACCGAGATCTGGGCCGCATTGCCGTGCAGGTGGGCGACCAGCACCGACTGGATGATCTTGTAGTAGGCGCCTTCCTCGTCGACGATCGCCTTCAGGCGCGCGGCCAGGGGGCCGACCAGGCCATAGGCCAGGAACACGCCCATGAAGGTGCCGACCAGGGCGCCGCCGATCATGCCGCCCAGGATTTCCGGCGGCTCGGTGATCGAGCCCATGGTCTTGATGACGCCCAGCACGGCCGCGACGATGCCCAGCGCCGGCAGGGCGTCGGCGAGGTTCTGCAGCGCGCCCGGGGCGCCTGACGCCTCGTGGTGGTGCTTCTCGAGCTGCTTCTCCATGGCGTCCTCGATCTGGTGAGGATCCTCCAGGTTCATCGTCATCATCCGCAGGGTGTCGCAGATGAAGTCCGTGGCGAAGTGGTCCTTCAGCACCTTGGGGTATTTCTGGAAGATGGTGCTCTCGGCCGGCTTCTCGATGTGGCTTTCCAGGGCGATGACGCCCTTGGACTTCATCGTCTTGGTCAGCTGGAACAGCAGCGACAGCAGGTCCTTGTAGTCCTGCTTCTTCCATTTGGGCCCCGCGAAGGCCTTGCCCAGGCCGCTGAGCGAGGACTTCAGCACCGGCACGCTGTTGGAGATCAGGAAGGCGGCGATGCCCGCGCCGCCGATCGCCATCAACTCGTGAGGCGCGGCGTGCAGGATCACCTCGAACTTGCCGCCCGAGATGGCGTAGCTGCCGAACACGAGGGCGAACAGCAGCACAATGCCGATAATCTGGAACATGAGAAGACGGGGAGCCCCAACGCGCGAGAGCCCGACCATCGCCGTTAATGATTAATCTGCGGTTGCGATTCCGCGGATATCAGAGACGCGTTTCGCCGGACAGGATCGCCGCACGGGCCGCATCGGTCAGCTTGGCGTAGCCGTTCTTGCCGCCGCGGACGTAGAGGGCGCCGTCCACCTTGTCCGGATCGAAGCCGTCGGCGACCAGGTCGACCTTGCGGTATTTGAAGGTCCCGGTCGTCTCGGCCGACTTGATCAGGCGGATGAAGGCGGGGCGGGCGTAGGACGGCAGTTCCTGATCCACCCATTCGGCGAAGACCTTGGCCGAGAAGCGGCCGTCGATCACCAGGGCGACCATGCCGGCCTTGCCTTCCTGGCCCGGCACCGGAACGCCGTAGGCCACGACCTCCTTGACGCCCGGCGCGTCGGCCAGCCGCTGTTCGACCTCGGCGGTCGAGACGTTCTCACCCTTCCAGCGGTAGGTGTCGCCGATCCGGTCGATGAAATAGATGTAGCCGTCCGAGTCCTGCCTCATCAGGTCGCCGGTGCGGAACCAGCGGTCGCCCTTGGCGAACACGTCGCGCAGGATCTTCTTCTCCGACGCCGCCTTGTCGGCATAGCCGGAGAAGGCGTGGCGGGTGTCGTCGCCGATCTGGCCCAGGGCCTCGCCGACCTCGCCTGGCTTGGCCAGCTGACACAGGCCGTCCGGACCCCGCACGGGCAGTTCGGTGTCGATGTCGAAACGGACCAGCCGACAGTTGATCTGCTTCTTCAGGAAGCCCGGAACGCGGCCGATGGCGCCCGCCTTGCCGTCGAAGTTGAACAGCGAGACGTTGCCCTCGGTCGAACCGTAGAACTCCAGGATCTCGGGCACGGCGAAGCGCTTCTGGAAGTCTTCCCAGACATCGGGGCGCAGGCCGTTGCCGAAGGCGAGGCGCAGCTTGTGGGCGCGCTCGTCGGGGTTCTCCGGGCAGTTGATCAGGTAGCGGCACAGCTCGCCGATATAGACGAACAGGGTCGCGCCCGAGGCCTTCACGTCCGGCCAGAAATTGGTGGCCGAGAAGCGCTTGCGCAGGACCAGGCGGCCGCCGTTCAGCAGGGCGGGGCCGATGCCGACCAGGCCGCCGGTTGAGTGGTACAGGGGCAGGACGTTGAACGTGACGTCCTTCTCGGTTCCCGCAGTAGCTCCGGCGAAAGCGCGCATATAGGTGCGGGCGCGGGCGTGGGTGATCTTGGCCGCCTTGGGCAGGCCGGTCGTGCCCGAGGTGTAGATGTACAGCGCCGTGTCGCGGTTGGTCAGGCCCGAGCGGATCGAGCGGGCGGGCCGCACCGAGGAGCCGCTGCGCACCGGCTTGTCCAGGCCGCGGCGCTCATCGGCTTCGTCCGTGTCGGACAGGCCCAGCACCCAGAGCATCAGGTTACGGTCGACCAGCGGGCGGGCGTCCTCGACCTTGCGCCAGCAATCCTCGTCGGTGACGACCTGCGAGGCGTTGGAGATGGTCAGGCAGTGGGCCAGGGCGTGGCCGGTCAGGTTGGTGTTGATCAGCGCCGTGCCGACCCCGACCTTGGAGAAGCCGATCCAGGCGGCGATGTATTCGGCCCGGTTCAGCATCACCAGGGCGACCGTATCGCCCCGCTTCAGGCGGCGGCTGACCGCCCAGTGGCCGAACCGGTTGGCCATGGCGTCCAGGTCCCGATAGGAGATCGAGCGGCGGTCGTCCTGGATGGCGATGTGGTCGGAAAACTTGTCGACGGCCTCTTCCCAGTCGTCACAGACCAGGTCGACGCTGTCCATGGTGATCGGCTTGATGCGGCCGAGCAGGCGGCGAAGGCCCTTCACGAACCGAATGTCTCGCCGGATGTTCGCCACCAAACCCATAGCCACGTCCACTCGCCAGATGCCCTCTCTGGTGATGAACAAGCCGGTCTCCCGGGTCAACCGGTGGGAGAATCGGCGCGTCGTTTTTGGCGGCTTGCGAACGGTTTGCGGACCGGTTTGCCGTGGGGCGTGGCGCCGAAGCGGCGGTGACGCAGCGTCACCTCGGGGCCCTCTTGTCGCCCCATCCGGCCGGATGAGGGCCGTCAAAGGGGGCGCTTGCCGCCCCACATGTGTCAGCAAAGGTGTTTCTTCAGGACATTCAACCTGTTCGCGGAACCGCGCTCTTCCGGGGCGGTTGGAAACCCACGCTCAAGGAGGAACAGAGATGTCCGTTACCTATCCCCAAGACCGCGCCGACGTCGTCGGTGAAGAGACCTTCGTCCCCGTCTATGCCCGCACCAAGGCCCAGCTTCGCCGCAAGGGCGGCATGCGCACCTGGATGATCTTGGCCCCGATCGGGGTTCTGGTGATCGGCGGCGCCGCGGCCATGATGCTGATGAACGGCGGCGGCGACGTCGCCGAGGCTCCGCTGGCTGAAGCGGCGGCGACCGCTCCGGTCCTGCCGACGACCCCCGCCCCTTCGATCGCGCCGCTGGCCGCTGAGCCCGCTCCGGTCGACGCCACGCCTGAGCCGGTGGCGCGTCAGGCCGCCCCCGCCCCGGTCCGCCGTGAAGCTCCCGTGGTCCGCCGCGCCGCGCCGCGCGCCGAGACGCCGGCCCCGACTCCCGCTCCGAGCGTCGCCGCGCCCGCGCCGTCGCCGGTGACCTCGACGCTGAACAGCGCTCCGGCCGCCCCGGCGCCGACCGTGACGCCGGCCCCGGCCCCGGCCGCGCCCCCGCCGGTCATCGTGGTCGAACCGCTGAACTGATCCCGGCGTAGACCCTGCAAGGCCCCGGTGGAGCGATCCGCCGGGGCCTTCGCCTGTCAGGCGGTGGGCGACACGCGCCAGATGACGTCGCCCACGTCGTCGGCGACCAGCAGGGCGCCGGTGCGGTCGAACTGCACCCCGACCGGGCGGCCCATGGCCGTGTCCTGGGGGCTGATGAAGCCGGTCAGGATGTCCTCGGGCGGGCCGGACGGCACGCCGTTGACGAAGGGGACGAACAGGACGCGGTAGCCGTTGCGCGGCTTGCGGTTCCACGACCCGTGCTGACCGACGAAGGCCCCGCCGCGATAGCGGACCGGGAACAGCGTCCCCTCGCCGAAGGTCAGGCCCAGCGAGGCGGTGTGGGCGCCTAGCGCGTAGTCCGGCCGCAATGCGCGGGCGACGAGGGCGGGATCCTGGGGCTCGACCCGTTCGTCGACGGTCTGGCCGTAGTAGCTGAACGGCCAGCCGTAGAAGCCGCCGGGCGTGACCGAGGTCATGTAGTCGGGGACCAGGTCGTTGCCGAGCTCGTCGCGCTCATTGACCGACACCCACAGCCGGCCGCTGTCGGGCTGCCACGCCAGTCCCACCGGGTTGCGCAGTCCCGAGGCGTAGACCCGCCGCGCGCCGGTCGCCGGATTGATCTCCAGGATGGCGGCGCGGTCGGTTTCCTCGTCCATCCCGTTCTCGCCGATGTTGGAGTTCGACCCAACCCCGACATAGAGGCGCGATCCATCGGCGCTGGCGACCAGGCTCTTGGTCCAGTGGTGGTTCCGGCCCGCGGGCAGGTCGGCGATCTTGCGCGGTTCGGCCTCGATCCGCGTCTGGCCGGTCTGGTAGGGGAAGGCCACCACGGCGTCGGCGTTGGCGACGTAGAGGGTGTTCCCGACCAGGGCCATGCCGAAGGGCGACATCAGGTTCTCGAGCAGGACCGACCGGGTCTCGGCCACGCCGTCGCCGTCGGTGTCGCGCAGCAGGGTGATGCGGTCGGGGCTGGGCGTGCGCGCGCCGGCCCTCTTCATCACCAGCCCCTGCGCCCAGGCGCGGAAACCGCCCCCGGCGCCGTCGTCCAGCCCTTCGGGCTTGGGCGGCGCATTGGTTTCGGCCACCAGGATGTCGCCGTTGGGCAGACGGTAGAGCCAGCGCGGATGGGTCAGACCGGCGGCGAAGGCCTGCACCCGGAAGCCCGGGGCCGCGACCGGGGTCCGGCCCTGCGGCCAACCGGCGGCGTCGGCGATATTGACCGTCGGAAGCAGGGTGTGGCGGGGCGCGGGCAGCACCGGATCAGCGCCATAGCCGGCGGCGGGATCCAGCGTCGATTCCGTGCCGCAGGCGGCGAGCGTGAGGGCGAAGAGAGAAGAGAGGGCGAGGGACGAGACACGCATGGGCGAGTCCTTCAAGGGGTAGGCTGGGCGGGAAACTCGAGGCGGCTGACATCATAGCCCAGAGCGCGGGCGCGTTCGGTCAGTCGTTCGCGCTGGGCAGGGCTCGGGATTTCACGGGTGTAGATGAACAACCGCTCGAAGGTCGGGTCGGCCGAGATGAACCAGGTGTAGGCCTCGTCGTGGTCCAGCACCCAGTAGTCCCAGGTCACGAACCCGCCGAGGTAGCGCACCCGAAGCTTCGTGTTCGTCCCCGGGTCAAGAATCTCGCCGCGCCCGCCGATGGACTTCTCGCGCCCGCCGGGCTGGCCCTGTTCGCAGGTGTCGCGCACATCGACCCGCGTCGCCGAGACGAGGACATAATTGGACGCGCCGGCGACGCAGCCGTCGGTCAGCCGGTCGGGCAGGCGGGCGACCTCAATCCAGCGGCCGGACCACAGACGGTCGGCGTCTACGGGGCGGGCGGGTTGAGGGGCGCGGTATTCGGACGGCGAGGGCGCGGTGACGCAGGCGGACAGGGCGCCCATCAGGGCGACGGCGGCGAGGACGCGCGGGGTCATGAGGCGATCTCCGGATCGTGAATACCCGGCCGCGAAGGGAGTTCCGCGGCCTCAGACTGGTACGATCTCGCGCGGTGGCCGGATGCGGCGGAAGCGGGCCTCGATGAAGGAGAACAGTCCGAAGCCGATGAAGCCCAGCGCGGCCGCGGCCAGCAAAGCCGCGCCGCCCGGCTGACGACCCAGGGCGTCCAGCGCGGCGTCGAAGCTTGTCACGTCCGAGGCCCGCGACCGAACCCCGGCGAGGAAGATCAAGGCCGCCAGCGGCAGCCACGCGATCCCGCGCGCCATGTAGCCGGCGCGCGCCAGCGGAACGACCCGGCGGCAAAGCTCGACCGAACAGGACAGGTAGGCGGCGAAGTCGTCACGCCACGCTCTGACGATGTTGGCGATCCCCACCCCGGCGATGCACAGACCGATTCCCGCCAGAAGCAGATTGCCGAACGGCAGCGACAGCATTCGCGCCGCCTCGCGATGGCCCGCGGCGATCTCGGCCGCGCCCGGATCGGCGGGGGTATGGAACAGAAGGCTGAACGCGCTGCAGGCCAGCAGGGCGTAGCCGACGCCGCTGAACCCCTGGCTCACGCGGGTGCTCAGGCCCTGCTGGTCATGTCCCTCATTGTCCGCGTCCCAGATCGCCTGCAGCATCCGCCAGACCACAATGGCCAGCAGGCCGAGGCCCAGCAGCAGGACCCAGGCCCGGCCGAGCGGCTGCTGGGCCAGCCAGCCGATGGCGCCGCGGGTTCCGGCCGCGCCATCGACCAGCCCGGGGATGGCCAGCAGGGTCAGCGCTCCGCCGGACAGATAGACGAACCCCCGTGCGCCGTAACCGACGCGGGCGATCAGCTCGAGGCCGTTCAGCACGACGGCGCGCTTCCGTCGACGGGCAGGGGTCAATCGGCGCAGGCCGGAGCGAAGCGTGGAGGAGAGGCGAGACACCCCTGCCCAACTCATCGCGAAAGATATGGCTCCGCTGGAGCCGCGGCGCCCTTGTCCGGACCGGGGGCGGCGCATATCTGCGGGCCCCAGGGAGAGGGACCCCCATGCCGCCCGCGATCACAATCCAGGGTCTGACCAAGACCTATAAGTCCGGGCTGCAAGCCCTCAAGCCCGTCGATCTGACGATCGCCAAGGGCGAGATCTTCGCCCTTCTGGGGCCGAACGGGGCGGGCAAGACCACCCTGATCTCCATCGTCTGCGGCATCGTCACGCCGAGCAGCGGCACGGTGACGGCCGACGGTCACGACACCCAGAAGGCCTACCGCAAGGCGCGCACCGTCATCGGCCTGGTGCCCCAGGAGCTGACCACGGACGCCTTCGAGACCGTGTGGGCGACGGTGACCTTCAGCCGCGGCCTGTTCGGAAAGGCGCCGAACCCGGCCTACGTCGAGCAGATCCTTCGCGACCTCAGCCTGTGGGACAAGAAGGACTCCAAGATCATGACCCTGTCCGGCGGCATGAAGCGCCGGGTCATGATCGCCAAGGCCCTAAGCCATGAACCCGACATCCTGTTCCTCGACGAGCCCACGGCGGGCGTCGACGTCGAGCTGCGCAAGGACATGTGGGAGATGGTCCGCAAGCTGCGCGAGCGCGGCGTGACCATCATCCTGACCACCCACTACATCGAGGAGGCCGAGGAGATGGCCGACCGGGTGGGCGTGATCCTGAAGGGCGAACTGATCCTGGTCGAGGACAAGACGACCCTGATGAAGAAGCTGGGCCGCAAGACCCTGACCCTGCAGCTGCAGGAGCCGCTGGAGGTCCTGCCCGCCGAGCTGTCCGAATGGGTCCTGGAGCTCAAGTCGGACGGGACCGAGCTGGAGTACGTCTTCGACTCCAACGCCGAACGCACCGGCGTGCCGTCCCTGCTGCGGCGGCTCAGCGACATCGGCGTCGGGTTCAAGGACCTGAGCACGCGCCAGAGCTCGCTTGAGGATATTTTCGTGGGTCTGGTCCACCAGTCGAAGTCGGAGGCGGCGTGATGGCGTTCAACGGTTACGGCGTCTGGGCGATCTACCGCTTCGAGATGGCGCGCGCCCTGCGCACCATCTGGCAGTCCATCGTGACGCCGGTCATCACCACGGCCCTGTATTTCGTCGTCTTCGGCTCCGCGATCGGATCGCGGATGACCGAGATCGACGGCGTGCCCTACGGCGCCTTCATCGTGCCCGGGCTGATCATGCTGAGCCTGTTCACCCAGTCGATCTTCAACGCCTCGTTCGGCATCTACTTCCCGAAATTCACGGGCACGATCTACGAGCTGCTCTCGGCGCCCGTCAGCCCGCTGGAGATCGTCCTGGCCTATGTCGGGGCGGCGGCGACCAAGTCGGCGGTGCTGGGGCTGATCATCCTGGCCACTGCGGCCCTCTTCGTGCCCCTGCAGATCCTGCACCCGGTCGAGATGCTGCTGTTCCTGATCCTGATTTCGACGACCTTCAGTCTGTTCGGCTTCATCATCGGCATCTGGGCGCAGAGCTTCGAGCAGCTGCAGTTCATCCCCATGCTCGTGGTGACGCCGCTGACCTTCCTCGGCGGGTCCTTCTACTCGATCCACATGCTGCCCGAGCCGTGGCGGACGATCACCCACTTCAACCCGGTGGTCTACCTGATCTCGGGCTTCCGCTGGACCTTCTACGGGTCGGGGGACGTGGGGATCGGCGTCAGCCTGACGGCGACCCTGGCCTTCCTCTTCGGCTGCCTGGCCGTCATCGGCTGGATGTTCCGCACCGGCTACCGGCTGAAGAACTAGAGCGTCACGAAAGCGGCCAGATCGGCGGCCACCTTCGTCGCCAGTCCGCGTTTGAGAAACGCGCCGTACACGGCGCGGGAGCCTGCATGTCCAATCAGAACGACCCCAAGCTGAACGGTTCGCCCGTCAACGGCCAGGCCCAGCCGGAGCCTTTCCGCCGCCCGGTGACCTGGGGTCGCCCGCCCGCGACGGTGTTCCGCGCCGGGCCGCTGCCGCGCGGCTCGACCCTGCCGCCCCTGCCCGAACCGCCGAAGCCCCGGCCCGCGCCGCTCCCGTCGTCCGGCATCCTCAGCGGCTCCATGATCCCGCGCGCCGCCCCGGCCGCGCCGAAGCCCGCGCCGAGGCCCGAGCCCGAACGCGCGGCGCCGGCGCCCGCCGCACCCGCCGCACCCGCGCCAGATCTCGCCGTGCGGCCTCTGCCTGAACCGGAACCCGCCCCCATCCCCGCCGCATCGCCGGTCGCCGCTCCGGTCCCGACGCCCGCCCCCGAAGTCGTGACCCTGGACGACATGGTGGTCGCGGCCCCGCGCCGCGCCGCGCCCGCCGGGACCGTCGCCGCGCGTGGCGGGTCTTCCGGGCGTCTGCCGCTCTACGTCGGCGGCGGCGTGGCCGCCCTCGCGGCCGTGGCCGTCGGCGCCTGGGCCCTGACGCGGTCGCCGGCCGAGACGCCCGCGCCGGCGCCTGTGGCCTCCATCCCTGTCCCGCCGTCCGTTTCGCCCGAGGCCACGCCTCCGGTGGAGGCGGTCGTCGCCCAGCCTGAGCCGGTCGCCGCGGCTCCCGCCCCGGCCGTGGTCGCGCCGCCAGCCGCGCCCGCATCCGCCCGTACGGACCCGGCTCCCGCACCCGCGCCTGCCGCTGTGACGCCGCGCCCCGCCCGCCCGACGGCGACCGCGGTGCAGCCGACGCCCGCTCCGGCCGCGGTTCCGCCGCCGGTGATCGTGACCCAGCCCCTGCCGGAGCCCGCGCCCGCCACGCCGGCGCCGACCGCGGCCGAGCGCACGACGGCCGACCCCGACGCGCCGATCACGACGCGGCCGCAACGGCTGGATTGACCCGAGAAACCCGGCCTAGCGCAGGGTGATGTAGCCCCGCTCGACCATCCGGCGCAGGCCTTCATAGACCTCGGCCAGCTCTTCATAGGCCATGCGCGCGGCGGTCAGCCGGGCGACCTGGTCGACCGTGGAGGGCGCGCCGGATTCGGATTGGCGCAGGCCCTCCGACACCCATTTGCCGCGCGCCGTGGCGGTCAGCACCGCCAGCCGCTGGAAGGCGGCCGCGTCCAGGCCCGGGACCATCTGGCCGATGACCTCGCGGTTGGCGACGAAGGCCGAATAGTCGATCTGTTCCAGCAGGCCGCGCAGCCGGCGCTGTTCCTGGGGGTCGATGTCCTGCGGCTCGAAATGGTCCCGCTGGCGACGGTAGCTGCCGGTCTGCATGGTCGACATCGCGCCTCTCCCAACAACACACGAGGGACCTGAACCCTGCGCCGCGCCGATTAACGGGGCGTTGCGATGCGAAAAGCCCCTCGCTTGCAATTGCAGGCGCGCCGTAATACTTAAGTGAATGCTTCAGTATCAACAGCCGCTCGATCTCGCCTTCCAGGCCCTGTCGGACCCGACCCGGCGGCGCATGGTCGAACGCCTGTCGGCGGGGCCGGTCTCGGTCAGCGACCTGGCCGAGCCCCTGCCGATGTCGATGTCGGCGGTGATGCAGCATTTGAAGGTTCTGGAGGCGGCGGGGCTGGTCCGGTCGGAGAAGGTGGGCCGCGTGCGCACCTGCCGGGTCGAGCCCGAGGCCCTGAGCGCCGCCGAACGCTGGCTCAATGACCGGCGCCGGTCCGTCGAACGCAGTCTCGACCGGCTGGGCGCCTTCCTGGACGAAACCAAACCAGAGACGGAGACCTGACCATGACGACCCCGGACACGCCGGTCCTCGCCCACGGGACCTTCACGATCAAGCGCCGCTACGACGCCTCGCCCGAACGGGTGTTCCGCGCCTATGCCGATCCGATCGCCTTCCGCCGCTGGTTCGTCGACGGCGAAGGCTGGACCATCCATGACTGGTCCCACGACTTCCGCGTCGGCGGCAGCGCCGGCGGCAGTTTCCGGTTCGGCGACGAGACCAACGACACCTGGTTCAACGACACCGAATACCTCGACATCGTCGAGAACCGCCGGATCATCACCAGCTATGTGATGGGCCGGATGGTGGGCGGGGAGAAGGAGCGCGCCTCCGCCTCCCTGGCCACGATCGAACTGGTCGCCGACGGCTCCGGCACGCGCCTGATCTATACCGAGCAGGGCGCCTTCTTCGGTCCGGACGGGGCGGATCACATCCCGCTGCGCGAGCACGGCTGCGGCGAGATGCTGGATGCGCTCGGCCGCGAGTTGAAGGCGCAGGCGTGATGGCCGGCAAGGTTCGCGTCAGCAGCTTCGCGATCTCCGCCGACGGGTTCGGCGCGGGGCCGGACCAGAGCCTGGAGGCGCCTCTGGGCGTCGGCGGCGAGCGGCTGCACGACTGGTTCTTTCCGACCCGGACCTTCCAGGCGATGTACGGCGACGGCAAGGGCGCGGACGGGATCGACAACGGGTTCGCCGAGCGCGGCATGGCCGGCCTCGGGGCCTGGATCCTGGGACGCAACATGTTCGCGCACTCGCGCGGCCCCTGGGTCGATGACGGCTGGGAGGGCTGGTGGGGCGAGGAGCCGCCCTATCACTGTCCGGTCTATGTCCTGACCCACCACCCGCGCGCGCCGCTCGAGATGAAGGGCGGCACGGTCTTCCATTTCGAGACCGGCGGGATCGAGGCGGCGCTGGACAAGGCGCGCGCCGCGGCCGGCGACCGGGACATCCGCATCGGCGGCGGAACCGAGACCGTCCGCCAGTACCTGCGGGCCGGGCTGATCGACGTGCTGCACCTCGCCGTCTCGCCGGTGCTGCTGGGCCGGGGCGAGGCGTTCTGGGACGGGCTGGATCTGCCCGCGCTCGGTTACGAGATCGGCAGATCGACCGCGGGCGAGCGGGCGACCCATCTGGAGATCGTGCGCATCGGCCGGCGAGGCGAGGCATGACCGACGACCGCCTCGTCTTCGGCGCCTTCACGATCGAGCGCCGTTATGACGCCCGCCCCGAGCGGGTCTTCCGCGCCTTCACCGACCGCGAGATCAAGCAGCGCTGGATGGGCTGCGAGCATGTCGCCTCGCCGGTGATCGAACAGCTGGACTTCCGCGTCGGCGGCAAGGAGGTCAGCCGGGGCGGCGGCGAGGACGGCGAGCATTTGTTCGAGGGGACCTATCTCGACATCGTCGAGGGCCGCCGTTTCATCTTCGCCTTCGTCATGACGGTGGGCGGCCGCAAGCTGTCGGCCTCCCTCGCCTCGGTCGAGATCCTGGCGGACGGGGACGGGGCGCGGCTGATCTTCAACGAGCAGGGCGTCTATTTCGGCCAGGACGGCTGGGCCGAGCGCGAGGAAGGCACGGCCGTCGGAATGCAACAGATGGCCGACTGGCTGGCCGCGAACGAGGAGACTGTCTGATGGCCCTGATCCTCTGGTCGCACCCCTATGCCGGATACGGGCAGAAGACCGCGGTCGCCCTGTACGAACTGGGCCTGGCGTTCGAGCTGAAGCTGGTGGACGGTTCGCCGGAGGCCATGGAAGGCTTCATGGCCGTGTCGCCCTTCGCCAAGATGCCCGCGCTGGTGGACACGGCGGCGGGCCGCACGGTGATCGAGTCCAGCATCGTCATCGAATACCTGGACCGGCTGGCGGGCGGCGGGCGGCTGATCCCTGCCGATCCTGACCTGGCCCTTGAGGCGCGCTTCATCGACCGCATCCTGGACGCCTATGTCGGGGGCAACATGAACAGGATCGTCTTCAACCGGCTGGGCCGCGCCGGCACGCCGAACGAGACGGCGATGGCGCTGGATGCGAAGGAGCTGGAAAGCGCCTGGGACATGCTGGAGGCGCGGCTGGGCGACGGCCGGACCTGGGGCGCGGGCGAGCCCTTCACCCTGGCCGACTGCGGAGCTGCACCGCTGATGACCTACGCCCGGCGGCTGGTTCCGTTCGGCGACCGGCCCCGGCTGCGGGCCTGGCACGCGCGGCTGATGGCGCGGCCCAGTTTCGTGCGCGCACTGGAAGACGCCGCGCCGTTCGGAAATCTGATGCCCGCCCCGCTGCCTGAGGACTAGGCCAAGGCGCTCAAGGCCTCGGCTGCAGCACCATCAGGGTCGACAGGCCGTGCGCCAGCAGGCGGCCGGCTTCATCCTTCACCGTCGCCTCGGCGGTGATGATCTGGCGTCCGGCGTTGACCACCCGGCCCTCGCAGCGGACCCGGCCGGCGTCGGCGGTGATCGGCCGGGTGAAATTGGCCTGGGTCGACAGGGTCGAATAGCTGACCCCCGCCGGCAGCAGCGAATGGGCCGCGCAGCCCGTGGCGCTGTCGATCAGCGTCAGGGCCCAGCCGCCGTGGACCGTGCCCTGCGGGTTGAGGATGTGCGGCCCGGTCCGCCCTTCAAACGCGGCGAAGCCCTCGCCGACCTCGACCAGGTCGAAGTCCAGGGTGGTGCTGATGGTGGCGGGCGGCAGCTTTCCGTCCAGCACGGCCTGCAGGACCTCGCGGCCGGGCAGGCGTCCGACGGCTTCGGCGGTGGTCTTCGGCGTATCGGTCATGGCGTCACAGTTAGGGGGTCGGCGATCCGACGCAAGCACGCGGCGGATCGCCGCGCGGGGGTGGCCGTTCCTCCGTCCCGCACGTAGCTGTGGGGAAACCACCGGAGGAAACCCCGATGCCGCTTCTGATGTGCCCCAACGACAACGCCGCGATGCAGACGCTGGAACGCGGCGGCGTCCAGTTCGACATGTGCCCGAATTGCCGGGGCGTCTGGCTGGACCGCGGCGAGCTGGAAAAGCTGATGGAGTCCGCGACCGCCGAAGGCCGCGCCTCGGCCCCGCAGGCCGCGCCGGCGCCCCAGCCCCAGGCCCCCTATCCGCCGCAACAGGCGCAGCAGCCGTGGGGCGGCCAGCCGCAGGGCTATCGCGACGACCATCGCCGGGACGACCGCTACCGCCACGACGACGACTACAAATACAAAAAGAAGAAGCGCGACAGCATCTTCGACATTTTCGACTGACGCCTAGGCGGCCAGGCCGGCCGCCTTCATCAGGGTCTTCAGCGGGGCCAGAACCTCGGGCTGCGCGGCCAGCGCGGCCCGGGCCTCGGGTGCGCGGAACAGCTTGATCGCCTCGGCCTTGGCCCGGTCGGCCGCGGGGCCCAGCGGCGCCGTCTCGCCCGCCGCCAGCCGCAGCAGCACCACCAGTTTCTGCGGCGCGGGGGCCGGCGAGCGGGACAGCATGGCTACGATCCGCGCCTCCGCCTCGACGGCGCCCCCCACCTTGCCGATCGCCTCGGTGATGTCGGCCTCGTCCTTGTCCGACAGGCCGCAGGCGCGCACCGCCCGCTGCAGGACGGCCAGAACGCCCAGCTTCTGCGCCGCCGTCTGCCCGCCCGCCTGCCGCATCTCGGTTTCAAAGCGCAGCGAGCCGACGCAGGCCGACAGCCAGCGCGCGGCGGACCGCTTGTTGGCCACGCCGGTGACGTTCTCGCACAGCCGGGTCAGGGCCTCGGCCTCGCACAGGACCGTGCGGCAGGTCTTGACGTAGGCGGCGACGAAATCGGCGGTGACCAGGGCCTTGGACCGCTCGTTGAAGGCGTTCTGAACCTCTTCCAGCGTCAGCAGCCGCCCGGCGGTGGCGGTCAGACAGGTCGCCAGCGCCCGCAGGATGTCGATCTCGCCGGCGGCGTCGTTGGGCCGCAGGCGGCGCGGGCTCATCAGCTCGCGCAGCACCATCCGGGCCAGGGCGGCCGACAGCAGGGGGAATTCGGCGATCTCGATGCGCGCCCCCAGCCGGGCGGCGGGGCCTTCCACGGCGGGGACGTGCAAGGCCATGCGCGGATCGTGCCGAACCAGAATTCCCACCTCGCGCGGGGCCACCATGCGAACCACGGCCGCCATGGCCGCGCCCTGGTCCAGCGACGGTCCCAGAATGTCGGCCAGGCCGGCGCGCGACCCCAGCATCTCGCAGAGGATCTGTTCGATCGGGACCAGCACCATGGCGCGAGCCTGGCCGTCGCCCGGTGCGCGGTCGGCCAGATCCATCAGCCGGTCCAGACGCGTCCGGCCGTCCTTCAACCCCGCCAGGGCCGCGGCGACGACGCCGCCCATGATGAAGGCGCGCTCGGCTTGACCTTCCAGTCGGTGGGCCAAGTCCGCGAGCGAATGATGCTCGAGGCTGGGGAACCGGTTCTTGCGGCCCGCCATGACCAGCCGCTCGATCGTCGCGTCCGACAGCTTCTGATAGTGCCGCACCAGGTCGTGGACCGGCTTCCCGTCCGCCTGCGCCTCGGGCACGGCGACCTTCTGGATGGCGTGCTGAAGCTCCACGCCCGAGGCGTCCAGCCGTTCCGCCAGATCGGGCCGGTGCAGAAGCTCGAAGGCGGTCACGCCCTGTCGCTGCAGCCAGTCCTCCAGAACGCGGCCGATCTGTTCGCGGGCCATGGGCGCGTAGAGGTCGTAGGGCGTGCTGCAGCGCGGGCCCGCGGCGTCCTCCACCGTGACCCGCTTGGCCTTCATCTCCGGGACGCCGCGGGTCAGCACCGTCACGCTGTTGAATTCCATGGTGTCGGGGTCGAGGGTTTCCTTGGTCACCCGCACCGCCGCCGCATAGCCGTCGCGCAGCAGATCCTCGGCCGTGTCGATCGCATGGGCGCGATGCTCGGTCGCGATCTGGAGGGTCCAGGACGACGGCGCGGTCTTGCGGATATAGACTTCGTAGTGGATCGGGCCGGCCATGGAACGCTCTGACAGTTCCCCCTGATCATGGGACGGAGACTTTAAGGGCGGGTTTCGTTGCGGAATTGGCCGACGCGGCCCATCTTTTGCGCCGTAAAGTAACCGCGATGACGTAGAACGGTTACGCTTGCCGTGCGTTCATTGCGCGGACGATGAGCCTGCAAGGAGAAGCCGACTTGGCCAATATCACCCTGGTGGACGACGACGAGAACATCGTGGCGTCGGTTTCGCTGGCGCTGGAAAGCCATGGCCACAAGATCACGGCCTACCATGACGGCGCCGCCGGACTGGAAGCCCTGGAGGCGTCGCCGCCGGATCTGGCCATCCTCGATGTGAAGATGCCCCGCATGGACGGCATGGAAGTGCTGCGCCGCCTGCGCCAGACCTCCCAGATCCCGGTCATCATGCTGACGTCGAAGGACGAGGAGATCGACGAGATCCTCGGCTTCAACCTCGGCGCCGACGACTACATCCACAAGCCCTTCAGCCAGCGCCTGCTGATCGAACGGGTGAAGGCCCTGCTGCGCCGCACCGGCGCCGACGGCGGCGAGCCCGAGCCGAGCGCCGAGAACTCGAACAAGGCCATCAAGCGCGGCAAGCTGACGATGGACCCGGCGCGCCACGAAAGCACCTGGGACGGCCGTCCGGTGAAGCTGACGGTCACCGAATTCCTGCTGCTGCAGGCCCTGGCCCAGCGTCCCGGCTTCGTGAAGAGCCGCGACAACCTGATGGACGCCGCCTACGACGATCAGGTCTATGTCGATGACCGGACCATCGACAGCCACGTGAAGCGCATGCGCAAGAAGTTCAGGGTCGTCGATCCCGAGTTCGACGCGATCGAGACCCTGTATGGCGTCGGATACCGTTACCGCGAAAGCTGATCCGGCGCGGGCCGGAGACGGCCGGCCCCGCCGACCCAAGCGGTTCGGCGGGTCGCGTCTCGGCGGCCTGATTCTCGCGCTCAACCTGCTCAGCCTGCTGATCCTGTTCGTCGGGGCCCTGCTCCTGAACGAATGGCAGCGGGGCCTGATCGAGTCCCGGCAGGAGACGCTGGCGGCCCAGGCCGAACTGCTGGTGCGCGTGCTCGGCGAGCCCCAGATCGGCGTCACCCGCGGCGAACCGATCCCGGCGCTGGACCCGATCGAGGCCAGCCGCTGGCTGCGCGACAACTTCATTCCCGCCGGCCAGCGCGCGCGCCTGTTCGATGTGGACGGCATCCTGGTGGCCGATAGCTACTGGGTGACCGAGGCCATCCCCGGCGAACCCCTGCCTGACGCCCGGCCCGCGGGTTCGCCGGTGGCCGCGCCCGATGACGCGGCGGTGGCGGGTGACAGCCAGAAGGCCGAACGCGCCCGCCTCGCCCTCGCCGCCGAGGTCGAAGGGGCGCTGGAAGGCCAGCCCCAGGCCGAGGTGCGCACCTCGGAGAGCGGCGACCGCGTGGTGTCGGTCTCCATTCCCGTCCGTCACGTCCAGATGGTGCTCGGCGTCCTGACGCTGGAGGCCGGCGATGTCGACGAGACCATCGGCGCCCAGCGCCGCGCCCTGATGCCCTTCGCCCTGGTGGCCCTGTTCGTGAACCTGCTGGGGTCGCTGCTGCTGCACCTGTTCGTCGCCCGGCCGGTGATGCGGCTGTCCGCCGCCGCCGACGAGGTCCGTCTGCAGCGGGCGCGAGCCATCTCCCTGCCCGACCTGGAAAGCCGCAAGGACGAGATCGGCGATCTGGCGCGGTCGCTGGAGTCCATGACCGAGACCCTGTCCGCCCGGATGGACGCCATCGAGGCCTTCGCCGCCGACGTCAGTCACGAGATCAAGAACCCCCTGACCTCGATCCGTTCGGCGCTGGAGACCCTGCCGCTGGTCAAGACCGAGGCCCAGCGCGAGAAGCTGACCGCCCTGTTGCAACAGGACGTGCGCCGCCTCGACCGGCTGATCACCGACATCTCCAACGCCTCGCGCCTGGACGCCGAGCTGAACCGCGACCGGCCCCGGACCATCGATCTGACCGCCCTGCTGGTCGATATCGTCGGCGTCTATGAGGCGGGGCGCAAACCCGGAGAGGCGCGTGTGACCTTCACCCCGCCCGCCGGTGACCACGCCCTGATCGTCGGCCGCGATGGGCCGCTGGGGCAGGTGTTCCGCAACCTGATCGACAACGCCCGTTCGTTCAGCCCGCCGGACGGCGAGGTGCGCCTGACCCTGCTGCGCGACGAGATCGACGAACGCGCGGTCCATGTCCGGATCGACGACGACGGCCCCGGCATTCCGGTCGAGAACCTCGAGACCGTGTTCGAGCGCTTCTACACCTCGCGTCCGCGCGGCACGGCCTTCGGGGCCAACTCGGGCCTCGGCCTGTCGATCGTGCGCCAGATCGTCGAGGCTCACGGCGGGACGGTGCGGGCGGAGAACCGGCCCGGCGACGGCGGCCCCGCCGGAGCCCGCTTCGAGGTGGCCCTGCCCGCCGCCCCCGGAGCCCGCCGCCCATGACCCAGCCCGTTCACGCCACCGTCGTCGCGCAATGGGCCCCGGGCCGGGGCTGGCGCGCCGCCGCCCTGTTCGGGCCGCCGGGCGCGGGCAAGAGCGATCTGGCCCTGAGGCTGATCGGCGCCGGTTGGCGGCTGGCGGCCGACGACTACGCCCATCTGTTCGCCGCCTCGGGCAGCCTCTATGCCCGGGCGCCGCGCACCATCGCGGGCAAGATCGAGGTGCGGGGCGTCGGCGTGGTGCCTGCCTGCGCCCTGGATCTGGCCCGGGTCGTGCTGGCCGTGGAACTGGGTCCGGAGCCCGTTGAACGCCTGCCGGAACCGGCGATCCGGCGCGTGGAGGGGGTCGATCTGCCCCTGCTGCGGCTGGATCCGAGGGAGGCCTCGGCGGGTGAAAAGGTCGCGGCGGCCATCGCCCGGCTTTAACCCGACGCGGAGTTGGGCTATTCCGCGCGGCTTGCGGTCAGCTCAGGGAGCGATCGGAACGCGGGGGCGCAAGTCTTGGTGAAGCCTTCATGATCGGGCTGGTGATCGTCACCCACGGGGGTCTGGCCTCCGAATTCCTTTCGGCCATGGAGCACGTCGTGGGCCCCCAGCGCGGGGTCGCGGCCATCTGCATCGGCCCGGAGGACGATATGGAGCGCCGTCGGCGCGACATCGTCGACGCCGCGCGCGCCGTCGATGACGGCGACGGCGTGATCCTGCTGACCGACATGTTCGGCGGCACGCCCTCCAACCTCGCCATCTCGGTGATGGAGGAGACCCACGCCGAGGTCATCGCCGGCCTGAACCTGCCCATGCTGATCAAGCTGGCCAGCGTGCGCGGGCGCGAGCCGCTGGAAGCCTGCGTCGCCCATGCCCAGGACGCGGGCCGCAAATACATCTCCGTGGCCAGCTGGGTGCTGCAGGGCGAGAAATGACCGATCCCGTCGCCGCGACCGTCGGCATCTGCAATCAGCGCGGCCTGCACGCCCGCGCCTCGGCCAAGTTCGTGAAACTGGCCTCGACCTTCGACAGCGAGATCCGCGTCACCCGCGACGGCGTGACGGTGAACGCTCTGTCGATCATGGGCCTGCTGATGCTGGGCGCCGGCAACGGCTGCGACGTCCACATCGAGGCCGAGGGCCAGGACGCCGCAGAGGCCGTCGAGGCCCTGTCCGACCTGGTCAACCGCAAGTTCGACGAAGACCAGTAGGTCCGATCAGGCCTTGGAGCGTTCCGGCAGCACCGCGCCGACGTGGTCGATGCCCAGCTGTTCGGCGATCTCCATCTGCCGCGCCCGTTCCGCATAGCGATCCCGCTGCTCGGCCGTGCGCGTGGCATGGCAGCGTTCGCAGCAGACTCCTTCGACGTACAGCGGCGAGGCGCGTCCGGCCTCGCTTACCGGCATGCGGCAGCCGCGGCACAGGGTGTGGCTGCCGTCGGACAGGCCGTGGCCGACGGCGACCCGCTCGTCGAAGACGAAGCATTCGCCCCGCCACAGGCTTTCCGGCTCGGACGCCGTCTCCAGGTAACGCAGGATGCCGCCTTCCAGGTGGAAGACCTCCGGCACGCCCTCGGCCTTCAGGAAGGCCGTCGCCTTCTCGCAGCGAATGCCGCCGGTGCAGTACATGGCCACCTTGGGCGGGGTGGGGCGATCCAGCAGGGCGCGGCCCTCGGTGCGGAACCAGGCCGGAAAATCGCGGAAGCTGCGGGTGTTGGGCTGCACCGCGCCCGCGAAGGCGCCGATGGCGGTCTCGTAGTCGTTGCGGGTGTCGATGACGATGGTGTCGGGATCCGCGATCAGGGCGTTCCACTCGGCGGGAGAGACATAGGTCCCGGCCTCCGTCGCCGGATCCAGATCGGGCTCGCCCATGGTGACGATCTCGGCCTTGATCCGCACCTTCATGCGCCGGAAGGGCGCGGTGGCGGCGTCGGCGAATTTCACATCCAGCCCGCTGAAGCCGGGCAGGCCCCGGATGCCGTCCAGCACCCGGTCGATGGCGTCGGCGGGACCGGCGATGGTCCCATTCAGCCCCTCGTGCGCCACCAGCAGGATGCCCCGCACATCCGGCGCGCACAGCTGTTCGAGCCGCGCCCGCACGGCCTCGCGGTCCCCGATCCGTGCGAAACGGTACAGGGCGGCGACGCGAAAGGGAGCGGCGGGGGGCGGGGAGGACGTCATGGATTGATCTGGACCTTCGGGTCCTTCTCCTGCTGTTCCATCCTGCGAAGCGCGCTAGCGCGAAGCAGGATGGTGGAGCCGAGGGGAGGCTCCTCCAAGTGCTCAAATCCTTGTGGGATATCAGGGTGTGACACCGAGCCGAGCAGCGATCTGGAGGTTATGCGTAACAGGTGCGCGTAACAAGTTGGCGTCGCTTTTTGTGCAAGCGTGACCGTTCCCGATCACCGTTTGATCTCGATAGGATCATGAGCGCCAATGTCGCTTCGGCGCGGCACCTGTTACATTCCACTCCTAGAGAAGGCTCACACATGCGCTCGTTCGTTCTCATCGTTGCGGATCGTGACGCTCGAACCTTCACCGTTGAGGGGCCTATGACAGATGACCGGCCTTGGAATTCTGAAGTTGTCGCACTCCAGCGGCAAGGCCGCAGCGTCGGGTGTCATACACCGGGCGTCCCGGGGGAGGTGACCGTCGAAGACGCCGCCAGCGCCTACGCACGTGAATACGGCTACACTCGACTTCCACCTGGCTCTATCGTGTCTGCACCAATCTGATACCCGGACAGGTGCCGAAGAGTAGCGGGTGTGGCGACCGCAGGCTCAGGCCTTGTCACTGACGCTCCTTGCGCCAACCAGCCGGTTCAGCTCTAACGCGGGAAATCAACCGCGATAGCGAGACCATGCCGAAGCCATTCTTCTCAACCCCGTCCGGCGATTTGTATGTCGGAGACGCGGCGGCGCTCTTGAGAAATCAAGCCCTGCGTCAGAGGTATGAAGGAAAGTGCGATCTCGTTTTCTTCAGCCCGCCTTATTCGCTGGTGAAGCAAAAGTCTTATAAAAACAAGGTCGCAGAGGAATACATCCACTGGTTCAAGGGCTTCGCGAAGCCTCTCACGAAGCTGCTCTCGCCGACTGGCTCGATAGTGATCGAGATGGGAAATGCCTGGAACGAGGGTGGACCTACGATGGCTACCACTCCGATCGAGGCTCTTCTGGCGTTCAAGAAGTCGGCGGGCCTGCATCTGTGCCAAGAATTTATCTGGCATAACCCCGCTCGGCTTCCCTCCCCCGCAGCGTGGGTCACGGTTGAGAGAATCCGACTGAAAGATAGCTGGACGCGGGTGTGGTGGTTGTCACCCACTCCGCGCCCAAAGGCGAGCAATCAGAGGGTTCTTCAGGAATATAGCCCCAGCATGAAGGCGCTTCTGAAGCGTCAGTCATACAACGCAGGGCTTCGCCCGTCGCACCACCGGATCAGCGAAAAGAGCTTCTTGAAAGACAATGGGGGCGCAATACCCGCGTCGGCACTGGATAACGCTGCGCTGGATAGCTTCATCCGGCTTTCAAACACGAACATCGACCGGGAATACCGTCAGCACTGCATCGACGAGGGGCTACCTCAGCATCCTGCGCGAATGCCCGCGAGTTTGGCCGCCTTCTTCATCGCCCTGACCACCGAACCGGGCGATCTTGTGCTCGACCCCTTCGCAGGTAGCAACACTACCGGGGCGACTGCGGAAAGTATGGGCCGTCGTTGGTTGAGCTTTGAAATGGATGAAAAATTCGCGGCGGGGTCGCAAGTAAGGTTCTTGGGGCCTCCCCCTGCTGACGCTCCGTTGCTGGCAGGCGACGAGCCCTAGCTCCGAAAACGGGCTTGCCTATTCGTAGATTTGCCATATATACGAACCTCAGACGCAAATGTTTGAGGAAAAAAATGGCACGTCAGGGTGATCGGGAAAAGTTCGTTCGGCTTGCCAATGCGCGAGTGAACAAGACGCTGGACGCTATCCGGCTGATTGGAAACCTCTCCAACAAATCTAATTATACGTATGAGCACGCCGACGTAGAGAAGATTTTCCGTGTCCTGAATGCGGAGCTGAAAACGTGTCGGCAGCGGTTTGATGGGCCGGACCAGCGCGGGGGTGTGAAGTTTAGCCTGGATGGCTCCGATGGCGAGTAGCCAGACCTTCACCCCGGACGCCGATGTTTTCGTGCACAAGCACGGTGCGATTCGTCAGATTTGCGCCCACTTCCGTTCGCACGAGGATGGTCTCCCCGAGTGGGCCAAGAACAGCTCGGATGCATATGCGAGGGCTGACCGGGACCAGAATCTCAGCACGATCCTGATCCTTCTGCGGGACGGAAAAGGGGCAGCCCTCCCCGTAGTCGCCTGCTTGGACTTCGTCGGTGTGAGCGCCGCTGACATTGAGGGGAAGTTCCGCCATTGGGCCGACCCGACCGCCGCTGGGCAGGACGAGGGGGTTCAGGGCGGCCATGGCAACGGCGGCAAGTGCTACATGACGCAGCTGTTCGATGACCGCTCCTACCTTCATTCCTGCCTGAATGGTCGAGGAAACCGATATGGTTTCGTGGGCGGCGATCCCACGCCAGGCTATTTCCCCTCGCCAGATGTGGGTCGGGACTACGAAGTAGCGGACCCTGAAGCCGAGCTGGCCTCGGCTCTGACTACATTCAACTTGGCGCTCAGCGATCTGCCTGTGTCCGCCCGTGAGGCATGGGAGGCGTCGCAGTCCTTTACGCTCGTGGTCGGAGTTGGCGCGAAAGGGCTTAAGAAGAACCGCATCCCTGCGGTGGCATGGGCGAACGGATTGGCGGGTCACCAGCAAATGGTAGCCGTGCTCCGGCGCTGTTCGACTTATGTGATCCACAACGGCAAGGCGTTGGAAGATGCCGCTCCGCTAAGCCTGCCCGAGATCGATCCCATCGCCGGTGCCGAAGCGGCGCGTATCGTTCCTGTGCCGAGCGAAATCCCCGATCCCGCAACAGGTGAGATGGTGGACACCGGGGCCGTCGACCTTTCTCGCCTGGAGCTTAGAACATCCAGCAAGACGATGAGGCATGCGAAACGGCAGGCGCGGCATACGGTAGCTGGTTGGACATTGGCGGGGCGTTCCACCGGCTATTGGGAGGTCCCGGCGATCTCCAGTGCTGCCTACAGTAACCAGATCTATGGTGACGTGTTTCTGGATGCCCTCGACCACTACCGCCAGAACGACCGACGCCACCATAGCGAAGGACCGTTATCACGCGCCCTCAGAGCGTGGATTTCCCTCCAAATCCAAGCCTATTCTGACGAGTTTGCAGAACTGGACCGCCTGCACGCCACCGAAGAGCAGCGCGACGAGTTGAGCCGCCTCAATCAAGCCCTGAACGCTTGGAAGGACGAGTTTCTTCGTGAAGAGTTCGGCAAGGGCGAAGGCGGTGGCGACGACGGAGACACGCCCCCCGTGCCCCCCAAACTGCCCCGAGGGCAGGTGAGCCAAGTGGTCCTTCGGGTTACGCATCAGATGTGCGGGTCCGGGGTGGCGTTCCGCCCTCAAGTGGAGTTCTTGGACGCTGCAGGTAGCCGGGTCAGAGCTGTCCCGCATGAATGGCGATCAACAAACGAAGCTGTGCTTTCCTACGACGAAGCCTTGCACATGCTTGTCGCCGGCCAACCCGGCCTGGCTGACTTGTCTGTCGTCTGCAAGGACTCCGGCGTTGCGTCTCCGCTGATCGGCATCGAGGTTCTCGACATCGAGCGCATCGATCTCGAACCTGCCGAGGTCACTGTTGCGGTCGGTAGCCGTTCCGCGATCACGCCTCTTGTCCGGGTGTCCGACGGCAGAACAGTAAGTGGAGTTTACCTCACCTGGACGGAAGATAACCCGTCGATTGCGTCTGTCGGTTCGGGTGGGACCGTCTATGGGGTCTCTATCGGCCAATCCGGAGTCACCGCCGGGGATGACAATTGCCTCGCAGCGGAAGCGGCAAGGATCAACGTCGTGGCTGCTGAAGACGCCGGAGATCGTGGCGGTGGATTCCCCACGATCCTGCTATCTGAAATCGACAATGATCCGCTTGGAGAAACGCCGCCCGTATTCTCCGCTGGTGATCCGCCGGTCTATCAACGCCCGCAGGACGTTGATGCCAACATATGGTGGATCAACATGGCGAGCCCTCTTGCGCGCCGCTATGTGGACACTGGAACGGGCGGAGGCATCCATAGCCGAGAATGGCGGGTGTATCACCTCGAGCGGTATATCGAGGTGATGATCAAAATCATTCTAACCTACAGCTTCCGTGACGGGGAAGTTCTCACGTTTGAAACGATGCTGTCGCGCTGGGAAGCCGAAGCAACCCTGATGCAGCAACGGGCGGCTGACACCCTATCTACGTTTTTGGAGGGCGGGGATGTTGTCGCTAAAGCAGCATGACGAAGGATGCATTGACCGTTCCGGAGAAGCTTCTTCTGGCCGCGCTACAGGCGCGGGAAAAGACTGAGACGTTTTCAGCCGAAGATTTAGTGGTTCAGGCTTGGGAAAAATTCCCCGACACGTTCGGCCTTTCTGGCTATTCGAGCCGATTCCCCGATTCAAATCGGGTGCTCACAAACATTATGGGCACCAAGGGTATGCGCGGAAAAGGTTGGCTAAGAAAGGTAGGCGAGAAGAAGTATCGGATCAGCGCCGCCGGTCTTGCGTTTGCGGAGACCTTGCTAAGCGATCCCGCACGACAAACCTCACAGGGGGGAGCACTCCGTGCAGAATTAGATCGGCACGCATCATCCGCCCTGTCGCGGATACTGGCTACGGCAGCCTCGAAGAAGATACTCTCCGGCCAGATCGACCTAGTCACCCTGAATGACGCACTTGGATTTTGGGACGTCACGGTGCGCAGTAATGCCCACACCCTGATATCGCGACTCGCGGACACAAGAGAGTTGTTGAATCGCACCAATGTTGCAGCTCACACGACGGGGGCCGTCCGGATCGCAGGCCAAACATTGAGCGGCAACGAGGTCGCCCAACTGATTTCGGCGCACGAGTCGCTCCAGACGCGGTTCCGAACTGAACTGGATTTTATCCGCAAGAGGACCGACGAGCGGACGGAGCGGAAGAGCCGGGGGTTCTAGTTTGCCCTACAGCGGTGACCCTACCGCGCATTGCCCCGCCTCTCTGCACGCTGGAGACCTGATTGGGTTCGCTCGATCGCAATTCTCTCTCGACCTCCGCTACCGCAGCTACGGCCCTCATCGTCAATTTGCATGCGGGGCTCGTGAGATCGACGCCGCCGGGCGCAAGGCAGTGAACGCGAACAGCCGCCTTCTGTATGGAGGTTGATCGGGGGCCGCCGGGGCTTAGCCCTTGACCTGATATTGGAGTTTTCGGATGAGCGACGTTCCGTTTCGCACCCGCGATGGCCGCGATGTTGTCCTTCGCTTCGATGATGACGAACAGGTTACTGTTCACAGTCCAACCGGTGCGCAGATCGGCTACCTCGTCCATCGCGAAGTTGATCAGGAGCACTACGGCTCCGGAACAGTTTACGTGACCCACATCGACATGGACGCCGAATGGAGACGCCAGGGTGTGATGAGCGAGGTAATTCGGCTCTTGGCCGAAGAGTATCAGTACACCGTATTCGCCCGCGCGAATGACGGCATCGAGCGGGAAGACGGAAGCCGCCTGACGGGCAATGGCCCCGCCTTCTTCGATGCGATGGAGAAAGCCAGCTTGGTGGGCCGGCTGCCCTACTGAATAGCCGGGAGCGAGGGAGAGGCTCGATCGAGATGAACCTCTCTCACTGCCTGAACGCGCCAGACACCCGACTAGACGATCGCCGCCTCCACAAACTTAATCGTTTCTGGCGAGAAGTTCCGGGACATTGTGGTGAGATACGATGCTCCAGCCTTCTCGGCGAGAGGTCCAGGGTGCAACGTATACATCTCGCCGTCAGTCGAAACGACGCCCTGAGCAAGCATGTAATCCAGAACCGATCGCCCAACTCCTTTGGTCATTCGGGCATGCTCGATCTTTCCCGCAAAGCGTTTCAACGCGCCTTTTGAGTGAGACCGGAACGCGATTACGAACTTCCTGAATCGGCGGAGCCCCTCATTCAGGCGGGGGTCTTCGGCTGCGGCTGGTTGGGTCGCGAAGCTTGTCCAAGGATGGGCTTGCGCGTCAGGCCACGCCACTGAGAGCGTCACACCTCCGTGGACCGTCGGCACACCCGCAAGCGTTTCGCTCGAAGCGTTGTCAGCCTCCAGATAGACTGCAGCGCCCGGTCGCTCTGGTACCGTCTCGACGACGAGGCGTTCGGTCGCGAACTTCAATCCGGCGCATTGAATGCTGATCGGAGCGACCAGCACGGTTTCGACGCCAAACCCGATTTCGACGGCGGCGAGCGGGGCGTTTACCTCAATGTCTTCGAGCAGATTTCCGAAGCGCAAGACTCCCGTTTGGTCGCTCTCGAACCGGAGAGTTGTTGTCTTGCTGGTCCCGGCGCGCGAGACCGTGATCTCGACATCGGACTTAAGCGCCTCTTCTTCCTCGCCGTCTTCTGCACCTTCAACAAGGAGGCTTGCGGTATCGCCGAGCGACAACCGGGCTCTCAATGAGGCGTAGATCACTCCCACATGTTCAGGAGGCAGGACGAGCTCCTTCCCATCTTCAAGGTAGAACTCCGAGAGGAACGGGTTTGAAGCCGCGCCTCGTGCAAGCTCGCTCTTCAAGGCGGCGCGTGCTGTCGCGTCGCTTTTGAGCGCCTGCGCCGCGATCAGCCCTTCGAATACCGCCGACGAAGTCCCCTTCCCACCGTCCAGGAAGGGGTGCTCCGGCACCCAAGTTTCAAGCGCGTCGGCGTACGATTTTGCATCTTTCGGGCTCATTGCAGGCGCGTTGGGCGGCGGCTGACGGAAGATCCTGGCCGCAAGGTGCGCCAGCTGTTCCTCCTCGTCGTAAAGAGTGGCTCGAAGGGCCTCGTTTTCGAGCGCAATGCCCGCGAGCTTCTGTTGTTCGCGTAGCAATATCGCACTGACCACGGTGCGAAGGGTGACCGGCTGTTCTCCCTTCTCGATAAGAGCGACCAGAGCACTCGGATTCCCGTCTTGGGCCACCCGATCTGCTACGGCCTGTAGAACCGGAGCATAGCCTGCAAAACGGTCCCCATCGCCGTTAGTGTCCCTCCTCAGCCCTTCGAGCAAGAGTTCCAACGCTCGCCGAGCGACCGCATGGTGCGGACTGTCCGGCGTCGCAGCGGCTACACAGCCAAAGGCAAAATCAAGCGCGTCGTCAGGGCCGTAATAACCGATCTCCAACACCGAGACCGGGACATGGTCGACGAGAACGAGCCACGCATCCTGGATCGCGCCAGTGCGACCGAATAGGACCGTCGGCACGCCTCGGCTAACGGACATCTCCGCCACGTCCCGCAGGAATGCCTCGAACGCCTCTTGCGTGACACGAAGGCGGGCTTCGTCGAGTCCGTCGAGCAGAACCGACGCCTGCCCGTTTCGCCAAGCATCGAAAAGCCCGGCCTTAACCAGCCCGCCGGAGAGCGTATTGCCGCCGACTGGATCGGACGCCGACAGATCGACATAGGTCGCGCCCGTCATCGACGCAATCTGTCTGGCTAAGGTGGACTTGCCGACCGCGCCTGGTGCTGAAACCAAGATCACGGGCGTCTGCTGTGGATCCGCGATGTCGCCGAAATTAGAACTCGACGTTAGCGGCGCCTCCTTGAAAGTGCCCAAGGATGCCGTTCGCTGGAACCACCCTTTCGGCGGACTATCCGGAGCCTTCTGGTCCGGACCAAGCCGGGACTTCCAGAAACCGTCAATCGTATACGCGCTCATATTAACCCAGTTCGGAGAAGTCGCGTGGCGACGCGGTCAAGCAAGGTTAGGTGGCAGACAACGCAAGGTCGATAGCTTGGACGCCCTTCGACTCGCCTGCGCGAGCATTTATCCCTTCGATGCCGCCGTCCTAACCCGCTCGCCGGTCCAGAGGGGTTGCTATGGAGCACGATCGTCGTGCGGATCACCCACGTTCATATCGCTCCCGCTGCGGAGCCAGCGCCGTCGAACCACTTGCCACTGCTGACCGACGATACCGTCGCGCTTCTCCACGACGCATTCTCCGACCAGAGTGGCGTCATCGAACGACCCCGTGCCTGCGTCTTCATCAAGCCGCCATCGCGAACCGAGATAATCTTCCTCGTTCCGGCCAATGAAACCGGCGATGAAGCCTTTTGCCCACCAGATCGCGTCTTGGTCAGCGGGAGCTTCGAACGCCTGCGGCATAGGCACCTCGAAAGAGAAAAGAGTAAGCACGTATTTGTACATTGAGGACCTCCATTGATGGTTCTCAACAACTAGTTTCGGGTTACGAGATTATCAAAATGGCAACTGTTCTAAGTGACCATTTGCCACGTTTTACATTCACCTGTGAATATTTATGTTTGTTGACAGTAATCCTTGATTGTCGTGTCTTTGCGCCACTGCGCTGCTTCGCGAGCTTGGTCCAATCGAAGGTCTGATAAATCGGACCGGGGAGCGCGGCGATCCAGTCCGTCAGCTGCCTCTCGTCGTAACCCAGCCGACCGTTCGGGAGTTTTTGCGTCGGGGGGCCGACGCCGTAGTAACGCAGGTCGTGGAGCGTTCGGGGCGAGCACTTGGCGCGATGCGCAGCTTCCGAAGTTGTGAGCAGGGCGACGGGAGAGGCTGGGGTGAGCGGGGTGTGGTCGTTGTCATGGAGCCGACATATCGGGCTCCGGGACCCGCGCAACCGGTGAGCGTCAAACTGCGTCAAGCCTGCGCCAGCCTGCGCAAAATCGCCAAAATCCTTTGAAGGTCAGAAGGTTAAGGTAGCGGAATTCGCCACACCAAACGCCTCCCAAATCCTATAAATGGTTCGACCGCATTGAAGAGCGGTCATCCAGACACGCTCCCGCAGACGACAAGGAGCATCATGTCGAACGAACCATCCCAGCCATCCACACCCGGCTCCAGGAAGCCCGACCCGGAGGTCTTGCACCCGCGCGATGTCGCCAAGCGTCTCCGCGTTTCTGATCGCACCCTTGCCGGGTGGCGGCAGAAGAAGAAGGGGCCGAGGTACATCAAGTTGGCGGGCGGCCCCGTCCGGTATCTCCGGAGCGACGTGGATGATTGGCTCTATAATCTCCGGGGAGGAATGCTGAACTAGAGTCGCACCTCTCACCAACGAATCGATTGATCCAAGGTCAGCAACCCACTTCGCTCGCTTCGCGAGCGGGGTGGGTACTTGCTCTCGCCTCGACGAGCTTCGCTCGTCTCCGGCTTGACCAAGCACCGCACCCTTTTCTTTCCTCCGGAGAGGTCAAAATCAGATCACTTTGCAGAGCAATATAGTGAAGGTTCTTCCCTCGGCTTCGCCTCGGAAAGAATGAGGCCATATTTGTGTGTCAAGAGAAACCCCGTCCGGTATTCGCTGCGTCTCCAGCGTAAACTCTTCATCGTTTTGCAGGTGTGTTGCTGCGCGATTTCGGATTGACACCCCTCCGGGCATCTAATCGGTATTCGGAAAAATCGACGCAGATCGACGCTTGTTGCGGTGGACGGGAGGCCCCGGCAAAGCGCGCTAAGTGGCGATTCTCCGCCCTTATAGCCAGGAAGCTTCCGGTGCGCCGGACACCCAAACTTCAGCTAGGCCGACTGACGTCCGTGAATCTCCCGGGACTGCTCGCAGCGGCGGCCCTAATGCCCGTTAGGATCCGTTAGGTGGGCAGAATGGCCGTCCGCAGTGCCGACCCACGCCCCCGGCCTTGCCACGCCTGCATTTCCGGCACCGGGGGCGTTCTTTTCCGGGTCAGACTATAAGGCTAACCAAATAGGTTGCGGCGCATCTGTACAGGATCCATCAGGGTCCTGAGGGGGTAAGGCAAAGCCATGCGTTCTCTTATACCCTCGCCATCAGGGTCTATATGGGCCGCCCTCACCTATGACTTCGCTATGTCAGGCAGGCGGATGCGCGATAGGTCTAGCCCCTTGTATCCAATCTGATCGACGGCCCGCTTCAGAGTCGCGATATCCACTCCGCCGTATCCGGCATGGGTGTCGCCCTCCTCATGACCCACGATCTCCTTCGCCACATCAATACGCACATCAGCGGACCTCATCCGACCGACCACCGTGTGACGGGTAGAGTGGAACGTGAGCTTTCCGGGGCGCAGCGGGTCGGGGTCTGCGATGCGCGCGACTATGCGGTTCAGGAACTTTGACGGTGCAGTCGAGAAGTAGCCGAACACGTCCTGTTCCAGTTCTTCGAACAGCCGTTGCGCTTCGTTCCTCCGCTTTTGTTCGACGAACTGCAGAAGGCCCAGATCGATCAGGACCGCATGGACCGGCACCCGACGCCAAGCGTTGTCGGACTTGATCGACTGCCCCTCCAGGGCGTCCCGGATAAGGAAGTAGTCGATGCCGTCTTCCCGTTTGAAATCGGCGACAGCCAAGCCACAGGCTTCGTTGAGCCGAAGGCCGCTGAAGAGGCAGAGCAGCGGCACCCAGTAGCGCCAGTCGGACACCCTCTGATCGCCGAACTGGTAGAGTCCCACTTGGGAGGTCGTCGCGGAGCCGACAAAGAGCGGCTGATCAAAGAGGCGCTGAAGTTCCGGGACGGTAAAGTCTCGACGCCGCTGGTCCCGACTGGTCTTCCGAGACCGTTTCGCTGCGATGCCGTCGAACGGATTTGTGGGCAATGCGTCTCCGTAGCCGCTCTTGCGATAGTGCTCGAACATGGCCCGGATGGGTCCCAGGTACTTGTTGTTGATCGAGGTGGGGTCGAGCGTATCCATTTCTTTCCTTGCTTGGGCCAGGGCGATCCGGGCCTTGAAATCTAGGTTCCGATAGTCGGGCCTTACCGAGCCACGCGCCGGGTAGTGAGTGAGGGCGGTCTTGAACTGACCGGCATGGGAGCTTGTGATCTCGGCGAGGTCTCGATCCTCTCCAAGCCATGAGGCGAACGCGGCAGCTGCGGTCTCATAGTTTTGCAGCCTCTTCAGCTTGACCTGTCCGGAGCGAGCCACCTCCAAGACGAAGTCTCGGCCCGCCTCGGAGAGTCTCAGCCCAGAGCTTCCGCGCGCGGAGGACTTGATCTCGGTCTGGGGCGTCGCTTCCTCTGCGGTGTCCTTGATGATCGGACGTCGCGCCGTTTTTTGGGTCGGTGCCAATGCGACTCCGAGTTCATCCCGGAGCGAGGCGTAGGCGCGAAGGTCGGCGGCGAGCCAGTCCTTCACGAAGCTGGTGGCGGTCTGCATGTCCATGACCGCTCGCAAACGCATCCACAGGGCCTCGGTCAACATGGCTTGAGTGGCGGCGCGTCGTCGAGCGTCGGAAATGTTGGTGGTGCGTAGACTCTTCCAGAGCTCACTCCGGCCTACGAGAGCCTTCAGAGGAGCCGGAACCCGAACCCGGAAGTAGTAGGAACCACCGCGACGAACGACGTTCGTAACCAGCGACATTGGACCTCTGCGTAACATCTGTGCGTAACAGTGCTGCGCGGTCCGGCGTAAGGCCCTGATTGAAAACGCCTGGTGGAGCCGAGGGGAGTCGAACCCCTGACCTCGTCATTGCGAACGACGCGCTCTACCAACTGAGCTACGGCCCCCCAAACCCCACTGAATAGTCGGGTGCAGGCGAGCGGGCGACATACGAGCGGGGGACCGGTGGTGTCAACCGGTCGCAGGTTGCAGTCGGGGCGCGAGTGCGGAAAAGTTGGCGGGAAGGGGCGGCTAAGGTTAGAAGCGGCGCTCAACCCTCTGCAGGAGCACTTCAGGGTATGGCGGCGATTATCGGCTTCTTGTTCTTCCTCATCACGGCGGTGCTGCGCCTGTTCGTGATCGCCCTGATCGTCAACGCCGTCCTGAGCTGGCTGGTGGCGTTCGACGTCATCAACTACCGCAACCGCTTCGTCGCCTCCCTGGCCGCCACGCTGGACCGGATCGTCAGCCCGGTGCTGGAGCCCCTGCGGCGCATCATTCCGCCTCTGGGCGGCATCGACGTCACCCCGATCGTGGCCATCATCGTGATCCAGGGGGTCATGATCTACCTGCTGCCCGCGTCGCAGGCCGCCCTGTTGAGCTTCGTCCCCTTCTGACGACAGGGACGGTGCGAACAGGCCACGCCTCCCGGGTCATCGCGCCTCTCGCATCATCCCGCGCTTGCGCCGTCCGGCCACCGTCCTAAGGTGCCCGCCGACGGGGCCGCAGGGCCTGAAAGCCAACCGGATTCCATGACCACGATCAAATCAGTCGCCATCATCGGCGCGGGCCAGATGGGTGCGGGTATCGCCCAGACGGTGGCTGCGGGCGGCTATGACGTGAAACTCTACGACGCCGCCGGCGATCGCGTGCCCCAGGCCATGGGCGCCATCGCGGCCAGCCTGGCGCGTCAGGTGGCCCGCGGGCTGAGCACCCAGGCCGACGCCGACGCCGCCCTGTCGCGCATCACCGCCGCCGCCTCTCTGGCCGACGCCGGCAAGGCCGACCTGGTGATCGAGGCCGCCGTCGAGGACGAAGCGGTCAAGAAGGCCATCCTCGCCGACCTGGCGCCGCACCTGGCCGATCACACCCTGCTGGCGTCCAACACCTCGTCCATCTCGATCACCCGGCTGGCCTCGACCACGGACCGGCCCGAGCGGTTCATCGGCCTGCACTTCATGAAGCCGGCTCCGGTGATGAAGCTGGTGGAGATCATCCGCGGCATCGCCACCTCGGCCGAGACCTATGAGGTCGCCGTCGCCTTCGCCGAGTCGCTGGGCAAGACGACCACCAATTCCGAGGACTTCCCCGCCTTCATCGTCAACCGCATCCTGGTGCCGATGATCAACGAGGCGATCTACACCCTGTACGAAGGGGTCGGGAACGTCGCCTCGATCGACAAGGCGCTGAAGCTGGGCGCCAACCATCCGATGGGCCCGCTGGAGCTGGCCGACTTCATGGGGCTGGACGTCGTTCTGGCCATCATGAACGTGCTGTACGACGGTCTGGCCGACAGCAAATACCGGCCCTGTCCGCTGCTGGTGAAATACGTCGAGGCCGGCTGGCTGGGCCGCAAATCGGGCCGCGGCTTCTACGACTATTCCGGCGACACGCCGGCGCCGACGCGATGATCCCCCGTCTCGAGCGGCCCGAGGACTTCCCGGGCCAGCAGCGCGTCGCCTGGCGGCGCGAGCCGCAGCGGACGGTGCTCGCCGTCGTGCTGGCCGTGCTGTGGCCGCCGCTGTGGGTGACGCTGGCGATCTGGCCGCCCCGCAACTGGGTTCCCGGGCTGGAGATGGACTGGCGCCTTCAGGCGATCACCCTGGGCCTGTTCGCGGTTCCGGCCATCCTGTGGCTGCTGGCGCGCGAGACCCGGCGCTCGGGCCGTCCCGCGACCCGGCTGGGCGTGGTCTGGCGCTTCATGTTCTACGGCGGCCTGCTGGCGGTCATCCTGGCGGCGCTGTTCGCCTTCGGTCAGGTGATCCAGCAGTGGCTGAACGCCGCCAACCTCGGCGAGGGGGTCGGCGGCAGCGAGACCACCCTGCTGATCTACGGCGTCGGCGGCCTGCCGTTCGCGGTCGTCATCGGCGTGGCCTACGCCCTGTGGGCCGGCCTGTGCGTGGCCTTCGTCGCCTTCTCGCCCCAGCCCGAGGTGCGCGACCGCCTCGGCGTCATGGGCCGCGACGGACAGGCCTGAAGCCTTACCGCGAATTGGTTTGACGCCGGACGCCGGCGCGGCAATCTGCCCCCCTGACCTCGGGGGGAGATCACCACATGGCCGCAACCGACGCCCTGACGGGCGAGACGACGGCGCCTGCCGCCCGGCTGGCCCCCGTCGCGCCCGCGGATCGCATCTTCACCCTGGACATGCTGCGGGGCTTCGCGATCCTCGGCATCCTGGCGGTCAACGCCGTGGCCTTCGCCTGGCCGATGGAACTGCAGACGGGCGCCGACGTCGCGCCGCCCTGGCCGCACGATCAGGCCAATATTCTCGGCCACTGGGTCACCGAGGTCTTCTTCCACAACAAGGCGCGATCACTGTTCTCCATGCTGTTCGGGGTGTCGATCTTCCTGATCGGCGGCGAACGGCGGGACGAGGCGCGGGGCGCCCTCCTGTGGCGGCGCCTGCTGTGGCTGGCCGTGTTCGGCCTGATCCACGGCGCGGCCTTCTGGTACGGCGATATCCTGCTGCACTACGCCTACACGGGCGTTCTGGTGATGCTGGCGCGGTCGTGGTCGGCCAAGCGGCTGATCTGGACCGGAGCCCTGCTGAACCTGCTGTTCGGCCTGCTGTCGGCGGCCGCCTTCGCCGCCCAGGCCTTCATGCCCGAGGGCGCCGCGGCCGCCGGCGGCGGACCCTTCGCGGTGACGCCCGAAAGCCTGGCGGCGACCATCCAGGCCTATCAATCGGGCTGGCCGGCCGCGCTGATCGAAAACCTGAAGGCCGAGGCCATCCTGCAGGCGATGAGCATCACCCTGATCCCGATCACGGGGGCGCTGATGCTGCTGGGCATGGGGCTGTTCAAGGCCGGCTTCCTCAGCGGCCGGTCGCCGACCTGGGTCTATGTTCTCCTGCTGCTGATCGGCGGCGCCAACCTCGCCGCTCTGGGGTGGTACGAGTGGTTCAAGGCCGCGGCGCCGCACGGCGCGCCGGATCCGACCGGCGGCATGGCCGATATCGCGGCCAGCTTCGCGCCCCTGATCACCCTGGCCTACGTCAGCCTGCTGATCCTGATGACGCGGTTCGGTCTGAGGGTCGTCACGGGGGTGCTGGCGCCGGTCGGGCGGATGGCCTTCACCAACTACCTGACCCAGACCCTGATCATGACGACCCTGTTCTACATGCCGTGGGGGCCGCACTGGTTCGGCGATCCGGCCTGGGGGCCGGGACAGCTGTGGCTCGCGGTCGGAGGCGTCTGGATCGCCCAGTTGATCTGGTCCCCGATCTGGCTGTCGGTGTTCAGCATGGGGCCGCTGGAGTGGCTGTGGCGCTGTCTGATCTACGGACGGCTGGTGCCGATCAGAAGGGGCGAGGGCTGAGGGGCGGGGGCGAGACAGGACGTTGGGCGGTTGACGGCTCGGCGGTTCACGGTGTTCAGGCAGGAAATCATTCCGACCCTCGACCCTCGACCCTCGACCCTCTAGACCGCCAGCATGACCGAAGACGCTGCTCCCACCCGCCCCGAAGCCCGCGCCCCCCGGGGGTTCGCCGACCGCCGTGGCCGTGACCTGGTGGCCGAGCGCCGCCTCGTTCAGCGCGTGTCCGAGGTCTATGAGCGCTGGGGCTTCGAGCCGCTGGACACCGGGGCGTTCGAATACGCCGACGCCCTGGGCAAATTCCTGCCCGACGCCGACCGTCCGAACGAAGGCGTCTTCGCCCTGCAGGACGACGACGACCAGTGGATGGCCTTGCGCTACGACCTGACGGCGCCGCTGGCCCGGTTCGCGGCGCAGTCGTGGGAGACCCTGCCCAAGCCGTTCCGCCGCTACGCCTTCGGGCCGGTGTGGCGCAACGAGAAGCCGGGGCCGGGCCGTTTCCGCGAGTTCGTGCAGTGCGACGCCGACACGGTGGGCTCCGACCGTCCCGAGGCGGACGCCGAGATCATCGCCATGGCCTGCGAGGGCCTGCAGGCCGCCGGCCTGGCGCCGGGGCAGGCGGTGATCCGCGTCTCGAACCGCAAGCTGTTCGACGGCCTGTTCGAGGCCGGCGGCGTGGTCGATCCGATCCAGAAGCTGACCGCTCTGCGCGCCATCGACAAGTTCGACCGGCTGGGCTGGGAAGGCGTCTCGGCCCTGCTGGGCGAAGGCCGTCTGGACGAGTCCGGCGACTACACCAAGGGCGCTCAACTGCCGCTGGGCGTGGCCGCGACCATCGAGGCCTTCCTCGCTTCGGCGGGCGACGCGGCGTTGAGCCGGGCGGAGACCCTGGAGGCCGTGGCCCGCGCCGGCGGGCTGGGCGCCGTCGGCGAGGCGGCGCTGGAAGAGCTGGCGGCCATCGACCGGGCGCTGAACGCCATGAAGGTGGGGCAGGACGCGGTCCGCTTCGATCCGACCATCGTGCGCGGGCTGGAATACTACACCGGCGCCGTGTTCGAGGCCGAGCTGCTGCTGGAGACCACCGACGAGAAGGGCCGCGCCGTGCGCTTCGGCTCCATCGGCGGCGGCGGGCGCTACGACGACCTGGTCGCCCGCTTCACCGGCGAGCGCCTGCCCGCGACCGGCTTCTCCTTCGGCGTCTCGCGGCTGGCCTCGGCCCTTCGCGCGGCCGGGCGCGGCGACGAGGACGCGGTGCGCGGCCCGGTGGTCGTGATCGTCTTCTCGGAGGCCGACATGCAGCACTATCTCGATGCGGTGTCCGAGCTGCGCAACGCCGGGATCGCCGCCGAACTCTACCTCGGCCGGGCGGGCATGAAGGCGCAGATGAAGTACGCCGACCGGCGCGGCGCGCCCGCCGCCGTCATCCTGGGCGGCGACGAGATCGCGGCCGGTCAGGTGACGATCAAGGACCTCGACGCAGGCCATGCGGCCGCCGCCGGCGTCACGGACAACGAGGCCTGGAAGGCCGAGCGTCCGGGACAGCAGGTCGTGCCTCGCGCCGAGCTTGTGGCGACGATCCGGGGTATCGTCGGTTCCTGACGCACAGCTCCGTGAGTTATCGTTGATAACAAAGGAAAAGCCCCTGTCCGTGTCAGGGTCTTGATTGACTTGAAGCGGGAATTGTCGTCTTTCTGACGTACTCGGGAAGCGCAGCGTTTCGACGCAGCAGCGGCCCGGAGGCGTTTCGGGGAGGAAACGTCCGCTCCATGAGAGCGAAAGAAAGCCCGCCGCGATGTATCCCCCGCGGCGGGCTTTTTTGCGCCCGGAATCATGATGTTGGCGCTACCGCGCGGCGGCTCGCTGCTGGAGCCTGCGCGAAGCGCCCGGCCGCGTCGGGTCGGGTCGGGAGGTCCCCAAGGGCCGATGGTCCGCGGCCCAACAAAGAAGGGTCGAAAAGGCGGAGCCTTCCACCGTGGCCCAACAAAAAAGACCGGAGCGTGAGCCCCGGCCTTCTTCGTTCAGTGCGGCGATCCGCTTACCAGATACGGACTCGGTCTTCCGGCGCGAGGTAGTATTTCGTGCCCGGCTGGACGCCGAAGGCTTCATACCAGGCGTCGACGTTGCGCACCGGGCCGATGACCCGGAATTCGGCCGGGCTGTGCGAGTCGGTGTCGATCTGCTGCTTCAGCGCCGCTTCGCGATACTTGGACTGCCACACCTGGGCCCAGCCGTAGAAGAAGCGCTGGTCGCCGGTCGTGCCGTCCAGGACCGGAGCCGGCTGGCCGTTCAGCGACAGGTGATAGGCTTCCAGGCCCACCGCCACGCCGGCGGCGTCGCCGATGTTCTCGCCCATCGTCAGACCCGGACGGACATGGAACCCGGGGATCGGCTCGAACTGGCCGTACTGGGCGCCGAGGCGGGCGGTCAGGGCTTCGAAATTGGCTTTGTCCTGAGGGGTCCACCAGTTGCGCAGCACGCCGTCGCCATCGGACTTGGAGCCCTGGTCGTCGAAGCCGTGGCCGATCTCGTGGCCGATGACGCCGCCGATGCCGCCGTAGTTGACGGCCGGGTCCGCGTCCGGATCGAAGAAGGGCGGCTGCAGGATGGCGGCCGGGAAGACGATCTCGTTATTGGCCGAGTTGTAGTAGGCGTTCACGGTCTGCGGGGTCATGCCCCACTCGTCCTTGTCGACCGGCTGGTTCAGGCGGTTCAGCTGGTAGTTCCACTGGAACAGGCCCGCGCGCTCGCCGTTGCCGAACAGGTCGTCCGGACGGATCTCCAGGGCCGAATAGTCACGCCACTTGTTCGGATAGCCGATCTTGACGGTGAACTTGTTCAGCTTCTCCTCGGCGGCCGCGCGGGTCTCGGCGCTCATCCAGGTGTAGTTGCGGATGCGGTTGCCCAGCGCGGTGCGCAGGTTGGCGACCAGCTGCTCCATCTTCGCCTTGGACTCGGCCGGGAAGTAGTCGGCCACGTACTGGCGGCCGACGGCCTCGCCCAGCATGCCTTCGGCGAAGCTGATGCCGCGCTTGTCGCGGGGGCGCTGCATGGGCTGGCCCTGCAGATCGCGCGACCGGAACTCCCACTGGGCGTCCGCGAAGCGGCGCGACAGGCGGCCGGCGGCGTCGTCGGTCGTGTGGAAGGCCTGCCAAGCCTGGATCGTCGCGATCGGGGTCTCGGCGTAGAGCGCCGCGATCTTCGGCATGGCCGTGTCCTGGCGGACGATCAGGCGCGGCACTTCACCCACGCCGACGGCGGTGTAGTAGGCCTGCCACGGGAAGCCCGGAGCTTCCGAAGCCAGCTGCGAGATGGTGTACTCGTTGTAGGTTTCGTCGCGGTTGCGGTTCTGCTCCGGCGTCCAGTGCGCCTCGGCGATCTTGGTCTCGAAGGCGACGATGTCGGCCGCGGCCTGTTCCGGATTGGCCCAGCCGATCATGCCCAGCATGCGGGCGACATAGGCCTGGTACAGGACCTTCTTGTCGGCCCAGCGCTGCTCCAGATAATAGTCGCGGTTCGGCAGGCCCAGGCCCGACTGGCCGGTCGAGACGACGTAGCGGGTCGGCGCCTTCTGGTCGATCGTGATGCCGGTGCCGAAGATCGAGCCGCCGATGCGGCCCTGGGTCTGGCCCATGTAGACCGCGGCCTTGTCATGGGTGTCGGCGGCGCGGATCGCGGCGAGGTAGGGGGCCAGCGGCTGGGCGTCCAGCGCTTCGATCCGGGCCTCGTCCATGTAGGAGCGATAGGCGTCGGCGATCTTCTGCTCATCGGAACCGGCGGTCAGATCGGTGCGGGCCACCAAGCCTTCGATCATCACCTTGACGCGGTTGTCCGACAGTTCGCGCAGCAGGTTGAACGAGCCGTAGGAGGTGCGGTCCGACGGAATCTGCAGGCGGTCCAGCGCGGCGCCATTGGCGTAGCGCATGAAGTTATCGCCCGGGTTGACCGAGGTGTCGCGGCCGTTCAGGTCGAAGCCCCAGGTCCCGTATTTGGGGGCCTCGACGCCTTGCCAACCGGCGACGGCGGCGCCCTGTGCAGGAGCCTGGAACAGTTCGACGACCGTGCAGGATTCGTCGACGCAGGCGTGTTCGTCAGCATCGGTCCAGCTCTGCGCCTGGGCGGCGGCGGGCAGGAGCAGGGCGCCGAGGGCGGCGCCGATAAGCAGCTTCTTCATAGGAGTTTCCCCGACTTCTCTTCACCAACTTGGAAGGGTCGGCGCGGACCCTACGCCCGCCTCGGAGACTGTCGCCTGAATTTTTTGTCATGAAACGACGGAAAGCCAGACGCGGCGGCGTTTCAGCCTGTAGGCTGAACCGGACGGAGGGCGAATGACTCACGGCGGCGGCGGCGGCGAATATAAGGACCTTGTGGTCTTCCTGGCGGCGGCCGGGGTGGTGGTTCCCCTGTTCAACCGGCTGAAGATCAGCCCGGTTCTCGGCTTTCTTGCGGCAGGCGTCCTGCTGGGCCCCGACGGTCTGGCCCGATTCGCCGACACCGTACCCTGGCTGGCGTGGCTGACCATCTCCGACGCCAACCAGTTGCGCGCCCTGTCCGAACTGGGCGTGGCCTTCCTGCTGTTCATGATCGGGCTGGAGCTGTCATGGGAGCGGCTCAAGGCGATGCGCCGGCTCGTCTTCGGCCTGGGGCTGACCCAGGTCCTGTTCTGCACGGTCGGACTGGCCGCCCTGTTCATGGCGATGGGCCAGACCCTGGTGTCGTCCGCCGTGCTGGGCCTGGGGCTGGCGCTGTCCTCGACCGCCGTGGTCATGCCGGTCATGGCTGAGCGCGGCCGCCTGGGCGGCGCGGCGGGGCGCACCATCTTCTCGGTCCTTCTGGCCCAGGACCTGGCCGTGGCGCCGATCCTGATCACTGTCACCGTGCTGGCGGCGTTGGCGCAGGGCGGAGTCACCGCCGGCGGCGACTTCGATCCGGCCGTGCTGGGCACGGCGCTGTTCACCCTCATCCCGGCCGCTATCGGTCTGGCCCTGCTGGTGGTGCTGGGCCGTCTGGTGCTGCGTCCGCTGTTCCGGTCGGTGGCCAAGGCCCGGGCCAAGGGGCAGGGGCAGGAGATGTTCGTCGCCGCCTGCCTGCTGGTCGTGGTCGGCGCCGGGCTGGGGGCCCAGGCCGCGGGCCTGTCGATGAGCCTCGGCGCGCTGGTGGCGGGCCTGCTGCTGGCCGAGACGGAGTTCCGGCGGGCGGTCGAGGTGTCGATCGAACCGTTCAAGGGTCTGCTGCTGGGCGTCTTCTTCGTCGGCGTCGGCATCGGCCTGGACGTGGACGCGGTGGCGGCCGATCCGGTGGCCGTGTTCGGGCTGGCGATCGGGCTGACCCTGTTCAAGGCCCTGATGATCTACGGCGCGGCGCGGCTGTGGGGCGTGAAGAGCAAGACCGCCATCGAGACCGCGCTGGTGCTGGGACCGGCGGGAGAGTTCGCCTTCGTCATCCTGGGCGCAGGTTTGGTGGAAGGAATCGCGTCGCCAGACTTCACACGTACAGTCATGCTTGCAGCCACCATAAGTATTTTTACTGTACCGTTGATGGCGATGTTCGCCGATCGACTGACGCGACAGGACGCCGCAGTTTTGCCTGATCTTCCGGCCGAGGCGCTGGAGCCTCCGTCGGTCGAGGGCCAGGTGCTGATCGTCGGCTTCGGCCGGGTGGGACGCCTCGTCGGGGAAATGCTGACCGAGCACGGACAGAGTTTCGTGGCCGTCGACGCCAACGCCTCCACCGTCGCCAAGGGGCGCGGCGAGGGCTCGAACGTTTTCTACGGCGACGCCGGCCAGGCCGACCTGCTGGCGCGTTGCGGCATCGAAAAGGCGCGCGCCATGGTGGTCACCATGGACGCCCCCGCCAAGGTCGACGAGGTGGTCGTCGCGGCCCGCTCGTTGAGGCCAGACCTGATCCTGATCGCCCGGGCGCGGGATTCCCGACACGCCGAACGCCTGTACCGGCTGGGCGTCACCGACGCCGTTCCGGAGACCACGGAGGCCAGTCTTCAACTGGCGGAAAACACCCTGGTCGACCTCGGCGTGCCGATGGGTCTGGTGCTCGCTTCGATCCACGAACGACGCGACCGTTTCCGCAAATTGTTCCAGGACGCCATGCCCGACGGGGAGGCTGCGCGGAGGCCCCGGGCGCTGAGGTCGACGCTCAAAAGATAGGCCGCGACGGACTTGGCAAGCTGCGCCGTTAACCCAGCAACTAACGCTGCTGTTAATCTGTACACCCCAATTTGGTCATCGTTGCGTGATGAGTGCCGCTGTTCGCCGGGCCTTCAGGTCGGGCCTGAGGTGCTTTCCGGAGCGCCCGAAACCCTGCCGTCATGGCGCTGTTTTCCTGCCGGTGGTCCTCCCCGCCGCTTAGTCGAGTAGCCGTTTTACATGCGAGACATCGCCCTTAGCTCCGCCCAGACCGCCTCGGATTCCGAGGCTGACGCCCCCCGCCTGAACCGTCGTCAGGCCGCCAAGGTGCGGACCCGTCAGAAGGTCCTGGACGCCGCGCGCACCCTCTTCGCGGAACGCGGCTACGAGCCCGCCACCATCCGCGACATCGCCAAGGGCGCGGGCATGTCGACCGGCGCGGTCTTCGCCAACTTCCAGGACAAGGCCGAACTGTTCGAGGCCGTCCTGGCCGAGGACCTGGCCCGTCTGGCGGAATCGCTGAAGGCCGCCGTCGCCGCCGAAAGCTCGGTGCGCGGACGCCTGGTGGCCGCCATGACCGCCGCCTATCACGAATCCCTGGAGCATCTGCCGCTGGTGCAGGCCGTCGTCGCCCGCTCGTGGTTCCAGCCGGTCGCCGCCGAAATGCGCAGCCGCGCCGCCGCCCGTCCGGTCTCCGTCATCGTCTCGGACGCCCTGCAGGCCGGCGTGCGTGAAGGCGAGCTGCGCCAGGATGCGGACATCCGCCTGCTGGGCGAGCTGATCTACGGCGCCTTCATCGCCAACTACCGCCACGCCGCCTACGACGGCTGGGGCATCGAACAGCTGACGACCCAGATCTCCAAGCAGATCGACATCGTCCTCGCCGGCGCGCTGGCCCGGCAATAATCGGGGGCCGCGGACCGTCGGCCCTTCGGGACCTCCCGACCCGACGCGGCCTGGCGCTTCGCGCATGCTGAACAGATCAAAGGCCGCGGCATCCGCTGCGGCCTTTGTCTTGCGCTCAAGCAGCGAGCGACCGCGTCGCGAGCGTTAGCGCCCTTCGAAGAGCGTCAGCTCTTCCAGCGCAAGGTCGCGGGCTTCACCGGGTTGGCGAACGGCCGGCCCTCGGCGCGGGACTTGATCCATTCGCGCTTCAGCTGCTGGTACCATTTGGCCTGCTTGTCGGCGTCGTCGATCCAGATCAGGGCCGGATCGTAGCGCAGGCCCTCGTTCTGAAGGTTCACCATGCCGCCGTCCTGCTTGAGGAAGGCGACCACGCCCATGCGCAGGAAGGGTTTGGCCAGGTCGAAGATCCAGTGGTCCGACCAGAAGATCTGGGTGATCCGGGTCTTGGTGTCGGTGATGGGCGTCAGGCAGGTCAGCGCCAGCACCTGCTTCTCTCCGACCTGGATGTGCTCCCAGCGGTAGCCGGGCAGGCGGAAGGTGATCTCGGTCGCCGGGGCGCCGCCCAGGATCTTGTAGGCCCGGCTGTTCGACGACGGCGCGTGGCGCACCATGGCGAAGCCCTGTTCGCGCGGTTCGAAGGCCTTGGCCTTTTCGTGCATCGAATGCTCGGACCGCCACCACCACTGCTGATGGACGTAGGGGCCGTGGGCGGGGTCCATCAGGCCGACGACGGCGTGGTCGATATGGCTGTCGAAATCCATCCACTCGACCAGTTTGGCCCCGCCGCCGACCACGCCGGGGAACTGGGGCGGCTCATGATCGGGCTCGCCCGCGCCGCGCGGGTCCGAACTCATCCAGACGAAGACCATCCCCTGGCTTTCGCGCACCGGATAGGAACGCACCTTGATGCGGTCGGCCTCGAAGGGCTGGGACTCAACCAGCGAGGGGATGGCGGCGCAGACGCCGTCCGTGCGGAAACGCCAGCCGTGATAGGGGCATTCGACCGTCTCGCCTTCGCCCGGCTTGTTCACCACCCGCCCGGCCGACAGGGGCGCGGCGCGGTGGGGGCAGATGTCGCGCATGGCGAAGACCTGCCCGGCCTTCGTCCGCCCGATCAGGACCGGTTCATTGAGCAGTTCGTAGCGCTTCAGCGACTCGGGTTTCACGTCGCGCGCCAGGGCGACGAAATACCAGGCGTCCAGAACGAAGCCTTTGCCGAAGGCGGTCGGCGGGGCCTTGGCTTCGGGGGCGTTGGAGGAAACCGGGGCGGAATCTGCGGGCGTCATGACGCCACTTTAGCGTCGGCGGCGCGGGAAGTCTTGACCGCCTGCATCCAATCGCGCCCCCTGCGGCGACTACGGGACAGATGCGGGCGAATGGCCCGTACACGGGGAACCGCCATGAAGACCATGACCGCCGCCGCCCTCGCCGCCTGCCTGTCGCTGGGGCTGGCCGTGCCCGCCCTGGCCCAGGCGCACGGCTCGCACGCCGCCCACGGGCAAGCTACTCAGCAAGGGGCCGCGGACCACGGCCACCGCCACGCCGACTTCCAGTCGGGCCGGTTCCATGTCCGCATCGACGGGCCGGAGCATCCGGTCGGCGACATCATCCTGATCCCCGGCCTGACGTCGTCGCCCGAGGTCTGGGACGGCCTGACCGATCAGCTCAAGGGCCGCTACCGCATCCACCGCGTCCACGTGCAGGGCTTCGCCGGCGCGCCGGCCGAGGACAACGCCACCGGCCCGGTCGCCGCCCCGGTCGCCGAGGATCTGGCCCGCTACATCGCCGAACAGGGGCTGAACAAGCCGGTCGTCATCGGGCACTCGATGGGCGGCACGATCGCCATGATGCTGGCCGCGCGCCATCCCGATAGCGTCGGCAAGCTGATGGTCGTGGACATGGTGCCCTTCATGGGCGCGATGTTCGGCGCCCCGGGCGCGACGGCCGAGAGCGTCACCCCGATCGCCAACCAGATCTACGCCAGCATGTCGACCGGCACGCGCGAGGCCTACAACACCCAGGCCACGGCTTCGATCAACTCGATGATCAAGACTGAGTCCCTGCGCGCCGGTCCGATCCGCGACATGGAGACCAGCGACCAGCAGGTCGCCGCCTCGTCCTTCCGCGAGCTGATCGTCACCGACCTGCGGCCCGAACTGTCGCGCATCACCGCCCCGACCGAGGTGCTGTACGTCCTCTTCACCGGTCAGACGCCCGAGTTCACCGACATGGTCTACCGCATGTCGTACCAGGGCCTGCCGGGCGCCGAGCTGAAGCGGATCGACAATAGCGCCCACTTCATCATGCTGGACCAGCCCGCCGCCTTCGCCGCCGAGGTGAACGCGTTTTTAGAATAGGACCCTCAAAGGTCATCCTTTCGGCGGAAACGCCCTTCACGGTCCTGTGAAGACTAGGGCGACCCGAAAAGTGGTTCCGGTTTTCGGATAAGTCGCCCCACTTTGTGATCTTGAGAGGTTGTCGGCTTTCCAAGCCGTCAACCGCTCGGGGGCGTTTCCGTGCACCGTCCGATGGGCTAAGGCCGTCGGGCGGGTTGGGTGAGGTTTTAGATGGCCGGTGGCTTCAGCTTCGGACGTGGCGCCAACGGGGGCGGCGACAAGCCGGCCCGGACGCCGTTGCAGCGCGTGCTCTATTGGGGCGCGGTTCTGGGCGTGTGGGGCGTCATCTTCCTGGTCGTCTTCTTCGCGGTGTTCGCCCGCGACCTGCCCGACACCTCGACCCTGTACAATGTCGATCGCCAGCCCTCGATCACCTATCTGGACCGCAACGGCGCCCTGATCGCGGTGCGCGGCACCCAGCAGGCCCCGCCCGCTGACCTGGACGCCCTGCCCGACTATGTCCCGGCGGCCTTCATCGCCATCGAGGACCGGCGCTTCTACCACCACCCCGGCTTCGACCCGATCGGCATGAGCCGCGCGATCGTGTCCAACATGCGCGCCGGGCGCGTGGTGCAGGGCGGCTCGACCCTGACCCAGCAACTGGCCAAGAACCTATTCCTGTCCCCGGACCAGAACATGAAGCGCAAGGTCCAGGAGCTGATGCTGGCGGTCTGGCTGGAGATGAAATTCTCCAAGAAGGAGATCCTGGCCCTCTATCTGAACCGCGTCTATTTCGGCGCCGGCGCCTATGGCATCGAGGCGGCGTCGCAACGCTATTTCGACAAGAGCGCCAGGCAGTTGACCGTCGGCGAGGCGGCGCTGCTGGCCGGCCTGCTGAAGGCTCCGTCGCGCTATTCGCCGGTGTCCGAGAGCGAGCGGGCCGCCACCCGCGCCACCGTCGTGCTCAATGAGATGGTCGACGCCGGCGTGATCACGCCCGAACAGCGCGCCCAGGCGGTGACCGAGCCGGTGCGCGTGTCGCGCACCCTGGCCACCCAGCACGCCCAGTACTTCATCGACTGGCTGGACAAGCAGATCCGCGAACTGGTCGGCGAGCCGACCGAGGACATGATCGTCGAGACGACGCTGGACCTGACCCTTCAGACCCAGGCCGAGCGCTCGGTGCGCCGCATCCTGGACCGCGACAAATCCAAGGGCGTGGAGCAGGCGGCCCTGGTCGCGCTGGACGGTGAAGGCCGGGTGCGCGCCATGATCGGCGGCAGCTCCTACGCCGACAGCCAGTTCAACCGCGCCACCGACGCCCGACGCCAGGCCGGCTCGGCGTGGAAGCCCTTCGTCTATCTGACAGCGCTGGAGAGCGGTTACACGCCCGAGACCCGGGTCAACGACGCCCCGATCCACATCGGCAACTGGTCGCCGCGCAACTACTCCGGGACCTTCGCGGGCGAGATGACCCTGGCCAACGCCGTGGCCCAGTCGACCAACACCATCGCCGCCGGCGTCGCCGACCAGATCGGCCGGGACAATGTCGCCCGCACGGCCCGCCGTCTGGGCGTCTCCAGCCGCATCGGTCTGGAGCCCGCCATGGCGCTGGGCGCGGTGGAGGTTTCGCCGCTCGAGATGGCCCAGGCCTATGACGCCTTCTCCAACGGCGGCAAGCGCGTGCAGGCCTATGGCATCAGCCGCATCCGGACCCCGCAGGGCCGGGTCATCTATCAGCGCGCCAGCCGCGCCGAAGGGCCCGCCCAGGCGATCACCAACCCTTACCTCTATTATCTGAACTCGATGCTGCGGGGCGTGATGACCTCGGGCACCGGGCGGTCGGCGGCGATCGGCGGCCGCGACCTGGCCGGCAAGACCGGTACGACCTCGGACTACAAGGACGCCTGGTTCGTCGGCTACACCGGCGGCTTCGTCACCGCGGTCTGGGTCGGCAAGGACGACAACACCCCGATGCGTGGGGTGACCGGCGGCTCGTCGCCCGCCGCCATCTGGCGCAGCTTCATGGAGGCGGCTCTGCCGCGCCTGAACGCCCCCGCCATCCCCAACGGTCCGGCCATGCCAGAGGGCTGGCAGCCGCCCAGCCCGGTCGAAAGCCTGATCGGCCAGATCGGCGACCTGTTCGGCGACAATCCGCCTGGCGACAGCAATGTCGATCCGCTGGACGAGAGGCTGCTCGAGCCGCAGCCGGCCCCGCGTCCCACCGCGCCCAATCGCCCGGAGCAGCAGCCGGTCATCCGCCCGACCCAGCCGCAGCCCCAGCGCGAGGAGCCACGCCCCGAACCGGCGCCCCAGCCCGAGAAGAAGGCCGACCCGCTGTTCTTCTGAGGGGCCCAGACGCCGCCTGAGTGCTTGACCTCCCGGAAGCGCCATACTTAGGATTGCGTTTCGACGGGAGGATCATCTCATGCGTGCAGTTCTGCGTGTTTCTGTCCTGGCTCTCGGTCTCGTATCGATGTCGGCGTTCGCTCCGGCGCCGATGGCGTCCCAGCTTCAGGTCAGCCGGTCATCGGCCGTCAGCGCCGATCCGATCTGTGACGAGTATTTCCGATGCGTCGCCCAGTGCCCGATCGAGGACGTGACGGCATGGGAAATCTGCAACAACGGCTGCTACGACCTGTACCCCTGCATTCTGGGGCAATAACGCCGCCGCTAGCGCCCCACCGCGTGTAGCGCGGGGCCGTGGTCCCGCAGCCATTTGCGGAACGGGCGGTGGTCGCCGACCAGCCGCTGCACCACCGACCAGTAGGCCGGGCTGTGGTCCGCGTGGACCAGGTGCGCGACCTCGTGCGCGGCCAGGTAGTCGGCCACGGCGGGCGGGGCCATGATCACCCGCCAGCTGTAGCGGATCGAGCGATTGTGCGGGCTGCAGGAGCCCCAGCGCGACTTGGTGTCGGCGATGGACACCTTCACCGGGCGCTGGCCGAGGGTGCGCAGGTGATGTTCGGTGCGCTCGACCAGCACCTGCCGCGCCAGCCGCTTGAACAGGTTCTCGATGCGCCGGGCGAACGCCTCGCCCTCGCCGCCGGACTGGATCACCGCGCCGTCCGGGCCGTCGATCAGCCGCGCCGCGCCCGCGCCGCCGACGGCGACCAGACGGGTCGGAACCCCGAACAGGGGAACGACTGCGCCGGGCTCCAGCGGGGCGCCGTCGGGCCGTTCGGCCAACCGCTCGCGCATCCACGCCGATTTGGTGCGGGCGAAGGTCACGACCTCGGCCAGTTTGCGCTCGGACGGGGCGACCAGAACCGCCTCGCCCGCGCGGCCGTCGATGCGGATCGACAGCCGGCGCGCGCGCGGATTCACCGAGAGTCTGGCGGGGACCCCGACCGCCTCAGGCGGCAGCCGCTGGCCGTTGCGGTATTGCACTGAGGGCCTCGTTGGCCGCGATGAAGTCGCGGACGCGGGGATAGATCTCGTCGCGGAAACGACGACCGTTGAAGACGCCGTAGTGGCCGACCTCGGGCTGGACGTACAGCACGCGGCGCTCGTCCGTCAGGCTGGTGCACAGTTCGTGCGCGGCCTGGGTCTGGCCGACGCCGGAGATGTCGTCCTTCTCGCCCTCGACCGTCATCAGGCCGATGTCGGTGATCTTGGTCAGGTCGACCTTGCGCCCGCGGTGCTCCAGCAGGCCGCGCGGCAGCAGGTGCTGCTGGAAGACGATGTCGATGGTCTGCAGGTAGAACTCTTCCGACAGGTCCAGCACCGACAGGTACTCGTCGTAGAATTCCTCGTGCTTCTGCGCGCCGTCGCCGTCGCCGGAGACCAGGTCCTGGAAATAGCGCCAGTGGGCGTCGGTGTGCTTTTCCTCGTTCATCGACATGAAGCTGTAGAGCTGCACGAAGCCCGGATAGACCCGCCGTCCGAAGCCCGGATAGGGCCAGGGCACGGTGTGGATCATGTTGGACTTGAACCAGGTGAAGGGCTTTTCCTCGGCCAGCTGGTTGGTGACCGTCGGCGACAGGCGGGCGTCGATGGGCGAGCCCATGAAGGTCATGGAGGCGGGACGGTTGGGATCCTCGTCCTCGGCCATCAGGGCGCAGGCGGCCAGGACCGGCGGACCCGGCTGGCAGACGCCGACGACGTGGGCGCGCGGGCCGATCTGGGCCAGCATGGTGCGGACGTGGTCGATGTAGTCGAAGAAGTCGAAGCGGCCTTCCAGCATCGGCACCTGACGCGCGTTCGACCAGTCGGTGACGTAGACGTCGTGGTCCTGCAGGAAGCCCTCGACCGTGCCGCGCAGAAGGGTGGCGTAGTGGCCCGACAGCGGGGCCACGATCATCACCGCCGGGGCGACAGCGGGCTTGCCCGCGCGCTTAAGGTCGCCGATGTGGCGCGCGAAGCGGACCAGGCGGCACCAGGGCGAGGACCAGACCACCTGTTCAGTGACGCGCACCGGGCGATTGTCGATGGTGACGACGTCCAGACCCCACGACGGCTTGCCGTAGCGGCGCGTGACGCTTTCAAACAGCTCGGCCGAGGCGAAGGCCGTGCGCCCGATGGCGGTGTCGGCGGCCGGATTGAACGGCGATGTCCAGAAGTCCCGGGCCATCTGGGCCCCGATCCGGTAGGGAGCGGCCGAGGCGTAGGCCAGCTCATGAAGCGTGTACAGCATGCGTGTCCTGAGACGGCCCCCGCCGTGAGTGCGGCAAGGCAACATAGAACGCTTCGCACTGCAAAAAGATTATCGGCGATCACCGAAATCGTGAACGCGGGCCGGGCGGGTGGGGGAAATGAACGACCGAAATTTTTTTTGAGTGCACTTTAGTGCACTTTCCGGCGGCGGAGGCGGGGTGGAGGGACGGCCATGGCGGCACCCTACAGCCCCGCTACGTCACTATCGGACGTATGCTGTCATTAGCCCCGCGCCATGTGGCGTTCGATAATCTCGGCGCCGCGCACCGGCCCGATATCGTGCGCCAGGGACCCGCGGAACCGTCCGTCCGGTCCCATCAGATAGATCACGAGCGAGTGGCTCATGGTGTAGTCCTCGCCCTCGCCGACCTTGCTGTACATGGCGCGGTAGGCGTCGGCGGCGGCGCGGACCTGCTGCGGCGTGCCGGTCAGGCCGACGACGCCTTCGGGGAAGCCGTCCGCGGACAGGTAGTCCTTCAGGGCCTGGGGCGTGTCGCGCTCCGGATCGACCGAGATGAAGACGATCTGCAGGTTCTTCGCCTTATCGCCCAGCCGGGCCTTGGTGGCCTCCAGCATGGTTAGGGTCGTGGGGCAGTAGTCGGGGCAGTAGGTGAAGCCGAAGAAGACCAGGGTCCATTTGCCGTTCAGGATGGTCTGATCGACCGGCTGTCCATCCTGGTTGACCAGCTGGAACGGACCGCCGACCTGGGCCTGGCCGGTCGAGCCGACTTCGAGCGACTGAGGCGTGGGCGCCTGACGACCGACGACGACGATGGTGACGACCGCGAGCGCCGCGGCGATGGCGACGCAGGCGCCGGCGAAGACGAGGATGGAGCGGCGCGGCATCGCGACCCTTTCGAAAAGGCCCCGAACGAGCCGAACGCGTCTATAGAAGAGCCGTGAGCGCTACAGAAGATCATCCAACGCCGCAGTTCGCCGACGCGCCCGAGGGCGGCGGGCGTTTCGCCAACTGGCGCAATCTGCCGAGACGCAGCCGGGGCCTGTCGCTGCGGACCCTGGTCATCCTGCGCTGGATGGCCATCACGGGGCAGAGCGCGACCATCTTCGCCGCCACCGCCTGGTTCCATTTCGACCTGCCGCTGTGGGGCTGTCTCGCCGCCATCGCGGCCAGCGTGGCGATGAACCTGAACGCCACCGCCCGGCTGAAGCGCAGCGACGGCTCGACGCCGGACGGCGCCCTGACCGCGGCGCACCTCGGTTTCGACATCCTGCAGATCTCGACCCTGCTGGGGCTGACCGGCGGGCTGCAGAACCCCTTCTGCCTGCTGCTGGTCGCGCCGGTGACGGTGGCGGCGGCGTCCCTGCCGGGCCGGCAGGCGGTGCTGATGGGGCTGCTGGTGCTGCTGGCCACCGTCTGCCTGTTCTTCTTCTCCCTGCCGTTGCCGTGGCAGGCGGGGACCGAGCTGAACCTGCCGTCGCTGTACAAGATCGGCATCGGCATGGCCCTGACCACGGGGGTGGTGTTCACCTCCGCCTACGCCTGGCGGGTGGCGGCGGACGCCGAGAAGCTGGAGCTGGCCCTGGCCACGACCCAGGACGTGCTGCAGCGGGAACAGCGCATGGCCGCGCTGGGCGGTCTGGCCGCGGCCGCCGCGCATGAGCTAGGCACGCCGCTGGCGACCATCCAGGTGGTGGCCAAGGAGCTGTTGCGGGCCTCGCCCAGCGACGGCCCGGCGGCCGAGGACGCCGCCCTGATCCTGCAGCAGGCCGAGCGCTGCCGCGACATCCTGAAACGCCTGTCGCAGCAGCCGGAGGAGGGCGGCATCGCCTTCGCCGAGGTCGGGCTGAAGGCCTTGCTGGAAGAGGTGGTCGAGCCGCACCGGGGGTTCGACCTGGCCTTCGAGGTTTCGGTGCGCACCGCCTCGGGCGAGAAGCCGCCACGTGTGCGCCGACTGCCCGAGGTCATCCACGGCCTGTCGACCCTGGTGGAGAACGCCGCCGACTTCGCCGCCGACAAGGTGCGGGTGCGGGCCCTGGTCGACGCGGGCTTCATCGAGATCGAGGTGGTCGATGACGGCCCCGGCTTCCCGGCCGACATCCTGCCCCGTTTGGGCGAGCCCTATGTGACCAGCCGACCGCAGGGCAAGGCGCGCCGCGCCCTGGCCGCCCAGATCGCCGCCTCGGTCGCCGCCGCCGCGCCGGGCCGCAAGTCGAAGAAGGCCGCGCCCGCGCCTGAAGAGATCGCCCCCAGCCAGGGCGGGATGGGCCTGGGCTTCTTCATCGCCCGCACCCTGCTGGAACGGACCGGCGGAAAAGTCAGCGTCGGGGTCGGCGATGGCGGCAAGGGCCAGCCCAAGGGCGCCCGTGTGACGGTGCGCTGGCCGCGCCCGGCGCTGGAGGTGGCCTCGTGAGCCGTGGTGTCGCACCCCCCGTCTGAACCTTGACCGCAGGCCAGCCGTTACCGACTTGAGCGGCAGGAGAACGAAGATGTCCGAGACCGAAGCCCGTATCGCCGCACTGGAGGACAAGACCCTCCTTCTGCTGGACGACGACAACGCCCTGCGCACCCGGATGGGCCGCGCGCTGGAAAGCCGCGGCTTCGTGGTGACCACGGCCGGATCGGTGGCCGAGGCGACCGACGCCCTGCGCGCCTCGCTCCCCGCCTTCGCCGTGCTGGACATGCGGCTGGAGGACGGCAACGGCCTGAAGGTGGTGGAGATGATCCGCGACCGCCGCGAGGACGCCCGCATCGTCATGCTGACCGGCTACGGCGCCATCGCCACGGCGGTGGCGGCGGTGAAGGCCGGCGCGGTCGACTATCTGCAGAAGCCCGCCGACGCCGACGACGTGGTCAAGGCCCTGCTGATGACCGGCGAGGCGCCCGAGCCGCCGGACAATCCGATGAGCGCCGACCGGGTCCGCTGGGAGCATATCCAGCGCGTCTACGAGCTGTGCGATCACAACGTCTCGGAGACGGCGCGCCGTCTGGGCATGCATCGCCGCACCCTGCAACGCATCCTGGCCAAGCGCGCGCCGCGTTAGGCCGCGTCGGATCGGGAGGTCCCGCAGGGCCGACGGTCCGCGGCCCAACAAACATGTCCATTCGCGTTTCGCGAATGGACACCCGTGATCGTTCGCGAAGTCGGGGCGTCCTCTCCTGCAAACGGCGTGGCGGCCCGTGAAGGCGGTCGGCACGGTCGGGTCATCGGAGGCCCGGTGGTCGGGTCTCTTCCTGAGGACCCCGACATGATCCGCATCGCCACCCTGGCCGCCGCCGCGCTTCTGGCCCTGACCGCCGTCCCCGCCCAGGCTGAGGACGCCACCGTCACCCTGACCTTCGAGACCGGCGCCCGCACCGGCAAGGTCATGGTCGCCCTGTTCAACTCCGAAGCCTCGTATCAGTCCGGCCAGCCGGTCGCCGCCCAGGCGGTCGACGCCAGCGGCGCGGTGGTGGCCGTCTTCGGCGACCTGCCCGCCGGCGACTATGCGGTGAAGGCGTTCCATGACGTCAACGGCGACGGCCAGATGAACACCAATCCGTTCGGCATCCCCAGCGAGCCCTACGCCTTCTCCAACAACGCTCCGGCCAACATGGGTCCGGCCAACTGGAGCCGCGCGCGCTTCACCGTCTCGGGCGACACCGCCCAGACGATCAGCATCCGCTGAGCCTTTTCTCTCGGGGGCTAACGCGCCTTGCGCTGCTTGAGCCCCCGAACCCCCTGACTCCAAATTTCGAAGAGACAGTCATGCTCGCCTCCCGCCGCCACTTCCTGATGGGCGCCGCCGCCCTGTCCGCCGCCGTCGTCACGCCGGAGACGGTCCGCGCCATGGCCGCCATGCAGGCGTCAGCCGACTGGGCCATGGCCACCGCCGACCTCGAGGGCGATATCGCGCCCCGGGCGATGCGGCTGGCGAGGGGCCGGGCTCCGGCCGGGCTGGAGGGCGCCCTGTTCCGCAACGGGCCGGCCAAGTTCCGGCGGCCGGGCGGGTCGGCGACCCACTGGTTTGACGGCGATGGCCTGATGCGCGCCTTCCGCGTCCGCGATGGACAGGCCACGCTGGAGGCCCGCTTCGCCGACACGCCCAAGCGGCGCTGGGAGAGCGAGATCGACGCCGTGGTCACGCCCGGCTTCGGCACCCCCGGAGACGACCGCGCCCGCGTCGGCTCGCCCGACGACGCCAACGCCGCCAACACGGCGATCATGATGGCGGGCGACGAGGTCTGGGCCCTGTGGGAGGCCGGTTCGCCCCTGGCCATGAACGCCTCGGACCTATCGACCAAGGGGTTCGTCACCCTGCGCGACGACCTGAAGGGCATGCCCTTCCAGGCCCATCCCCGCTACGACCCCGACGGCACGGTCTGGAACATCGGCCTGTGGGGCGACCGGATGGTCGTCTGGCGGCTGAACGCCGACCGCAGCCTGCACACCGCCGAGATCGTCGCGCTGCCGCGCGCCTGCTACATGCACGACTTCACCGCCACGGCCCGCCACCTGGTGATCGTGATGCAGCCCTGGGTCTTCGACCACGACACCATGCCCTTCGCGGCGCGGTTCGCATGGAAGCCGGAGCTGGGCACCCAGGTCATGGTCATCGACAAGGCCGACCTGACCCGCCGCCGGATCTTCGAACTGCCGGCTTTCAGCTATTTCCACCTGGGCGACGCCTGGGAGGACGCCTCGGGGACGATCCGCTTCGACGTGGCGGCGGGCAAGGACATGACCTTCGCGATGGAAGGCGCGCGGGTCCTGGTCGAGGGGCGGGGGACCGTGCCGGGTGAACCGTCCCAGCTGTCGCTCGTGACCCTGCATATCGACGGGCGGGCGGAGATGACGTCCTCGGGCGTCACCGCCGAGTTTCCGCGCAGCGATCCGCGCCGGGCCGGCCTGGCCCGGCGCTACACCGCCCACGTCGCGGGCGAGCGGGGCGGGCGGCCCCTGCCGACGGGGCTGGCGGTGCATGACTGGGAGACCGGGCGCTCGGACGGCTTCGACTTCGGCGACGGGGTGATCATGGAAGAGGCGGTCTGGGTCCCCAAGCCCGGCCGTTCGGGCGAGATCGACGCCTGGCTGGTCGCGCCGGCGATCAACCTGCGGCGGGGCGTGACCGAGCTGCACGCCTTCGACGCCGCCCGAGTGTCGGACGGGCCGACGGCCAGCTGGCGGGCGGACATCGCCCTGCCGGCGGGCTTCCATGGGCTGTGGAACGGCTAGATAGGGCGCCTAGTACCAGCCGGCCTCGCGCAGGGCCTTGGCGTAGCGCCGGCTGACCGGGGCCTCGACGCCGCCGTCCAGGGTCAGGGTGGCGCGGCCCTCGCCCCGGCTGACGGCGCGCACGGCGTTGCGCGCGACCCACCAGCTGCGATGCGTCTGGGCGCCTTCCAGCCCCTTCAGCTCGGTCAGGGCGTCGGACAGCCGCATCAGGATCAGGTCCGAGCCGCGGTCGGTGTGGATGCGCAGATAGTGGTCCTCGGACTCCACCGCCCGGATCGCCGCGCCGCGCAGCTTGGGCGGCAGGCGGTCGAGGAAGCGGGCCGGGGCGCCGCCGACGGGCGCGGCGTGGGTCTGCACCGGGGCGCGTTGCAGGAAGATGTTCAGCACGCTCATCACGCCGGTCACGACCGTCACCGGAATGAAGAAGTAGACCAGCCGTCCGACCGCCGGGTGCCGACCGTGTTCGAACAGGAAGACCGTGTAGCCCCATACGACGAACGTCAGCGGCACGGACATGGCGGCGGTCAGGACCAGGGCGCCGAGCCAGGGCTTGCGGTCGAAGTCGATCCAGCGCTCGATGATCTGCGAGCAGACGTGCCCCCAGACGGCCCCGCCGATCATGAGCGGCACCCAGTAGATCAACCGATGCAGAAAGGGCGCGCCGGTCATGCCGAAGGCGCCGGTGAAGGCCAGCACGACCCCGGCGATCGACGAGACGGCCAGACCCTTCACCAGGTTGCGATCCAGCGTCAGCGACAGACGAAATGGCGCGTCCGTCACTCGGGCCTCGGCGTGCAGACGGCGCGGAAGCCGGCGGCGGCGAAGCGCACCATATAGTCGGCGGCGCTCTCCAGATCGCCGGAGCGGCACAGGCCGCCGGACAGGCGGTCCAGGCGGCCCGTCTCGCCCAGCGTCAGGGTCAGGGCGCCCGACAGGTTGTGATAGGCCCAGTACAGGTCGACGTCGCGCGCCTCGGGCAGGACCTGCTTGATCAGTTCGATCAGCCGCCGGATCGCCGGGTCGAAATAGCGGGCCATGGTCTCGCCGCCGAAGGTCGGGTTGGCGTTGGTCTGGGCCACCAGGGCCGAATAGTGTTTCCAGCCGGGCCCGCCCTTCAGCGACCACTGGAACGGCGGACGCAGGAAGGCCTCCAGCAGCCCCTCCAGCGTCATCGTCTCGCCGACCTCGCGGGCGTAACGATTGATGGCGTCGACCCGTTCGTTGTTCCAGACCTCGGCCCGGCGCAGGAAGACGGCGTCGAACAGGCCACGCTTGGCCCCGAAATAGTAGTGGACCAGCGCCGTATCGACTCCGGCCTCGCGCGCCACCTCGCGGATGGTGACGCCGTAGAAGCCGTGCTTGGAGAACAGGTCCTCGGCCGCGTCGAGAATAGATTCCCGGGTGTCGCTGCCGCCGGCGGCCCGCGTTTTCGGCGGCCGGCCCCGCCGCGCGGGGCGGACCTCGGAATCGGGAGCGGGCGCATCAAGCTTGGTCATGGCCCACGCTAGGCCGTGGGACCCCGCCAGTGCAACGGCGCCACAGGTTTCCGCCACGCTTCCGTCGCGGAAGCGCCACGGTTTGACAGAGGAGGGAAAACGGTTACCTTCCCGGAAAATCATTGAACGCTGAATAAAAGCGTCGACACCGGAAACATCAGGGATTGGGGCTGCAAATGAACAGACTCGTGAAAACCGCCTTGCTCGCGGGGGCCGCCTGGAGCGCGCTCTCCACCATGGCCATGGCGCAGGACGCCGCCTCCACCGCGCCGGCCGCGGATGCGCAGGACGTGACGGAAATCGGCGAGGTCGTGGTGACGGCCCGCCGCCGCGCCGAGAGCCTGCAGGACGTGCCGATCGCCGTCACGGCCATCACCGCCGAGACCCTGGCGAGCAGGGGGTCGGCCGACATCACCGAACTGGCGCGTTCGACGCCCAGCCTGACGCTGAACTCGGCGCGGGGCTCCAACTCGACCTTGATCTCCTTCATCCGCGGCGTCGGTCAGCAGGATCCGCTCTGGGGCTTCGACCCGGGCGTGGGCCTGTATATCGACGATGTCTATGTGGCCCGTCCGCAGGCGGCGGTGCTGGACATCTTCGATGTCGAGCGCATCGAGGTGCTGCGCGGCCCGCAAGGCACGCTCTACGGCCGCAACACCATCGGCGGCGCCATCAAATATGTGACGCGCCGCATCGGCGATGAGCCGAACATCTCGTTGCAGGGCGCGTACGGCAGCTACAACCAGTTCGACGCCATCGCCAATGTCTCGGGTCCGGTCAGCGATGATGTCGGCATCTCGTTCGCGGTGGCCCGCTATCTGCGCGACGGCTTCGGCGAGAACCTCAACACCGGCACCGAGCACTACAACAAGGACGTCACCGCGGCCCGCGCCAGCGTCGAATGGACACCGGGGGATTCCCTGTTCTTCCGCCTGGCCGCCGACTATGTGAAGGACAGCTCCAACGCCCGTCACGGCCACCGCGAATCCCCGCCGATCCCGGCGGACGAATACGACACCTTCGCTGGAGCCGGGGACAAGAACGAGGTCGAAACGCGAGGCATTTCGCTGACCGGCGAGTGGGAAGCCAACGACTGGCTGACGCTGAAGTCGATCACCGCCTATCGTGACGGCTCGACGCGCGGCAACATCGACTTCGACAACCTCGCCGCGCCGATCCTGGACATCCCGGCGCAGTACGACGACGAGCAGTTCAGCCAGGAATTCCAGGCGCTGTTCCAAGCCGACCGCTGGTCCGGCGTCGCGGGCGTCTTCTACCTCGACGCCTCGGCGTCAGGTGCGTTCGACACGGTCGTGGGCCTGGCCAACCTGACCACTCTCACCTCGGGCAGCGTCGACACCAAGAGCTGGTCGGTGTTCGGCGATTTCACCTACGATCTGACCGACCAGCTTTCGATCTCCGCCGGTGGCCGCTTCACCCACGACGAGAAGACCGGCACGGTTTTCCGCCAGCAGTACCTCGGCATTCGCAGCCCGTTCTTCGGGAACGGCGCCGCGACGCCGCTGGGCGCCCCGCGCACCAACTACACCGACACGCGGGACTTCGAAGAGTTCACCCCGCGCGTCAGCGTCTCGTACGAAATCTCTCCGGACCTGACGACCTATGCGTCGTGGGGCCGCGGGTTCAAGTCGGGCGGCTTCGATATGCGCGGCGACGCCGTGCTGTATCCGGACACCGTCAAGGGCTACGATCCGGAGACCGTCGAGACGGTCGAAATCGGCCTGAAGGGCCGCCTGTTCGACCGCTTCAGCTTCGCCACCGCGATCTTCGACTCCTCCTATGAGGACCAGCAGATCACGACCCAGTATCCGGCGGGCGCCACCGTGGCGTCGGTGGTCGACAACGTCGGCTCGTCCTCGATCCGGGGCTGGGAACTCGAGGGCTCGCTGCGCGCCAGCGAAAACCTCGTGATCAACGGCATGCTGAGCTACATCGACGCCAAGTTCGACGAGTTCCTCGCCTACATCCCGACGGGTCCTCTGAATGCGACCTGCCCGACCTTGGTGGGTTGCTTCGTCAACGTGTCGAACCTGCGCGATTTCCAGAACACGCCGGAATGGACGGGTTCGGTCAGCGCGACCTACACCCACTGGTTCAGCGACGGCAGCGAGCTGGCCTTCACCCCGTCGGTCGCCTACCGCGGCGAGTACCAGCAGTTCGAGACCCCGGCGCCCCTGCTCGATCAAGGCGCCTACTGGATGTACGACGCCAGCGTGGTCTGGACCTCGGCCAGCGATCGCTGGACCGTTGGCCTCCACGGCAAGAACCTGTCGGACGAGCGCTACAAGACGGGCGGCTACAACTTCCCAGGCGCCCTGACCGGCGACTCGATCATCGCCTTCTACGGCGCGCCGCGGACCGTCACGGCCCGGCTGGGCGTGAAGTTCTGACCCTCTGAAGCCTGATCGGTTCCGATCAAGGGCGGCGGTTCTGACGAGCCGCCGCCCTTTTCTTCTGGCGCCCGCCGACGGCGCCGCTACGGTTCGTTCAAAGAAAAATACAAGTCGAGGGAAACGCCATGACCGCCACCGACGCCCCGGTCCCGGAACCGACGGCCGCCCAGCCGCCGGCCAAGGGGGGCTACCGCTACTATGTGCTGGCGGTCCTGATCCTGGTCTACATGCTGAACTTCCTGGACCGGCAGATCATCGGCATCCTGGCCGCGCCGCTGAAGGCGCATTTCGCCATGTCGGACACCCAGTTCGGGCTGCTGGGCGGCATCGCCTTCGCCTCGGTCTATTCGACCCTCGCCATTCCCCTGGCCTGGCTGGCCGACCGGTTCAGCCGCGTCTGGATCATGACCGGCGCCCTGGCGGTCTGGTCGGGCTTCACCGCCCTGTGCGGCGTCGCCGGCTCCTTCACCCAGCTGTTCCTGTTCCGCATGGGCGTGGGCGTGGGCGAGGCGGGCGGCGTGGCGCCGGCCTATTCCCTGATCGCCGACTACTTCCCGCCGCACCAGCGGGCCCGCGCCCTGGCGGCCTTCGCCTTCGGCATTCCGCTGGGCACCGCGGCCGGCACCCTGATCGGGGGCCTGGTGGCCGTGGCCTACGGCTGGCAGACCGCCTTCATCGCCGTGGGCCTGCTGGGCCTGATCGTGGCGCCCGTGCTGCTGCTGACCGTGCGCAATCCGAAACGCGGCGCCACCGACGCTGCCAAGATCGTGGATCCGCTGGCTGACGCCACGCCCGCCGCGCCGGGCTCGGCCCGCGCCGGGATGCGCGCCGCCCAGATCATGCTGGTGCTAGGCGTGGCCGCCCTCGTCGCGGCCGCCATCTCGCACTTCACCGGCGGGACCTCGACCCTGCTGTTCGCCTTCGGCGGCCTGCTCGCCATCGCCATCGGCGCCTCGCTGTTCGTCGCCCGCTCGACCGCCTCGGTCCTGATCCCCAAGCGCAGCTTCTGGCTGCTGGCGCTGGGGGCGGCGTCGTCCTCGGTCTGCGGCTACGGCGTCGCCGGCTGGCTGCCGCTGTTCATGATGCGCAGCTTCGGCCTGACCCTGGGCCAGACCAGCTGGTACTATTCCGGCGTCGCCCTGATCGGCGGCCTGCTGGGCATCTGGGGCGGCGGCATGATCGCGGACAAGCTGGCCAAGCGCGGCAAGGGCGCCTATCCGCTGGTCCCGGCCATCGCCTTCCTGATCTCGGCGCCCTGCTTCGTGCTGGCGATGAACTCGCCGTGGCTGATCGGCCAGTTCATTCCGGGGGGCGGCACCCAGGTGCAACAGCTGACCCTGGCCTTCTTCATCTTCCTGATCCCCACCGGCCTGAACCTGGCCTGGCTGGGTCCGATCACGGCGGCGGTCCAGCATCTGGCCCCGGCCCCGATGCGTTCGACCGCCTCGGCCCTGTTCCTGCTGATCAACAACCTGCTCGGCCTGGCCGTCGGCTTCTTCTACTTCGGCTGGATGAGCGACCTGCTGCGTCCGCAGTTCGGGGACGAGAGCCTGCGCTGGGCGATCTACACCGGCATGGGCTTCTACATCCTGGCCGCCTTCCTGCTGATCGGCGCGTCGCGGACACTCAAGAAGGACTGGGTGGACTAGAGCGAAATCGGTTGAGTTGGACGCAGTCCAACTCGGCTCAGATTTCGCTCCAGTTTGATGCTGGACCATTTTTTGCTTCAGCTCGTACCGACCTGAAGCAAAAATGGTCTAGGGAAAACGCCCCGCCGCGCCGGCTGACGCGGCGTGACGGTTGCACCTGCGAACGTGGGGGTCCTATAAGCGCCCCACGTTTTCCAGGCAGCGGTCCTCCCCATGAACATTCACGAGTATCAGGCCAAACAGGTCCTGAAGGGCTTCGGCGCACCGGTCGCGGCCGGCGTCGCCATCACCAGCGCCGACGAGGCCGAGGCCGCGGCGCGGCAGCTGCCGGGTCCGCTCTATGTCGTGAAGAGCCAGATCCACGCCGGCGGGCGCGGCAAGGGCAAGTTCAAGGAACTGGGCCCCGACGCCAAGGGCGGCGTCCGCCTGGCCCGCTCGATCGAAGAGGTCGTGGCCAACGCCAAGGAAATGCTGGGCAACACCCTGGTGACCGCCCAGACCGGCGACGCGGGCAAGCAGGTCAACCGCCTGTACATCGAGGACGGCGCCGACATCGATCGCGAGCTGTACCTGTCGATCCTGGTCGATCGCGACCATGGCCGCATCGCTTTCGTCGTCTCGACCGAGGGCGGCATGGACATCGAGGCGGTCGCCCACGACACGCCCGAGAAGATCGTCACCCTGGTCATCGATCCGAACACCGGCGTCACCGACGCCGACGTGGCCAAGATCAACACCGCCTACGGCCTGACGGGCGCGGCGGCCGAGGACGGCAAGTCGCTGTTCCCGATCCTGTACAAGGCCTTCGTCGAGACCGACATGGCCATGCTGGAAGTCAATCCGCTGATCGTCATGACCGACGGCCACCTGCGGGTGCTGGACGCCAAGGTCAGCTTCGACGGCAACGCCCTGTTCCGCCACGAGGACATCAAGGCGCTGCGCGACGAGACCGAGGAAGACGCCAAGGAGATCGAGGCGTCCAAGTACGACCTGGCCTACGTCGCCCTGGACGGCGACATCGGCTGCATGGTCAACGGCGCCGGCTTGGCCATGGCGACGATGGACATCATCAAGCTGTACGGCAAGGAGCCGGCCAACTTCCTGGACGTCGGCGGCGGCGCCTCGAAGGAGAAGGTCACCGCGGCCTTCAAGATCATCACGGCCGACCCCAACGTGAAGGGCATCCTGGTCAACATCTTCGGCGGCATCATGCGCTGCGACGTTATCGCCGAGGGCGTGGTCGCGGCGGTGAAGGAAGTGGGCCTGAAGGTGCCGCTGGTCGTTCGCCTGGAAGGCACCAACGTGAAGGAAGGCAAGGCCATCCTGAACGAGTCGGGCCTGGCCATCACCGCGGCCGACGACCTGGACGACGCCGCCCAGAAGATCGTCGCGGCGGTCGGTTGAGTTCATTCGCTTACCGTCCCTGAGCATCGGGGGCCGGTTGGAGAGAGGCCTTGGCCAAGTTCGAAGTGGTCGCGATGGCGCTGGCGCCGGAGCGGCACATCAGCACCTTCGTCGCCCACTACCGCCGCAGAGGCGCGGATCGCATCCGCGTCTTCTTCGACGGGGAAACGGCGCTGGCGGGGGACTTTGAAGGCGCCGAGGTCATCGCCTGCGATGAGGGCTTCTGGCGTGATCTGGGTGTTTCACGTCCCGAAAGCGTCGAGGACCGGCAGAGGGCCGTCTACGATCTCGCCTACCGCCAGACGGCGTCCGACTGGCTTCTGGTGGTCGATATCGACGAGTTCATCCTGGGCGAGGGGTCGATCGGCGACCTGCTGGCGTCGACGGCTTCGGATCGGGAATCCGTCATCTTCCGCACCGTCGAGGCGGTCTACAGCGACCAGCACGATCTGTCCCAGGAGTATGGGGCGGCCTTCTTCAGACGATCCTATGGACGCCCCTTCAGCTCGGTCCTGCCCTATCTGCTCTATCCGGGCTGCGGCGGCTTCTTCACCCAGGGACTGCTCGGCCACGACATGGGCAAGCATGCGGTCCGGGCCGGCCTTCCCGGCGTCGAGATCTGCATCCACGAATCCAAGCGCGGCGGCGCGCCCCTGTCGGCCGCCGTGGCCAAGACGCTGCTTCTGGCCCATTACGACGCCATCAGCCTGGAGCAATGGCGCGGCAAGTGGGACCGGCGGCTGGCGGTCCAGGACACCTGGGAGATGGGCCGCAAGCGACGCCTGCAATCAGCGCTCTATGACCGGGCGCGCCGCCTGGGCGCCGAGGCCGAGCTGTTCCGGCGAATCTACGTGGTCAGCGGCTTCCAGACCTTCGTCCTTCGCTGCCTCAACCTGATCATTCCAAACAACCAAACGATTTGACCGTCCAGAGAGAGCCTTCAGATGTCCATCCTCGTCAACAAAGACACCAAGGTCCTCGTCCAGGGCCTGACCGGCAAGACCGGCACCTTCCACACCGAGCAGGCGCTTCGCTACTACGGGACCAAGATGGTCGGCGGCATCCACCCCAAGAAGGGCGGCGAGCTGTGGCACGGGTCGGAAGGCGAGACCCTGCCGATCTTCGCCACGGTCGCTGAAGCCAAGGACGCCACCGGCGCTGACGCCTCGGTCATCTACGTGCCGCCGGCGGGCGCCGCGGACGCCATCATCGAGGCCATCGACGCCGAGATCCCCTTCATCACCTGCATCACCGAGGGCATCCCGGTGCTGGACATGGTGCGCGTGAAGGCCCGCCTGGAGAAGTCGAAGTCGCGCCTGCTGGGCCCGAACTGCCCGGGCGTCCTGACCCCGGAAGAGTGCAAGATCGGCATCATGCCGGGCTCCATCTTCAAGAAGGGCAACGTCGGCATCGTGTCGCGTTCGGGCACCCTGACCTATGAGGCGGTGTTCCAGACCACGAACGAAGGCCTGGGCCAGACCACGGCGGTCGGCATCGGCGGCGACCCGGTCAAGGGCACCGAGTTCATCGACGTGCTGGAGCTGTTCCTGGCCGACCCCGAGACGACCTCGATCATCATGATCGGCGAGATCGGCGGCGGCGCGGAAGAAGAAGCCGCCCAGTTCCTGATCGACGAGGCCAAGAAGGGCCGCAAGAAGCCGATGGCCGGCTTCATCGCGGGCCGCACCGCGCCCAAGGGCCGCACCATGGGTCACGCCGGCGCCATCGTCTCGGGCGGCAAGGGCGACGCGGAATCCAAGATCGCCGCCATGGAGGCCGCGGGCATCCGCGTGTCGCCGTCGCCGGCGCGCCTGGGCACGACCCTGGTGGAAGTCCTGAAGGGCTGATCCTTCCGGCGAGCATCCGGCCTGGGCCGGATGCTCGCACCGGTTGACTCGATCTCGCGCAATAGGCGAACGTCCGACGCCCTCATCCGGAGGGCGAGTTCGGAGGTTCCCATGACGATTCGTCTCAAGCTCCTGTCGGCCGTCGCCGCGTCGGTCGCCGTCTTCGTCGGCGCCGCAGCCGGCCCCGCGGTCGCCCTGTCCGAGCCGCTGTACAGCTATCTGTACTACAGCGACGCCACCCTCACCGAGCAGGTCGGCTCGTGGCAGGGGGTCTGCTACAACGGCTGGGCCGGGGTGACGCAATATCCCGACGGCCAGGTGACCCAGTACGAGGTGCGGGTGCGCATCGGGACCTGCACCGACAACGGCGCCATCTACGAATAACGAACTGACGTCAGGCCACGCCGGCGCGGTTCGCTGACCGGGTCGGCGTGGCGGACGCGAGCTAATGTCTCACTCGTGGGGCATGACGCGGGCGAATTTCACCCGATTTCAGCGAAATTCGACCCTAGCGCCGCTATTCGGTCATGACCCATAAGGAAACAGCGCCTATATGAGCGCCGTCGCCTCCGCGCAGACGTGCGCGCGCGCTTCAAGGGACTGACGAGAACGATGGCGGACGATGCCGGTCGGCTGAACCAGGTCTTTGCCGAGACCAGCTTCCTGTATGGCTCCAATGCCTCGTTTATCGAGGACCTTCACGAGAAGTGGGCCGACAATCCCGCCTCCGTGTCCGCTGAGTGGCGCGCCTTCTTCGACCAGCTGCGCGACAACGCCGAGCAGGTGAAGGCCGCCGGCGCCGCGGGCGGCTGGGGCCGTCCGATCACCAGCGAGCCGACCGAAGCCGAGGCTGTGTTCGACGGTCGCTGGCCGGCGCCCAAGCCCGATCCGAAGAAGCCCGGCGCGCCTGTCGCCGCCGCAGCTCCGGCCGCCGCCGCGCCCGCCGCCTCGGCGGACGAGATCCGCGCCGCCGCCCACGATTCGATCCGCGCCCTGATGCTGATCCGCAGCTACCGCGTGCGCGGCCACCTGCAGGCGACGCTGGACCCGCTGGGCATCGAGCAGCCGGTGAACAACCCCGAGCTGACTCCCGAATTCTACGGCTTCACCGCCGCCGACATGGACCGTCCGATCTTCCTGGACGGCGTGCTGGGCCTGCAGACCGGCAGCATCCGCGAGGTGCTGGCCATCCTGCGTCGCACCTACTGCGGCAACATCGGCATCCAGTTCATGCATATCGCGGAGCCGGAGGAGAAATCCTGGCTCCAGCAGCGCTTCGAGGGGCCGGACAAGTTCGAGCAGAACGCCTTCTCCAAGGAAGGCAAGCTGGCGATCCTGAACAAGCTGATCGAGGCCGAGGGCTTCGAGCGCTTCCTGCACAAGCGGTTCCCGGGCACCAAACGCTTCGGCCTGGACGGCGGCGAGGCCATGGTCCCGGCGCTGGAGCAGGTCATCAAGCGCGGCGGATCGCTGGGCGTCGACGAGATCGTGCTGGGCATGGCCCACCGCGGCCGCCTGAACACGCTCGCCGCCGTGATGGGCAAGCCCTATCGCGCCATCTTCCACGAGTTCCAGGGCGGCTCGACCGTGCCGTCGGACATCGAGGGGTCGGGCGATGTCAAATATCACATGGGCGCCAGCTCGGACCGCGAGTTCGACGGCAACACCGTCCACCTGTCGCTGACCGCCAACCCCTCGCACCTGGAGATCGTCAACCCGGTCGTCCTGGGCAAGGCGCGCGCCAAGCAGGCCTTCGACATCCGCGAGGCCAACGTCGGCAAGCCCGAGGAAGAGTGGGCGCTGGACCGTTCCAAGGTCGTGCCGCTGCTGATCCACGGCGACGCCGCCTTCGCCGGCCAGGGCGTGGTGGCGGAATGTTTCGCCCTGATGGGGCTGAAGGGCTACCGCACCGGCGGCACCCTGCATTTCGTGATCAACAACCAGATCGGCTTCACCACCAGCCCGCGCAACTCGCGCTCGTCGCCCTATCCGTCGGATGTGGCGCTGATGGTCCAGGCCCCGATCTTCCACGTGAACGGGGACGATCCGGAAGCGGTCGTCTTCGCCTCCAAGGTGGCCACCGAATACCGCCAGAAATTCCACAAGGACGCGGTGGTGGACATGTTCTGCTACCGCCGCTTCGGCCACAACGAAGGCGACGACCCCACCTTCACCCAGCCGCTGATGTATTCGAAGATCCGCGCCCTGCCCTCGACGCGCGAGATCTACGCCGCGCGCCTGGTCAAGGAAGGCGTGGTCACCCAGGCCGAGATCGACACCGAGGTCGCGCGCTTCGAGGCCTTCCTCGACGCCGAGTTCGACGCCGGCAAGGCCTTCGAGGCCAAGAAGGCCGACTGGCTGGACGGTCAGTGGACCGGCATCGGCCTGGCCGAAGGCGATGAGCGCCGCGGCGAGACCGCTGTCCCGCTGGCCAAGCTGTCCGACATCGGGCACCGCCTGACGACCATCCCGAACGCCGTCGACATCCACAAGACGCTGAAGCGCGTCATCGACGGCCGCCGCGAGATGATCACGTCCGGCCAGAACATCGACTGGGCCACGGCCGAGAGCCTGGCCTTCGGTTCGCTGCTGGAAGAGGGCTTCCCGGTCCGCCTGTCGGGCCAGGATTCGGTGCGCGGCACCTTCTCGCAGCGCCATTCGGGCATCGTCGATCAGACGACCGAGAAGCGCTACGTCCCGCTGAACAACCTGTCGGACAAGCAGTCCCATTTCGAGGTCATCGACTCGGCGCTGTCGGAAGAGGCGGTGCTGGGCTTCGAATACGGCTACGCCCTGTCCGATCCGAACACCCTGGTCATGTGGGAAGCCCAGTTCGGCGACTTCGTGAACGGCGCCCAGGTGGTGATCGACCAGTTCATCTCGTCGGGCGAACGCAAATGGCTGCGCATGTGCGGCCTGACCATGCTGCTGCCGCACGGCTACGAAGGGCAGGGCCCCGAGCACTCGTCGGCCCGCCTGGAGCGCTTCCTGCAGGCCTGCGCCGAAGACAACATGCAGGTCGCCAACTGCACGACCCCGGCCAACTATTTCCACATCCTGCGTCGCCAGATGCACCGGCCGTTCCGCAAGCCGCTGATCATGATGACGCCCAAGTCGCTGCTGCGTCACAAGAAGGCGGTCTCGACCCTGGCGGACATGGCGGAGGGCAGCTCCTTCCACCGTGTGCTGCACGACGACGCCCAGACGCGTCCGGAGGTGGCCGGCGTCAAGATCAGGGCCGACAAGGACATCCGCCGCGTCGCCCTGTGCTCGGGCAAGGTCTATTACGACCTGCTGGACCGCCGCGAACGCGACGGGATCGACGACGTCTATCTGCTGCGTCTGGAGCAGTTCTATCCGTGGCCGATGAAGTCGATGATGACCGAACTGGCCCGCTTCCCGAACGCCGAACTGGTCTGGTGTCAGGAAGAGCCGAAGAACATGGGCGGCTGGACTTTCGTCGATCCGTGGATCGAACTGACGCTCGAAAAACTGGACGTGAAGGCCAAGCGGGCCCGCTACGTCGGTCGTCCGGCCTCGGCCTCGACCGCCGCGGGCCTCATGAGCCGGCACCTGAAAGAACTCGACGCCTTCCTGACCGACGCCTTCGCCTGATAGCGTAGCCGCACTTCTGATCTGAACGAGACCTGGACCCGACCATGGCCGACATCCTCACCCCCGCCCTCGGCGAATCCGTCACCGAAGCCACCATCGGCAAGTGGACGAAGAAGGCCGGTGATCCGGTGAAGAAGGACGAGGTCCTGGTCGAGCTGGAGACCGACAAGGTCTCGCTGGAAGTCGTTTCGCCCGCCGACGGCGTGCTGGCCGAGATCAAGTTCGCCGAAGGCGACACGGTCACCCCGAACGCCGTGCTGGGCGTGGTGTCGGAAGGCGCGAGCGCCCCCGCCCCTGCCGTCGCCGCCGCTCCGGCCGCCGAAGCGCCCAAGACCGAAGCCGCCCCGGCCGCAGAGGCGCCCGCCGCCGCTCCGGCTCCGGCGCCCGCCGCCTCGGGCGGCGTCGTGCCGATCTCCACCCCGACCATGGGTGAAAGCGTCGCCGAAGGCTCGATGGGAGCCTGGCTGAAGAAGTCCGGCGACACGGTCGCCAAGGACGAACTGCTGGTCGAGATCGAGACCGACAAGGTCGCCGTCGAGGTGTCGGCCCCGGCCGCCGGCGTGCTGACCATCCTCGCCGACTCCGGCGCCACCGTCACGCCGGGCCAGCAGATCGGCTCGATCGCCGCCTCGGGCGATGTCCCCGCCGCCGCGGCTCCGGCCAACAGCGGCTCGGCCCAGTTCGCTTCCGCGTCCTCGGGCGACGCCCCGCACCTGTCGCCCGCCGTCCAGCGCGTGGTGACCGAGAACAACCTCGATCCGAAGGCCATCGAGGCCACCGGCCCGAAGGGCAACATCACCAAGGGCGACGCCCTGGCCGCCATCGGGGCCGCCGCTCCGCAGGCCGCTCCGGCGCCGTCGGCCCCGGTTCCCGCCGCCGCCCCGCGCGCCGACCAGCCGCGCGAAGAGCGGGTGAAGATGACGCGCCTGCGTCAGACCATCGCCCGCCGCCTGAAAGAATCGCAGAACACCGCCGCCCAGCTGACCACCTTCAACGAGGTGGACATGACCAACATCATGGCGCTGCGGACCCAGTACAAGGACGTGTTCGAGAAGCGCCACGGCGTGAAGCTGGGCTTCATGTCCTTCTTCACCAAGGCCGTCGTCGCGGCCCTGAAGGAGATCCCGTCGGTCAACGCCGAGATCGACGGCACGGACATCATCTACAAGAACCACTACGACATCGGCGTGGCCGTCGGCACCGACAAGGGCCTGGTCGTGCCGGTGCTGCGCGACGCCGACGCCCTGTCGCTGGCCGGCATCGAGAAGGGCATCGGCGATCTGGGCAAGGCGGCCCGCGACGGCCACCTGACCCTGGACCAGCTGCAGGGCGGCACCTTCACCATCACCAACGGCGGCACCTACGGCTCGCTGATGTCGACGCCGATCCTGAACGCGCCGCAGTCGGGCATTCTGGGCATGCACAACATCGTGCAGCGCCCGATGGCCATCAACGGCGAGGTGAAGATCCGCCCGATGATGTACGTGGCCCTCAGCTACGATCACCGCATCGTCGACGGCAAGGAAGCCGTGACCTTCCTGGTCCGCGTGAAGGATCTGCTGGAAGACCCGGCGCGCGCGCTGCTGGATCTCTGACAACGTGACCTCGGCGGTCCGGGACATTCTGGAGGTCGCCCGTTTCTCCACCCTCCCGGAGGCGGAACTGGCGGTCACCATGCTCCGGCGGCACGGGATAGAGGCCTGGCTGCCTGACCGTGACATGGCGACCATGAACCCGGACATGCTGATCGGTCTGGGCGGCGTCCGGGTGGCGACGGAATCCGCTCAGATCTTCGAAGCGCGGCAGGTGATCGCCCGAATGCGCGCCGGCGAATTCGCGGACGAGGCGGAGACGACCGGCGAATGGATGCTGGACCATACGCCCGGCAAGGTCGGGGAACTGGACGAGCATGAAGTCCAGGGTGTGATGCGCCACGCCAAGAAGGCGGGGGTCGTCGTGGTCGTCCTGTTCTTCGTGGTCTTTCCGCTGGCCGGCTGCATCCTCACGATGATGGGCGGAGACCCGGGGGGCTACTGACCCTCCGCGCGAAGGACATATGCGATGGCCAAGGCCTACTGGATCAACACCTTCCGCTCGATCAGCGACCCCGCGCGGCTTGAGGCCTACATCAAGCTGGCGGGGCCGGCGATGCGGCAGGGCGGCGGGCGGTTCCTGGCGCGCGGAACCCCGGCCGCGGCGTTTGAATCAGGCGTGGTCGAGCGCACCACGCTGATCGAGTTCGACAGCGTCGAACAGGCGATCGCGACCCATGATAGCCCGGCCTATCAGGAGGCGCTGCGCGTTCTGGGGGACGCGGCGATCCGCGACCTGCGGATCATCGAGGCGATCCCGGAGGACTGAACCGGCTCACCCCGGCGGGCGATCAGGTCTCCCGCGAGCCTCGCGTCCCCAGCACCGCGTCCGTATCGGCCCCCAGCGCCGGCGGCGGCAGGTCGTAGCGGACGGGCGTCCTGGACATGCGGATGGGCGAGGCGACGGTGCGGACCGGTCCGGCCAGATCGGCGCGGGTCTGCTCGACCTCCAGTCCGCGATGCCTGGCCTGGGGCTCGTCGAAGACCTGATCGATGGTGTTGACCGGGCCGCAGGGTACGCCCGCCGCCTCCAGCATGGCCATCAGGGCCTTCATGCTGTGCGACGCGGTCAGGGCCGCCAGCTCGGCGGTCAGGTCCGTGCGGTGCTCGATGCGGGCGGCGTTGGTCTCGAAGCGCGCCTGCGTCCCCATGCCCTCGACGCCCAGCGCCAGGCACAGGGCGCGGAACTGGCCGTCATTGCCGACCGCGATGACCACCATGCCGTCCGCGCAGGGGAAGGGCTGGTAGGGGGCCAGGTTGGGGTGGGCGTTGCCCATCCGCGTCGGCGCCTTGCCGGAGACGAAGTAGTTGGCCGCCTGATTGGCCAGCATGGCCGCCTGGACGTCGAACAGGGCGATGTCGACATGCTGGCCCTCGCCGCTGGCCCGGGCGTGCATCAGGGCGGCCAGGATGGAGTTGGAGGCGTACAGGCCCGTGAACAGGTCCACGACCGCCACCCCGACCTTCATCGGCTCAGCGCCGGGCGCGCCGTCCGGCTGGCCGGTGATCGACATCAGCCCGCCCATGGCCTGGATCATATAGTCGTAGCCGGCCCGGTGGGCGTCCGGCCCGTCCTGACCGAAGCCGGTGATGGAGCAGTAGACCAGCCCGGGATTGACCGCCGACAGGCCGGCGTAGTCGAGGCCGTATTTGCGCAGGCCGCCGGTCTTGAAATTCTCGACCACCACGTCGCAGGTCTTGGCCAGCTCGCGCACGGCGGCGGCGCCCTCGAGGCTGGCGATGTCCAGCTCGACCGACTTCTTGCCCCGGTTGGCGCACAGGAAATAGGCGGCGTCGCCCCTGGATCCGTCGGTTCTGGTGGTGAAGGGCGGGCCCCACTGGCGGGTGTCGTCGCCGACGCCGGGCCGCTCGATCTTGATCACCTCGGCCCCGAGGTCCGCCAGCGTCTGGGTGGCCCATGGACCGGCCAGCACGCGGCTGAGATCGAGAACGCGAACGCCGGAGAGGGGGCCTTGGGTCATGGCCCCTGCTTAGCCGTTGGCCGGCGAGCCTACAAACCCACGTCCCAGACGCCCGCATCCTTCATGCGGCATTCGCGGGCCTCTTCGGCGCGGCCGCCCATGTCGCGGGCCATGCATTTGATCTCGTCCGAGACGGTCGTCTTGTGAACCCCGGGCACCATCGCGTGCACGAAGGCGGTCGCCGACAGCCGCGCCAGCTTGAAGCCGAAGCTCGCCGAGTGCGCCATATGCTCAAAATAGCCCTCGCCCACCTCTCTCGGGTGATCGGCGAACAGTTGTTTCAGCGTTCGGGTCATGTCCCTGCATAGCCTGCGACGGGCGCTCCCTCTACCCGTCGCCGCCATTCTGGCCTAAACCGCAGCCCAGAACAGGGGGCTGATCGTCACGGATCCTCACGATCACCTGAACCCCGCACCGCTACTGGGAAGATTAGAATGGCCGACGGCGTCAGCGCTCATCAAAAGACCTTCCGCTGGGACGATCCGCTGGATCTGGACGGGCGGCTGACCGACGATGAGCGGATGATCCAGGAGGCGGCCCGGGCCTACGCCCGCGAGAAGCTGCTGCCGCGCGTGGTCGCCGCTTTCCGGGACGAGACCTTCGACCGCTCGATCATGACCGAGATGGGCGAGATGGGCTTCCTGGGGGCCACCCTGCCGGAACAGTACGGCGGCGCGGGCGCCAGCCATGTGGCCTACGGCCTGATCGCGCGCGAGATCGAGGCGGTCGATTCGGGCTACCGCTCGGCCATGTCGGTGCAGTCGTCGCTGGCCATGTACCCGATCTACGCCTTCGGCTCGGAAGAGCAGAAACTTCGTTTCCTCCCGAGGATGGCGGCCGGCGAGCTGATCGGCTGCTTCGGCCTGACCGAGGCCGACGGCGGGTCGGACCCGGCCTCGATGAAGACCAAGGCGGTCAAGGTCGACGGCGGCTACCGCCTGAACGGCGCGAAATACTGGATCACCAACAGCCCTATCAGCGACCTGGCCATTGTCTGGGCCAAGCTGGACGACGTCATCCGCGGCTTCATCGTCGAGCGCGGCTTCGACGGCTTCACCACCGACAAGATCGGCGACAAGCTGTCCCTGCGCGCCTCGGTCACCGGCGACATCGGCCTGAACGATGTCTTCGTGCCCGAAGAGAACCTGCTGCCGGGCGTGAAGGGCCTGCGCGGCCCGTTCTCCTGCCTGAACAAGGCCCGCTACGGCATCTCCTGGGGCGCGATGGGCGCGGCCGAGGCCTGCTTCCACCTGACCCGCGGCTATGTCGCCGAGCGCATGCTGTTCGGCCGCCCGCTGGCCGCCCGCCAGCTGGTGCAGAAGAAGCTGGCCGACATGCAGACCGAGATCTTCCTCGGCTTCGAGGGCGCGCTGGCCCTGGGCCGCCGCCTGGACGCCGGCGACTGGGTCCCGGAAGCCATCTCGATGATGAAGCGCAACAACTGCGGCAAGGCCCTGGCCATCGCCCGCGAGGCCCGCGACATGCACGGCGGCGCCGGGATCACGGGCGAGATGCACGTCATGCGCCACGCCATGAACCTGGAGACGGTCAACACCTACGAGGGCGCCCACGACGTCCACGCGCTGATCCTGGGCCGGGCCATCACGGGCGAGAGCGCTTTCTAGGGCGCTATCGCTCGCGACGCGCTCGCTCGCTGCTTGAGCGCGAGGGCGACCTTTGGTCGGGCCTACAGCGCCTCGCAGCCCGTGGTGCGCTGGCTCCAGGTCAGGTTGACGATGGTCCACGCGTCGTTGCGGCGGATCAGGTCGAAATGGTTGACGCCGCAGTGGCTGGTCTGGCCGTCGATCTTGAAGACATAGCGGCCCCAGACCGTGGCGATATTGCCGTCGATGGCCACGGTCGGGTTGGGCATCTGCTCCTCGAACCGCTCCGGCCCGGCGGTCAGGCCGCTGGTGAACTCCGCCCAGGTCGGCGTACCGACGCGGCGTGCGCCGTCGACGCGATCCACCACGACGGTGATCCGGCCGTTCTGATCGACGTGGGGCAGGATCGCCTGGCCGTCGCGGGCGGCGAGCGCCGCGAAGACGGCGTTCACGGGCGTCATCACCGCGGCGCCTTCGGGCGAGGCGGGATCGACGGCGCCCGCCGGGGCGGCCTGAAGCGAAAGCGCGAGAGCGGTGGCGACGAGCATGGAATCCCTCCGAACAGGGCGGAACGGTAGCATGCGCCGCCGGACCGGCAATCGCCGTTCGATCAGGAAGAATCAGCCCCGCGTCCGCTCGCGCGCGTGCACGGTGGCGGTTGGGACCGGCGAGCTTTGTCATTCGGCTTCAACGTCCTATCGTTCGGCGACGGGAGGCGGCTGATGGACGGAGAACCAGTGATCGCGGGCGAGGACCCTTTCGCCCGGCTGCGCGAGGTCTTCGCGGGCCGCGCCGCCCTGTTGCTCGAGGATGATCCGGACCTGTCCGAACACGTCGCCGAACGGCTGCTGCGCGCCGGCTTCGAGCGGGTGGACCGGGTCGACCGGGGCGAGACCGCGCTCAAGGCGGCGGCGGCCCGGCCCTATGACGTGCTGATCCTCGACCGCCTGACCGCCGGGATGGACGGCCTGGAGACGCTGAAGCGCCTGCGCGCCTCCAACGGGCCGTCGTCCGATGCGCCCGCCCTGATGCTGACGGCCCTGGGCGGCGAGCGGCAGAAGGTCGAGGGCCTGCTGGAGGGCGCCGACGACTATGTGGCCAAGCCGGTGGGGGACGAGGAACTGCTGGCGCGCATCGCCGCCCAGCTGCGCCGCGCCGCCCGCCGGGCGAAACCCGTGAACGCCGATCTGGTCAACGGACCCATCCGCCTGTCGTTCGGCGCGCGCACGGTGAAGCTGGAGCTGGGGGCGACGTCGCGCACCATCGACCTGTCGCCGTTGGAATTCGCCATCGTCTGCGAGCTGATGACCGCGCGCGGCCAGCCGGTGACCAAGACCATGCTGTGGGACCGGTGCTGGGTGGAGTGGAATTTCCTGCCCGACAATTTCGTCAACATCATCGACGCCCGCATCAGCGCCCTGCGCCGACGGCTGAAGGAACAGGCGTCCGAACTGGGCGACGACCTGCATCCGCTGATCGTCTCGGCGCGCAGCCAGAGCCTGGTGTTCCGCGACCTGTCCGACTGGACTGGCTGAGATCGCCGTGACCGGCCCGTTCCGCCGCATCAGGGCCTGGCTGGGGCGGCGCACGACCACCCAGCTGGCGGCGGGAATCGCCGTCCTGTCCGCCCTGGCCCTGACCGGGTCGCTGGCGGTGACCAGCGCCGCGGTGCGCATGGATCAGCGCCAGAAGGCCGCCCTGGCCGCGCTCGACGATTACGGCGCCATGGCTTCCAAGTTGGGCGTGGAAGGCATGACCGGGGATACGCTGAGCCCGGCCGACGCGGTCTATCTGTCCAACTGGCTGACCGCCTTCCAGAACGGCCCGGCCCGCGAACGCGAGGCGCGGACGCTGGAGGAGACCTGCCGCACCGGCCGGGGCGGCGCGGGAGTGCGCTTCATCCGCGCGCCGGTCGGCAAGCCGGCGGGCCTGTCGGAGCTTGAAAGCCTGCGCGGCGAGCGGTCGCCCCGGCTGGGCGCCGACGTCTATGTGATGCGGTTGGGGCGCGGCGTCCTGTGCCCGGCGCGCGCCGTCGAGGTGGTGGTGGTCAAGCGTTCGGTCGGGGCGCTGGACATCGCCGTGGGCCGCGTCGTGGACGCCTCGGGCGACGCCTGGGGCTGGGCGGTGGCGGCGGTGATCGGGGCGGGGGGACTGCTGCTTGCCATCGGCCTGAGCGCCGCCACCTTTGCTCGCCGCCGCCTGACCAGCGCCGTGGCCCGGGTCAGCAAGGCGCTGGACCGCGCGGCGGTCGGCGACTTTTCCGAACGCGCGCCCGAGACCGAGGTCGCGCCCGAGCTGACCGAGCTGTCGGGCCATGTGAACAGCACCCTGGACCGGCTTGAGGAGCTGTTGGCCTGGCTGCGCGATTCCGCCGACCAGCTGGCGCATGATTTCCGCACGCCCCTGGCGCGCGCCTCGGCCCGGCTGGAGCGGCTGGCCGAGACGGCGGAGACGCCCGAGGCCCGCCGCTTGGTCAATGAGGCGCGCGCCGACCTGAACGAGCTGACGCGGGCGATGAACGAGGCCATGGCGCTGCGCGACGGCGAGGCCTGGTCGTTCGAGCCCGTGCGCCTGGACACCCTGGCCCGTCAGGCGGCCGAGCTCTACGAACCGCTGGCCGAGCTGCGCGGCGTGTCGATCCGGATCGAGGTCGAGCCGGTCGAGGTGCTGGGCGTGCGCAGTCTGCTGCAGCGGGCCGTGGCCAATCTGGTGGACAATGCGGTCAAGTATTCGCCGGACGACGGCGTCGTCACCCTGGCCGTCTCGGCGAGTGAGGGGCGGCCCCGCTTTTCGGTCGCCGACCAGGGCCCGGGCTTCCGGGGCGGCGGCGCGGGTGACGCCGCCAGCGTCGCCGCCGCCTCGGCCGAGGGCCGCGAGAGCCATGGCATGGGACTGGCCTTCGTGCGGGCCATCCTGAAACGGCACGGCGCATCCATGACGATTGATGACGCCGCGCCGGGAGCTGTCGTCACGGCGCATTTCTCGCGCTAGGGTCACGGTCCAGAACAAGGGATACGGCATGCGGCGCATCATTTCTCGGACCGGCGGAGTCTCCGTGCTGGCCCTCGCGCTCGCCGCACCCCTGCTGATCGCCGCGCCCGCCTGGGCCCAGACGGCCCAGCCGCAGTCGCTGCCCTATGACGCCGAGCGCGGCGTCTTCACCTTCGCCACCGACCTGGAACGCGCCCTGCCCGCCGTGGTGCAGGTGACCACCCTGGGCCAGTCCGAAGGTCCCAGCTCCGGCGACAACGAACCCCGCCCGATGGCCAGCGGCTCGGGCGCCGTGCTCGACGCCGCCGAAGGCATCGTCGTCACCAACAACCACGTGGTCGAGGGCGGACGGAAGTTCACCGTCGATCTGACCGATGGCCGGATCTTCGACGCCGTCCTGATCGGGGCGGACAAGGCCACCGACATCGCGGTGCTGAAGATCATCGCCCCGGGCCTGTCGCAGATCGAGGTGGCCAGTTCCGACACCCTGCGCACCGGCGACCTTGCCTTCGCGGTCGGCTACCCGCTGGGGCTCGACCAGACCCTGACCATGGGCGTCATCTCGGGCCTGGGCCGTTCGGGCATGGGCGACCGGATCGAGGACTACATCCAGACCGACGCGGCCGTGAACTCGGGCAACTCCGGCGGACCGCTGCTGGACAGCCGGGGACGGCTGATCGGCATCAACACCTCCATCCTGTCGGGCGGCGGCGGCGGCAATGACGGCATCGCCTTCGCCGTGCCCAGCCGGATCATGATGTATGTCGTGGAGCAGCTGCGCACGACGGGCGAGGTCAAGCGCGGCACGACCGGCGCCATCCTCGGCTCGCTGAACGCCGCCCGTTCGCGGGACTTCGGCCTGGGCATCGTGCGCGGGGCCGTGGTCGAGGACGTGACCCCGGGCTCGTCGGCCGAGAGCGCGGGCCTGCGCCGCGGCGACGTCATCACCCGTATCCAGAACCGCCCGGTTTCCAACGCCGGCACCGTCCAGGCCACCATCGGCATCGCCGAACCGGGGACCCAGGTCGAGGTCGTCTATCTGCGCGCCGGCCACGAGGGCCGCGCCACCCTGACGGTCACGCCGCGGGTCGAGCGTCAGGTCATCATCGGCGCCGAGGTGGTGCTGGCGCGCGGCGCCAGCGTGCGCGACGGCTCCACCGGCCTGCAGGTCTTCGCGGTGGAGGGCGGTTCGCCCGCCGCCGCCGCCGGCCTTCAGGCAGGCGACATCATCCAGTCGGTCAACGGACGGTCGGTGTCGGATCTGTCGGGTCTGGCGCGGGCGCTGGACGGAACCGGCGAGCGCCGTCTCTCGGTTCAGCGTGGCGGCGAGACGGAACGGGTCACCCTGCCCTGAGGCCTGCCGACGCCTGAACCCTGCTCCGGACAACAAAACGCCCGCTCGGCCGGAGGGGGGGAGGTGGCGGAGCGGGCGTCTCGCTTTGGAGGAAGCATCGGCCCGCCGAAGCCCTTGAATGGAACAATTCCAGGGGGCTGGGGGGGCTGTTCAGGATCCGGAACCGCTCCGAACTCCGACGAGCCGATGGGTCCGGTGTCGCCTCCCAAGGGGGCGGGCGATGGGCGGAACGGAGGCGTTTTCGTGTTCGGGGCGATTTCCTCGCATTGCGGCGTTCCGGACACGGCGTTCGGCCGCAAGCGGGGACTGGCGCCCGGCGACCGCCCGCCTAGATTAAGGGGATGAGCGACGCCGCCGACGCCCAGCAGGCCGGACCGATCTTCTTCGACCGGCGCGAGCTGGACCAGATCCTGAGAGTCTACGGTCGTATGGTCGCCGCCGGCGAATGGCGGGACTACGCCATGGTCGGACACAGGGAGGTGGCCGAGTTCGCCGTCTTCCGCCGCTCGGGCGACGCCCCCGCCTATCGCATCGAGAAGCGCCCGGCGCTGCGGCTGAAGCAGGGGCAGTGGGCGGTGATCGGGGAGGGCGGGATGGTCCTGCGCCGGGGCCGGGAACTGCCCCAGGTGCTGCGGGTCTTCGACAGCCGCAGGTTCACCGTCGTGGAATAGAAAAGGGCCCCGGCGTCGCCGCCGGGGCCCTCATTCTTTTGTGGCCTAACGCTCCCCGCGCGGCGGGTCGCTGCTTGAGGCCATCCTGTTGGCCTATCGCTCACCACGCGGTGGTTCGCTGCATGAGGCCTGTCTGTCAGTTCGCCGCGGCGATCGCGCTCAAGCAATGAGCCGCCGCGCGGCGAACGTTAGCGCCCTTAAGAGATCAGCGACGACCGCCGAACAGGGCCAGCAGGAATTGGAACATGTTGATGAAGTTGATGTACAGGCTCAGCGCACCGAAGCTGGTGGCCACGCCCATCGCGTTCTGGTTCCCGCCCAGCGCATAGTAGGTCATCTTCAGGCGCTGGGTGTCGTAGGCCGTCAGGCCCGCGAAGATCAGGACGCCGGCGATGCTGATGATCATCTGCATCATCCCGCTTTGCAGGAAAATGTTCACCACCGAGGCGATGATCAGGCCGATGACGCCCATGATCAGGAAGCTGCCGATGCCGGTCAGGTCCTTCTTGGTCGTGTAGCCGAACAGGCTCAGCGCGCCGAAGGCGGCGGCCGTGATCAGGAAGGTCTGCACCACCGAGGCGCCCGTGTAGAGCAGGACCACGGTGCCCATCGAGGCGCCGATCAGGGCCACGATCAGCCAGTACAGCGCGCTGGCGCCGCCCGAGGTCGGGTTCTTCATCACGAAGTTCGAGCCCAGCAGGATGACCAGCGGCGAGAAGGCCACGATCATGCCCAGCAGGGTGTAGCCGGTGATCCGGGTCACGCCGTCGGGGAAGACCGCCGTGGCGAACAGCAGGTCACGCACCGCCGGCACCGAGCCGGTGATGTAGGCCAGCACGGCCGAGACCAGCAGGCCGATGGCGACCTTGTTGTAGACGCCCAGCATGAAGCTGCGCAGGCCCGCGTCCACCGACATGTCGGCGGTCTGCGGGATGGAATATCCGTTTCTGAAATCGCTCATCGCGGTTTCGATCCTCCTCAGAGCCGGGCGATCCCGGCCTTTGCAGCAAATATCGGTCGCGACCGACCCTTCCGCAAGGAAAACCGGACTTGGGATCAGAGTTCGGACCCGCTACCAACGGTCGCATGATCCGGCTGTTCACCGCCCTGTCCGTCCCCTGGGACGTGGCCGAGACGCTGAAGCGTCGCCAGAGCGGCCTGCCTGGCGCCAAATGGCGCACCGACGAACAGCTGCATGTGACCCTGGCCTTCTACGGCGAAGTCGATGAACGGCGGGCCGACGATCTGGCGGTCGAGCTGGAGCGCGCGGCGACCGGCGGGGCCTTCGAGATCGAGCTGAAGGGCGTGGGCGCCTTCGGCGACGCGCACCGCAGCCACACGATCTGGGCGGGCGTGGCCCCCAGCGAGCGCCTGGGCGTGCTGGCGGGTCGCTGCCGGTCGGCGGCCGAGCGGGCGGGGATCACCGTCGAAAGGCGCGAGTATCGGCCTCATATGACGCTGGCCTATCTGAAGCCCCAGACCAATCCGGACCGGATCGGCGCCTGGATCACCGGCCACAACCTGCTGCATTCGCCGCCGATCCGGATCGACCGCTTCGGCCTCTATTCCAGCGTGCTGACTCCCGACGGCGGTCAGTACCAACTCGAACAGGAGTATCTGCTTTGACCGGACCGGTGCTTCAGACCGAACGCCTGACCCTGCGCCCCCTCGCCATGGAGGACTTCCCGCGCTGGGCCGAGATGATGGCCGATCCCGAGGCGTCGAAATTCCTCGGCGGCCCCCAGCCGGCCTCGACCGCCTGGCGCGGCTTCATGAGCATGGCCGGAGCGTGGAGCCTGACGGGCGTGTCGATGTTCTCGCTCATCGAGCGCGACAGCGGCCTGTGGCTGGGCCGGATCGGGCCGTGGCGGCCGCACGGCTGGCCGGGCAACGAGGTCGGCTGGGGCCTCCATCCGGACGCCCAGGGCAAGGGCTATGGCGTCGAGGCGGCGACGGCGACGCTGGACTACGCCTTCGACGTGCTGGGCTGGGAGGACGTCATCCACTGCATCGATCCGGACAACACGCCGTCGCAGCGCCTGGCCGAGCGGATCGGCTCGCGCAACCTGGGACCGACCCGGATGCCGCCGCCCTTCGCCGACCTGCCGGTCGACGCCTGGGGCCAGAGCAAAGCCGACTGGAAGGCGCGGCCCCGCCGTTGAAGCTGCGGTAAGGCGACGCTTTGACCGCCGTCCGGCTTCCGCTAGGCAGGATGGTAAGAAGAAAATGAGGGTGGAAATGCGCGTACTGGTTCTGGGCGGGGACGGCTTCTGTGGTTGGCCGACGGCCCTGCATCTGTCGGCCCGCGGCTGGGACGTGCTGGTCGTCGACAACCTCAGCCGCCGCAACATCGACAATGAGCTGGAGGTCCAGTCCCTGACCCCCATCCGGACCATGGGCGAACGTATCGCCGCGTGGAAGGAGGTCTCGGGCAGGGAGATCGAATTCGAGAACATGACGGTCGGCAAGGAGTTCGACCGGCTCGTCGCCGTGATCCGCGAGTGGAAGCCCGACAGCGTCGTACACTTCGCCGAACAGCGGGCCGCGCCCTATTCGATGAAGTCGGCCCGGCACAAGCTGTACACCGTCGACAACAACCTCAACGCCACCAACCACCTGCTGGCCGCCATCGTCGAGAGCGGCCGGGACGTGCACCTGGCCCACCTGGGCACCATGGGGGTCTATGGCTATACGACCGCCGGCCTGCGCATCCCCGAGGGCTATCTGAAGGTCACGGTGGACACCGACTTCGGCCCGGCCGAGCAGGAGATCCTGTTCCCGCCGAACCCCGGCTCGATCTACCACATGACCAAGACGCAGGACGCCCTGCTGTTCCAGTTCTACGCCAAGAACGACGGCGTCCGGATCACCGACCTGCATCAGGGCATCGTCTGGGGGACCCAGACCGAGGAGACCCGCAAGGACGAGCGGCTGATCAACCGTTTCGACTACGACGGCGACTACGGCACGGTGCTGAACCGCTTCCTGATGCAGGCGGCGGTCGGCTATCCGCTGACGGTGCACGGCACCGGCGGCCAGACGCGAGCCTTCATCCATATTCAGGACACGGTGCGCTGCGTCGAACTGGCCCTGAAGAATCCGCCCAAGACCGGGGACCGGGTCAAGATCCTCAACCAGATGACCGAGAGCCGCCGGGTGCGCGACCTGGCCACCATGATCGCCGGCATGACCGGAGCCGAGGTCCACAACGTTCCCAACCCGCGTCAGGAAGCCGACGAGAACGAGCTGGTCGTGGCCAACGATCAGTTCCGCGACCTGGGCCTGAAGCCGATCACCCTGCGGCAGGGCCTGCTGGACGAGGTCACCGACATCGCCCGCCGCTACGCCGACCGGGCCGATCTGACCAAGGTGCCCTGCGTGTCCAGCTGGAACACCCGGCGCGCCGAAGCGCTGAAGAGTGAAACCGCCACGGTTGCGACCGTCGGCGCCGAAACCCATGCCCGTTCCGCCTGAGGTCTGATGCCCGACGCCGCTTCGTCCGTTTCGCTGCTGGTCTTCGGCGGCGGCTGGCTGGGCCGCGCCGCGGCGCTTGAGGCCATTCGCGGGGGCGGGACGGCGGTCGCCACCTCGCGCGACGCCGGCACCCGCGCCGCGCTTGAAGCCGAAGGCGTCGCCGCCGTCGATCCGACGGATGAGGCGGCCCTGTCCGCCGCCGTGGCGAAGGCCTCGGCCCTACTCGTCACCGCTCCCCCGGATGCCCACGGCTGCCCCGGGCTGAAGGCCCTGATCCCGGCCATCACCGCATCGGGCGCCTGGCCCGACTGGATCGGCTATGTCTCGTCCACCGCCGTGTTCGGCGACCGGGCGGGCGGCTGGGCCTTCGAAGACGACGAACTGAACGCGGCCAGCCTCGAAGGCGCGCGGCGCGTGCGGGCCGAGCGCGACTGGCTGGACGCCGGGCGCGGCATGGGCCTGACCGTCCAGCTGTTCCGCCTGCCCGCCCTCTATGGTCCGGGCCGCTCGCCGCTGGACAAGCTGCGCGACGGCACCGCCCGGATCGTCCGAAAGCCCGGGCAGGTGTTCAACCGCGTCCATGTTGAGGACGCGGTGGCCGGACTGTTCGCCTCCATCGCCCGGCCGCACCCGGGCGCCGCCTACACCCTGTGCGACGACGAGCCTTCGCCGGCCGACGTTGTCATCGCGGGCGCGGCGACCCGGCTGGGCCTGCCCCTGCCGCCCGAGGTCGATCTGGACGATCCCTCGGTGTCGGACGCCATGCGGCGCTTCTACCTGGACTCCAAACGCCTCTCGAACGCGAAGGCCAAGGCGGAACTCGGCTGGCGGCCGCGATATCCGAGCTGGCGCGAGGGGCTGGAGGCGCTCATCGGCTGAGGGTTCAGCGCACGCGCTCGTGAAATTCGCCGTCGGCGAACAGCCTCTGCGGCAAGCCCCCTTCTCCCACGCCGATAAAGCTCGAACCGAAGATGATCTGGCGTCTATCGGGCCGGCAGCCCGGGCGCACGGGCGGCAGTACGCCGTAGTGGCCGTCGTAGGTCTTGCCGTCGCGGATCTGGATCAGCCGGCCGGCGGCGTGTCGTACGCCGATCGGGTTTCGTTGCCACCACTCGAACCAGAAGAAGTCATACCGCGTGGACCCGACCTGCATTGAGCAGAGCGGGCTGACGGTGACGTCGGGTTCGCCGTCCAGATAGCGGAAGCCCTGCGCGCGCAGCAGGCTGGTGATGTCTGACGGCGGGCCAGGGCGCTCGCAGCCCGCGAGTGCTAGGAAGGCAGCCGCAACGACGCCGCCTGCCCGAAGCATTCCGCGTCAGAACGGCAGGATGTTGCGCTGGCGGCTGTAGGCCATGGTGCCGACGTTGGCGCCCAGGCGCAGGCCGACGCCGGTGCGGATCGGGGCCAGGACGATGCCGTCGGCGCGCTGGTAGTTCACGCCCACGCCCCCGACCAGATAGGCCGAGCCTTCCACGCCGGGGTAGCGGCGGTAGATCATGTCCGGGTGGTACAGGCCGTAGACCAGGGTGAAGACCCGGCTGCCGTTGCCGCCGACGTCCCAGCCGATCGAGATGCCCTGCCAGAACACCTCCTGCGAGGCCGACAGGTCCTTCATGTGCAGGGCGCCCCGACCGTAGCGCAGGCCGACCCCGGCCGCGCCGGAGGCTTCCTCGCCCGCGATATAGGCGGTGGGGCGGTCGCCTTGGTCGGCGAAGATGCGCTCGATGGCGCCGCCGAGGGCCTCGGCCGCGATGCCCAGTTCGCGCGAGCCGGCCGCGATCAGTTCGTCGGAGGTGTAGGCCGGCGCCGTCTGGTCCGAACGGATCGGATAGTTGGGATCGGCCGGCCCGTTGCTGGCGCAGGCGCCGAGGGCGGAGGTCGCGCCGAGGGCGAGGCCGGACTGGATCAGGTGGCGGCGGTGCATGGTTCTGGCTCCGAAGACGAGGAGGGCCGCCCGACTCGTGCGGGCGCTCATGCCACCGTCGCCGGGCTTTGCGTCAGCCTTGCGGCGGCAAGGTTAACAGGAGATTGCGCTCCGTTCGGGCCCGCCTCCTCAACCGAGAAGCGCGTGACCCAGGAGCGCGCCGCCCGCGATGACCAGCGGCGCGGCCAAGCGGCTTCTCCAACGCCAGATCACGATCAGGGCGAGCGCCAGGATGGCCAGGGCGGGCCAGATCGACGGGACCCGCCCGGCCGTCGTCCAGGCCAGTTGCAGGAGCGTCGCGGCGATGAGGCCGACCACGCCGGCGGCGATCCCGGTCAGGGTCCGATGAAGGCGTGGATCCGCCACGACGGCCTCCAGCCGCTCGTACAGGACCATGGAGAAGGCGAAGGCCGGCAGGAAGACGCCGACCGTGATCGCCGCCGCCCCCATCCAGCCGCCGGCCAGGTAGCCGACGAAGGTGCAGAAGATGACCAGCGGCGCCGGCAGCACGCCGGCGAAGGCCACGCCGTCCAGGAAGCGGCCGTCCTCGACCCATCCGCGCCCGACGGTGTCCGCCCGCACGAAGGGAATGGCCGTATAGGCGCCGCCGAAGGTCAGCAGCCCCGCCTTCAGCCCTGACCAGAACAGAGCGACGGCGCCCGGTTCGGTCACGGCCTCGGTCATGGACGCGAAGGTCGGGGCCTGGTCGAGGCCGGTCAGGCGAAGCGTCAGCGCGGCCGCCAGGCCCGCCGCCAGGGCGAGCCACGGCGCGGTTCGCCGTCCCGACGCCATGAGGCCGTAGACGGCGCCGGCCGTCGCCAGGATGACCCAGAAGCTGACGCCCGCCAGGGTGGCGACGAAGGCTCCCGCGGCCAGGCCGAAGAGCAGCCGGTTCTCCAGGGCGTGTCCGCCGATGTGGCGCACGGCCCGCGCGATCAGGGCCAGGACCACGATCTGCACGCCCAGAAGGGCGGCGTCGAAGGCGTCGGTTTCGGTCAGGAAGCGGTCGTAGGCCCAGGCGACGCCGAGCATCAGCAGCAGGCCGGGCAGCATGAAGCCGAGGCCGGCCAGCAATCCGCCGAAGCGGCCGCGCGCGGCGATGCCCAGATGGACGCACAGTTCGTGGGCCTCCGGTCCCGGCAGGACCTGCATCACCGCCAGAAGGCGATTGAAGCGGGCGCTGCTGATCCAGTGTTCGTCTTCGACCAGCGCCCTGCGGATCATGGCGATCTGGGCGACCGGCCCGCCGAAGGCGTTCAGGCCGAAGCGCAGAAAGCGCAGGAACAGGCGGCCATAGCTAAGGCGGGGCGGCGTGGGTTCGTAGGTGGCGTCCAAGATCTTCGCTCCTGGCCGCGCGTCGAGGCGCGGCGAAAAGAACGGAGCTTGGGCGAGATGCCTGAGCGGGCGCCCGTGCCAGCCCGCGCCCCGATCCTAAGCCAGAAGGCCTGGGGAGCGGAAGAGGCGAAACGCCGTGCCGGGGGTCAGCCCCGAAGCACGGCGCCCAGCTTGCCGGCCGCCGCCACGACCTTGGCCGACAGGGCCTCGATCTCGGCGTCGGTCAGGGTGGCCTCGACCGGCTGGATGACGACTTCCAGCGCCACCGACTTGAACCCGTCGTCCACGCCCTTGCCGCGATAGATGTCGAAGACCCGGACCTCGTCGATCAGGGCCTTGTCGGCGCCGGCCACGGCGCGGACCAGATCGCCGACCGCCTTGCCGTCCTCGACCACGAAGGCGAAGTCGCGGGTCAGGGGCATGAGATTGGCCAGGCTGGCCGGGCCCCGCGTCTTGGCCTTGGCGCCGCGCGGCTCGGGGACCGCGTCCAGCACGATCTCGAAGGCCAGCATCGGGGAGTCGGCGTCCAGCGCCTTCAGCACCCGCGGGTGAAGGGCGCCGAACTCGACCATCACATTCTTCGGACCCAGCTGCAGCCGCGCCGAACGGCCCGGGTGCCACCAGTCGCGGTTCTGGCCCTGAACCAGCTGCAGCGACGCCGTCGGCGCGCCCAGTTGGTCCAGCAGGGCGATCAGGTCCCCCTTCAGGGCGAACAGGGCGTCTTCCGCCCCACCGCCCCAGTGGCGGGCCGAGCGCGGCGCGATCAGGCCCGCGATGACGGTGCGCTGGCCGGTCGGCTGGTCGTCCAGATAGATCGGGCCGATCTCGAACAGGGCTGCGTCGGCGTGGCCGCGCGCGGCGTTGCGGGCGGCGGCCTGGATCAGGTTCGGCAGGGCCGAGGGCCGCATGCAGTCCAGATCGGCGGCGATCGGGTTCTCGACCACCAGCTTCTCATCGCCGCCGCCGAACAGGGCCGCGATCGACTGCTTGGTGAAGGACCAGGTGATCGCTTCGGCGTAGCCCATGGCGGCCAGGGCCCGGCGAGCCAGGCGCACCCGCGCCTGACGCGGGTTCAGAACCCCCCTTGAGGGCGCGCCCTGGTCGGGCAGGGGCGTCGACGGCAGCTGGTCGAAGCCCTCGATCCGGGCGACCTCTTCCACCAGGTCGGCGGGACCGTCCACGTCGCGGCGCCACGAGGGCGGCGTCACCGCCCAGGGTGAACCGCGCGTCACGGCGAAGCCGAGGGCGGTCAGGATCTCGGCGATGCGGTCTTCCGTCAGCGACAGGCCGGTCAGCGAACCGACACGGGCGGGGTCGAAGGCGAAGGCGGTCGGAACGGCCGGCGCCTGACCGGCGACCACGACCTCGGACGGCTCGCCGCCGCACAGGTCGAGGATCAGCTTCGTCGCCAGTTCGACGCCCGGCACGGCCGAGGCCGTGTCGACGCCGCGCGCGAAGCGGTACTGGGCGTCCGAGGTCAGCGACAGGGCGCGTCCCGTCTGGGCGATCAGGATCGGGTCGAACCAGGCGGCTTCGACGAAGACGTCGACGGTCTCATCCGAGCAGCCCGTGCTCTCGCCGCCCATGACGCCGCCCAGGCCGATGGGGCGCTCGCCGGCGGCGTCGGAGATGACGCACATCGACGGATCGACGGTGTAGGTCTTGCCGTCCAGCGCGATCAGATGCTCGTGCTCGCCCGTATCCCTGGCCACCTGTCCCTGGCGCACGATGATCTCGGTCCCGGACAGCTTGGCGATGTCATAGACGTGCAGCGGGCGGGCGCGGTCGTAGGAGATCAGGTTGGTCACATCGACCAGCCGGTTGATCGAGCGCAGGCCGATGGCCTCCAGGCGGCGCTTCAGCCACTCGGGCGACGGGCCGTTCTTGACGCCGCGGATCGTGCGGCCGGCGAAGACCGGGCACATCTCGGGCGCGTCGAGGCGCACCGTGATCGGCGAGGCGAAGGTCCCGGCGACCGGTTCGATAGCGGGGGTCTTCAGCGTGCCCAGGCCGGCGGCGGCCAGGTCGCGGGCGATGCCGGCGACGCCCAGCCAGTCGGGGCGGTTCGGCGTCACTTCGAAATCGATGACCGGTTCGGCGCCGAACACGCCGGCGGCGGGCTCGCCCACCTTCAGGGCGTCGTCCAGCTCCAGGATGCCGTCGCTCTCATCGGCCAGCTCAAGCTCCGAGGCCGAGCACAGCATGCCGTTCGAGACCACGCCGCGCACCGGCTTCTCGACCAGGGTCACGCCCAGGCCGGGCACATAGGCGCCGATCGGCGCATAGATGGTGGTCAGACCCGCGCGCGCATTGGGGGCGCCGCAGACGATCTCCTTCATCCCGTCGACGGTCTCCACCTGACAGACCTGCAGGCGGTCGGCGTTGGGATGGCGTTCGGCCGAGACGATCTTCGCCACCGTGAAGGGGGCCAGCGCGGCGATGGGGTCGTGGACGTCCTCGACCTCAAGGCCGGCCATGGTCATGGCTTCGGCCACGGCGGCGACGTCCGCCTCCGTGTCCAGATGGTCCTTCAGCCAGGAGAGAGTGAATTTCACGAAGCGGTCCCGGGGAGCTGGCTCGTCAGGGTCGTCACGCCGGCCTGCAACTGCTCGAGCAGGCCGTCCGAGCCGGTGAAGCCGACCTGGGCGAAGCGGCAGCGCACGAAGGTGCAGTTCGACATGCCGACCACGCCGGCCAGCTTCTGGCCCATCGGCCGGTACAGCAGGTTCCGCGTGTCGGTGGTGGTGCCCATGGCGCAGGAATCGAAGGTCGTGTTGTTCATCACGGCGACCACGGCCGGGCCTTCGATCAGGCAGTCGGTGAAGGTCTTGCCTTCGATGCTCATCTTGCCGGCGTTCCAGTGCTGAACCGCCATGGCGGGCAGCCAGACGGCTTCCTTCTCGAAGGCGTCGCGGCTGACCAGATCCTGGTTGGCCATGGCGTCGAGCGGCATCGGTGAGGGGGTGTCGGTCATGATCGTCTCTACACTCTGAATCAGCTGAGGCCGCTGGCCGGGTTCGGGGCGGCGAATGCGGAGAAGCCGTAGTGCGCCAGCCAGCGCGTATCGGCCTCGAACATGGGGCGCAGGTCGGAGATGCCGTACTTCAGCATGGCCAGCCGATCCACGCCCATGCCGAAGGCGAAGCCCTGATACTCGTCCGGATCGATGCCGCAGTTCCGCAGCACGTTCGGGTGCACCATCCCGCAGCCCAGAATCTCCATCCAGCTGTCGCCGGTGTTCAGCTTCAGCTCGCCGCCCGAGCGGTCGCAGCGGATGTCCATCTCGGCCGACGGCTCGGTGAACGGGAAGTGGTGCGGGCGGAAGCGCGCATCGACGCCGTCCAGTTCGAAGAAGCGGGCGACGAAGGTCTCCAGCGTCCACTTCAGGTGACCCATGTGGATGGCCTTGTCGATCACCAGGCCCTCGACCTGGTGGAACATCGGCGTGTGGGTGGCGTCGCTGTCCTTCCGGAAGGTCCGGCCCGGCGCGATGATCCGGATCGGCGGCTTCTGCGTCATCATGGTGCGCACCTGCACCGGGCTGGTGTGGGTGCGCAGCACCTTGCGCTCGCCCGTTTCCGGGTCGGGCTTCAGGAAGAAGGTGTCGTGCATCTCCCGCGCCGGATGCTTGGGCGGGAAGTTCAGGGCCGTGAAGTTGTGGAAGTCGTCCTCGATGTCCGGGCCTTCGGCGACGGCGAAGCCCATGTCGGCGAAGATGGCGATCATCTCGTCCATCACCTGCATGGTCGGGTGCACGCTGCCCTGGCGGCGCGGGCGCGGCGGCAGGGTCAGATCGACGTGTTCGGCCTTCAGCCGGGCGTCCAGCTCGGCGCCTTCCAGTTCGGCCTTGCGGGCGGCCAGGGCGGATTGCACCCGGTCGCGCAGGCCGTTGATCATCGGACCCTGCTCGCGGCGCTCGTCGGGGCTCATGGCGCCCATGCCCTTGAGCAGGCCGGAGATCGAGCCGGACTTGCCCAGCGCCGCGACGCGCAGGTCCTCCACGGCGGCGGCGGTTTCCGCCGAGCCGATGGCGTTGATCAGGTCGAGTTCGAGTTGGGCGAGATCGGTCATGTCCGGCAGCATCTAGCGGCTGACGGGCCGCGCGTCACCTGTCCGGCTCAAGGCGCGGTGCGCGCGGCGGACTGGGCCGCCGCCAGATCCTCGGCCGTGCCCCGATTGGCCGCCACGATCCATTCCGGCGGCTCGGGCTCCCAGCGGATCGTCCGGCCGTCCGTCCGCGTCCAGCGATGCAGCCAGGATATCCCGTTGGCCCGGACGTAGCTGTCGGCGTGGCTGTAGATCGGATCGGCCAGCGCCTCGCCCAGCGAGACGAAGCGATAGCCCCGCGCCAGGTAGAGGGCGTGGATCCGCGGATAATAGTCCCGGTTCAGGCTGTTGGCGTGCAGCAGCAGGACCTGCGCGGGCTCCCGGCCGCCGGTGATCTCCGCGCTGTACGGCTCGAAGAAGTCCAGCACGGTGGTCATGTAGGCGACGTAGGCCTCGCCCACCCGCGCCTTCAGGGCCGGATCATCCAGCCGCTCGGCCTTGCGGTAGACGTCGGCGAACATCCAGTCGACGTTGTCGATCGTCACCGGCGCGACCTCGTAGCCGCGTTCGGCCAGGCCCGAGGCGATGGCGGCGTGCTTCTCCGGCGTCTCCCCGGTGAACAGATAGGGGTGGCGGAACCAGCGCAGTTTCTGGCCACGCGCCTCCAGCAGCGGCCGGGTGATCTCCGCGCCCCGGTCCGCGTCGGCGAGATAGGCCTCAGCCGTGTTCTGATGAATGTTGATGTGGCTGAAGGTGTGGTTGCCGACCTCGAACCCGGCGTCCAGCCACAGGGTCAGCAGTTCGGGCAGCAGGACCGCGCGCTGGGCGTCGCAGACCTTGCCTTCATTGACGAAGATCGTGCCGTGCGTGTCCAGCGGCGCCACGACCGCGATCAGGTCCCGGGTCAGGGCGCGCGCCGCGTCCGGATCGCACAGGGCGGCTTCCGGCGCCTGATAGGGCAGGTCGTCGAAGGTCACGGCCACGGCGCGCTGCTGGGCGGCGGCGGGGCCGGCGAGGCCGAACACGAGGGCGGCGACGAGAAGCGGGCGCGAGATCATGGCCGCAGCCTAGCCGCGCAGCGTCCGATACGGCAACGCCCGGCGCCGTCTGACCGGGTCGTCCTCAGTCGTTGAGGACGAAGGTGACCTTCATGTTCACCCGGTACTCGGTGATCTGGCCGCCCTTCACGATGACCTTCTGCTCCTGGATCCAGGCGCCCTCGACGTTCTTCAGGGTCTTGTCTGCGCGGGCGATGCCCTGTTTCAGCGCGTCCTCGAAGCTGACGGTGGACGAGGCGGTGATTTCGGTGACCTTGGCGACGGACATGGGTCGGCTCCTGGATCAGGGTGAGCGCCGGTTTATGGCGACGCTTCCCTGAACGGTCGGGCCCATCCGTCGGTTGCGCGGCGCATACGAAAACGCCCGCCCCGGCGAACCGGAGCGGGCGTGTTTCAGACGTTCGGCGTGAAGGCTTAGGCGGCCTTCAAAGCGTCACGGACCTTGTCGGCGATCGCCTTGAAGGCGGCTTCGTCGGCGGCCATCGCGGCCAGGACCTTGCGGTCCAGTTCGATGCCGGCTTCGCCGAGGCCGTGGATGAACTGCGAGTAGGTGAAGCCTTCGATCCGGGCCGCGGCGTTGATGCGCTGGATCCACAGGGCGCGGAAGTTGCGCTTCTTGGTGCGGCGGTCGCGGTAGGCGTACTGGCCGGCGCGATCGACGGCGGCCTTGGCGGTGCGGATGGTGTTCTTGCGGCGGCCGTAGAAGCCCTTGGCCTGCTTCAGAACCTTCTTGTGTTTGGCGTGGGACGTTACGCCCCGAGTGACGCGAGCCATGTCGCTATCCTTTCAAATTCAGGTGGAGATCAATCGAAACAGCGCGCGCCGATCAGGCGTACGGCATGTAGGATTTGATCTTCTTGGCGTCGGCGTCGGCCATGACCGAGGTGCCGCGGTTCTGGCGGATGTATTTGCTGTTGTGGCTGATCAAGCGGTGACGCTTGCCAGCAACGCCGGCCTTAACCTTGCCAGTGGCCGTGAATTTGAAGCGCTTCTTGGCGCCCGACTTCGTCTTCAGTTTCGGCATTTTCATCTCACTTTTTGAGTGGGTTACCGCTCTTCGAGCCACTTGGGCCCGAGGGGAGGTTTCCCTGATTAAGAACCGCCCAGGCATGCCTGTTCGCCCGGCGGTTCGGTACGCGAAGGCGCGGCTTCTAGTCGAAGCGGCGGCCAGAGTCCAGTGTTGAGCGGGATTTCAGGTCGCCGCAGCCTCCGCCTGATGCTTGCGGAAGGCGCGGCCGGCGTTGATCGCCATCAACGCCGCCGGAACCGTCAGCGCCGCCCCGACCAGGAAGGGCCAGTCGTGGCCCAGGGCCGAGAACAGGGCGCCGGCGGCCATCGGACCGAAGATGCGCGCGATCGAGCCCGAGGCCATGTTCAGCCCCAGCATGGCGCCCTGCCGGTCCGGCGGCGTCGAGCGGCTGATCAGGGCCGAGATGTTGGGCATGGCCAGCGACATGCCGCAGGCGCCGACCGCCATTACGATCGGAATGATCCAGCCCTGCGCGACCGGCAGCGTCCAGGCGCCGATGTCCAGGGACACGGCGGGGAACCAGGCGACGGGCGCGGCCACCTGGGCGACCAGCGAGGCGCCGAACAGCAGCATCCCGAACGCCAGCACCGGCGCCTCGCCGAACCGCTTGGCCAGCCGCCCGGCGAAGAAGCCCTGGTTCAGGGTCGAGACGATGCCCACGATCATGAAGCTCAGCCCGACCTCCAGCGCGTTCCACGCATAGCGATCCTCGGCCCACAGCCCGAACACGCTCTCCATCGCTGAGAAGCCGGCCATGTAGACCAGGGTCACCAGCAGCACCCGCGACACGACCGGATTGGCCCGGGCGTCATGCAGGCCGGCCAGGAAGCGCGGACGCGGAGCGGCCGGATCGGCCTTGGCGCGGCTTTCCTTCAGGAAGACGACCACCCCGACCGCCGCCAAGGCGGCCAGGGCCGCGGCGGTGAAGATCGGCAGCTGATAGCCGATATGCCCCAGTTGCGGCTGGGTCAGCAGCCCGCCCAGCCCTGGTCCGACGATGAAGCCCAGGCCGAACGCGGCCCCGATCAGCCCCATCCGCCCGGCCCTCTGTTCCGGCGGGGTGATGTCGGCGACATAGCCCTGGACGGTCGAGATGTTGCCCGCCCCCAGGCCGGTGAACAACCGCACCGCGATGGCCAGCCAGATGTTGGGCACGAAGGCCAGCGCCAGATAGCCCACGGCGTTCGCGACCAGGGTGATCAGCAGGACCGGCTTGCGTCCGATCCGGTCCGACAGCCGCCCCCAGAACGGTTCGGCGAAGAACTGGCCCAGCGAATAGGCCGAGAACATCAGCGTGATCTGCCAGGCCTCCGCCTTCAGGCTCTGGGCGAAGAACGGCAGCAGGGGCACCACCAGGCCGAAGCCGACCAGATTGATGAAGACGACGGAAAACAGCACGGCCAACGCCGGAGCCTGAACCTTGGGCGCGGGAGGCGAAGCGTCGGTCTGTGTCATGCGGACAGGCTTAGCCTGTTGCGGCGCATACGAAAACGCCCCGGCCGATGGGCCGGGGCGTTTCTGTTTCAGCGGCGGATCCGATCAGCGCGGGGCCAGGATCATGATCATCTGGCGGCCTTCCATACGCGGGGCGTATTCTACCTTGGCGATCTCGTCGAAGTCGGCCTGCACCTTGTTCAGCAGCTTCATGCCGAGTTCCGGGTGGGCCATTTCACGACCGCGGAAGCGCAGGGTGACCTTCACCTTGTCGCCCTCGTCGAAGAAGCGATGCATGGCTTTCGCCTTCACTTCGTAGTCGTGGGTGTCGATGTTCGGGCGGAGCTTGATTTCCTTGAGCTCGACGACCTTCTGGCGCTTGCGGGCCTCGGCCTTCTTCTTCTGCTCCTGGAAACGGTGCTTGCCGTAGTCGAGGATCTTGCAAACGGGCGGATCCGACGTGGCGACGATCTGAACCAGATCCAGGCCCGCCTCCTCGGCGGCCTCCAGCGCGGCCGAGGTCGGCATGACCCCCTGCTTCTCGCCATGCTGGTCGATCAGCAGGACGCGAGGCGCGCGGATATCGTGGTTCATGGGCGGCCCGTCCTTGACGGGCGGCGTTTGCATCGGACGGCGAATGGGCGTCGTTTCCTTATGTGGTCGAAGAGGGTCGATATTCTGACGAGAAGGAGCGCGCGATAAATCGCGGCGTTCCCCTCCGGCGGCCTATATGAGCCTCAAACCCCGTATTTTCAAGGCGTGACGGGCGCTCAGGACGCGATGAAGTCCGCGTGTAGCGCCAGCACCGCATCATAGACGTGATCGACCGTCAGGTCCTCGATGGGCGCGAACTGGCCGCGCGTCTCGTTGGAGGCCGCGGTGCGGGTTTTGGGACCCCACGGGCCGTACAGCCACCACTCGGTCGGCCCGAACAGGCCCAGCGTCGGTCCGCCCAGCGCCGCCGAGACGTGCATCAGGCCGGAATCGTTGCCCACGAACAGCGCCGCCCGGTCGATGGCCGCGGCCGAGGCCAGGATGTCGCCCTTGCCCACGAAGTCGATGCCGCGGTCTCCGGCGGCTTCCAGCGCGGGGGTCGCCGGCGGGCGGTCGCCCGGTCCGCCGACGGGCATGAAGCGCCAGCCGTCGAAGCGGGGATCGGCCTTCAGCTTCTCGACCAGGGCGCCCCAGCGGTCGGCGGGCCAGCTCTTGCCCGGCTGGTGGGCGATGGGGGCCAGGGCGAGGATCGGGCCCGGCCCGGCGCCGCCCGCCAGCTGCGGATCGATGACGGCGGCGGCCTCGGCGCGGGCCTGGTCGTCCAGCCAGATTTCCGGGTTCAGCGGCGTCTCCGAGCCCATCAGGCGCGACACCATCTCGACCTTGCGCAGGCCGGTCTCCCACGAGCGGTTGTAGATCACCCGCCGTTTCGTCGGGATGATGTAGGCCAGGCCCGAGCCGCGGATGTCGATGACCATGTCCCAGCGGGTCCCGACCACCTGCTTCCACAGGTCGATCCAGTGTCCGGACAGCTTCTTCTTGTCCAGGATGATGGTCCGCTCGACGCGGGGGGCGTTGCGGAAGAAGGGGGCCGGCGGACGGCCGCAGGCGACGGTGATCCTCGCGCCCGGGATCTGGCGGCCGATCTCGCGGATCACGCCCGAGGAGATGACGCAGTCGCCGATCCGGTTGGAGGTGACGAACAGGACCTTGGGTTCAGACACGCGTTTCGGCCTTCGCTTCGATGATGGTCGTTCGCTATCAGTCCCCGAACGATTTCGCGAGAGGAACGGCCATGGATGATCCGGAACGCCTGAACCGCCCGGACGGCGAGACCCTGGCGCTCAAGCGCGTCCACGGGACCGGGCCGACGGTGATCTGGATCGGCGGCTTCCGCTCCGACATGGAGGGGACCAAGGCGCTGACGCTGGAGGCGGCGGCGCGCGAGCGGGGCTGGAGCTACGTCCGCTACGACCATTTCGCCCATGGTCAGTCCTCCGGCGACTGGCGCCGGGCCACCATCGGCCGCTGGCGCGAGGACGCCATCGCCTTGATCGACAGCCTCGAAGGCCCCGTCATCCCGGTCGGTTCGTCCATGGGCGGCTGGGTCGCCCTGCTGGCCGCCGTGGCGCGGCCCGAGCGGGTCAGGGCGCTGGTTCTGGTCAATCCGGCGCAGGACTTCACCGAGCGGCTGATGTGGCCCGGCCTGCCGGATCACGTCCGTCAGGCCATCCTTCGGGACGGCGAGGCCCTGATCGTCGAGGAGGGGCTGGGAGAATATGTCCTGACCCGCCGCATGTTCGAGGAGGCCCGCGACTGGCTGCTGCTGGACAGCGTCATCCCGGTCGCCGCTCCGGTCCATATTCTGCAGGGGCGTAAGGACGATGTCGTGCCGTGGCGTCATCAGATCGAGCTCGCCGAACGGCTGAAGGGCGGCGACGTCACGCTGGACCTTGTGGCCGACGGGGATCATCGTCTGTCCACGCCCGCCGATCTCGACCGTCTGGTCGAGGCGGTCGAGCGCAACCGTGGGCAGGCCGCGACATTGTCCTGACCAAAGGAGGAACGCATGCGCACCCTGACGATCTTCACGCCCGTCGTGCTGGGCCTGGCCCTCTCGGCCTGTTCGACCGCCACCGGACCGGACCGGTACAACACCGACCTGCAGAAGCTGGCCGACGACTGCCGCGCCCGCGGCGGCATCCTGGCCCCCACGGGCCAGCTGACAAGCAATCCGCAGACCGACAACGTCTGTGAAATCCGCGGCCAGACCGGACGCGCGCCCAGCAACCCGGGCTGATCGCCGCCCCCGCGCTTATGCGCCGGATGTCCTAGAGAAGTGCGGTGATCGCCGCGCGCGCCGCCTCGCCCAGATCGGCGCGCTTCAGCGCCAGCGCCACATTGGCGCGCAGCAGGCCGATCTTGTCGCCGCAGTCGTGGGTCACGCCCGCGTACTGGACCGCCGTGAACGCCTGGTCGGCCATCAGCCGCGCCATGCCGTCGGTCAGCTGGATCTCGCCGCCCGCGCCGCGCTCCTGGGTTTCCAGGATGTCGAAGATTTCCGGCTGCAGGATGTAGCGGCCCGAGATCGACAGGTTCGACGGCGCCGTGCCCTTGGCGGGCTTCTCGACCATCCCCTTCATGCGGATGCGGTTGCCCTCGCGGCCCTCGATGGGATCGACGATGCCGTATTTGTGGGTTTCGCTCTCGGGCACCTGTTCCACGCCGATGACGTTGCCGCCGACCTCGGCGTAGACCTCGGCCAGCTGCTTCAGCGCGCCCGGCTGGCTGTCCACGATCACGTCCGGCAGGATCACCGCGAACGGCTCGTCGCCGATGATGTCGCGGGCGCACCAGACCGCGTGACCCAGGCCCTTCGGCTGCATCTGACGGGTGAAGCTCATCTCGCCGGCGCTGGCCAGTTCGGCGTTCATCATCTCCAGGATGTCGGTCTTGCCCTTGGCCAGCAGTTGGGCCTCTAGCTCGATCTGGTGGTCGAAATAGTCCTCGATGGCGCCCTTGGAGCGGCCGGTGACGAAGACGATGTGCTCGATCCCGGCCTCGCGGGCCTCCTCGACGATGTAGCTCAGGATCGGCCGGTCGACGACGTTCAGCAGTTCCTTGGGCGTGGTCTTGGTGCCGGGCAGCACCCGGGTGCCGAGGCCGGCGACGGGCAGAACGGCCTTGCGGAGACGGCGGGAATGGGCGGGCATGAAATGTCCTGATCAGAAGGGTCGGGCAGCCTAACGTATTTGCGTCAGGAAGCGATCACTCGACGGTGACCGACTTGGCCAGATTGCGCGGCTGATCCACGTCGGTGCCCTTCTGCACGGCGGTGTAATAGGCCAGCAGCTGCACCGGGATGGCGTAGATCAGCGGCGCGATCAGCGAATGGCATTCCGGCGCATCGACGCGGCGGATGCCCGCGCCGTGCGGATCGGGCGCCGACTTCGGCGCGATCATGATCACCGGCCCGCCGCGCGCGGCGACTTCCTGCAGGTTGGAGGCGGTCTTTTCGAACACCTCGTCCAGCGGGGCCAGGGCCACGATCGGCGTCAGTTCGTCGACCAGGGCGATCGGCCCATGCTTCAGCTCGCCGGCGGCATAGCCCTCGGCGTGGATGTAGCTGATCTCCTTCAGCTTCAGCGCGCCCTCCATGGCCAGCGGGAACATGGCGCCCCGGCCCAGGAACAGCACGTCCGTCGCCTTGGAGATGTCGTGGGCGACGGCCTTCAGGTCGTCTTCCATCCGCATGGCTTCGGCGATCAGGCGCGGCGCCTCGAACAGCGCCTTGACCAGTTCGGCCTCCTTGGCCGCGTCGATGCGGCCGCGCTGCACGCCCGCCGACACGGCCAGCGCCAGCAGGGCGGCGACCTGGGCGGTGAAGGCCTTGGTCGAGGCGACGCCGATTTCCGGCCCGGCGTGGGTCGGCCACAGGGTCTCGGCTTCACGGGCCATGGACGAGGAATGGACGTTGACCAGGGCGGCGGTCTTCAGCCCGGCGGCCTTGCACCAGGACAGGCTGGCCAGGGTGTCTGCGGTCTCGCCCGACTGGCTGACGGCGACGGCCAGCGTCCCCGGCGTCAGGGCCGGATGGCGATAGCGGAACTCCGACGCGATCTCGACGTCGCAGGGCAGGCCCGCCAGCTTCTCGAAGGCGTAGCGGCCGATCTGCCCGGCATAGAAGGCGGTGCCGCAGGCGACGATCTGGACCCGATCGACCTGGGCGAAGTCGACCTCATTGGTCTTGGCCCGGCCGTTCACGAAGTCGAGGTAGTGGCTCAGGGTGTGCTGGACGCTGTCCGGCTGCTCATGGATCTCCTTTTCCATGAAGTGCCGGTACTCGCCCTTCTCGACCAGGGCCGAGGAGGCGGAGACCTGCACGATCGGCCGGTCCACGGCCGCGCCCGAGGCGTCGAACATGCGCGCGCCGTCGCGATCCAGGGCGACGAAATCGCCTTCTTCCAGATAGCTGATACGGGTGGTGAAGGGGCCGACCGCCAGGGCGTCGGAGCCCAGGTACATCTCGCCGTCGCCCCAGCCGACGACCAGCGGGCTGCCCCGGCGGGCGCCCAGGATCAGGCCGTCCTCGCCTTCGATCAGCACGGCCAGCGCATAGGCGCCGGTCAGCCGGTCCAGCACCGACTTGAACGCCACCAGCGGGTCATTGGACTTGGCCAGCTCGCTGTCCAGCAGGTGGGCCACCACCTCGGTGTCGGTCTGGCTCTCGAAGGCGTGGCCCTCGGCGACCAGCTCGGCTTTCAGCTCGGCGAAATTCTCGATGATGCCGTTGTGCACCAGCGTGACCCGGCCCGCCTTGTGCGGGTGGGCGTTGGCCGTGGTGGGGGCGCCGTGGGTGGCCCAGCGGGTGTGGCCGATACCGATGGTCGCGTTCAGCGGCTCGGCGGCCAGCACGGCCTCCAGCTCGCGAATCTTGCCCTTGGCCCGGCGCCGTTCGATCTTGCCGTCGACCAGCGCGGCCACGCCCGCGGAGTCATATCCGCGGTATTCCAGCCGCTTCAGGCTGTCGATTAGACGGGGAACGGCCGGGCCGACGCCCGTCACGCCAATGATGCCGCACATGAGAGAACCCTCGGAGAAATAATGGTATCCGCGCTTGGCGCCGCGGCGCGGGAGGGTCTAAGCCGACCCTGACTGTCAGCGCCGGTGTAGGCGACGATGACCTGGATTTGCACCTGAAAAGCGGTTTCGCAAGGTTACGGCGAACCGTCGAGCAAGGAAGACTGGATTTGGCTGAGCGACGCTATTTCGGCACCGACGGCATTCGCGGGCGCGCCAACACCCATCCGATGACGCCGGAAGTGGCGCTGCGCGTGGGTCTGGCGGCGGGCCGGATGTTCATGTCGTCGGACGACCGCCGCCATCTGGTGGTCATCGGCAAGGACACCCGCCTGTCGGGTTACATGATTGAGCCGGCGCTGGTGGCGGGCTTCTCGTCCGCCGGGATGGACGTGCGCACCTTCGGTCCCCTGCCGACGCCGGGCGTGGCCATGATGACCCGCTCCATGCGCGCCGACATCGGGGTGATGATCTCGGCCTCGCACAACGCCTTCCTCGACAACGGCATCAAGCTGTTCGGTCCCGACGGCTACAAGCTGTCGGACGCGGTCGAGCTGAAGATCGAATCGATGATGGACGAGGATCTGGGCGCCGGCCTGGCCCCCGCCGACGGCCTGGGCCGGGTCAAGCGCATCGACGACGCCCAGGCCCGCTATGTCGAGATCGCCAAGGCCAGCTTCCCCAAGGGCCTGAGCCTGCAGGGCCTGCGCATCGCCGTCGATTGCGCCAACGGCGCCGGCTACAAGGTCGCCCCGACCACCCTCTATGAACTGGGCGCCGAGGTCTTCCCCGTGGGGGTCGAGCCGAATGGCCTGAACATCAACGAGAACTGCGGCTCGACCCACCCCGGGACCCTGTCCGAGGCGGTCCGCGCCTGCCGGGCCGACATCGGCATCGCCCTGGACGGCGACGCCGACCGGGTCATCATCTGCGACGAGAAGGGCGAGGTCATCGACGGCGACCAGATCATGGCCATGGTGGCGCTGGACTGGGCGCGCCGGGGCCGGCTGACCGGCGGCGGACTGGTCGCCACGGTCATGTCCAACCTGGGTCTGGAGCGGGCGTTGGCGGCCGAGGGCCTGACGCTGGAGCGCACCAAGGTCGGAGACCGCTATGTCATGGAGCGCATGAAGGAAGGCGGCTTCAACGTCGGCGGCGAGCAGTCGGGCCACATCATCCTGCACGACTACGCCACCACGGGCGACGGCCTGATGTCGGCGCTGCAGGTCCTGGCCGTGCTGGTCGAGAGCGGCCGTCCGATGAGCGAGCTGGCCCGCCAGTTCGACAAGGTGCCCCAGCTTCTGGAGAACGTCCGCTTCACCGCCGGCAAGCCGCTGCAGGACGCCGCGGTCAAGGCCGCCATCGCCGACGCGGAGGCCCGCCTCGCGGGGGTCGGCCGCCTGCTCGTCCGCCCCTCGGGCACCGAAAAGCTGATCCGCGTCATGGCCGAGGGCGATGACGAGGCGCTGGTGAAGTCGGTGGTTGCGGACGTGTCGGCGGCGGTGCGGGCGGCGGGCTAGGCCTCAGTCCGGCCGTCCCCAGTCGCTGACCGGCTGCGGCTCCGGCGCCAGTGTGGTCTCGCCATGGCGGTTCGGTCCGGGCGCGCCCCGCTGGGCCAGGATGATGATCAGCGTCACCAGCGCGACCATGTAGAGCGCGTTGTTCAGGAACAGCAGGCCGAACAGGCCGAAGTTCGGCGTCTCGCTGGCCATCATGTCCGTCATCATGATCGGAAAACCGATCGCGGCGATGCCGAGGAAGGGCACGGGCATCAGGCCCCAAAGCGCCGTCATGTTGCGATCATGCAGGCGCCGCGACACCGCCGCCGCCAACAGGCTGATCGCCAGGACGACCGTCACTCCCATGACTCCGCCCAGGATGCGGAAGTCCGGCGTCGGCGGCGGCGGAAGCGGAGGCGGCTCCGCCTCGATCCGTACGGGGGTGTCGGGCGGCAGGTCTGGGTCGATCAACAGGACCGGTTGCGCGTCGGTATAGGCCTGCGCCTTCCCGATCAGATCGGCCATCACCCAGCTCATGCCCATGGCCTGGACGAGGAACACCAGCGCGACCACGATGCCGACGTAGGGCCAGAACTCGCCGCGTGTATCGCGGCCCGAGAACTGCGTCAGCCTGCTGAAGCCTCGAATGATCGGATTGGCCATGCCGTCCCCCTTGATGACGGCTCCAGCCTATCGGGGGACGCCGGTCGGGGCCAGTCAGTCCCGGATCGGCTCCACCGTCAGCACCGTCGCGTCGCGCGCGCCCACCTCGCCGCGGGGGCAGGGACGCGGGTTGAACGACAGGTCGTTGCAGATGCGGACCTCGCGCAGCCGGTCGTCCTCCGTGACGGCGATATAGACCGCCTGGCGCGGCAGGCCCGGGTTGGCGCGGGCGAAGGCGTCGCGCAGCTCGCCCGCCGTGCGCAAGGCCCGCGGATCGGGCCGGACCAGCTTGTCGTACATGGCGGCCGATTGCTGGAAATAGGCCTCGGGCGTGTCCCAGCCGCAGGTGCCGTGCGCGGCCCATTCATGCTGCACCAGGTCGACCGACGGCGTCCGGCACAGCTCGGCGCGGATGGTCTGGGGCGCCACCCGCGTCGCCGCCCGGCAATAGCGCGGATAGGGCCGCCCGTCCGAGTTCGGCCACAGCCCGTGCAGGGTCCAGCCGAAACGGTTGGCGTCGCACGCCAGGTCGCCCTGGCCGTCCCCGCCGGTGCGGCAGGTCTCGGGCATCCAGGTCACCGCCAGCATGTGGAACAGGATCGGCCGGTCGGCCACGACCTCGTCGGGTCGGACATGCTCCATTTCCGGCGCGGGCAGCACGGCGGGCAGGCGGCAGGACTGCGCCGTCGCCGCGACGGCGGCGGGCGCCGCCGGCTGCGTCTCGCAGGCGGTCAACGCGGCGGTCGCGGTCAGCAGGCCGGCCAGCAGGATCGTGGGTCGGATACGCATCACGCCGGCTCCCGGTTCAGCGCGCCTAGGGCCTGGGCCACATCGTCGACCCGCTTGCGGATGTCCGGCACGGCGATGGTCTCCCAGAAGGTCGCGCGGGCCGGCGGTCCCAGCACGAACAGGCGCGGGTCGGCCGTTCCGTCGGCGTGCAGGACGCGTCCCTGCAGGTCCAGGTCCAGGCCCAGCCTGAGCGGGTCCATCCGCGCCCGTCCGTCCGCCAGCAGGGGTCCGGTCAGCGGGTCCTTGGCCGGGTCGTGGCCCGGCCCGGTGCAGTCGATCAGCCAGCGTCCGGTGATCGGCGGCTGTTCCGGCCCGCTGCGGGGGCGGAAGGTCAGGGTCACGGCTTCCGCGCCCTCCTCGATCCGCTTCACGCGGCCGGCGGTGATCGTCAGACGGCCTTCGTCCTCAAGGGCGGCGATGGCGGCGGCGATGGTGTCGGCGATCCGGTGCCGGTGGACGTCCCACCAGGGCCGAAGGTGGCGCACCAGTCGCGCCCGGGTCGGAATGTCCGCCGCCTGCCACAGGTCGGCGGTGATCGGCCTCAGCCCGTCCATGACCCCGCGCCAGTCGCCGTCCGCGGACAGACGCCGCGCTTCGTGCAGCCGCCGGGACGGGGCCGCGTGCAGCAGGTCGTCCGTGGGTTCGACATAGGCGTCGGGCCGGTTGTCGTGCCCCCGGGGCTTCAGCCCCCGTCGCGACAGCGCCCGCGCCCGGCCGCGCCAGCCGCGCGCCTGAAGCCACAGCACCATGTCCACCATCGTCAGCCCGGTGCCGACGACGATCACGTCGTCTTCCGGTGCGATGCGGTCTAGCGCGCCGGCGGCCCAGGGGTCGCCGATCACCCGGCCCGCCGTCCCGTCCTGGCCGGCGGCCGCCGTCTTCGGGGCCGGGTTGCCGGTGGTCAGGACGATGGCGTCGGCTTTCACGATCTGTCCGTCGGCCAGGCGCACCGCGTCGGTGTCGATGGAGACGACCTCGCCCTTCACGGTCTCGATCAGCCCTGGGCGGGCGGCCCGCACCTCGGCCAGCCGGTCCTGCACATACTGGCCGTACAGGCGGCGCGGCGCGAAGCCGTTCGGGTCGGCGCGCTCGGGGTGGTGGGTTTCCAGCCAGCGCACGAAATCGCCGGGACGGTCGCTGATCGCGCTCATCCGGTTGGAGCGCACGTTCAGCAGATGCCCGTCGAACGGCGTCGAATAGGCGACGCCCAGGCCGAAATTCCCGGTGCGGTCGATGATCGTCGAGGCGATTCGCCGTTCGGCCAGCCGCGCGGCCAGCATGGCGCCGGAGAAGCCTCCGCCGATGATCGCCACGCGCTCGATGGTCCGGGTCACGACGCCTCCTCCGTTGGCGGGGTTCTGGACCGCGCCGCCCGAGGGGTCAAACCCGGGTCACTGAACCTCGCAGCCATAGGCCTCGCGGTAAGGCCGGTCGAAGCAGCTCTGCAGGCGGCGCAGGGCGCGCGCGTTGATCTGGTTGCGCATCCCCTCCTGCGCCGACAGGGCCGTGACCGCGGCGTCCATCGCGGCCCGGTCCTTGGTCAGGAAGGCGTGGGTGCCCCGGGCATAGGTGTTCCAGTCGAAATTGTCGGGCGTCATCTCTTCGTTGCGCATGGTGGTCGCCATCACCCGCGCCGCCTCCAGCTCCGCGCCCGCCGAGGCCAGGTACTGACCCAGGTGCCAGCTCACCACCTGCCTCTGGCGCTCGGTCAGTTCGGGGCCGTGCAGCAGATAGTCCTCGCTGGCCCGCGCGGCCTCGACGTAGCACTCGCGCTCGCCCAGCTTGCGCGCCGTCCACGGCGTCACGCCCCGCTGGTCGAACGACTCGAAACTCAGGGTCCGGTTGGCGACCAGATGTTCGGGCGTCAGGGCGCAGCCGACGGCGGCGTCGGGCGCGGCCTGCAGGGCGAGGGCGGTCACGAGGGCGGCGAGCATGATCGGCTTCTCCGTTTATGGTGAAGCTTAATCTGTCCGCGCCATTGTGTCGGAATCAGGCCCGGCGGCTGACATCAGATTTCCTGGTTGTAGGCGCCGACTTCCTTGTACTTCGCCAGACGCGGCTTCACTTCCTCGCGGAACAGGGCCCGCATGTCGTCCTCGGACCGCATGCTCTCGACCACCACCACCAGCTCGGGCTTGTTTGACGAGGCGCGGACCAGGACCCAGCTGCCGTCCTCCAGGTGCACGCGCACGCCGTTGACGGTGATGGCCTCGACGATCTTGCGGCCCAGGATCGATCCGCCGGCGTCCGCCAGGGCCTGATACTCGGCCACGATCCGCTCCAGCACCTCGTACTTCAGCTCGTCGTCGCAGTGGGGCGACATGGTCAGGCTGGTCCAGGCGTCCGGCAGGGCGGCCTTCAGCTCGCTCAGCTTCTTGCCCGGATTGCGGTCCAGCATCGCCAGCACGGCGCCGGCGGCGACGATGCCGTCGTCATAGCCGTGGCCCAGCGGGGCGTTGAAGAAGAAGTGGCCCGACTTCTCGAAGCCCGCCAGCGCGCCCAGCTCGGCTGTCTTGCGCTTGATGTAGCTGTGACCGGTCTTCCAGTAGACGGTGCTCGCGCCGTTGGCCTTCAGCACCGCGTCGGTCTTGTACAGGCCGGTCGACTTCACATCGACGACGAAGGTGGCGTTGGGGTGCAGCGCCGACAGGTCGCGGCCCAGCATCAGGCCGATCTTGTCGGCGAAGATTTCTTCGCCCGTGTCGTCCACCACGCCGCAGCGGTCGCCGTCGCCGTCGAAGCCCAGGGCCAGGTCGGCGCCGGTCTCGCGCACCTTGGCCGCCATCTGCACCAGCATGGCGTGGTCTTCCGGGTTCGGATTGTATTTGGGGAAGGTGTAGTCCAGCTCGGTGTCCATCTCGATCACCTCGCAGCCCATCCGGCGCAGGGCCTCGGGGGCGAAGGCGCCGGCGGTGCCGTTGCCGCAGGCCGCGACCACCTTGATCGGCCGCGTCAGCTGAACCTTGGACACGATGTCGGCGATGTATTTCTCGCGGAAGCCCTCGATGCGCTTCAGGGTCCCGCCGGCGCGCGAGACGCCCTGGTTCTCCAGCACGATCTCCTTCAGGCGGCCGATCTCGTCGGGGCCGAAGGTCAGGGGCGGGTTGGCGCCCATCTTCACGCCGGTCCAGCCGTTCTCGTTGTGGCTGGCGGTGACCATGGCCACGCACGGCGCGCCCAGCTCGAACTGGGCGAAATAGGCCGTCGGCGACAGGGCCAGGCCGATGTCCAGCACCTCCATGCCGCCTTCCAGCAGGCCCAGGGTCAGCGCCTGCTTCACCGACAGGGAGTAGGAGCGGTAGTCGTGGCCGACCACGATCTTGGGTCGCTGGCCGATCTCGTGGATGTAGGTCGCCAGCCCCAGGCCCAGCGCCTGGATGCCCAGCAGGTTGATCTCCTTCTCCAGCACCCAGCGCGCGTCGTACTCACGGAAGCCGGTCGCCTTCACCAGCGGCGTGGTCTCGTACTCGGCGGTGTTCGGGCGAAGGTCGGCGCGAGGCTTCAGCATGGGTCGTCCTGGGTGGCCGGACCGGAGCGGTCGCGGCGGAGGTGCGCCTTGATAGCCCCGGGCGCTCGGGCGCCGCAACAACGCGCGAACGCCGTCATGGGCGCCGGGAACCGGACGTCGGCCCAAAGCTTGACCCTTCCGGACCCCGGGCCTACCCCCGACAGATCACAACCGGAGACCCGCATGCCTCGCCTGATCCTGCTGCGCCATGGCCAGAGCCAGTGGAACCTCGAAAACCGCTTCACCGGCTGGGTCGACGTGGACCTGACCGCCGAGGGCGAGGCGCAGGCGCGCAAGGGCGGCGAATTGATCGCCGGAGCGGACTTCCACCCCGCCGTCATGTTCACCTCCGTGCTCAAGCGGGCCAAGCGCACCGGAGCGCTCGCCCTGGACTCGGCGGGTCTGAAGGATGTCCCGGTGGTCGAGGACTGGCGGCTGAACGAGCGCCACTACGGCGGCCTGACCGGGCTGGACAAGGCCGAGACGGCGGCGAAGCACGGCGAGGATCAGGTGAAGATCTGGCGCCGCAGCTACGACATCCCGCCGCCTCCGCTGGCCCCCGGCGGCGAATGGGACTTCACCGCCGACCCCCGCTACGCCGGCAAGGCCATTCCGGACACCGAAAGCCTGAAGACCACGCTGGACCGCGTCCTGCCCTACTGGGACGAGGCTGTCGCCCCGCGCCTGAAGGCCGGCGAGGACGTGCTGATCGCCGCCCACGGCAATTCGCTGCGGGCCATCGTCAAACACCTGTTCGGCGTGCCGGACGACCAGATCGTCGGCGTCGAGATCCCGACCGGCAATCCGCTGGAGATCGATCTGGACGGATCGCTCACGCCGACGGCCGCGCGCTATCTGGACGACAGCCGCGCCACGCCGCTGCCGCCGATCCCGGGAGCCTGATCATGACCAGCGCGCAGCAGGCGTCGGACGACATCCGCTTCATGGGCCGGGCCATCGCCCTGGCCAAGGCGCGGATGGGCCAGACCTGGCCGAACCCGGCGGTCGGCTGCGTGATCGTCAGGGACGGGGAGGTGGTCTCCGAGGCCGCCACCGCGCCCGGCGGCCGTCCCCATGCCGAGGAACAGGCCGTTCCGGCGGCGGGCGACAGGGCCAGGGGCGCCACCGCCTATGTCACCATGGAGCCGTGCGGCGCCCGGTCGTCGGGCCGCACCTCCTGCTCGCACTTCCTGATGGACGCCGGCGTCGCGCGGGTGGTCGTGGCCGCCGTCGATCCCTCGCCCTTCGCCTCGGGCCGGGGCGTCGAACGCCTGCGCAAGGCCGGGCTTGAGGTCGAGACGGGCCTGCTCTCGCAGGAGGCCGCCGTCCTCTACGAAGGCTATCTGCACCGCGTCGAGACGGGCCGCCCGATGGTCCGCGTCGACGACACCGGCGAGGGCTTCGACGCCCGCTTCGCCGCCTCCTCGCGCGCCGATCTGGCGACCGAGCTGAAGCGGCTGGGCGAGGCCGGCTACACCCGTCTGTGGGTCGGGCCGGGCGAGCTGGCCGAGGCGCTGGACGAGCGGGGCCTGCTGACCCGATAGACTCGGCTTCAAAGTCGTCCTCGCTCAAGCAGGTCACGACCGCGTCGTGACCGATAGCGCACTAAAAAACGCCCTCACGCTTCCTTAAGCGGAGGCGTGCCATTCTGGCGCAATGTCGGGAAACACGGCTCAAACCCCTGCCGCCAGAAGGCGCATCACCCAACAGGAACTGGACGTCATCTGCGCCCGGCACGACCGCCTGTGGCAGGCCAAGCCCGGTGGCGCCCGGGCGGTGTTCGCCTGGATGGATCTGTCCGGACTGTCGCTGACGGGCCGCAACCTCGCCGACGCCGATTTCGCCGCCGCCTGCCTGATCGGGTGTGATCTCTCCGGCTGCCGGCTGGATAACGCCACCTTCTTCGGCGCCGACATGCAGGACGCCGTCTTCCGCGACGCCAGCATGCGCCGCTCCGACCTGCGCGGCGCCTGCCTGCGCGGCGCCGACTTGACCGGCGCCGACCTGTTCGAGGCCGACCTGCGCGAAGGCGCCATCGCCGCCGCCGACGCCCGCCTGGGCTTCCGCGTCATCGAGGCCCGCTCCGTCCGCGACACCACGGCCCAGGGCGCCTGCCTGGCCGGCGCCAATCTGGAGCGGTCCAAGCTGACCGGCGTGGTCGCCGTCGCCGCCGACTTCTCCGACGCCATCATGAAGGACTGCAAGCTGGTCCGCGCCAACCTGAAGCAGGCCAGCTTCAAGGGCGCCAATCTGGCCGGGGCCGACCTCTCGGGCGCCGACCTGACCGGGGCCGACCTGCGCGACGCCGTTCTGGTGGGGGTCAAGGCCGCCATGTGGCGGACCGACGGGGCGGACATGTCCGGCGCCCTGACCGACGACAAATCTTCCGGCGAACCGGTCGGCAAGATGCCGGCCGCCGAAATGCTGTCCGAGCACGCCCAGTGGTGCGAGACCGGCGGCGCGTTGGGCCAGCCGTCCGTGTTCGACGGCGTCGACCTGCGGGCGCTGGGCTCGATCCGCGGCTACAACCTCACTGCCCTGTCGGCCAAGGGCGCCGTCTTCTACGGCCTCGACATGGGCGGGGTGCAGCTGCAGGGCGCGCATCTGGAAGGGGCCGATCTTCGCTCGGTCAACCTGCGCGGCGCCGACCTGCGCGGCGCGCGGCTGGCCCGGGCCCGCCTGGACGGCTCCGACCTGCGCGAGGCGCAGATGGGGCCGCTGATGATCGCCGCCGACCGCCTGCTGCCCGCCGACCTGACCGGGGCCAGCCTCAAGGGGGCGGACCTGTCGGGCGCCGACATGAAGCGCGCCAGCCTGGTCGACGCCGAACTGAACCGCGCCATCCTGCACGGCGCCTGCCTGAGGCAGGCCGAGATGCGCGGCGCTGTCACCCACGGCGCCAAGGGTCTGGAAGCCGCGCTCCAGGCCTGAAAAAAGGGGCGACGCACCGCGCCGCCCCTCAGGTCTTTTCTTGCCCTATCGCCTATTGGCGGCTTGAGGGCGGATAGGCTTAGGCGGCCGCCTTGCCCTTCTTGCCTTCGATCAGCTTGGAGCCTTGGCCGATATCGATGCGGCGGGGCTTCAGGGCTTCGGGCAGTTCGCGGGCCAGGTCGATCGACAGCAGGCCGTTGACCAGGTCCGCGCCCTTCACGACCACATAGTCGGCCAGCTGGAAGCGGCGCTCGAAGTCACGCTCGGCCAGGCCGCGGTGCAGGAAGTTGCGCTCGGGCGGCGCGACGCCGTCGCCCGGCAGGTCGTTGGCGGCCTTGCGGCCGGTCACGGTGAGCAGGTTTTCCTTCACCTCGATGTTCAGCTCGTCGGGCTTGAAGCCGGCGACGGCCACCTCGATGCGATAGGCGTTCTCGCCCGTGGTCTCGATATTGTAGGGCGGCCAGCCGTTTTCCTGGCTGGTGCGCGCGGCGCTCTCCAGCAGATTGGCCAGACGGTCGAAGCCGACGGCCGAACGGTACAGCGGCGAGAAATCATAGGTACGCATGGGTCATCCTCCTGAGGATCAGCAAGGCGACCGGTCCCGCGGTTTGTGCCCGGACCGGCGATGGGAGTTCGGCTCGTGCGGCCCGTGATCGGCCCCGCGCGCTCCGGAGGCCCCGACATCGGCGGCCTCGACGGATCAGATGGGAAGCCGCGTTTGGACGTCAAGACCGCGTGATCGTGTCGCGTCGAACGCGATGCGGCTTGCTCCACCGGACGGGGGCCGTCAGGGTCGCCGCCTCTTCTGAAGCTTCCGGGAAAACCGATGCGCCTGACCATACTGGCCGTGACCGCCGTCCTCGCCCTTCCCGCCACAGCGTTCGCGCAGGCCCTGCCCGCCCTGCCCAACCTCGACGAATCCGCGGCCCAGCGCTCGGCCCGTCGCGCGGCCATGGCCCCGCCGGTGCTTCAGGAAGACGCCGCGCTGCAGGCCGCCGTCGCCTCGGCGACCCGTCCCGAGGCCGACCGCGCCCGCGACGCCGCCCGGCACCCGTTCGAGACCCTGACCTTCTGGGGCCTGCACCCCAACATGACGGTGGTGGAGATCGAGCCGGGCCGCGCCGGCTGGTGGCGCAACATTCTGGAGCCCTACGCCGCGGCGACCGGCGGCCGCTACGTCCCGGTCAATCGCCCGCTGGAAGGCATGGGCGTCGAAGACGGAAGCGCCGACATGATCGTGGTCGCCCGCGCCCTGCACAACTGGCACCGCAGCAACCGCACCGCCCCCTATATGGCCGCCTTCTTCAAGGCGCTGAAGCCGGGCGGCGTGCTGGCCATCGAACAGCACCGCGGCGCCGAGGGCCTGAACGCCGACCAGACCGCTCCGACCGGCTATGTCTCGGAAAGCTACGTCATCCACGCCGCCCAGGCCGCCGGCTTCGTGCTGGAGGGCCGCAGCGAATTGAACGCCAACCCGAAGGACGACCACGACCATCCCTACGGCGTCTGGACCCTGCCGCCGACCCGTGTCAGCACGCCGCGCGACGGCGTCGCCACTGACCGCCCGACACCGCTTACCGAACAGGAGCGCGCCCAGTTCGACGCAGTCGGCGAGAGCGACCGCATGACCCTGCGATTCCGCAAGCCGGACTGAGCGATGTGCGTTTTGACCGCGCGGATGAACAGGGTTAAGCCCTCCGTTCCGGGGCGGGACCAAGGGCGTCCGGACCGTCCTGCGGGGGCCGTGCATGAATGATCTGAACGAGGCTTGGCGACGGCGTCCTTCACGCCGGAGCGTCCTGACCGGCGTTGCGGCCTCGGCCCTCGTCGGTCTGGCCGCATGCGGCAAGCGGGAAGAAACCGCCGAGCCGCCGACCACGCCCGACGGTCCGCCCAAGGGCTCGCTGGAGTGGGCCGTCGCCGGCCCCTGGCGCGCCCAGGACCGCAGCCGCGACGCCGCCCGTCATCCCATGGAGACCCTGCGCTTCTTCGGCCTGCAGCCGCGCATGACCGTGGTCGACTTCTGGCCCGGCAGCGGCTGGTACACCGAGATCCTCGCGCCCTATCTCGCCGAGGGGGCGGGCCACTACATCGCCGCCGGCTTCCAGACCGGACCGGGCGCCAATCCGGCGCAGGTGCAGCTGATGTCGGCCTTCCAGCAGCGCTTCACCAACGACCGCAAGCTCTACGGCGAGATCGAACTGACCGCCTTCGGCCCGACCTCGGGGCCGGTCGCTCCCGCCGGCACGGCGGACCTGGTCCTGTTCATGCGCAACATCCACGCCTGGATGGCCGCGGGCATCGCCGAAAAGGCCTTCGCCGACGCCTGGGCCGCCCTGCGTCCCGGCGGCGTCCTCGGCGTCGAACAGCATCGCCTCGGCCCCGATGAAGATCAGGACCCGGCCGCGGCGAACGGATACGTCCAGGAAGCGTTCGTCAGGCAGCTGGCGGCGGAAGCCGGGTTCGCCTTCGTCGCCGCGTCGGAAATCAACGCGAATGAAAGGGATACCAAGGATCATCCCTTCGGAGTGGATACCTTGCCGCCGCTGCGCCTCACCGCGCCGCGCGGTTCGCCGCCGGATCCGGCCTTCAATCGTACGAAGTATGATGAGATCGGGGAAAGCGACCGCATGACCTTGAAGTTCAGGAAGCCTGAGTGAACCGAGCCGTCGCCTATGCCGCCAATGCGCCCCTGATGGGCGTTCCGGGCGCCTCTTCGCCTCCCGGCGGAGAGGGTGAGTGGTTCCGCGGGGCCGGCGGGCTGCGTCTGCGCGCCGCCTTCTGGACGCCCTCGGCCCTGGTGGCCCGCAAGCCGCGCGGCACCGTGGTGCTCAGCCCCGGCCGCACCGAGCCGATCGAGAAATATTTCGAGGTCATCGGCAATTTCCTCGCGCGCGGCTGGTGCGTCCTGGCTCACGACTGGCGCGGCCAGGGCCTCTCGGCCCGCCTGCTGCCTGATCGCCTGAAGGGCCATGCCCGGGCGGTGGAAGAGTTCCTCGACGACTACGCCCGCCTGCTCGACGCCTTCGAGGGCCGGGCGCCCAAGCCCTGGGTCATGGTCGGCCATTCCATGGGCGGCTGCCTGAACCTGATGACGCTGGAGAACGGCGAGGACCGCTTCTCGGGCGCCCTGCTGTCCAGCCCCATGCTGCGCATCAAGACCGGCAAGCGGTCTATGTGGTCGGTCAAGCTGGCGGTGCGCTGGAACCTGCGTCACGGCAAGGCCGGGGACTATGTGCTCGACGACGCCGATGATCCCTTCGACCACACCTTCGAGAAGGACGCCCTGACGACGGACGAGAGCCGTTACGAGCAGTGGCGCCAGCAGCTCTTCGCCTGCCCGCACCTGGCCGTCGGCGGTCCCACCTGGGGCTGGCTGGCCTTCGGCCTGGACGCCGGCGAGCGCGCGCTCAAGCCCAAGGCGCTGAAGGCCGTCCGCATCCCCGTCGCCATCGTCCAGTCGGGCGAGGACGACCGTGTCTGGAAGCAGACCAACAAATGGGCCGCCAAGCGGCTGGGCCGCGGCCGCTACATCGAGGTCGCGGGCGCCAAGCACGAAGTCATCATGGAGACCGACGACAAACGCGCGGTCTTCCTGGAGGAGTTCGACGCCCTGGCGGCCTATGTCTCGCCGATCGAGGACCTGAGCCCGGTCGCCGCGCGGGCCGAACCGGCGGCGGAAGTCGCTCCGGACCTGGGCTTCCCGCCTTCGTCCGCGCCGGAGCCGTCGGCCGCCTGAACCCCGCTAGTGATTAGTGGTTAGTGATTAGCGGCTCGATGATGCGGTCGTCCGTGCCTGAACGGCGACCACGGGCCCCGAAGCCAGCAACCACCCATCACCAACCACTCGTCACGAGCCGGGCTCCCTGCCCACCAGCCGGCCCGCCGCCTACAGCGCCGCCCGCTTCAGCGTCACCAGCGCCTGATCGATCAGGCGTTCGTCGCCGACCGCTAGCACCTGCCCGCCCTCGTCCGGTTTCTGGCCGCGCCAGTTGACCACCTTGCCGCCCGCCGCCTCGATCACCGGGACCAGCGCCGACCAGTCCCATGGCTTCAGGCTGGTCTCGGCGACCAGATCCATCCGCCCGGCGGCTACCATGGCGTAGGCGTAGGCGTCGCATCCCAGCCGGGCCAGCCGCGCGGTGGCCCGCACCTGGGTCCAGGCGCCCAGTTCGGCGCCGTTGAAAATGTTGGGATCGGTGGTCGAGATGACCGCGTCGGTCAGCTTTTCGCATGCGCGCACCTTCAGCGGCGTCTCTGCCCCGCCGTGCAGCAGGCGCCCGCCCGACGGCCCGCCGATGAAGATCTCGTCCAGATAGGGTTGGGCGATCGCGCCCACCGTCGGCGTCCCGCCCACGCGCAGGGCGATCAGCGTCGTCCACAACGGCAGGCCCGAGATGAAGGCCCGGGTTCCATCGATGGGATCCAGCACCCAGACGAACTCGGCGTCCGGCCGGTCCTCGCCATACTCTTCGCCGATCACGCCGTGGTCGGGATAGCGTTCGGCGATCAGCTTGCGGATCGCCGCCTCGGCCTGTTTGTCGGCCTCGGTGACGGGATCGAACCCGGCGGCGCCGCCCTTGTCCTCATGTCCGATGTCGGACCGGAAGAAGGGCAGGGTGACGGCCGCGGCCGCCTGCGCCAGTTCGACGATGAAACGCTCATGTTCGGTCATGGCAGGCGGCATACCCACGCGCCGCCCGCCTGTCACCGGATGATCGCCGTCCCCGCGCCGTGCAATGCCCGTGAGACGGCCGCCCGGGCGCTGTGCAACGCGCCACGGGGGAACTCGAACCTGCCCTCAAGAAGCGCGACCGCGCGTTAGGGCAAACATAAAGCCCTCAGGCAGCGCGCCGCCGCGCGGCGCGCGATGGGGCAAGGAAAAACATCAGGCCGGCTCGCCGCCTTCCGCGTGCAGCGACTTGGCCAGGTCCAGCAGGCGGCGGCGCGGACGTTCGCCCAGTTGATAATAGGCCTGGATCAGGTCGAGCGTCTCCTTGCGGGAAAACATCTCGCCGCCCTGGCTGGCCGCCTCCCGGCGTTCCATGGCCTCTTCCAGGCCGTCGTAGAAATAGCTGATCGGCGATTCCAGGGCCTCGGCCAGCTGCCACAGGCGGGCGGCCGAGATGCGGTTCGCGCCGCATTCGTATTTCTGGATCTGCTGGAAGCGGATGCCGACCTGCATGGCCAGCTGCTGCTGGGTCAGGCCCAGCAGGCGGCGGCGGCGGCGAAGACGGCGTCCGAGGTGAAGATCGATGTCCGAAGCCATGGTCCGGGTCCCTGGTGCGATGTCCCGATGCGGGACGGCTCGCCCTCCAAGGGGCAAGGGGCGTGCCGGGCTCGCGTCCCGGGGGATTACGGAAAAACAGGGTTCGCCACGGTCAAGGCAACCCAAGCGAAGCGGGGGCGTTCGTTGCTCGAGCGTTGCTTTGTGGAGAAAGCTGAAATGAACATCATCTTCTGGATTATCGTCGGCATCATCGCCGGTTGGCTGGCCGAACAGATCATGGGCCGCAACCACGGCCTGCTGACCAATCTGATCGTCGGCATCGTGGGCGCCCTGATCGGCGGCTTCATCGCCAACGCCCTCGGCTTCGCCTGGGGCGGCTGGATCGGCTCGACCATCGTCGCCACCCTCGGCGCGATCATCCTGCTGTTCCTGCTGGGTCTGGTGAAACGCAAGGCCTGATCGACCGGCGAGAACGAACGAAAAAGGGCGGCTCCTTCCGGAGCCGCCCTTATCTTTTGCCTTCAGCCGATCAGTTGCTCGGCGGCGTGGCCGGTTCGGCCGGTTCGGCCGGCTCAGCCGGCGGTTCGGCGGGGGTCGCCGGTTGGGCCGGTTCAGTGATGGCCGGGGCCGCGGAGAACTGCGAAGCGGACCAGCCCACGGCGACGCCGGCGCCGTCCTGGCGCACGCCGCCGGATACGGGCACGCCGCGCAGGACGCCGTCCGAACCGCGTACGGTCAGTTCCTGGCCCGCCGGGGTGTTGCGGGCGCCTTCAAGCTTGCCCAGCACCGCGCCGTCCGAACCCTTCACGTCCGAACCGGGTTGAAGCTCGAGAGCCTGTGATTGTTCAGCCGCCGGCGGGGAGGCCGGGGCGGGGGTTTGCGGGGTGGCCGTGCTGTCCTGGGCGAACGCGGGAGCGGTCATGAGGAGCAGGCCGGCGACGCCAGTGAGGAGCGCGGTCTTTCGCATGATGTCAGCCTCGATCAACGCGGGCGGAAGCGCCCACCTGGGCCAAACACCCTCTGTTTCGGTTTGTTTCAGGCGCCCAGAAATGACCTTGGGCTTGCCGTGATTGGCCGATTCCGGCTCTACGAGAGGCATGGGGAAGGGAAAGACCATCCGCCGCGGACTGGCGGCCCGGGCGGCCGGGCTGGCGCTCGAAGCGTCGCCGCAGGTCTTCGCCATGCTCGCCGTGGCCGCCGGGGCGGTGATCCTGGTCTCGGGCGCGACCCCCGCCTTCGCCGATCGCCTGGCCACCGTGCGCGCCTTCCTGCCGCCGGTGCTGATCGACCTGTCCCACTTTGCGGCCAGCATCGCGGGCTTCCTGCTGCTGCTGCTCTCCGCCGGCCTGTGGCGGCGCCGGCGCGGGGCCTGGCTGGCGGCGCTGGTGGTGTTGCTGGGCGGCGCGGCCTTCTCCCTGCTCAAGGGGCTGGACTGGGAAGAGGCGATCGAGCTGACGGCCCTGGCCCTGATCCTGGCCCCCTGCCGCCCGGCCTTCGACCGCAAGTCCCGCCTGTTCGAGGCGCTGTCGCCGACCTGGGTCGTGCTGGTGGTGGCGGTCGTGGCCGGAACGCTGTGGCTGGGCTTCTTCGCCTATCGGGACGTGGCCTATACCGATGACCTGTGGTGGAGCCTGCTGATCGATCGGGAGGTCTCGGGCTTCCTGCGCGCGGGCGCCGTCCTGGCCCTGCTGGCCGTCGTCATCGCCGGGCGCTCGCTGGTCTCGGCTCCGGGCGCGCGCAGGCATGGCCCCGCCGCCCCGGACCAGGTCGAGCGCGCCCTGTCGGTGCTGCGCGACGGTCAGGGGGTAGCCCCCGACGCCTGGCTGGCGGCGCTCGGCGACAAGGCCCTGATGTTCAGCCCCTCGGGCCGCGCCTTCATCACCTATCGGGTGCGCGGCCGCCGCTGGATCGCCATGGGCGAGCCCGCGGGCCCCGCCGAAGAGCGCCTGCCCCTGCTCTGGGCCTTCGCGGAGATGGCCGACAGCTACGGCGCCGCTCCGGTCTTCTATGCGGTCGGCGAGGCGGCGCTGGCCGATCTGGCCACCCTCGGCATGGCCATGCGCAAGGTCGGCGAGGCCGCCCTGGTCGACACCCGCGCCTTCTCGCTGGAGGGCAAGTCGCGCCAGAACCTGCGCACCGCCGTCAATCGCTGCGAGCGCGACGGCGCCGCCTTCGACCTGTTGCCGCCGGGCGACGCCCTGATCTTCGCCGATCAGCTCAAGGCCGTTTCCGACGCCTGGCTGGCGCATCACAACGGGTCGGAGAAGGGCTTCTCCCTCGGTCGCTTCGACCCGGCCTATCTGTCGCTCAACCCCGTCGCCGTGGTGCGGCAGGGCGGGCGGATCGTCGCCTTCGCCAACCTGCTGCCCGGCACGGACCGGGTGGCCGTGGACCTGATGCGCTTCACGCCCGACGCCCCTCCCGGCGTCATGGACTATCTGTTCGTGCGCGCCATCCAGTGGGCCGGGGCTCAGGGCTATCCCGTCCTCGATCTGGGCATGGCTCCGCTGTCGGGGCTGGAGGATCGCCGCCTCGCGCCGGTCTTCGCCCGCGTCGGGGCGCTGGTCTTCGAGGAAGGCGGGGCCCTCTACGGCTTCGCGGGCCTGCGGGCGTGGAAGTCGAAATTCGGCCCGGATTGGCGGCCGCGCTTCATCGCCGCCCCGGCCTCGACCCCGCTCGCCTTCGCCCTGCTGGACGTGGCCCTGCTGACCAGCGGCGGCTGGCGCGGCATGCTGGGCCTGAATGCGAAAAGGGCGGACCCTGCGGCCCGCCCTTCAAGTGCTTCGGCTGTCGCGGAAGACTAGTCTTCCTTCACGCGGCGCTTGCGGAACGAGGGGTTCAGCACGGCCTTGCGCAGGCGGATCGACTTCGGCGTCACTTCCACCAGCTCGTCGCTTTCGATGTAGGCGATGGCCTGTTCCAGCGACGGACGGCGCGGCGGGGTCAGGCGCACGGCCTCGTCCTTGCCCGAGGCGCGGACGTTGGTCAGCTGCTTGCCCTTGATCGGGTTGACGTCCAGGTCGTCGCCGCGCGAGTTCTCGCCGATGATCATGCCCTGATAGGTCTTCTCGCCGGCGCCGACGAACATCACGCCGCGGTCTTCCAGGTTCCACAGGGCGAAGGCCGCCGTGTCGCCGTCCGAGTTCGAGACCAGCACGCCCTTCAGGCGGCCTTCGATGGGACCCTTGTGCGCCTCATAGTGGCTGAACACGCGGTTCAGCACGCCCGAGCCGCGCGTGTCGGTCAGGAACTCGCCCTGGTAGCCGATCAGCGAACGCGACGGACACATCAGCTGGATGCGGGTCTTGCCCGCGCCCGACGGGCCCATGTCCTTCAGCTCAGCCTTGCGGGTCGACAGCTTCTCGATGACCACGCCGGTGTACTCGTCGTCGACGTCGATCATGACGTCCTCGATCGGCTCCAGGCGCTCGCCGTTCTCGCCGGTCTGATAGACCACGCGCGGACGGCTGATCGACACTTCGAAGCCTTCGCGGCGCATGTTCTCGATCAGAACGCCCAGCTGCAGTTCGCCGCGGCCGGCGACTTCATAGGCGTCGGCGCCGGCGGTCTGCGTCACGCGGATGGCGACGTTGGCCTCGGCTTCCTTCAGCAGGCGGTCGCGGATGACGCGCGACTGGACCTTGTCGCCTTCGCGGCCGGCCAGCGGGCTGTCGTTGACCGAGACGGTCATGGAGATGGTCGGCGGATCGATCGGCTGGGCCGGCAGGGCGTCCATGACTTCCAGGGCGCACAGGGTGTCGGCCACGGTCGCCTTGGACATGCCGGCGATGGCGACGATGTCGCCCGCTTCCGAACCTTCGTCCAGGGCGGTGCGCTTCAGGCCGCGGAAGGCCAGGACCTTGGTGATCCGGCCCTGTTCGATCTGCTTGCCGTCGCGGTCCAGCGCCTTGATGGCCATGCCGGGAACGGCTTTGCCGCTCTCGATGCGGCCGGTCAGGATGCGGCCCAGGAACGGGTCGGACTCGATCAGCACGTTCAGCATCTGGAACGGCTTGTCCTTGTTCTCCTGCACCTTGGGCGCCGGGACGTGCTCGACGATCAGGTCGAACAGCGGCGCCAGGGTGTCGGACTTCTCGTTCATGTCCAGCGTCGCCCAGCCGTTACGGCCCGAGGCGTAGATGTGCGGGAAGTCCAGCTGCTCCGGCGTCGCGCCGATGGCTTCGAACAGTTCGATGGTTTCCAGGTGCACGCGGTCCGGATCGGCGTGGGCGCGATCGACCTTGTTGATGCAGAGGATCGGACGCAGGCCCATCTTCAGGGCCTTGGTCAGGACGAATTTGGTCTGGGGCATGACGCCCTCTTCGGCGTCCACCAGGATGACGCAGCCGTCCACCATGCCCAGGATGCGCTCGACCTCGCCGCCGAAGTCGGCGTGGCCCGGGGTGTCGATGATGTTGATGCGGGTCTCGCCCGCCTTGCCGTTCCACAGCACCGAGGTGGCCTTGGCCAGGATGGTGATCCCGCGCTCTTTTTCCTGGTCGTTGGAGTCCATCGCGCGCTCGGTCGTCGCTTCGTTGGCTCGGAACACGCCCGACTGGGCCAGCAGTTGATCGACCAGGGTCGTCTTGCCGTGGTCAACGTGGGCGATGATGGCGACGTTGCGCAGATTCATTTGAGTATCGCGAATGGGCGGCCGGAACGGTTCGGGCCGCTGGGTCAGGGCGTAAATGCGGGAAGGCGCGCGCCTCTTACAGGCCCGAACGCCGAAACGCCAGTGCGCGCGGAGCACGCACTGGCTTAACGGGGGTCTCTATCGCTCCGGAAAACGGCGATCAGAGGGCGGTCAAACCTTGGCCGACTGGCGGATGACCCAGTTGTACAGGCCGAAGGTCAGGACCACGAAGGCCGCGATCCCCGCCAGCATGGCCGGCCAGGCCGACCCTTCCGGCAGCATGGCGAACGGCGCGTCATTGCCGGTCCCCACGATAACGCCGGCGGTCATCACCAGGAACAGGCTCTCGCCGACGATCAGGCCGGACGCCAGCAGCACGCCCATGCGGCGGCCGACATCGGCGAAGCGGGTGCTCTTGATCGCCTTGTCGTAGATCCAGCCGCAGACAGCGCCGACGACCAGCATCGTGGTCACGGCGGCGGGCAGGTAGAAGCCGATGCCGACGGCCAGCGGCGGCAGCTTGACCTTGCCCTTGGTCGCCTTGTTCAGCACCGCGTCCAGCACGATGATGACCACGCCGATCACCGCGCCCAGGCCGATCAGGTCCCAGCGCAGGCCGCCTTCGATCACGCCCTTGGCCAGGGCCGAGATCAGCGTGGCCTGCGGCGCGGCCAGCGGCGCGTCGGCGATGCCCTTGGGTCCGCCCGCGAAGCCGAAGGCCTGGTTGAGCAGGTTCAGGATCACCGGGATCACGATGGCGCCGGCGCCGACGCCGATGATCAGGGCCACCTGCTGACGCCAGGGCGTCGCGCCGACCAGCTGGCCGGTCTTCAGGTCCTGCAGGTTGTCGTTGGCGATGACGGCCACGGCGAAGACCACGGCGGTCACGATCAGGGCGAAGGCCACCACCGACGGATCGGCGGGCACGCCGGCCAGGGCCAGCACGCCCAGCAGCAGGACCGAGGCGATGACGATGGCCAGGATGCCCACGCCCGAAACCGGGCTGTTCGACGAGCCGATCAGGCCGGCCATGTAGCCGCAGATGGCGGCCACGGCGAAGCCGATGACGATGACATAGACCAGGCCGCCGCCGACCAGCAGGGCGGTCGATCCAGCCAGGGTCGGATTGCCCTGGGCGAACAGCGCCAGGATGGCCGCGATGCCGACCAGGCAGACGACCGACAGGCCGGCCACGATGTTGATCGGGATGTCCTGCTCGGTGCGGTCCAGCACCTCGCCGCCCTGGCGGCGGCGGTTGGCGGCCAGCGCCGAGGTCAGGCCGCCGATCAGCGGTCCGGCCAGCTTGATCAGGGTCCAGATCGCGGCCACGCCGATGACGCCGGCGCCCATGAAGCGGACTTCCTTGGCCCAGACGGTGCTGGCCAGTTTCTCGGCCTCCACGCCCACGGGCAGGGTCGTCGCGATGGACGGGATATTGTGCGCGGTCAGCCAGGCGATGGTGTCCGGGCTGGTCAGCAGGGGCACCGCGATGCACCAGGCCAGGATCAGGCCGAACAGCTGGGCCAGGCCCACGGTCAGGCCGATCAGGTGGCCGGCGCCCAGCAGGGCGAACTGCATGCCGAAGCCGATGCCGGTCGCGCCGCCGCCCAGCGCCGCCGGCAGCTTGATGAATTTGGCCGCCTCGCCGGCGAACACCCGGCCCGCGACCAGCAGGGCGTAGCCCGCCGAGGCCACGGCGCCGGCGATCACGACCCACAGGCCGGCCGCGTTCTCACGCACCGCGCTCTCGGTCTGCTCGGCGCCGCGCGACCCGACGGTCAGCACCTCGGCCGCCGCCACGCCCTCGGGGTAGGGCAGGCCGGCTTCGACCACCAGCGCCCGGCGCAGCGGGATCGAGAAGGTCACCCCCAGCACGCCGCCGAAGATACAGATCGCCACCGACTCCCAGAACGGGAACTCCAGCCACCAGCCGACCATCACCAGGCCGGGCAGCACGAAGATGATCGAGCTCATGGCCCCGCCGACCGAAGCCACGGTCTGGACGGTCATGTTCTCCCAGATGGTCGAGGTGCGGAACGCCCGCAGGATCGCCATGGAGATCACCGCCGCCGGAATGGCGGAGGCGAAGGTCAGCCCGACCTTCAGGCCCAGATAGGTGTTGGCCGCGGTGAAGACCACGGCCAGAAGACAGCCCAGGATCACCGCCCGGATGGTCAGTTCGATGCGCTTGCCGCCGGTCGCGGCGGGCGTGTTGGTGGCGTCCGTCATTGCGGCCCTCTCCCTTGTTGCGCGGACCTAAACCGGAAATGGTTCAGGCGTCGAGAGGGCGCGCGCGATTGACAGGCGTACCGGCGCGGCGGAGCTTCGCCGAAACGGGAGAGGGACCCCATGCGCAAGACACTGACGGCCGCCGTGATCGGCCTGCTCTGCATCGGCGGCGCCGCGAACGCCCAGGGCTCGCCCGAGGTGCTGGTCAAGGCGCGGCAGGCGGGCATGGCCCTGTCCGGCTCGGTGGTCGGCGGGATCAAGGCGGCCATCGACGCGGGCCAGGCGCCCTCGACCCAGCGCAACGCCGCCCGCTCGCTCGCCCGCTGGTCCCACACCCTGCCCGAGCTTTTCCCGGAGGGGACCGACCCGGCCTCGCTGGAGACCGGCGCCCAGCCCGCGGTCTGGACCGACCGTGAGGGCTTCAACGCCAAGGCCGCCGAGTTCGCCGCCGCCGCCGACCGCCTCGCCGAACTCAGCCAGGGCGAAGACGCCGCCGCCTTCTCCGCCCAGTGGACCGTCGTCCGGAGCGGCTGCCAGAGCTGCCACTCGGTCTACAAACAGTAGGCGCGCGCCCGGTCAGTGATTAGTGGTTAGTGAGTGGTGGTTCGATGCGGCGCCGCCGGTTTCCACTGAGGCGACGACCGTCGTGCTCCAACCCCTAACCACTACCCACTAACCACTGGCGCAGCCCTCCCATGCCCGAACTTCCCGAGGTCGAAACGGTCCGTCGCGGCCTGCAGCCGGTGCTCGAGGGCGCCCGGCTGGACCGCGTGCGCCAGAACCGTCCCGACCTGCGCTTCCCGTTTCCCGACCGCTTCCCGGAACGGCTGGACGGGGCGACCGTCGAGCGGATCGACCGCCGGGCCAAATATCTGCTGATGCGGCTGTCGACCGGCGAGACCTGGGTCACCCACCTGGGCATGACCGGCCGCTTCACCCTCGACGGGCGTCAGCTGGGCGAGTTCGAGGAGCCGGCGCCCATCGCCGGCAAGCACGAGCATATGAGCTTCTGCGCCACCAAGGGCGCCGCCACCCACCGCATCGGCTTCGCCGACGCCCGCCGGTTCGGCTTCATGGGCCTGATCCCCACCGACCAGGTCGAGGCCCATCCGTGGTTCGCCGGCATGGGGCCTGAGCCGCTCGGCAACGGCTTCTCCGGCGCGCATCTGGCCGAGGTCTTCTCCGGCAAGAAACAGAACATCAAGGTCAGCCTGCTGGACCAGCGCATGGTCGCGGGCCTGGGCAACATCTATGTCTGCGAGGCCCTGTACCGCGCCCGCATCTCGCCCCTGATCGCGGCGGGCAAGGTCTCGAAACCCCGGTTGGAGGTGCTGGCGACGCAGGTTCGCAACGTCCTCAACGACGCCATCGCCGCGGGCGGCTCGACCCTGCGCGACTTCGCCAACGCCGAGGGCGGGCAGGGCTATTTCCAGCATCGCTTCGACGTCTACGGCCGCGAGGGCGAGCCCTGCCGCGGAGACGGCTGCACGGGCGTGGTCAAACGCATCGTCCAGGCCGGGCGGTCCACCTTCTACTGCCCCAGCTGCCAGAAGCGCTGACCATGCCGATCCGCATCGCCCTCATGCGCAGCATCCTGATCAACGGCCGACGCGTGAAGGGCGAGGAGGCGAGGGGGCTGGCCGAAACCGTGGGCGCCGCCGACGTCCGCTCGGTCGGCGCCACCGGCAACCTCCTGTTCCGCTCGCGCAAGGCGCCCGCGACCCTGGAGCGCGAGCTCGAGGCCGCCTGCGCCGGGGTCTATGGCCGCCCGACCGAAATGGTGGTCAAGACCGTCGAGGAATGGCGCGCCTTGCTGCAGGCCAATCCCTTTCCGGACAGGACGGCCGCCGCGCCCGCCCGCGTCCTGGTCTGGGCCATGCGCGAGCCGCTTCCCGACGCGGGCCTCGACCAGCTGCGCCGCCGCGCCTCCGCCGACGAACAGGTGGAACGCACCTGGTCCGGCGACATCTACATGTGGTTCGGCGGCGAGGATCCCAACGCGTCCAGGCTGCCGGCCGGCTTCGGCCTGAAGGCTCTCGGCGCGGTCGGCACCAACCGCAACTGGAACACCGTGATGAAGATCACCGCCGTGCTCGACCAGATGGAGGCCGCGACATGACCCACCGCATCATCCTGTTCCGGGGCATGAACACCGGCGGCGTCCGCGCGCCGGTCGGCGAGCAGCGCGCCATGGCCGAAGCGATGGGCCTGAAGAACCCCCGCACCCTCGCGGCCAGCGGCAACCTCGTGGTCGAAAGCGGCAAGGGAACCGCCGCGCTGGAAGCCGACATCGAGGCCGCCATGGAAAAGACCTTCGGCCTGAAGGTCGCCGCCATGGTCCGCACGCCCGAACAGTGGTCGGCCCTGATCGCCGCCAACCCCTTCCCCAGGGAGGCCGCCGCCCATCCCGCCAAGGTCGTCGCCATGGTCATGAAGGACGGGATCAAGCCCGGCGCGGTCGAGGCCTGCCGCGACCTGGCCGCGGGCGGCGAGGCGGTCCAGGCGATCGACGACGTGCTCTATTTCTGGTTCCCGAACGGCCAGGGCGAATCCGCCATCTTCAAGAAGGCCACGCCCCGCATGCTCGGCATGGGCACGGGCCGCAACTGGAACACGGTGCTGAAGCTGGGCGAGATGGCGGGAGTGGGATCATGAGCCTGCGAGAGAAACAACTCTGGGCCAGCCTGGCTGCGGGGCTTGTGGTCTGGGGCGCCTATGCGGCGTGCGTCGTCCCGATCCTGCTCGATCCCGGCCATCCCCATCCCGCCCGTGCGACCGGTCTGGCCTTCCTCGTCGCGCTCATTGTCTTCGTGGTCGTTGAGGGCGCCCTGGCCGGCGCCATGGCCTGGTTCCAGCGCCGCCACCGCCCGGCCCAGGACCAGGCCCTGACCGACGCCGCCCTCGTCGCGGGCCAGGTCGCCCTGGTCGTCCTGATCGGGCTGGTGGTCCTGACCCTGATCGGCCTCTGGCTCTTCGCGGTCTGGATCGAGAGCCAGTATGCGGTTGGTGTGGGCGCCACCCTCCTCAGCCGCGCCCCCATGCTGCTGGCCAATCTGCTGCTGCTCGAGATCATCCTCGCCGAAGGCGTGCGGACCATCCTCACCCTTCTGCTGGTCCGGCGACGCTGAGGCGGCTTTCGCCGGGATGAGCGGATGGGTATGCAGACCGCAGACTTCTGGAGAGCTTCCATGGCCGACACCTACGCCAACATCCTCATCGAGCGTCACGCCGACGGCTATGCGGTGGTCACCCTGAACCGGCCCGAGGCGCTGAACGCCCTGAACTCGGCCCTGTTCAAGGACCTCGCCGACTTCCTGGACAGCGTCGAGCAGGACGACGGCGTCCGCTGCCTGATCCTGACCGGTTCGGGCGACAAGGCCTTCGCCGCCGGCGCCGACATCAAGGAGATGGCGGACCAGTCCTACGCCCAGATGTACACGGGCAACTATTTCGCCCTCGGCCACGACCGCATCACCCGCTTCCGCAAGCCGATCATCGCCGCGGTCAACGGCTTCGCCCTGGGCGGCGGCTGCGAACTGGCCATGCTTTGCGACTTCATCGTCGCGTCCGAGAAGGCGAAGTTCGGCCAGCCCGAGATCAACCTCGGCGTCGCCCCCGGCATCGGCGGCTCCCAGCGCCTGACCCGCCTGGTCGGCAAGTCCAAGGCCATGGACATGGTCCTGACCGCCCGCATGATGGACGCCGCCGAGGCCGAACGCGCCGGCCTGGCGTCGCGCGTCTTCCCGCACGAGACCCTGCTGGACGAGGCCCGCAAGATCGCCGCCAGGATCGCCTCGCAGAGCCCGCTCGCCGTCATGGCCAACAAGGAAATGGTCAACGCCGCCCTGGAGACGACGTTGACCCAGGGCGTCCAGTTCGAACGCCGCCTGTTCCACAGCCTCTTCGCCTTCGAGGATCAGAAGGAAGGCATGGCCGCCTTCGTCGAGAAGCGGAAGCCGGAGTTCAGGGGGAAGTAGGCACCGCAGTTCCTCCCCGTTGGGAAGGGGGACCGCGCGAAGCCCGCAGGGCGCAGCGGGGCGGAGGGGGCTGGCGGCGCAAGGACGCGGCTTGCAACGTCCGGGCGAAGCGAGGCAGGAATAGCCATGGTTACTGAGCCGCAGAGCACTGCCGTCAAGGCTTACGCTAAACGTGTGCGCGATGAGCGCCGCGCCCATCCTGCCGTGACCGAACCCGGCCTTGCCCCAGGATTCCACCAATTTCTCATTGAGGTCTTGCCGCATCTCCCAGCGGTGCCGCACGATCTCGTGCCGCTGGCCGAGTTCATCAACCCTGGGGTCGGTCGTCCCGACATCGCCATGAAGCGGCCAGGCGAGCTAGCCCGGGCCTTCGTCGAGCTGAAGTCCCTCGACAAGCCGACAGACGGCCGTCGTTGGTCCCTGGCGCACGACAAACGGCAGTTCGGACGCTTCTGTGAATTTCCCGCTTGGGCGACCTGCAATTTCCACGAGGTGCGGCTCTACACCCGCGACAAGGACGAAGGTTATGCAGCGCTCGTCCCGCTGGCCGCTCTCGACCCAAATCAAACCGACGCCGCCGCCGACAAGTTGATCGAAGAGCACGATCCGGCTCCAGCCCTGCGTTTATTGGAACGACTGGCACAATCCGATCCGCCAACAGCCAAGGACGCGAAGCACCTCGCCGAGTTGCTGGCCCATTCGGCACGTCTCGTGCGCGGGATCATCCGCGACCGGTTGGCGGAAATGACCGCTAACGACACGACTGGCACACCGCTCCAGCAGGTCCGCCAAGAGTTCCGCGACGTCCTCTATTCCCACCCGGAGGCGGGCGGCTATTCGTCCGGCGACTTCGACGAGCTCTTCTCTGCCGCCTTCGCCCAGACGCTTGCGTTCGGCCTGCTGCTGGTGCGCGAGGCGACCGGCGGCGCGGGGGTGGATCACCACGCTGCCGATCACATGCCCGACGAGCATCCGTTGATGAAGGCGGCGCTGCGGGTGCTGAGCCTTGAACCGGTGCGCGACGAGGTTGGCGCGGGTTTCGCGGTGATGCTCCAGACCGTCAACGGTTTCGACCCGGCGATCCTCGGCATCCGCAAGGACGGTTCCGACCCGATTCTCTATTTCTATGAAGACTTCCTCGAAACCTTCGACCCTGACGCCCGCGAACGTTTCGGAGTCTATTACACCCCGGTCGAGGTGGTCCGTTACATGGTCTCGGCCATGGATCGGGCGCTGAAGGATCGGCTGAACACCAACGGCATCGCCGACGATCAGGTCCATATCCTTGATCCGGCCACCGGCACCGGCACCTTCTTGCTCGGCATCGCGGATCGCCTGCGCCGCGACGTCACGGACACTCATGGCCCCGGCCAGACCCCCGCCGCACTGCGCGGATTGGCGAGCCGGATGTACGGTTTCGAGCTTCTGATCGGCCCCTATGCCGTCGCCCATTACCGCCTTCACCACACCCTGTCGCGCAAGCTGGATGGGACCACCGACGAAACGCTCAATCTGCCCCGCCTTGGCGTCTATCTGACCGACACTCTCGCCCAGCCAGGCGCGGCGGCGCCGCTGGGCAGCCTCGGCTTCGTCAGCGACGGCATTCGCGACGAGCGCGCGCTCTCGGAACGGGTGAAGTCGCAGCAGGAAATTCTCGCCATCATCGGTAACCCGCCCTATCGGCGGCTGCAGGGCAACGAGAACGAAACCCTCGTCGGCCGCTGGATGGACGAGCTGTGGGACGATCTAAAGGCGCCGGTGCGCGACGCCGGACAGGGCAACCAGCTCAACACCTTCCCCGAACTTTCGGTCGCGTTCTGGCGCTGGTCGATGTGGAAGATGTTTGAGAGCGAGAACGCTCCTAAGCGGGGTGTCATCGTCTTCATCAGCAATCGCAAATTCCTGACCGGCTGGCCCTATGCCGGCCTCCGCAAGATGATGCGCGAGCGGTTCGATCGAATCGAGATTACCGACCTCCGGGGCGACGCCCGGAGGGGGGAACGCGCGGGGGTCGGGGCTGACCAGGGTGTATTCAACATCCAGGTGGGGACCTGCATCACCCTGGCCATCGCCGATGGGTCAAAAGCGGACGGCGAGCTGGCTGAGATCATCTACAACGACGCGTGGATGCACGATCGGATGTCGCGCAAGGCGAAGTTCGAGTGGATGCTGGAGGGCGAAGGGGTCGGTGCACTACCCGGAATGATCGTTGTAGATCGGGGATTGTTGGACGATATGCGTCCTAAGCCCTTCATGAATGGAGACTTGATTTCGCTCGCCGACTGCTTCGACGTGCGATCGTCAGGTTTGGAATCGAAGCGAGATCACATCGTCTATGGTTTCTCGGAAGAGGACCTTAAGAGGCGTATCGCCAAAGTGGTTAAGGCCCCGGAAGCCACCAGAGACCAGGACTTCAACTCCACCAGCATGAATCCCGCATATGTAGCGACCGCTCAGGAGTATGATCCGGGCGTAGTCCGGATCGGGGCTTATCGACCATTGGATCGCCGCTGGCACTATAGCAGCCCAGCTTGGAACGATCGCCCACGCCCAGCCTTGGCCGCGGCATGGGGCTCGACCAACGTTGCGCTTTTTTCGCTTCCATCTGGCACGAACGCTGGCCCCGCAGTTTGGGCGCATGGAAGCTATCCTGATCGTCACGCTTTTCGTGGAAGCTATGGTGGTTATGCGTTCCCTCTTTATGACCGACGGCCTGGTCACGGCCCCTCCAATCTCAAGCCCGAACTAATAGCGGCGCTGGAGGTCGCCTACGGCTCCCAAGTGGCTCCCGAGGACGTCTTCGACGTCATCCTCTGCCTGCTTTCGGCGACTTCTTACACAACCCACTTCGCTGAGGATCTGGAGGATGTCTTCCCGCACATTCCCTTCCCCGCCAGCCGCGAGTTGTTTGATGCGGCAGCGAAAGTCGGCGCAGAGATTCGAGCCGTCGAGGTCTTCGCTCGACCGCCGGGCGAGGCATGGCTGAAGGGCCGCGCCATTGCGGCGACCGCTCCCAAAGAAAAGCTCGGATCGATCACCTTCGAAAACGGCACGATCACCCTTTGCGCCGACGGTTCCGGTAAGGTCACCCATGTTCCTACGGAAGTATGGGACTTCGAGGTCAGCGGCTACTACGTGCTGCGGCGCTGGCTCGCCGCTCGTGAAGGGATCGAGATCGGCCCCAATTTCATCCCCGAACTGCGCGATCTTGTGAGTCGTATCGGAGAGCTGATTGACCTGTTCGTCTCTGCCGATAGCCTTCTGGTTCGCACCCTGGACGATCCTTTGAGTCGCGCCGCGCTCGGATTGGATGCTCCAGTAGCGCCTTTGGAGTCCGCGACCCCCGATGAGTGACGCTTCCGACTTGTTCGGTCGACCCCCCGGCCCCGATCAGTTCAATCTGTTCGGCGAGGGTAATGACCGGCTGCAGGTGCCGACCAGCCCGGCTGTCGATCACCCCGCCCGTGCGCGAGCGAAACTGACGGCCTTACTGGAGACTGCCCGTGCGGCCCGGTCAATGCCGTGGCCCGAGCGCGACGCGCGGATGTGGCAGACAGTCTTTCCCCAGATGACCAATTGGCTGCCTGATGATGAAGCGGAACAACTCCGGTTCGAATTTCAGCGTGAGATCGAGCGTCTGAAGGCGGCCTGATCCTTGGCTGTCGATGGCCCCAGGTTGGTTGAAAAGTGCGCCTCTTGCCCCTTCCGACCCAACTCCCGATACCTTCCAGTCCTGCCAAATCCCGCCACCCCGCACTGTCTTCCCTGACCTTGCGGCGGGCTCCAGGCGGGTTCTTACCCGCCAGGGGGCCATCCGGATTGCAGTCGTCATGACGTTGCGCGCGCCAGCGAAGGCCCTCTGGCCCGGGCGAGATCACCCTGCGACCGTTTTACGCATATTGGCCGGGACGGTCTTTGACGGGGGTATCCAGCACTGCCCGCCTCGTGCGTCTTGTATTGGGATGACAGGGTTTGGGCGTTTTGGGCTACAGGATCGGCGGCGTGAGGGAGTGCAAGGGGCGGGGATCAGACTCACCTTGCCCCGTTCCATCCTTTCCGCTATAGCCGCGCGCTCTTGAGATTTCCGCGCCGTGGACGTGTGCTCCGCGGCGTTTTCCGTTCGAAGGTTTGACTGATGGCCAACAACCCCGGCGCCAAGAAAGCGATCCGCAAGATCGCCGCTCGCACCGAAGTGAACAAGGCGCGCCGCACGCGCGTCCGCACCTTCCTGCGCAAGTTCCAGGAAGCCGTCACCGGTGGCGACGCCACCGCCGCCAAGGGCGCCTTCGTGGAGGCTCAATCGGAGCTGATGCGCGCCGTCTCCAAGGGCGTGGTTCACAAGAACACGGGCTCGCGCAAGGTGTCGCGTCTGGCCGCCCAACTGAAGAAGATGTCGGCCGCCTGATTTTTCGGGCTCCGGACGGCCTTTCATAGGCCTGTCATGGTAAATAGCAGTGAATTCAACGGCGAGGGCGCACACGCTCCCTCGCCGTTTGCACGTGTCGCGGTAACCGTTGTCACGCGAATTCGCGCTCGCGTCTGTGGCGAAATCAGGATTTCCCAAGGCCGCGACGCGCTTTAGCGGAGTCAACAATTTTAACTGCATTTTGAGTCGCGAATCAGCGTTGACCCACCCTTCGCCGAGCGTAAGTTCAAGGGGCTGACGCACTTCCATCCCCACACGGATGAAGACGGCGCGGAACCCTGTTTCGCTCCGGCGTGAGCCGTCTGATCGAGAGAACGACCCCAATCCGGGCGGCGGTTGCGCCGCACCGGGCAGGAGAAGTCGTCCCTGCGCCAGCCGGCTCTGAAGGGTGTCACGGTGATGGATTTTTGCGGCGGGTGGCTGACCGATGATGGGGAGCGCGAGGATGGCGGGGATGACGGATCCGGATCATATCTGGACCGAGGCGGCCGGTCGGCTGCGCGGCGAGATCGGCGAGGGGGCGTTCAGTTCCTACATCGCGCCGTCGGCTGTGCGCGTGGACGGCGCCGGCCAACTGATCCTGGTCACGCCGACCGCCTATGCGCGTGACTGGGTGCGCAAGAACGCCCTGCGCCGCATGAACGAGCTGTGGCTGGGCCTGGACGGCCTGAACCGCCGCCTCGACGTGCGCTGCCGCGCCGAAATGGGCTCGGTCGCCCCGGCCTCGCAGGTCGCCGCCGGCCGCGCCGCCTCGGCGATCTCGGGCAATGTGGTGGCCATGCCCCACGCCTCCATGCCCCTGGCCACGGTGCCCCCGGTCGCCGACGGCGCCCGCGCCGTGCGCGCCGCCGGCCTGCAGGACCGCCTGACCTTCGACAGCTTCGTGGAAGGGCAGGGCAACGCCTTCGCCCTGGCCATCGCCCGCCAGGCCGCCGCCTGGGCCGACGGCCACTTCAACCCGATCTTCTTCTGCGGCCCCTACGGCTACGGCAAGACCCACCTGCTGAACGCCGTCGCCTGGGAGGCCCAGCGCCTGCGTCCGGACGCCAAGGTCGTCTACCTGACCGCCGAACGCTTCCTGTCGACCTTCGTGCGCGCCATGCAGGACCGCTCGACCGCGGCCTTCAAGGACAGCCTGCGCAGCGCCGACATGCTGCTGATCGACGACGTGCAGTTCGTCGGCGGCAAGACCTCGACCCAGGAAGAGCTGCTCTCGACGCTCACCGCCCTGATCGAGGACGGCAAGCGCATCATCCTGTCGGCCGACAAGCCGCCGATGGCCCTGACCGAGATCGAGCCGCGCCTGCGCAGCCACCTCGCCTCGGGCCTGACCTGCCCGGTCGAGCCCGCCGACCGCACGCTCAAGCTGGCCGTGGCCCGAAACCGCATCGAAGCGCTCGCCAAACTCGGCGTCGTCTCGGGCGAGGTCCGCCCCGACGTGCTGGAGCACCTGGTCGACCGCACCCCCGGCTCGATGCGCGAACTGGAAGGCGCGGTGAACACCCTGGCCGCCGTCGCCGCCACCCGCCTGTCGGCCCTGACCGTGGACGAGGCCCAAAGCCTGCTCGGCTCGGCCCTGCGCGGCGGCCCTGAGCGCCGCATCACCGTCGACGAGATCCAGAAGACCGTCGCCGAGCATTTCACCCTCAAGCAGGCCGACCTGCTGTCCGAGCGCCGCACCCGTTCGGTGGCGCGGCCGCGCCAGATCGCCATGTGGCTGTGCAAGCAGCACACGACCCGGTCCTATCCGGACATCGGCCGCCGGTTCGGCGGGCGCGACCACACCACGGTCCTGCACGGCGTGCGCAAGATCGAGGAACTGATCGCCCAGGACGAGCAGATCGCCCGCGACGTCGAGGCCCTGACCCGCAAACTGCGCGGCTGACCGAAGGCTCTCCCTCCCCTTTATGGGGAGGGTGGTCGCGCAGCGACCGGGTGGGGAATTCCAGACTTGCCCCACCCTGTCGCCGCTGCGCGACGACATCCCTCCCCATAAAGGGGAGGGAGAAGTCTGTGGACCGCGTTCCAGACCGTTGCTCCGCCCCACCAATCCGCTAGTGTCCAAGGCCCTCTATTCGCGGTGACGCTTTGAGTCGCCGCACCCCGGGCGAGACGACATGCAGCTGACCATCGAACGATCCGCGCTCCTGAAGGCCCTCGGCCACGTCCAGAGCGTCGTCGAGCGCCGCAACACCATTCCGATCCTGTCCAACGTCCTGCTCAGCGCGGGCCGGGACAAGCTGGCCTTCGCGGCCACGGACCTGGACATGGAGATGGTCGACGAGGCCGAGGCGACGGTGAACGTCGAGGGCCAGATCACCGCCCCGGCCCACACCCTGTACGAAATCGTCCGCAAACTGCCGGACGGCGCCGAGGTGTCCCTGTCCTATTCCGGCGACGACCCCCGTCTGGTGGTCCAGGCCGGCCGGTCGAAATTCAACCTGCCGGTCCTGCCGGCCGGCGACTTCCCGGTCATGTCGACCGAGACCTCGGGCTCGCGCTACGCCCTGTCCAAGGAAGACCTGGCCCGGCTGATCGACAAGACCCGCTTCGCCGTCTCGACCGAAGAGACCCGCTACTATCTGAACGGCCTGTATCTGCACACGGTGGCCGAGGGCGGCATTCCGCTGCTGCGCGCCGTGGCCACCGACGGCCACCGCTTGGCCCTGGCCGAGACCCCGGCCCCCGAGGGCGCCGCCGGCGGTCCGGGCGTCATCGTGCCGCGCAAGACCGTCGACCAGGTCCGCCGCCTCCTCGACGACGGCTCGGGCATGGTCGAGGTCCAGGTCAGCCCGCAGAAGATCCGCTTCGAGTTCGGCCAGGCGTCCCTGACCTCCAAGGTCATCGACGGCGCCTTCCCCGACTACATGCGCGTCATCCCCAAGGGCAACGACAAGCAGGCCGACATCGACAACGCCGTCTTCGCCTCGGCCGTCGACCGCGTCGCCACCATCTCGGCCGAGAAGAGCCGCTCGGTGAAGCTGGCCTTCGAGCTGGACCGCGTCACGCTGACGGTCCGCAACATGGAAGCCGGCCAGGGCGTCGAGGAGGTCGAGATCGGCTACTCCGAAGAGCCCTTCGAGATCGGCTTCAACGCCCGCTACCTGCTGGACGTCGCCGGCCAGATCACCGGCGAGACCGCCCACTTCAAATTCGCCGACCCGGCCAGCCCGACCCTCGTCCTCGATCCGGGCGACCCCGGTGTCCAGTACGTGCTGATGCCGCTGCGGGTGTGAGGCGAAGTGATTGGTGGTTAGTGATTAGTGGTTGCTGGACCGCAGACAGGATCAGTTCTGCCGCCAGCGGTGACGCGCCAACCACTAATCACTAACCACTAATCACTCCCTTGATCACCGCCCTCACCCTCACCGATTTCCGCTCCTATGCGAGCGCGACCCTGCCGATCGCGGCGGGGGCGGTGGTGCTCCACGGGCCGAACGGGGCGGGCAAGACCAACCTGCTGGAGGCGCTCAGCCTGTTCACCCCCGGCAAGGGCCTGCGCGGGGCCTCCGCGCCCGAAATGGGCCGGCGCGAGCCGGGGGAGGCGACCGGCCGCGCCTGGGCCGTGGCCGCGGTCCTCACCGGCGACGGGGAAGAGACCAAGCTCGGCACCGGCGTTCAGAGCCCCGGCGCCGCCCGCCGCATCGTCCGCATCGACGGCGAGACGGCCCAGCCCGGCCGCCTGCTGGACTATCTGCGCCCCGTCTGGGCCACGCCCGAGCAGGACCGTCTGTTCTCCGACGCCCGGGCCGAACGGCTGAAATTCTTCGACCGGCTGGTCTTCGCCGCCAATCCCGACCACGCCGCCGCCGTCTCCGGCTATGAGAAGGCCCTGCGCGAGCGGCTGCGCCTGCTCACTGACGGCGCCGAAGGCCGACCCGCGGACCCCCTGTGGCTCGACGCGCTGGAAATCCGGCTGGGCGAGGCCGGGGCCGCCGCCGCCATGGCCCGCGCCGCCGCCCTGACCACGCTCCAGGCCGCCATCGACACCCGCGGCGACCGCCTCTTCCCCCAGGCCGATCTCGGCCTGACCGGCGAGGCCGAGGCCCTGGCCGCCTCGGGCGCCGACGCCGACGCCATCGCCGGCTCGATCCGCGAGGGCATGGCCCGCTCCCGTCCGCGCGACGCCGCCGCCGGCCGCTCCCTGTTCGGCCCGCACCGCTCCGACCTGACCGCCCTGCACCGCGAGAAGAACCGCCCCGCCGCCGAAGGCTCCTCGGGCGAGCAGAAGGCGCTCGTCCTCAATCTGATCCTGGCCCAGATCGCCCGTCTCTCGGGCCAGGCCGCGGCCCCCGTCCTGCTCCTGGACGAAGCCCCGGCCCACCTCGACACGGCCCGTCGGGCCGCCCTGTTCGACGAGATCGAAGCCTTGGGTCTGCAGGCCTTCATGACCGGCACCGAGGCCGATCTGTTCGCCCCTCTCCAGGGCCGCGCCCAGTTCGTCCCGGTGGCGGACGGCGGCTTCGGCTGAGCGTCCAGGCCAGACCCGGAAGGCTGGCGCCGGCGTTCTCCCTCCCCTCCTGGGGAGGGTGGCCGAGCGCAGCGAGGACGGGTGGGGAGCGGCCGCACGATCGAGGCTGGCCAGACATGCCCCACCCTGTCGTCGCTTCGCGCCGACATCCCTCCCCACAAGGGGGGAGGGAGATCCGGACCTCCATCCTCAAAAGATACGCGGCGGTTCATCCTGAACTCGCACATTCGTGCTGCGCAAGGCTCTGTTCTTTAAGTGAAAATCTTCCGCTCGCTGACCTAAGTCCGCCTTGGGAGCGGGCTCCGCTAGACTCCGCCCATCCCGGCCTTCGCGGATATCGTAGTTTATGTTTTAGCCGACTTTGGAAACGCGTTTTCACCGCCCGAACCCTCGACGATCCGATGCACGGGCGCGGGGCCCCGGCGCCGGTCCGAAGGGGGGCGATCCGCCCACCGGGAACGCCCTTAAAACCTCGCATTCCCGTGGAAATTTCCTATATTCTGACTGCTTCGGCGCGGATCGGATTCGCGCCGCCTTCCGGGCCCTTCGCCGGGCCGCTTTACCGACCGATTGAATGACCGATCAGACCCCCGACGACGCTGTCGCCCCGGCCGAATACGGCGCTGACTCCATCAAGGTCCTCAAGGGCCTGGACGCCGTGCGCAAACGCCCCGGCATGTATATCGGCGACACCGACGACGGCTCCGGCCTGCACCACATGGTCTATGAGGTGGTCGACAACGCGATCGACGAGGCCCTGGCCGGTCACGCCGACCTGGTCGAGGTCATCCTGAACGCCGACGGCTCGGTCACCGTCACCGACAACGGCCGCGGCATCCCCACCGCCATCCACGCCGAGGAAGGCGTCTCGGCGGCCGAGGTCATCATGACCCAGCTGCACGCGGGCGGTAAGTTCGACCAGAACTCCTACAAGGTCTCCGGCGGCCTGCACGGCGTCGGCGTCTCGGTCGTCAACGCCCTGTCCGACTGGCTGAAGCTGGTCATCTTCCGCGAAGGCAAGCGCCACGAGATGCGCTTCGAGCGCGGCGACACCGCCGAGAGCCTGAAGGTCACCGGCGACGCCCCGATCCGCACCGAGGGCGCCAAGGCCGGGGAGCTTCTGACCGGCACCCAGGTCACCTTCTTCCCGTCGCTGACCACCTTCTCGCACATCGACTTCGACCTGAAGACGCTGGAGCACCGCCTGCGCGAGCTGGCCTTCCTGAACTCGGGCGTGGTCATCAAGCTGCGCGACGACCGGCACGCCGAGAAGTTCGAGGAGATCCTGCACTACGAGGGCGGCGTCGAGGCCTTCGTGCGCCACCTGGACAAGTCCAAGTCGCCCATCCTCAAGGACGTCATCGTCATCCGCGGCAAGAAGGAGGGCATCGAGCTCGATCTCGCCCTCTGGTGGAACGACAGCTACCACGAGACCATGCTGTGCTTCACCAACAACATCCCGCAGCGGGATGGGGGCACCCACCTGTCGGCCTTCCGCGCGGCCCTGACCCGCGTCATGGGCGGCTATATCGAGGCCGCCGGCGCGGCCAAGAAGGAGAAGGTCTCGGTCTCCGGCGAGGACGCCCGCGAAGGCCTGACCTGCGTCCTGTCGGTCAAGGTTCCGGATCCCAAATTCAGCTCCCAGACCAAGGACAAGCTGGTCTCGTCCGAAGTCCGCCCGGCCGTCGAGGGCCTGTGCCAGGAAGGCCTGGCCACCTGGTTCGAGGAACACCCGGTCGAGGCCAAGCTGGTGGTCGGCAAGATCATCGAGGCCGCCGCCGCCCGTGAGGCCGCCCGCAAGGCGCGCGACCTGACCCGCCGCAAGACGGCGATGGAGATCAGCTCGCTCCCCGGCAAGCTGGCCGACTGTCAGGAACGCGACCCGGCCAAGTCCGAACTGTTCATCGTCGAGGGCGACTCCGCCGGCGGCTCGGCCAAACAGGCCCGCAACCGCGAGAACCAGGCCGTCCTGCCCCTGCGCGGCAAGATCCTGAACGTCGAGCGCGCCCGCTTCGACCGCATGCTGTCGTCGGAACTGATCGGCACCCTGATCCTGGCGCTCGGCACCGGCATCGGCCGCGACGACTTCAACGCCGACAAGCTGCGCTACCACAAGATCATCCTGATGGCGGACGCCGACGTCGACGGCGCCCACATCCGCACCCTGCTGCTGACCTTCTTCTACCGTCAGATGCCGGAGCTGATCGAACGCGGCCACGTCTACATCGCCCAGCCGCCGCTCTACAAAGTCTCCAAGGGCAAGCAGTCGCGCTACCTCAAGGACCAGACTGAGATGGACTCCTACCTCATTGAGGAAGGCTCCTCCGACGCCGAGCTGGACCTGCCCACGGGCGAGCGCCGCACCGGCCTGGACCTGCAGGCGCTGGTGCGCGAGGCCAAGGCCTTCAAGGCCGGGGTCGATCGCCTCAGCCAGCGCGCGCCGACCTTCGCCATCGAACAGTCGGCCCTGGCCGGCCTGTTCGCGGAAGCGGGCGGCGATCCGGTCAAGGCCGCCGCCCGCCTGAACCTCTATGCCGAGGAGGGCGACGGTCCGTGGACCGGCGGTCCGGGCGCCCAGGGCGCCGTGGCCTTCGAACGCGTCCGCCGCGCCGTTACCGAGCGCATCGTGCTGGAAGAGGCCCTGATCCGGTCGCTGGACGCCCGCCGTCTGGCCGAACGCGCCATCGCCTTCGAGGGCCTGTTCGACAAGCCCGCCGTCTTCCGCCGCAAGGACAAGTCGGTGACCATCCGCGGTCCGCTCGACCTGCTCGAGGCCGTTCTGGACGCGGGCAAGAAGGGCATCGCCATCCAGCGCTACAAGGGCCTGGGCGAGATGAACCCCGAGCAGCTGTGGGAGACGACGCTGGACGTCAACGCCCGCACCCTGCTGCAGGTCAACGTCGCGCACGAGGAAGAGGCCTCGGACCTCTTCGCCAAGCTGATGGGCGACGTGGTCGAACCGCGCCGCGAGTTCATCCAGGAAAACGCCCTGGACGCCGCCGTCGACGCCTAACGAAATCGGCCTCGATGGGCAGCGTCCATCGAGGCCTGGATTCCGTTCCGCTCAGAAGGGTTACGGCCGTCCGGCTTCGATGAAGGCCCGGATCGTCGGGAAGGAGCCTGAGCTCGACCGCGAGCCGTCGCAGGCGATCTGCTTCAGGAAGTCGGGATTGGTGTTCGGCCGCAGCGGCTCCCAGGCGGCGCCCTCTTCGGGATAGTCCTCGTGGGTGCCGTCGGCCTCGAACTCGCTGGACCCGGCGGTCCGCCATTTTCCGGCCGCGCAGTCGAACTGATAGGTCTCTTCGGTATGGGTCAGGTCGCCCGGCGGCGCCGTCATGGGCACCGAGGCGGCGCGGATCGACGTGATCGCGTCAGTGACGACGATGCTGTCCACGTCGGTCAGATAGGCCCGCGCCGCGGTCCTCGAATAGGGTTGCCAGTTTTCCGCCAGGACAGGCGTCGCCGTCGTGGCCAGGGCGACCGCGGCAATCAGCATGAATTTCATTGGATGATCTCCCCAGATCCTCTTTGTCCGCCATGATGCGCCAGACGCGGCGTTTGGCAAGCGGAGTGAGCTCAGGCCGCCTCGCGGGCCGTGTCTTTCGTTCCCGCCAGCGGTTCGAAAAGCCAGCGGGCCAGATGCCGCACCACCGGCGCGGCCACCCCGTCTCCGGTCAGCTTGCAGGCGGCGCTGTACGAGCCGGGCAGGCGATAGGCGTCCGGCAGCCCCATCAGCCGGGCCGTCTCCCGCGCCGTCATAAGCCGCGAACGCACCCGCCCCGCCTCGATCACCAGCAGGGTCTGGCGGCTGGAGCCGCCGCCCGGCGTGCGCAGGCAGCCGGCCATGTCGAAGCGCACCTCGGCCCGCTGCAGCCGGCGGCCGTCCGCGTCGCGCCGAGTGCGTCGGTACAGGGCGCCGACCTGACGCCCGCCCGCCGCGCGCGCGGCCTCGACCTTGGCCCGGTTGACCGGCGACATCAGGCTCAGCAGCCGCGCCGTCTGCGCCTCGGAATGCCAGTTCAGGTGAGCGCCGTCCGTTTCGGTCACGGCGGCCAGGCCGGCCACCGGTTCGACCGGTTCGGGCAGCCGCCACCACAGCATCCGCCGGCGCAGGGCCTCGGGCAGCCGCTCCGTCGCCCGCCGCAGATTGGCCGGGTGGAACGGCGCTTCCGGTTTGTCGGCCAGCAGGGCCGGGTCGATGGCCACGTCGCCGCGCACCCCGATCACGAACAGGCGTGGCCGCGACTGGGGCACGAAGCGGTCGGCGTTGATCACCAGGGCCCCGACGGCGTAGCCCGCCTCATCCCAGGTCCGGCACAGGATCTCGAAATCCCGCCCGCCCCGCGAGGTCAGGGCGCCGCAGACATTCTCGATGGCCACGATCCTGGGCCCCCGGCCCTCGCGCGCCAGGCCTCTGGCCAGATCCCAGAAGGCGTGGAAGGTCCCCGAGCGGGCTCCGCCCAGCCCGGCCCCCGCGCCCGCCAGCGACAGGTCCTGGCAGGGGAAGGAGCCCCACATCAGATCGGCCTGCCCCGGCAGGTCGGCGGGCGTCACCGCGCCGATGTCGCCGACCGCCAGTTCCTCGCCGCCCCAGTTGGCGCGATAGGCGACGGCCTTCTGCGGGTCGATATCGTTGGCGAAGGTGCAGCGCCAGCGCTCGCCCAGCCCGGCGCGGAGCATCCCGCCGCCGGCGAAGAACTCATAGGCCTCGAAGGCGGCGGAGCGGGGCGATTCGATCATTCGGCGCACAGTCTGCGGCCTCGGCGGCGCCGGGTCCACCAGAGCGCCCTCCAAACCCGCCCGGAAGGCGAAGTGCGTTGATCCGACAACGGAAACGTGGCTTTCTCGGCGCGTTCTGGAGTCCCCTGTGCCGGTCGACGATCGCTCCCGCCCCGTCTCGTATTCGTGGGACGTCACGACGCAGTCCGACCCGGATGCGTTCGACGGCTATCACCAGAGCATGCGTGACATCTACGACGTCGAGGGCGTCGACCCGGACGCCCGCGCCGGCTTCGTCAGCCGCACCATGGGCTCGGTCTTCGACAACGGCAGCATCGCGCGCGGCTATTCGGTGCCGCAGACCCTGCGCCGCACAGCCGGCACGGTGCGCGCGTCCGGGCTGGACGCCATCAACGTCTTCGTCCTGTTCGCGCCGCTGGTTGGCGACGCCGACGGCGCCGATATCCGCTCTTCGGCCGGATCGATCCATTTCCGCGATCTCTCGCGACCGTCGGTGTCCCGGGCCGAGGCCATCGATCTGGTCACCCTGATGATCCCCCGCATCGCCGCGCCGCTGTGGATGCGCGACGGCGGGATTCACGGGCTGGCGATCTCGCCCGACAATCCGATGGGCCGGCTTCTGGCCAGCCACCTGTGCCTGCTGGCCGACACGGCTGCGAACCTGCGCCATGACGAGGGCGCGGCCGCCGTCGAGGCCGCCCTGCTCATCGCCGAACGCGCCGTGGGCCGTCACAGCACCGCCACGCCCGAGCAACTGTCCGCCATCCACGCCACGGTCCGCCACCGCGCGACCCGCTTCATGCGCCAGCGGCTGCTCGACCCCCAGGTGACGGTGCAGGACATCGCGGCCGCGTCGGGGGTGTCGCGCACCACCCTGTTCCGCGCCTTCGCCCCGGGCGGCCTGCGCCGCTACATGCTGGACCTGAGGCTGGACGGCGCGCGCGCGGCGCTCGGCGGCCGGGACCCGCGCCGCCAGACGGTGGCCGAGGTCGCCTATCGCCACGGCTTCGCCAGCGCGGCCCATTTCGCCCGCCTGTACCGCGAACGGTTCGGCCATGCGCCGGGAGAGATGGCGGCGCGCCGGCTC